>WUUC01011250.1_pt1 | contig 17864 bp, 26 predicted proteins | sample 6278441 | NCBI WGS metagenome assembly WUUC01 (sample SAMN13675441, study PRJNA597444) | soil metagenome | isolation source: soil | place: USA: Washington | collected 2017-10 | reverse complement strand
CGGCAGCCGGATCGCACGCGCGCCCTGGGGCGTGGAGTACATCCTGGCCGAGTTGCCGATCGGACGATCGAGCGGTGAGCCGCCGGGCTCTGCGACGTACGCGGTCCGCGCCCGGTGGGCCAGCCTCGAACACAACACCGAGGCGAACCACGTCAACACGCTCATCGACACCGATCGCATGAGCATCAGCGTCGGCGGCACGGCTGCCAAGGCCGAGTGGGCGGCTGGGATCGCGAGCGGCGCGATCAGCATCACGGCCTCGTCGGCGATGACGGGCGGCAAGCTCGGCCTTCTCGAGATGCACGCGCGCGATGCCGGCGTGCCGGTGAGCGAAGGCGAGACCGAGGCGCAGGTGAGGCGCCGGCTCCGAGCTCGGCCCGGCGGGATCACGCCGAACAACATCGGCGAAGCCGTGATCGCGATGCTCGGCACCGACGACGTGCAGCTGCTCGAGCCGTGGACGGACGGAGAGATCATCGGCGTTACCCCGATCGGAACGGCGCCGATCTGGGGCGGCCTGAGGTGGGCGATCATAGTCGTTCCGGCCGGGACGGACGTCGACGCGGTGCAGGCCTACGTGGACCGGATGCGCGCATTCGGGTTCCGAATCCAAGTGATCGAAGGAGACTGACAAAATGACCGGACAGATTCGACAGAGTAGATTCGAAAACCTCGACGTCCCTACCGACGTGCAGCGGCTCGACGGCTACCGCGACGGGGCTCGGGAGTTGCAAGACTTCCTCGGACGCATGCTCACGCAATCCGACTCGGGCGGCGGCGTGATCCGTGGCTTCAACGTGAGCGAGGGCGCGGCGCGGCGCTCAGACGTGACGCCGGGGTCGGCCATCATCTACGACGCGACGGCGACGGATCCGCTCTCGGCGTGGTCGTGGGTTCCGAGCGAAACGACGCTGCAAGACACGCACGCGCCGCACAGCTCGGATCCGCGCATCGACCTGCTCACGCTGACGCACGTCGCGGCGGACGACACCTCGCAGACGATGCTCCGTGCGGGCGGCGGGACGGTCGCGCGCAACACGCAGCGCGGGACGACGGTGGCTCTGGAGATCACGCAGGGCACGCCCAGCGTGAGCCCGGTGGCGCCCAGCGTGCCGGCCGGCCACTTCCTGCTCTACCGGGTCTACGTGCCCGCGACGAGCGGCGCGCTGGAGTACCTCGACCGGCGCAACTTCGTCGGCGTGATCGAGCGCGGCGACGTCGGTCCGCGCGCCAACGTGCTGTTCGGCGACCAGCCCGTGATCCTCAAGGCGAAGGTGAACCCGAGCGCGCACGGCGACCCGGCGGCGTGGACGAGCCAGGCGCACTACGACACGGCCGAGGACTGGCTCTCGTTCATCCGCGCGCGCGGTGCGACGCTCGAGGCAACGGGCACGTTCTACCCGATGGCCATCAGGAACAGCCGGCGGTGGAAGCGGACGGTGCCGTGGGCCGACGCGAAGACGAGCGACGCGACGGGCGAGATCGAGTTCCAGCCCGGCGACCCGGGCACGATCTACAAGCTCGGGGTGAACAGGACTGGCACGGGCACGGCATCGGCCAGCGCAGTCGTGGGTGTGCCTGTCGACTCGCGCGATCTGCGCGCGATCACGGCCAAGGTGCGCTACGAGGTTCAGACGGCCGTGGACAGCCTCGGCTCGTTCACGGTGGCACTGCTCCTGGTCCACACGGACGGAACCGTGGACGTCATCGGGCTCGCGACGTCCGGCACCGAGTTGGCCAATACGGCGGCAGGTGTTGTCGAAGGCACGCTGGCGATGGCGTCCACGCCGGTCATCGTGGACGGCGATTTTCTGCTCGCGCGATTCGCCATGACGACAAACGCGGGCGCGGCGACGGGCCGCGTCATTCTCCACAGCGTGGACGTCGAGTTCAAGGAAGGTCAGGGCTGACATGTGGCGGGGCATGGCTCGTCAGCCATGCCCCACACCCACCCCGTCTGCATCTCGCCCGTCTCGGAGAACCGGCCAGCCGCCGCGCCGCACATTGCCATGAGCCGCCCGAGGCAGCCGTCCAACTGGATCGCCGCGGTGAGCTCGATCGGTGTGCCGTGATGGGGAATCGTGTTTACCGGCATGACCACCCCATCCCATGTCAGCGACACTACGCCGTCTACGATCTTGCTTTGCGCATCGTAGGGCTCGCCGATGACCTCGCCCGTCTCCCGGTGCATGGCGCGGATCGTGACATTCATCCGCTCGCCGTCCGGATAGACGTTGATCCACAACTCCGCAGCGAAGCGCATGGGGTAGCCAGCCGACTCACCCAAGTCGACCGTGATCACACCCTCGACCGGCGGCGCGAATGGATCGATCGAGGTGCAAGCGGGGCACTCTTCGCCGATCTCAAGCGCGGGCGCCGAGTCTACCTGGACCAGGTCCACGCCCCCCGTCCCGTCTTGCACGAGTCCCGGCCCCTCAACCGAGTCGGAGCAGGCGGTGAGGGCGAGGAGGACGATCAGCGATCGCATCATTTCCGGCACCTCTTCTTGCACGAAATGCACGAGTTGCCACAGGGACATCCCTTTACGCAGCCGGTCGGACGGTAGGCAGGAGGCTGATAGGTCGGTGCCGGCTTGTAGTTTGGGGTAGGCCGATGCGTTGGAATTTGCTGCGTGGCTACCCGTTTCCCGCACACGGGCCAGTCATTCACAATCACCACGACGCACTTGCCCTGTGTCTTGCAAGCCTCGGAGCGCGAGCATGCCGCATCTCCATAGGCCATGCAGCGCCCATCCCGCTCGCCGCAAAGACCGAACTTCCGGCAGTGCTCTGCGCATGGATCCGGGACCGCCGTTGCGCTTACTTCGGCTGTCGGTTCGGCTTGGTCTGATCCCGATTCTTCCGGAGCGCTGGCTGCGCCCTCGCAGACCGTTTTGATCGCGGGCCTGTGTTCGTCTCGCCACTGCCCGCATCGGAAAGCTCGCGCCAATTCCGGCGAGAGATAACGCTCCCGTTCCGGGGTGCCGTAGGGCGGCAGCGGGGAGAAGTCCTCTGTCCGATATGGGCACTCAGGCGCCGGCACCACAACCTCGCGACATGACGTCTCGGGCGCCGCGATCCGCTCTGAGGACACGACGCTCTCAGGCGAGCGTGTCGCTGTGCGTGGGGCGCACCCCGACACCAACACCACGACCAGCACGACGGCATAACGCATCCCCCGATCCTGCCCGTCTCGACCGGCCCCGTCAACGAAGCAACAACCCAAACCCCACAACCGATAGCACCGGGCCGCCCATCGCATGGACGCTCCCGCCATGCCGGCTCCCGCCCCGAACTGGAAAGTCCGCGACCAGCCGCAAGGCTCCTACAACGATCTCGTGGCCGTCGCGGCCCCGTACGAGATCGCGATCGCAGCCGACGCGACCGCGTCGCTCAAGTGGGACAACCTCACGCGCAGCGTGCAGATCAAGGCCACGGGCCTCGTCTACGTCGGGCTGTCGAAGGTCGGCGCGGAGGGGACGAACCGGTTCCCGGTGGACGACGGCGAGCCGCTCTCCGAGGTGCTCCAGACGGACGCGCTCTACATCCACAACCCCGGCGAGGACGCCGTGACGGTGTGGGTGCTGGCGGTCCTCTCGGACTCGACGACGGACGGGAGCTCGCTCGCGTTCACGGCGGCTGAGGGGTTCGACGGGATCACGACGAGCGTGGCCGTGACGAACCCGGAGGCGTGATGAAGCGCCTCGCTCGGTTGGGCAGGCCGACGCGGTCGGGCGACTCCGGTGGGGAGGCTCGGCGTCGGGGTGTGGGTGGGGCTCCGCCCGGCCCCGCTCCGTGGGCGTTCACCGGCACGACAGCGCTCGTCTCGGACGGCGAGGCCGGGAGCTATGCGGAGTCGGCGACGAATGCGGCGGCGCGGCTGTTCTACACCGCGGCCAACCAACTCGGCGCAGCAACGTTCCTTGCATGGGTCCGCGTTGCTTGGCCCGACGATGGCATCCACCGGGCTCTAGCTTCGTGGGGCCTGACCAGCGGGAACCCGCGCGGCACTGTCCGCGTGAGCGCGTCGCCTTCGCTGGTCAACAACCAGGTCGACAACGCAGGCGGTACGCAGAGCGCGACCAAGGGATCCATCACGTCGTTCTTCGACGGCGTCGTCTGGACGCTCGTCGCGGCGACGGTCGAGCGCACGACAGCCGATGTCTCCAGCATCACGTACAACGACGTTGCTTTCACCTCGACGTCAGACGTGTTGCCCGATGCGCACACCGCGGGCGAGGTCTTCCGCATTGGCGCGCGCAACTACGGAGCCACGCGCATCGAGGCGGAGAACTGCCCAGGCGCGTGGCGTCAACCCGCTGTCCTGGGCCGCGTCATCACCGCCGCCGAGGTCGCAGCCCTCTACGCCGCCGGCCCAACGCACGACATCCGCGAGGCGGTCGGCGACTACACCGGCCCCGGCGAGACCTACGGATGGTGGCCCGGCGACGGCGAGACCGGGACCACGGTCACCGACCGCGGCACGCTCGGCTGCAACCTGACGCTCCACGGCGGCGTCACCATCGAGGCCGTATGACCGCGTACCCGATCACCGGCATCGACGTCTCCGACTACCAGCCCCGCGTCGACTGGCAGCAAGTCGCAGGCGCCGGCCACTCGTTCGCCTACATCAAATCCACCGAGGGGAATGGTTGGGAATCCAAGCATTTCCGCAAGCACCGGGAAGGCGCCCGCGCCGTCGGCCTGCTCACGGGCGCGTACCACTTCGGCCGCTGGGATGGCGGCCTTGCGGACCTCGCATCGGACGCGCGCGACGAGGCTCGGCGCTTCCAGGACTTCGTCGGCGACATCGAGCCCGGCGATCTCCCGCCCGTCCTCGACCTCGAATGGATCACGGGCAAGAAGCGTCCGGCCGGCGAGATGGTGCGTTGGGCGCTCGCGTTCCTGGAGACGGCCGACGACCTCTTCGGCCATGAGCGATGGTGCATGCTCTACACCGGGCCGAGCTTCTGGCGTTATTGCCTGCTCCCGGCCGGCGAGATCGCGCGGTCGCTCCAGTCGTGGCCGCTGTGGATCGTGGACTACAACTCGGCCAGCGAGCCGAAGGTGATGCGTGACGCGCCCGAGTGGGCCGCGGCGTACGGCAAGGGCTGGACGATCTGGCAGCACACCGGGCACGGGCGTTGCCCCGGCGTGACCAAGCCGGACGGGTCGCTGGCCGACTGCGACTTGAACCGATACCGCGGCACGCTCGATCAGCTGCGGTCGCTGGCCGGACTCGGACCGTTGGGATCCCAATCATCGGGAGACAGCGCATGACGCCCGGCGAGATCGCTTCCGTCGTCTCGGCGCTCGCCGCCGTCCTGGCACTCTTCGCCGCGCCGCTTCTGTGGGCCGGCAAGATCGAGCGCAAGACGAGCGAGGCGCTGGGCAAGGTCACGCAAACGACGACGTCGGCGCTGTCCGATGTCGCGCGCGATCTGGCGCTCATCCGCGTGCGTCTCGACGAGGGGATCATGCTGCGGATCGCGACCATCGAGGCGGACCTGACGAAGCTCCGGCTCGAGGTGAACGGCGGCGATGCGCGCCGCCACAAGTACAACAACATGGTGCAGCGTCACGAGATGTTCGTGGCCCTCGTCTCGCCCATGCTCCGCGTCGACGTGCCTCAACCAAGGGATAACGAATGAAGACCCCCGGACAACGATTCTACGAAGCCGCGTACCCGAACGGGATCGCGTGGGACAACCTGACGATCACCGAGCGTGACGGCTACGAGCGCGGCGCCAAGGCCATCGCTCCGGAGGATGGTCGCCCGTGGTGGGCTGCCGTTCTCACGAGCGGTCTGACGACGCTGTTCGGCATCGCGCTCGTCCTCATCGCCGTGATCGTCGTGCGCCCGTCGGTCGGGCCGGACTACTCCGAGGTGTGGATCGGCATCCTCATCGGTGGCATGAGCGCCGCCGGCATCGGCGGATCGCTGCTCGGACGCTCGCCGCCGCCGCGTGGGTTCTCCCGCGTCGGCCTGCTCATCGGCATCCTCATCGCCGGGTTGCTCGCGGCGCTGCTGCCGGGCTGCTCGCTCATCGAACGCCGCGAGGTGCACACCGAGACCGCGCCCGAGGTCCAACTCGAGGACGCGCCCGACGGACGCTGCTACGCCCGCGGGTTCGCCGACGGTCACGAGTTGCTCACGATCATCGGCCCCGTCGGTGAGCGGTGTCCCGAGGTCGAGGTCATCACGCGGCCGGCCCCGGTGACGCCGTGAGCCCGCGCGCGAAGAAGGGCCCGCTTCCGCAGGATCATCGCATCGCCGCCGGCCTCGAGGCGTTCGTGAGCGGCGCGCTCGACGTGGTCACCGGCATCATCCCGGGCAGCATCGACGACGCGTTGGCAGCGGTCGCCGCGCCGAAGTTGCGCGAGCTCGCGCTCGAGCTGCTCGAGGCCGCGGACGTCAACACGGCCGGGCTGACGATCACCGCCGCGAAGCCGCCGCGCGTGAAGCGGATCAAGCGGGACGACGCCCGATGAGCTACGCGCACGACGTGCCGCCGCTCTACTCGGCTGAGCCCGCGCCGACGAACGGCATGGCCGACCCCTCGCTCTCGTTTTGGCCGAGCAACGCGGCCGAGGTGCAGGACTACTGGCCGGCGCCGGCCAGTCCCGTCGCTCACTCGGACCTCGCCATCAACCCCGGCATGACCCGCTCGGCGTGGCACCGAGAGCGGGCCGCCCCCTCGCCGTCCGTGCTCGGGTGCGCGCGCTCGCAGGAGTGCCGGCCGTTCGTGCCACGTGCCTCGGTCGAGAGGCGGCGCCGATCGAGCTTGCGGCGGTTCGTGGCGGGGATGCAGAGTGCGATCACCTCGGCCTGACGTCGGCTGAGGCGTGAGGGTGTGCTAGCTCAGTCGGTTAGAGCGACCGCAGATGCAGGTTCGAATCCTGCACCCGGGCTTCGGCACGGGGTGGCAGATGGGGATGCGGCGGGATACCGGGGTTCGAATCCTTGGTGCACCTTCACCACCTACACCACACGCCCGGCCCACCCGCCGGGCGTTGTCGTTAGCGCCAGCGCTGGGTGATGGCGTTGCCGATGCGCTGTGCGTCGCGCAGCGCCTGAGCGCCTGGCCCCGTCAGCCGGGCCAGTGTGGCGATGGGCTCCATCCCGTCGGGGTGCTCGATGTACGAGCGGATCATGAGGACCGGGTCGCCCGGCGGGCCAACCACTTCAGCGCAGACTCGGGTGCCATTGGGTGCCAAGACGCCGCGACCCATGGCGTAGATATTGAGCAAGTTCTCGTGAATCATCTCGCTTCCTTCGCCGGGCTTCGGGCCGGCACCGATGATTGGATCCCATCTATCCACAGAGCGCGCTACCCAGCGCGATCTGACGACTCCACCAGCGCCGGCAACTCGCGCTCGACCAGCGCCGACAACTCCCGCCCGCGACCGCGCATCGCCAGCATGAGCTCACGCGCCCGCGGCGTGACCCGCACAGTCACTGGGACCAGCGCATTCCCGGTGCGCCGCCCCCTGGGTGGACCGACGGGCGTCTTGCGCCACGCGCGCACCCCGTCCTCGACCGAGTCCTCGCGGCCCAGGTCATCAGCCTCCGCCTCGGTCGCCTCGCGCCACTCGACGCGCCAGTCGAGCCCGAACGTGCGCCGGGAGTTGCGGACGTCGACCGAGCCCGTCGCGATCCACAGGCCGTTGCCCGGTGGCGGGCCGGGCATGAGGTCGTCGGGGACCACGGAGGGCATGCCGTCGAGGGTGTTGCCGTCGCCGTGGACGGTGAGGTTGAGGATGCGCCAGCGGCCGGGCTCGCGGGTGGCCCAGAGGGTGGCTGAGTGGGTGTTCATGATGCTGGCTCCCATGCTTCCGAGAAGCCCCGCTCGGCGAACAACTCGGCAAGCCCGGTGATTTGCTTGAGCCGACGCACCTCGTCGGGATCCATGCCTAGTTCTTCTTGGATCTTCTCGTCACGCCATCCGGCACGATGAAGCATGCGTACGATCTCGCTCATCTGGTCCACTTGGTGCTCGCCGCGCGCTCGGTTGTGCTCGATCGTGGCGGCGATGCGGCCGGCTTCGTCGGCCCGCTCGGCGCGGATCTGGGTCACCGGCAGACGGCCTCGGACGCTTGCGGCAACGTCGGCATTCTCCCGGCCGACTTGGCGGCGATGGAAGCCGTCGACCACCTCGCGCCCGTCCGTGACTTTGTCGGTGACGATCGGCATCGTGTACCCGTTCGCCCGCACGCTATGCGTGAGCAGCTTCATCTCGGGCGGCGCGACGCGGTTCGGGTTGTAGTCGTTGCCGCGAACTGTCTCGGCGCGCACCCAGAGCACGAGGTCGACGGGATGGTGCTTGAGCGGCGAGACGCCATGGATCGCGGCACGCGCATCATTGATGGCGTCGATCCGCTGGTCATCGGGCATGGCAGCAAGAGCCGCCACCAGCGCTTCGATCTTGCTTTCTAAGTCGCCGCCCATTGGGCTCTCCGCTTTTTCATGAGCGCGCTATAGCGCTCGTAAGTGCTGGACACGTGCTGCGAGAAGCCGAGACTTCGGCACATTCGATCATTCTTGAGAATGCATTTGGCAATCCGCATCCAACTTGGACCACCCTTCTGCGGGTAGGTTTCCGCCAGCCGTTCGTCCGGCTCATCGGGGATCGGCGACACGCCGCGAACGGCATACCAGCGCAGGAAAACAGCGACCTTGTCTTCGTAGTGCTCCCGCTCGAAAGCGGGCAGCGTGTCGAGCAGGAAGCGCGCGAAGCTCTGCCACGTATGACCGGGCGGCAGCGTCACCTTGCCGTTGCCAAGGATGTTGCCGCGCTTGCCGGCGTAGAGCGCGCCGCTGTTGGCACCCGCGACTCGAGCGACGACGCGCGACCAAGTCTCGGGCTCGATGACGTGGAACATGTTGAGCCCGCGCCGCTGGTCGTCGCCGTACGGCTGGCAGATTCGCATGAGATGGAGCGGTAGGCCCGCGCGATACATCGCGTCGTAGAGACGGTTGTACGGCAGACGCTCGCGGCCGTAGTAGGTCCAGACGTCCTCGGTGCGCCAGTCGTAGATCGGGTAGACGTTGAAGAGCGTGCCGCCCTTCCATGACGTCCAGGCCTTGCCTTCGAGCCGGGACTTCCGGCGCTTCACGATCGTGCGCCAGCGGTTGAGGCTCTCGTCGGTCCTGATGCCGACGAGGCAAGCGCATGCCTGGCCGTCAGCGTACCACTCGCCGAACGCCTCAATGAACTCCTCGAACTCCATCGCCACGCGCACGCCTTCGGACGGCTCGGCAGGCGCGACGTGGAAGGGATAGCAACTCGCGTCCGTGACCGCCTCGGTCGGCGGTTGCCGCACCCATGCGTCGCGGGCGTACGGGTCCCAGCAAACCCAATAGGGGTGGCCCATCGAGACGGCGTTACGGAGGCGCAGAGGTAGCGCGACCCAGTGCGGTTCGATGACGTCAGCGTAGAGCGCGAACATCTCGCGCACGTTCTCGATCGTGAGAGCATACTGCGCCTCGAGGTCGACGTAGAGCACGCCGATCTTGCGCCCGCGTCGCCGCGCCTCCAGGCAGGCAAGGTGCATCATCACGCCCGAGTCCTTTCCGCTCGGCCCGCTCAAGTAGATGCGGGGGAAGGCGTCGAACACCCACGCGATGCGTTGTCGAGCTGCGGTCAGCACGTCGACACCGATCGGCCTCTTCATCGGGTCAGCCATGACCACGCCTCCGACTCAGACAGGTTGACGATCTCGCCCTCGCGCACTCCGATGAGCGGGCCGCATGCGCGCGGTCGCTTGCCCAACGTTTGGCCACGCGCCTCGTAGACGTCGCCCTCGACAATTCGATAGCGCCGCGCATCTCCATCGATCACGAACGCCTTGGGCTTGGGCGTGCCGAGCCCGACGACGTGCGCGAGGTGCGATGAGTGCGCGGCGTCGAGTAGCAGCGGCATGCTCGGGCGGTTGTCGTCCTCGGCTGCAGCGATCGCCTCGTCGATGGTGAGGCGGCGCTTGCCCGATTCATCGATCCAGTAGAACTCGCGGACGCTGGTCCGCTTGCTCGCCTTGCCGCGCATCTTTAGAGCCTCGTAGAGGTGTCCCGCGCGCAGCGGGAACGTGGCGACGATGCCGTAGACGTTGCCGGACATCGCTCGGCGCGAGTCGCGCCAGTCGTTCATCGGCTCGATGAACTTCCGAGCCATGCCGAACTTTGGGTCTGGACCGTCGATGCGTGCCACCCATGGCTTGATCGGCGGACCGCCCTGGTGGTGCCCGTCGACGGTGATCCGCATGACGTGGAGCATCAGGACATGCCCTTTGTCTGGGCCTGGGGGTCAGGGCATGAAAGGGTGGTGGCGGGCGGCGATCATCAGGTCACGATCCGGCGGCCACGCGAGATCGTTCACGCTCGCGGAACCCTTGCCGTCGACGGCGACCACCAGAGCGTTGGCCATGCGGGTGGAAGCATGGTCCGTCCAGACGCGGTCGATCAGCCGGTTCGCGCGGTAAGAAGCACTGAAAGCCGTGCCGTCGCTCCGCTCGCGGATGCCGTCTTGGCTGGTCGGGCAGGCATCGCGGCGCGCATAGACGCGATGGCGGAAGGCGGCGGCGACATCATTCGGATGCATGGTCTTGCTCCTGCGGGGCTGGCACCCCGACCGACCCGCGTCCGTGTTGTCCGCGCCGTCGATGAGAGGACTATAGGGCCGGCCAAGTTAAAGGTCTACGATTATTTTGCAGGCCGTGTCGATTGTCATCGGACCCGCATGGATGGCCGATTCGAGGCACCTCGTAAAATGCTCACGCCCGGTGCCGGCCACAAGCCGACACCCCGTTCCGCCAAGCGTGCACGGCCAGCCAAGCGCCTCCCGGTGGCCTTGGCGCTATCGTCCGGCTGCAACTCCGCGCGACCATTCGAGACGGCGAACGATTCGTAATCAGCAGGTCACCGGTTCGAGTCCGGTCAGCGGCTCCGATAACAGGCCGGAAATGCTCGCGAAATTGGCGCCTGGCCCTTCACCGGGTCAGGCGCCTTTCGTTTTGGCGGAACGGTTGGCGGATCCCAGGGTCACCACGGCCGCGCTGGAGCCGAGACGCTCCGCAGCTCCACGCCGGGCGGCCTCGACGTGCGCGATCGCGGCTACGAGCGTCGAGTCGGACAGCGCCGCGTACCACCGCTGTGTCGTCGTGATGTCCGCGTGCCCGAGCAGGCGCGACACCTCGTACATGGTGACCTGGCAGTCGAGCCAGTGAGCGCCGCACGATCGGCGCAGACCGTGGAAGTCCGTCGGCGTCACGCCCGAGACCCGCACGGCGTCGGACGTCATGCGGGCGAAGTTGTTCGTCTGCGCCAACCCCGTCGCCGAGAAGATGAAGCCTGGGCCCCACTTCGCGCGCGCTCTCGCAAGCCAGTGCTCGGCGCGATCGGTGAGTGGAACTGAGCGCGGGCCGCCCTTCGGCACGAACCCTGTGACCGGGTCGTCGTCCACCTTGATCGCGCGCCGGCCGACGTCGCCGATGATCCACGTGTCGCGGGCTGCGGCGATCTCGCCAGCTCGGAGCGCGGTCTCCAGCACGAACCCGGAGCGGATCTCGTGCGCCTCGGTGCACGCGGCGAGGTAGCGCGGCCACTCGGTCGACGGCATCCACGGCCCGAGCTTGTGCTCGCCGATGAATGGGATCCCAATCGTTGGGTTCTCAACGATCCAGTGTTGCGTCACGGCATGCTGAAGCGTAGCCCGCAGCGTCCGAAGGTAGCTGTCGTGTGTGTTGCCCGAGACCTTCGCGAGCATGCGCTTGATGTCGCTCGGGTAGACGCGCTTCGGGTCGCGCTTCGGGCCGAGCACGTCGAGCAAGAGTTTCCAGACGCCGCGGTAGCTGCGGCGTGTCGCGAGGCTCAACTCGGGGCGCTCGCACAGCGCGTCCTTGAGTGCGCCGATCGTGTCGGGCGCTTTTACGGGCGCCGTGTAGACGCCCTCTTGGTACGCGGCCCAGAAGCCAGCCGCGGCTTCGACGGCGGTGTCCCAGTCGACAGTGTTGCGAGCAGTTGGGCGACTCCCCCGGTAACCATGCTCGACGCGGAACGAGTTATGGTCCTGACGGGCGAAGATGGTGACCCGAAAGATCCCGTCGTCGTGTCGGAGTCGGATGCGGTCGGAGACTCGGGGCATGGTGACACCGCTGGCGTGGTCAGGAGATCGGCCGCCTCACGCAAGACGCGCACGCGTTCGGCCATGGCCCGCATCTGCGACTCCAGGCCACGCGCCTCGGCCTCGAGGCTCTGCGCGATCGTAAGGCGTGAGGGGCGGGCTGTCACGCGGCACCGTCCAGGGCATCGCGCAACCATCGCCCGACGACGAGTGCGCACTGCGGGACGACGGCGTTGCCGAGCGCGCTCACCCGGGCGGCTCGGTCGGGGACGCTTCGGCCGCGCACGACTCGGGGCGGCTCGTCGTTGAACTGGCCAGGTCCTCGGCCGGCGGGCCAGCGATGTCCGTCCAGCCCGGCGGGAAGCCCATGAACATCTCCGCCCACTCGGGGTTGAGCGCGCCCGCGATCTGCTCGTCCAGCCGTCCGCGCTGCCTCTCCGCGATCTTCGCGCGATGCGTCGGGCCAGTGCCTCGCGAGGACCTGGCGGCAGAACGGATCGATCTCCACCTGCCACGCGACCGTGCCGAAGCCGGCCGCCTCGAGGCCAAGCTCGAGCCCGCCGATGCCGCTGAACAGCGAGCCGATCGTCACGCCCCCACCTCCACACCGGGCAGGCTCGCCGCGACCAGCGCGCGGGCGACGGGAGGACAGACCGAGTTGCCAGCGAGCTCGATCAGTTGCGTCTTCGTGAGCCGCTTGCCGCCCATGTCGACGTCGAGCACGTACCCGGCCGGGAAGCCCTGCGCCGCGAACAACTCGCGCGGCTGCAACATGCGCATGCCGATGTCAGCGATCGCGTAGTCGAGCCCGTCGACCGTCACGAGTCCGAAGCGATCCTTGCACGTCACCGTGTCCATCGGCTCGGCCAGTGAAGCGCCCGTCCCGGTGCCGTAGTACTTGACGAGGAACGCGCGCACCTCGTCACGATGGTCGGTCGCGAGCGTCGCCGTCACGAGCGCGTGGTGGTCCTGGCATGTGACCGTGTGCATGGCACGGTCGAGCGAGGCACCGTCGTTCTCGTGGCCGCCGTAGTGCCGAGCGAGGAACGCTGCCACAAGCGCGTGCTTTTGCCCGCCGGCAACGACGGTGCCGAGCGGCTTGTGAATGTCGAGCGTGCGCGGGGCTTGGCCCTTGCGCTCGCCGTAACTCGTTTGGATGAGCGTCGGGGCGACCACTGCATACTCGCCGCCCTTCGACGTCGTGATCGTGCGCATGGGCAGGTCGATGTCGCGGGGCTCGTTACTGGCCTTCCATCCCCACGACTTCACCGGGACGATGAACGGCTTCGCCGCGTCGACCACGTATCGCATGATCCCCCGCGCGATGCGCCGCAAGGTGGCGTCGGCAAGCGGTCGCGCACGCTCGAAGATCGACGGGCAAGGGATCGTCCAGTCGATGCACTCGGCAGCGCTGCGCCAAGGATTCGCACGACCAGCGCCATGCGTCGGCTCAGGCCAAACGATCGGCAGGCCGTCACACCGAGCGATGAGGTAGAGGCGCTCGCGCGTCGTCGGTGCGCCGTAGTCGGCGGCGACCAGCGTGCGGTGCTCGACGCGATAGCCGAGCAACTCGAGCCGGCATACCCACTCACGGAACGTCTCGCCCTTGCGCGCCTTCACGGGCTGGCCCTCGCCGTCGAGCGGGCCCCAGCCTTCGAACTCGCGCACGTTCTCCAGAAAGATGACGCGCGGTCGCACGTCGCGCGCCCATTCGACGACGACGTGCGCGAGTGAGCGCGGCTTGCCGTCGCGCGGCTTGCCGCCCTTCGCGCGGCTGAAATGCGTGCAGTCCGGCGAGGCCCAGAGCACGCCGACCTTGGCGCCCCTTCCGATGGCGGCGCGCGGGTCGACAGTCCATACGCTCTCGCAATGGTGCGTCGTGTGCGGGTGGTTGGCCGCGTGCATCGCGATCGCGGCCGGGCTGTGGTTGACGGCGATGCCGATCGGCCGGCCGAGAGCCTGCTCGATCCCGGTGCAACTTCCGCCGCCGCCAGCAAATAGGACGACGACCTTCTCGCGCGGCCCGAGGTAGGACGCTGGGGCTGGTGCGGTGCGGGGCTTCATGAGCGACCCCGACCCGACAACTCGACGATGAGCGCACGCGCTGGCGATGCCGGCGGACGCGGCTTGCCCGACGCCTTTCGGCACGAGAACCGGTGCGCGAGTGAGAGGCGGTCGGGGTCCCAGCCGCAAGCGCTGGGGTAGTGCGGGCAGCGGTAGGGATGGGTCACGGGAGCACGCCGCGGGGGCCGGCGATGGGCTTGGTCATACGCCGCACACCCCAGTACACTCGTCATCGAACCCCGAGAGGTCGAGCGACTGCTGGCGGGTGAAATCGATGGCGCTGAGCGGGCGAAGCGACCGATGCACGAACATCTCTCCGGTGTGACGGGTCGGGTGCGTGCGAAGCATCGCGTCGGCGGCGACCGCGTGCGCGAACGCGGCGGGCTCCTCTTCCTGCAGGCGCCGCCATTCGTGATCCGAGTGGAAGGGGCAGAAGGTGCAGGCCGACCGCGGCGCCTCGCCATAGCCGTGCTCGAGCATCCACGCGAGGCAGTCGTTGCGACGGAGCGGAGGCGCGCGCCAACGCGGCGCCTTACCGTCGGTCCATGCGGTCTCGACCAACGGGTGCCAGTAGCGCCGCCACACGTCGGTCGAGTGCTTCATGCGCTGCGTCTCGTCACCGCTGATGCCGAGCCACGTCTCGATCCGAAGATCCTTCGGCCACCGTTGGGCGCGCCCGAGCCCGAGAAGCTCTTTCACTCGTCGGTCGAGCGGGGCGATCTTCCAGTCGCCCGTGCACTGCCGCGGGAGTAGCGAACCGCGCCCGTTGGGCCCGGCGACGTAGGCGGGGATGTCGCCGAGCTTGGTGGGTCGGTCCTGGCTCGTGGCCGAGTGCGGATGCACGACCTCGATCGGGATGCCTGCAGCGCTCGCGGCCGGACGGAGCGTCTGTTCCATCCACGTGTAGACCGACGCGGGCTCCTCGCCCGTGTCTGCGAACAGCGCGACGTCAGGCTTTGGCAACTCGCCTTCGCACGCCATGAGCAGAATGGCCGACGACTGCACGCCAGCGCCGAGGTTGAGCACGCGCAGGATCTTGTCACTCATTGGTCAATCTCCCTGACTTCAATTCCCGCAGCCGTCGCCCGCCTCGCGCAATCCGCCGCTCCAGCGCCACCGGGGAATGCGAGGCAAAGGGCCGGCAGTCCCGTGCGCCGCATGAGCCCGCACACCTGACGCACCATCGACGCGTTGCGACGCGCGGCATCATCCGCGCCTTGGCAGGGCCACGACGCTGCCGCTGCTGGGACGTCGCGAGAGACGCCCCACAACTCTGCATGGCTCGCCGCCGACTGACCGAGCGCCGCGATGTCCAACGCTCCAGCGCGCTCGGCGTGCATGAGCAGTGCGATGGGCGTCTCGGCGTGGAGTGCGTCGAGGGCGGCGCGGACTTTGGCGTCCGAGTGTCCGGTCTCGCCGGTGATGAGGACGATCACGGCACCACCCCATGCGCCAACCGGTCTATCCTCATGGCAGCGATCCAGCCGGGCCGGTGACGGGGTAGCAGCGCGGCCTCTCGACCATCTCACGGTCCGTGAAGACGTGACGATGCTGGAACCAGATCGCGCGAAGCAAAAGCCGGTCCTTGCGCTCAGGCGTGACGGTCGCGAACAGCGGCGCGTCGGTCGCCGGGAAGCGCTCGGGCTTGATGTCAGCGCGGCAGTGGGCGTGCCATGCGCTGCGCATCTCCCGGCGCGCAGCCTGGTAGGTCGAGCGGGTCATGGTAGTAGCCCGGCGCTGCCAAGCACCTCGGCGCGCCGCGGAGATGCGAGCTTGACCGCCTCGCCCGCCTGCCCCGGCGCCATCGCGCTCGCGTCGTAGAGCCACCACTCGTGCCACGAGTCGCGGTCCGTCTTGCCGAGGAACGAGAGCGTGATGAGGCGCTTGCCCGCCAGCGCGCCGAAGTGCTGATGCGTTTCGAGTCCGGACCCGACCGACGGGAGCCACTCGGTGTGAGAGCAGTAGAGCTTGCCGGCGCTCCCCTCCATATCGAAAGCCCAGAGCCGATGCCCGATGAGCGTGATGCCACCCAGCGCGCGGCCGCATGGCGTGAAGTGCGAAAGGTGCTTCATCGCGCGTCCTTCGCGGCGTAGAGCGCCAGCGCCGCCTCGACCGTATCCGCAGTGTGGAGTTGGGCGCAGACCTTGCGCGCGTTCGTCTCGCCGGTGTCGACCGCCCCGGTGCCGTCGGGGTTCGGCAGGATCCAGACGGTCGGGCCGCCGAACCGCAGACCCTTGTCGGGCGTCATCGTGGCGCGGCAGACTTCGAGGCGGGCGTCACCCCAGCGCGAACTGCCGATGTCGTAGATGTTGACGCGGCTCATGACCGGCATCCGGAGCAATAGCCCTCGATCACATCATTGCCAGGGACCGTCTCAGCGCAGCCCTCGCACTTCGCGCACGAGCACATGGCGGCCGCATACCCAGGTGGCGGCGGGATGGGCTTGCGGGGCAACTTGCAGTCGCCGCAGAGACGGCTCTTGGCGTCGCGCGCCGCGTCATGCTCATCGCGCCCGATGACATGCGCCACAAGCACGAACCCGGGCTCGTCGGGAGTCTTGTGCTGGCCTGCGAACTCGACGCCCGCAAGATCATAAGTCGTCATGTAGGTTTCGATGGAGCGCTCGTGCTCACGTCGGAAAATGTAGACTTCGGTCGTTCTACTCATTCTCCACTCTCCTCGGGCACCACCGCCCACGTCGCATCCACACACCCACAACCACGCTTGTGCATCGCGACCGCGCACGGCCAGCACACCGGCTCCTCGCCGTCCTCGCCCCACTGATCGACCGGCACCGGGCCCGCGTGGCACTCGCCGCACTCGCCGTCGTCGTGCGAGGTCCATGCCCAGAACGAGAGGCCGGTGCCGTCGCAGATGTCGCAGGCGTCGAACGGGTCGCAGTCGGTGCACTCGCACGTGCGGAGCGCTGCCATGGTCGCGTCGTGGGGCGGGCTCTCGCAGTGCTCGCAGTCGCCGCCTCGGTGCTCGTGTGGCGTGGTCATGGCTTCACGTCCGCGAGGGCGTTGAGCGCTGAACGCAGATCGGCGAGCGTCGTAAGGTCGGCGCTGCTGCCACGCCAATCACCCAACCACCAACGCCCGATCCAGAGTTCGATGCTGTCGGGCCAGATGAGCGCCACCGCGTCGACGCCATCCCAGACCGCAGCGAAAACCTCTTCGTTATCGGATGGTCGGTGCTTGTAGCGAAAGGTCGGGTTGCCGAGCCTGCTGTCGATCAGCGTGCGCATCCAGTCGCCCATGTCCGGCTCGCGGGCCTCGGCTTCGGTGGCGAGGGCGAGCCACCGATTCAGTTCGTCAATCTCGGTCCGCAGCACCTCTGCAGCGCTGAACCCGCTCGGCAAGAGCCCCTCGCTTTCAAGGTCGCTCTCCAGTTCGGCGATGACCGCGCGCAACGTCACCGGGTCGAGCCTGGGCGCGCTCACGGCTTCACCGCCGACCGCTTCGAGTTGTTCGATGATGTGACGATGCGATGTCTTGTGTACGTCAGCAGCGATAGCCGCGCTGGCATACGATTGCCCAGCCGCCAGACGCTCCTGAGCCATCTTTTCGTAGTAGATCCGTCGTGATTCGTGCCATTTGGCAATGCTTTCGACTGTCAGCATTTCGCAGCCTCCCCGGTGTTTGCGTCGCGTGATTCGGCGGCAAGCGCCGCCATCAGCACG
>WUUC01194596.1_pt1 | contig 17870 bp, 8 predicted proteins | sample 6278441 | NCBI WGS metagenome assembly WUUC01 (sample SAMN13675441, study PRJNA597444) | soil metagenome | isolation source: soil | place: USA: Washington | collected 2017-10 | reverse complement strand
TCCCGTTGTGGAAGACATTTTATGACAGCGCGTCGCTCTATTCAAAAAAAGATGCAGCTGCATCCATCGCTCTTCTCCTGAAGGCCGAAAAGATCGCGCGCGATGACCTGGGCATCTATGACGAAAACTACCTGGTCATTCTCAATAGTCTCGGACTCACCTATTCATACGCCGGCGACAACAAACTGGCCGAACAACATCTGCGCCGTGCGGTGTCTGCATCGGGAGAAGTCTACAAGAACAGCGATCAACGTGTGCTCCGTTCAAAGATCAATCTCGCTAACGTCCTGTCCGGCGACGGCGAGCGCAGCGAGTCGTTGAAATTATTCGACGAGGTATATGGCCATTCACTACAAAGCCGCCAGACGGAGATTCAGGCAATGGCCATGTCAGGGAAGTTGAGAATATTTGAAGCTGATCAGCAACTTGATTCGGCATTGCTCCTGGTGAAAGGGGTCAGGAAGACAGTCTCTGTAAAGGACCAACCTTCCGCAGCCTACCAATTCATACTCGCCGAAGGGCGAATACTTCGCAAGATGAGAAAGTTCAAAGCGGCCGACTCCACGCTAACCGCCCTTGGAAAGCAACTCTCGGTGAAGGGCACGGCGTTCCGGCCAATTCAACAGGCAACGATCCTTCAACTTCGATTGATCGACATCGAGACCGGAGACTATGCTAAAGCAGAAAAACAGTTACTGGAATTCTACCGGATCGTAAGAAATGAGGCGGACACGGATGCAGCGGTTGCCGTTGAAACCGCAAATGCATTGGCGCTTGTATATGAAAAACTGGGGATCTTCGACAAGGCGATCTTCTACTACCAGGAAGCACTTAAACAATGCATGAGCGGTGCCGGATCCTGCGGCATTATCCAAAGCAACATTTCCGGGCTGCTCCTTAAACAAGGAAAGCCCGAAGAGGCAATCACAGGTTATGAAACCTACCTGGCTTCGTTCGAGAGTTACCAGGACAAAGAACGGAACATGAGCTACCTGACGGGTCTGAATAACCTCGCAACTGCCTACCGTCAGAACAACCAGTATGATAAAGCGATCGACGGCCTTGAACGTGTCAACCAATCGCTATCAGGTGATAACGGTACCGACTTCGCCGCGACAGTGACGGCGAACCTCGGTGTAACACTTACACTTATCGGCGAATATGAAAAAGCATGCGGTTATTTTAACCAGGCACTTGCCACAAAAGAGAAGATATTTGGCCTGAACTCTCCCCTCCTGCTGGATCTTACCAGTAACTATGGAACCGCTCTCTGGTTATCGGGCAAACGGCAGGAATCGATCCCCATTTTTCAAAGATCACTCGATCTGGGCATCAAAGAGGTAAAGTATAATTTCCAGAATCTTACAGAGGCAGAACAGGTCCAGTTTTATGAACGACAGAAAGAGAACTTTGAGAGATTCAATACGCTGGCAATACACTCTTCACAAGCTGCCCCCGATCTGCTGGTGCAAATGTTCAACAACCAGTTGCTTCTGAAATCCATCATTTTCTTTTCAAACAAAAAAGTGAATGACGTGTTGCGCGACGCAAAGGATCCCGTTCTAAAGAAAGCCATTGAACAAAGGCAGGCAAAGACGACAAGCCTCGGCCACTATTACCAACTATCATTGGAGGAGCTTGCCCGCCAACGCATTTCACTGCCGAAGATAGAATTGCAAATCGATAGCCTCGACAAGTTGATTCGTCATCGTGTACAGTCCAATGTGCCCGAAGCTGAAGGAGTAGTATGGAAAGATGTCCAGGCGTCTCTCGCCAACGACGAAGCCTCTGTCGATATTATTCGTTTCAGAAAATACGAATCGCGTTTGGATGCAACAGCGGCTAAAAAAGTCCGGGTGGGGTTTTCCGACAGCGTGTACTATGCCGCATTGATCACCACGGTCGAGACTAAGGCAAGTCCATCAATTGTGTTGTTGAAGAACGGCGCATTTCTTGAAAAAAGATACCTGAGCTATTACAGGAATGCTACCAGGTTCGATATCGAAGATTCCATCTCTTGTGAACAGTTCTGGAGGCCCATTGAATCGAGGCTAACGGGAAAATCCAAAATATATCTCACTCCCGATGGCGTATACCGGCAGATCAACCTTAATACCATGAGAAGTCGCTCCGGGCGTTACGTGATCGAAGACTACCAGGTTTATCCGTTGTTGAACCCGGCTGCGGTTGCCCGCCGATCGACTGCAAGTGGAAAGAACCCGGGAAGCGTCGTGCTGATGGGCAACCCGGTATTCGGTGTCGACCAGGCGCGGGTCGGCATTGCATCACAAGCGCAATGGGAAGAACTTCCGGGAACGCAACAGGAAGTGGCAGAGATTGAAAAGTTGTTTGCAAACAATTCGAAGGTCACTCTCCTTACTAAACAACAGGCGTCTGAGACCAACCTTCGCAAAGTGAAATCCCCTTCTATTCTTCACATCGCCAGCCACGGCTTCTTCTCTATCGATGTTGCTTACCTGAACGACCAGGTAAAATCATCCTACCTGTTCCATTCGGGATTGCTGTTGTCGGGAGATCCTTCTGCCAAAACCAACACAACTCAAAGCGATGGGGTCGTCACAGCCTACGACATTCTGAATCTCGATCTGTCAAACACGGATCTCGTGGTACTGTCAGCTTGTGAAACCGGCCTTGGACGGAATGAGTTTGGTGAAGGTGTGTATGGACTTCAGCGATCGTTCATGCAGGCGGGTGCGAAAGACGTAGTGATCAGTTTATGGAAAGTCGACGACAGCTTTACCAAAGACCTGATGATCTCTTTTTACGGTAACCTTCGGCGTTCGAATAATGCGTACAGCTCGATGAGATCTGCGCAGCTGGAGTTAATGAAGAAGAAGTTGCCTCCGCGTCTATGGGGCGCCTTTGTTACTGTTAGCAGCAAATGATTCTTTCGACGCCCCGTTGATATAGAATTCCACCCGACGATTAAACTGACGTTGTTCCTCCAGGTTAGGGTTGGCGGTATCGAACTGGCGACCCTTGGGCACCACGGCGATAGAAGTCGGGTCGACCCCGAGCCCTCCAAGATACTCGCGCACCGAATGACCGCGTTTTTCCGAAAGCACAAGGTTGTATTGGTCCTGTCCCCGATCGTCGGCATAAGCAAATATCTCGACTTGCACGTCGGGTAAGCTCAGGAGAAACTTCGCGAGGCGGCTCAATGTTTCTTTTCCGTCGTTACGCAACTCGAACCGGTCTGTATCAAAATACACGTTTTCGAAGGCGAACGAACTCATCTGTTCCTTCAGAACCAACAGATCCTTCGCAACTGGCTTTGCTTTAACATCGTGCTGACCTTCGTAGCGAATATAAAGTCGCTCCGATGACTCGATGTTGGTAAACCGGAATGTTCCTGCTTCGTTAGTTGTAGTTGCCTTCAGAACTTCGCCCTTGTCGTTCATAAGGAAAACCGTCAGGCCTTCCATAGGCTTTCCCGAAGTCGAGTCGGCCACTTCAGCGTGGATGCCGAACGTGCGACTATCGCGTGGAGGACGAATGGCAGCGAGAAAACTTCCATTGAACTTCTTCCGTAGCTCCGTTTCACTGTATTTAGTCTGTGCGACACCGAGGAGTTGCTCGTATTCACCTGTCGACAACTGTGTGAATTCATTCCGATCAATGTCACGACCGGTCGATTTGTTCCGCAGCATACGATCGACAATACGCTTCTTTTCACCGGGAAGATTTTCGTAGTCGATCCTGTCCTCGTTGCGGGATGCGTAAATATCCATCCACGTTGACTCTCTTCCCGCCATCAGCAATTCAATGTCATTGCGACCTGAACGGTTTCTTAAGCTTAGCCTGGAAACAAACGAGAGTGGAGAGAGAATCGCAGACGTATAAATGTCGAAGCCGCCCTTACCATTTCGGTTTGAACTGATCGAAAGGTTTTTGTCCGACAGTGACATGAAGCAATCATCACGATTCGAATTAAAAGGAAGACCGACATTGTAGATTGCTGAAGAGCCGTTGGAAAAACGTTTAGCCATGTACAGGTCCATTCCACCAAATCCCTGGTGTCCCTCCGACGCGAAAAAGAAAACATGATTAAACTCCGAAAACGATGGTGCGAGGTCGTTGAACCTGGTGTTGATTGAGTTTCCCATATTAATGGCAGGGCCCCACGCGTCGTCGCCTGAACTCACCGACATCCATATGTCGAACTGGCCATGGCCACCCGGACGGTTGCTGGCAAACAACAGAGTGTCCCCTCCCGGGGAGATCGCCGGGTGCTTTGTCTCGAACCTCCTGACGTTGATGTTATCGGCTAAGGGCACCGGGGCGCTCCACCTGCCGTCATTGTGTTGTGAAAGAAAGATCCGGCACTCCGAGCTTCCCCTGCCACAAACCGTGAAATAGTATTTACCCGATTTATGATTGAATGAACCACTGCCATCATTGAACCTCGTATTCAGGCCCCTGATCTCCTTGCGCGTGACGTCATCCCATGATACACCGCTTTTTTCAAAAAGATAATTGTCCGCAAATGCCTCTCCATATCTTTCGTCGATGACATCGCGTGAAGAATGGATCCGGCTGCTGGTAATGATCATCCGATTCGAATCGATCCACACGGGCGCATAGTCATTATAAATACTGTTGAATGGCTCGTCAACTAACAGATACCGGTTATCCGCATTGGACATATCCCGCAATGCAGCCTCACTACCGGCACGGTCAACGACAGCCTGTTCAATGTAATCTCTGAGATCTACTTCATCATGATACTCGCTGATGAAGGAGCTAAATTGATCTATGGATTCACCATACCTGGAATTCAATTTCAGCATGAGGGCGTAATGGTATGACGCCAACGGTTGTTTTGGTTCTATTTCCAGCGATTGCAAGTAATAGCTTTCCGCCTGCCCATAGTTGAAGGTATTGCGATATCCCTCAGCCAGGCGGAGATAAATGCCTGCGTCTTTGTTTTTAACCTTGAGATAATATTCAATAGCGAGATTGTATTGTTCAAGTTCAAAATTCCTGTTTCCTTCCGCAACTAGTGTCACATCATCGATTTGCCCCGAGACAAGCATCGGCAGAAGTATTACAAGGAAAGTTAATATCGTTTTCATCAGATAAGCGGTGATGAAATTCTCTTGAAATTATTCTTGCCGGGTAACCGGTAACTCATCGATAGTTCATAGGCACTCGCATTCCCGAATGTCCGGCCCATCGAACCTACGTTGCTGTCGAAGCTGAATGCAACTGATACTCTTTCTGTTGAAAGTCCGGTCGAAACAATAAATGCATCTCCGAACCGATACCATGTTCCTAATGTGGCTTTGGCATTTCCCAGCGGCGACTTCGGAAGTGAATATCCACCATACAATCCTGCATTGAATTGCCTGTTCGATCCCTGCTTTTGAAACAGGTAATTGGGCGAGATCTCAAGGAGGTCGTTCAGTTGTATTGTTAATCCCCCATGAGCTTTAAACACCGGCGCCGCTTCACCAGCCAGCCCCGCGAAATGGCTTCGTGCACGCAGAAGATTCGAAAGCGCCACTCCCTGGTAGTACGTAGTTCCTTTATGCGAAGAATTATTATAAGACCACATCGCACCCATTCCGAGGAGCGGTTGAAATACACGCGCGTTCACGAACGACGATTCACCCGCGCGGGTAGCATCATAGCCTGTATCAACTCCGTATTGAGATGTCCATCGAAGGTTATCGTAGTTTACTTTTTGCTGGGAAGCGCCCGCCTGGATTGCCATAGATAATGTATGGGCCTCCCCGAAGTAAAGATTGTATGCGCCCGATAGTGATACTGCCTGGGAACTGAATTCACGTGATGGTCCTGCCGTATCATTCAGTACCGAAATGCCAGCTCCCCCGAGGTGCTTCTTCCGGGCACTGCGTTGAAATACCGGCTGTACGAAGCTCAGTTGAAACGTGTTGAACGGAAGAACAAGCTTGTTCCACTGCGATCTATAGTTTGCCCCGAACGTCACCTGCTTTTCTATGCCCGCGAGTGCGGGATTGAGATACAATGAGCTTGAATAATACTGGGAGAATACCGGCTCCTGTGCCCATGCAACCGCTGTAGCGGACGAGATCAGGAAAGTCAATATGATCTTTAATCCCCTCATCAATAAACTATAGTAATGAAACCTGTTTGCTGAGTCTCTCCACCAGTCCGGTCGCGGTAAACCACACGATAGGGATAAGCACCCGCAGGGAGTTGTTGCCCGTTTTGCTTCCCGTCCCAACCGGTGCCCGACATATAATTGAGGGAAGACGTTTCAAATAACTGGTTTCCCCAACGGTTGTAGACCTCGAAAAAGAATCCATCGTCAACCAGGTCCACACCCTGCATTTTGATCACTCGATTAACCACGTCAGATGCGTTGGCGGAAAGGGTTGTGCTTAAGAATGCCGGACGCGCGGGCTCTTCAGGCAGAGTTCCAATTGTGAACATTCCCTTGGTGATCATTTCCTTCGAGCTTGCGACATCCTGTCCGCCCTCTGAAAACAACCTGTCATTTTCAACAATTGTGAATTGCTCGCTAGTGTCATCTCCTTCTATGAATACCACGCGGCTTTCATCTTGGGGAACAGACGGTATGACTGCAGTGATCTCGCTGCCCTGGAATCGTCCATCGATTACTTTTCGCGTCCAGAGGACGGGACTGGTCATCTCGACTGGAACAGTTGTTTGGATAGTAGATTTTTCATCAAGCACTTCTACTTCTATCACCGGATCGATGCCGCGGATATTTGTAAACCACACGGGATAGTATCTTTGATTGACTCCGATCGGAAAAAACCGGTAACCGGTACCGCGAGATACCAGGGGTCCATTAACGAAACTGATGGAAGAACCTCCCTGGATGTCGGCACGACTGCTTATTGACAATGTACCATTTGAACCCGTCTGCAAAATACCGTTGTGAAGATGTAGTGTGCCTGAGATACCAATTTCAGATCTAATGGTCTTGCGGCCACCGCCGTCAACGATCATGTCCTCAATAGACTGATCGTTGTTGTCGACAAACTGGTCCGTACCCTCCAGTGCTATCGTTCCATTCCCCTGGTAGATATGCGTGTTGGCCCAGTCACCCGAAACATGCATCGACCCGTTGTTCATGATGAAGCCGTTGTTGCTTACATCACTCACATAAACAGAGGTGGCTTTAGAAATAAAAATTGAAGTGTTGTTGTGAAGAGTCTGACACCAGGCCGTCGAATAAACGAATGACAATATGATCACTGCGGTTCTCATTTCACTTGATGTATCTTATTTGAACAGCATAAACCCGATGGTCGGCGTCATTCGAATCAGTGGAGTCATCAGTAATATCCATTTGAACAATCAGTCGATATGTATAAAGTGAATTATCGATAACATCCCTGCCGGCAGTCGGTGTATGCGCCGATGATTGGATAGACGCCGAAGAGCCGCTGGATGTCCATGTGGAGATGACATTTTCGTTGACTCCCATAAAAGGTTTTCTCTGGACGTTCAATGTTATATTTCTCGGATCGCGATCCATGTAATACAGGGTGATCTGTTGAATTACTGCGCCATTGGGAAGATGAAGTGGAGCGATAAGCCCTTCCCCTTCGTCTTTCTTATGCACAGTGATGAAGGTTGTATTCTCCTGGAATATCACACCGTTCTCATGATCTTTCTTGTCTTGCGCCCTCAGGCTTCGAAAGTCAGATGGATCAAGGTTATAGTATTGAGTGGAGGGCGCTATTCCCGCCACAACCTGGGGGTTCCATTGAGTGCCGTTCCAAACCAGTATTTTACCGTTGTCAATTGCGCCGAGCGCTGTAGCACTAACATTGTTCCCCTGCAGCTTCGCCACCTTGGGTGCAGGATAAGTTCCAGTCAGGTCTCCGCTCGCGGCACCAGTCGGTGCGAGGCCCGCGATAGGCACATTCACAGCCGATGTGATGCGTCCCTTCGAGTCTACAGTGATTTGGGAAACGGCAGTCGCTGTTCCATAAGCACCCGGCGTTACCGCTGTGTTTTCAAGCTTTGATGTTGTTACTGCGCCGTCGGCCAGCTTCGCTGTTGCTACTGCCCCGTCAGCAAGTTTCAAGGTTGTCACAGTATTGTCCGCAAGCTTCGAGCTTGTTACCGCCCCGTCAGCAAGTTTCAAGGTTGTCACAGTATTGTCCGCAAGCTTCGAGCTTGTCACTGAGCCGTTAGCAAGCTTCGATACTGTTACTGCACCATCAGCAAGTTTAGATGTTGAAACCGCATTGCTCAACAGGGCAAGTCTGTCGTTGTCATCGAAGCCAATGGTGTTGTTGTCAACGCTGACAGCGATGGTGGCATCACCCGATGTCGCGCCACCTGTCAGCCCTCTTCCTGCAATTACATTGTTTATATCTCCAATGTTACCGAGGCTTACCCACGACAGCGTCGTACCGTCGGTCGTGATGAATTTGCCTGAGTGTCCGTTTTGGGATGGTATTTCTTTTAACTGCGAAAGGTCGATCTGGTTACCATCCGATAGCGATAGTTTGAGAGACTGACTATCGAAGGAGAGTGACTGGTCAGCGCTGCCCAGTCCTTTTACCCATCGGGTATTTTTCCAATGATAGAATTCCTTTTCAGTGATGTCGAAAACGATGAGGCCATCTTCACCAGGGGAAGAAGGATTGATAGAAAGACGGGAGGTAGTGGTTAATTGAGGAAGAAGGAAACCCTGGTCTGCACCTGGCGGATTAAGCACCAGCAATGCATTAGGCTTGCTGGTCATTGTTCCGATAACGACGGAATTCTGCCCAATTGCACCGGCAGAGGCAAGCGCCATTACGAATATCAGGGAGATAGCTTTCAAAAAAGGAGAAATCTTACATCCGGCCCATCTGCACAAATTCACCCCTTCCGCAACCTATAGTCGGAAAAACCATGCCATCGAGGTTTTCAGCGCTTTGTCCGGGATTTGACTAAGTCAGGGTGTGTGGAAATATCAACAACGTTTGGGATGTGCGCGGGGTATTGGGGAAACGCTACCTCAGATGAAATGTGTTCCCGTCAGGCGAGTATATGTAATATCAATGTAAGATTTATCAAATCACAAGGCATTCGAAGACGAATTGATCACTTCGGCAAGGTAAAATAAAACGTAGCGCCCTGTCCCACCTTTCCCTCTGCCCATATCCGACCGTTGTGACGTGTTATGATGCGACGGACGAGTGCAAGTCCAATACCGATACCGGGAAACTCACGATCGCTGTGCAGGCGTTGGAACACGCCGAATAATTTTTCTGCGTAGGCCATGTCAAAGCCGGCGCCGTTATCCTTTACACAGAAAACAAATTCCTTTTCCTTGTTTTCATAAGTGATATCGACCTGGGGGTTAGCGGCTTTTGATGAATACTTCATTGCGTTGCTGACCAGGTTAGCCCACACCTGTTCAATCAATCCGCGGTCAGCTGAAACGGAAGGCAAGGTTTGAACGTTGACCACGGTTGTTTTATAACCAGCATCCCGAAGGCCGCTTACGATATCACTTACCATGTTATTGAGATCTACGGGCGCAACGGAAATTCCCTGGTATAGAACGCGGGAGAAACGCAGGAGGTCATCGATCAAATTGTTCATTTTAGTCGCGTTCTTCTGAACTGCAGCTATATTTTTACGACCTTCTTCATCGATCTTTTCTCCATAATCCTCCACGAGGATCTGTGAGAATCCGAGGATGGACCTTAATGGTGCCCGTAAGTCATGCGACACCGAATAAGAGAATGCCTCGAGCTCACGATTGGCTTCCCCAAGTTGAGCAGTCCGTTCGGCAACCATTCCTACCAGTCTTAACTTTTGTTTGGCCTCGATGGACCTGACGACAACAGCAGTCATTGCGACAATGCCACCGACCGCAACCACGATGAACAGGTAGAACCATCCCGTCATCCAGAATGGCCGTGCGACATCGAAATTTAAACTCGTTACGTCACTCCATTCATAAGTCCCGGTTTTTCTTGCACGTATCTGAATGCCCTGGTCACCGGGATTCGAGGTAATGATGTCAACGGAGGTGCCCGTGAGGCGTGTCCATGGTTGTTGATCCGAACGGCGGAACTCAAAGACCCGTTCCTCCTCGGGGAAAGTTACAGAAGTAACGGCCATTGAAAGAAGTGTGTTGTATGGAAAAATAACCTCCCCGAAATGCGCCACACGTTTACCATCCGCGTTTGCGTAAGCGAGTTGCGGCTGCAGTGTTTTCATCTTGTCTGTAATGCGACGATTACTTGCAAAGACTCCACGGGAAGTTCCTATCCAGACTCTTTTATCGCGGCTGATCATCAGGCTTTTGGCGTTGAGAGTAAGGCCGGAAAGATTCTTTGAACTCGCAAACAAATTATAATCACCGCTTTCCACGTCATAATAAAGAAGTTCTTTTGGAGTTGCGAGCAAGAAGCCTTCCTGGCCATTGGGATACACCGAACGGATGGGTATCCCGTTGAAACCTTCACCGATATCGACGCGCTCGATGGTTTCGTGATCGTACTTCAACAATCCTGTTGAAGTGGCCAACCATAGCTTGTCGCCTTTGACGAACATATTAAAGGTGTTGAGCTCTTCCCGTGGCTTAAGCTTCACCGGAACACTGATGTTACGAAAGACGGTGTCTTTGTACGTTTTGTGAAATAAATAATCCGGCCCGTTGGAGACGACATATATCCCATCACCGCCGTCTTTCACGTCGTTAATAAAACCGTTTTCACCGAGTGGGATATTGAATGAATGAAGGTTCAAGTCGTTGTCGATCATCAGTACATCACGGCGGCCAGGAATGGTGAGCCATATGTTCTCTTCAGAATCCCTGGTGAGTGACGTGACAAACATTCGTTGATCACTGAAGTCGAATGTTTTTACAACCTTATTACCATCGAAAAAGAGGACCCGGAATGCATTGGCAGCCCAGAGGCCTTTCTTTGTGGAGACAATTGATTGAAAATAGCTGTCGCCGATATTTCCGATGAGCACTTTGTCTTCCAGTGTTTGCAGATCGAATGAGTGCAATTCCTGACTAGTGGCATAGTATACCTTTTGTGCATCTATGTCCTCGCTGACACATTCGATAAAACCATCCGATTTTCCCGCAGGCCCCTGGAACGCCGACTCCTGCATAAACAATATGCCCTCATGGGTCGATAACCATATATCGTTCTCGCGACTCACGTAAACATGGTTGATGTTGCTGATATTGGTGACAACAAGTCTCTTGTTGCTGAAAGCCTGATCCACCATGAAATGGTCCGACCCACGGGTAGCAACGAAGTAATTGCCATTGGGCAATGAAGCCACGTAGCAAACAAACGGGATCGCAGATATCAGCCTGGGCTCCGCGAATTTTCCGTTGCCTGTTGACCCGGCAACGAAAAGTCCATCGCGAGCACCGATAACAAGATGATCGTTGAGTACACTGACAAACTCAATTTGTGCGGGAAACCTGTATTCCGATTTTACGAATCGATCCTGTTGCTTATCGTATTGAAAAACATTTCCGGCAACGGAAACGGCAAACAGGTCCTGGTTGCCATCCTCGAAGAAAGAAAACGACCGCAAGAACTGGGGTGTGCGGTCGACGAGTTCGAAGTCATACCTTTTCAACTTGTCGCCGGATAATTTTACAACAGACTGTGATTCGCTGAACCACATCGCTCCGCGGATATCTTCATAGATCAATTTCGGATAAGACAAACTGGAGTCGTTCACATTCCGCTCAACAGGGATCAGCGAGTGAAACACCGTTGAATCCCCGATGGTCTTCAACTCAAAAACGTCAAGGTCACCGAACGCAAGGAGTCTTCCGTTTCTTGTTCGATGGAAACCTTTCGTGTAGTTGCTATGGGTAACCTGGCGATACGTTTCAAAACGTGCCGCATTGTACCGCACGAACCCCTCGTCGGTGGCGATCCAAAGATTTCCCAGCGAATCCTGGGCAATCGCCTTCACCAGGTCGGACGGCAGGCCGTTCTCTATTTTGTATAATTTTTTGGAGTACTCCTGAGCAAACAGGATGGTAGCGACAATGCAAAGGAAACAGGTAAGGAAGCAGGCGCGCATTGCCATTTTACAGGGGGAATTTCCTATTAAAATGGAAAATGTAAAGGAGATTTTCAAACCATACAACACGGTATGAACACAAATTTACAGGGGTAGCCGTGACAGGAATTTCGTTTTTTTTTAGGTTTATTTTTGTCATTTTTCCGAATGGAATACTGCCTGGCGCGGGACAGAGAAGTGGCCAATAACCCTGGCAATTCCTTGTATCCAAAAGTCTTTCAGGTCATCATCTTTTGCGTGTGCTCTGCCCTATCCGCAATGGCGCAGGACTGCGAGACACGAAACACTTATTTGCCGCTGCCCGACAAATTCGGCGCTGATTCATACGGTGAAAGCATCGATTCATTTGAAGATTTTCTTGTGGTTGGTTCGAGCGGAAACGATTCACTCGCATCCGCAGCAGGACTTGCTTACGTCTATCGGCTGAATGCTTCCCAGCAATGGGAAAAGATCGCTGAACTGGCGCCTTCCGACCCGCAACGATCACTCAGGTTTGGCGAACGAGTGGGCATCTTCGGAACGTCTATAGGGATCTATGGATCAAGTTATGATGACGCAGGTTCCTCCACGGCCAAACTTTACATTTTCGAAAGGTTACCTGGTGATCAATGGACCTCCGGCACTGAAACGTACCAGGTAAAGAACAATCCCGGACTTGCTAATTTCAAGCTGCACGATGACGAACTCATTACCGCCGGGTCCAATGGATTAACGATCTATAAAAAGTCTGCAGGAACGTTTATTCAGACGCAGTCCATCCCGGCGCCGCTCGATAAACGCGGGCTCACATCGGGATTCGGGCGTCTTGCTGTCGATGACAACCTCATTGCCGTGGGTGTCGACCAGTTCCATCACACCGACAATGGTTACTCTGTTACATTTCTATATGAAAAGTCCGGGGGAGTTTATCCCACGGTTCCTGTACGTCTTCGTCCGTCGACAGCGCCATCCGAATACATTTCATTTGGAACGAACGTAAGCATCCATGACGAAACAATTTTTGTGAGTGCCGCGCATGCACCCGTTTCACCGACCGTTACTGTGCAGTCCGTATTTGTCTTCGAAAAACCGGTGACAGGTTGGGCCGATGCAACCGAAACTGTCCGACTGCTCGCGAATGAAAGTTTGTTCAGCGACCGGTCGATGGTTGCCGCAGACAATTATATAATGGTTTCAGGGTTTGTGTCACCACAGCCTATACTCGGTTTTAAGAAGACCGGCGCTAACTGGTCATCAGGAGTTGTGCATTTCCGGATCGAAAATCCCACCGTCAGTCCTACGTTTGCGTATCAGCTTACGCTTACGGAAGATCACCTCATTGCAGGATGTCCGTTCCTATCTGCAGACGTACCAGTTGAAGAGGTGGTCGTGGATTTCCATCGGCCGGCTCGCGATTGGGAAAACACCACAGCACCAGCTCAGACGTTGACCGAGACAGCGATCAACGCAGCCAACACTCGTTTTGGCACTTCGGTCGCCGTTCATGAGAATCTTGTTTTTGTGGGTGCACAGCGTGACGATGAGCATGCAACCAGCGGAGGAACTGTTTACATTTTCGACCGGGAGAAACCGCCAGGCACAACGCCATTGAAAATATTCCCTCCGATCGTCCAAAATGGCGCTGGCTTCGGAAACTCTGTCGCAGCAGGAAAAGACATCTTAGTGATATCGGCTCCTTTTTCCGATTCATTGAATGCAAACGGATCGCTTGCTATGCCATCCATCGGAAGGGTTTATGTTTACCGACTGGTCGGTGGCGTTTGGAAGTACCAGTCACAGATACTCGCTCCAGAAGTAACGAAAAGCGGATCCTTCGGACAAACCGTGACGTACTGGAAGGGATATCTCGCTGTCGCGGAATTTACTCTAAGTACTTCCCAGTCGGACGGTCGGGTTCATATCTATAAAGAAGACCTCACGGGAAAATTTGTACGCCAGGCAACGCTCCGGCCGGAGCTTGATATCAGGGGCGATATGTTCGGCCACGCCATAATTATGAACGATTCTCTGACAGTCGTTGGAACCGGGAGCTTTGAATACACGCCGGGAGTGTACCGGATGAAAGTGTTCATCTATAAAAAGAAAGGCGAGTGGAAAGACGCCGTAGAAGATGCTCGCCTGTTGCCAACAAAAAAAATGGAACAGGATTTATTTGCTTTCAGCATCGCAATGGACGGTGAGTATATTGTGGCGGGAGCACCAGGTTATCGAGACACGACTTCACCTAAACTATTTGCAGGTGCGGCCTATGTTTTCAAAATGCCACCAGGTGGCTGGAAAGGTACAGTCAGTGAAGTTGCACAATTGCTGCCCAGCAATCCTTCGGAGTATGGCTTTTTCGGATACAGTGTCGCAATCAGCAACGACGACATTCTTGTAGGCGCGCCACATTCGATCGATTTCTCTAACAGGGCCGATTTCTTTACCAACGACGACAATACGATCAAACCCGGTACGGTCTATCATTACGTTCGCGAAGGACCCGGGTGGGTATCGACCAATAACGAGAAGCGACAGATCCAGGCGATCGAACCCGATTGGCTCGACAGTTTCGGCGCTTCCATGATCCTCGATAGTCGTACACTGTTGGTAACTTCTCCGTTAGACGACACACCCTCTGGATTCCTGTCGGGAAGTGTACAGTCCATTGGCCTTCCTCCTGGCATCAGCGCTGTTCCGGTTCTATGCGACAGTTCGATCCCGATTAGCCTGAGGGCGGGACCTCCTGATGGACAATGGGAAGGACAGGGTGTGAATTCAACGAGTGGTGTATTCAATCCATTGGTAGCAGGCCCTGGGTCGCATCTGATACGGTACGATGTCGGGGGTTGCATTGCAGAGCAAACAATCCACGTGGTCGATTCAAAACTTATCGTGAACGAAGTATCCTCTGCAACGCAAGCAAAATGCATTGGGGCTTCTATCCCAGTTACGTTTGACACCAATGCGAATCTGTCGGCATCCATCTGGTTCTATAAATCAAAAGAAAGTGACGAGTATAAAAAACTGGACTCGTTGAAGGAAACTATCACTGCAAAATTGCCGGGATATTATTCAGTTATAGTTCGCAGCAACATATGCCCCAATCAAGGCAGGACGTTCATTATTGCCGATGATCAGCAACCGACGTTCACTTTTGACCCCGTAAATATTATTTGCAACGATCAGTCCATTCAATTGAATGCGCAACCCCCGGGCGGAATATGGTCGGGTGCATTCGTTACCCCCGGGGGAATGGTAAACGCTGCTGGTATGGGCGACGGCGGTTATGATTTCAAGTATACCTATACTTCTTTGTTGAAATGTGAATACTCAGGATCTACGCGGGTAAACGTCGACAAGTTGACCGTGCCTGCGGTTGTAAAAGACAAAGACCGGATCTGCGGTGACAGCCCGGTGGAACTCAGCGCATCGAACATCGACACACGTACCTCGATCAACTGGATGGATGAAAATGGAAACATTTTGGGAAATATCGACCGGCTGCCGGTTGTTGATGCCGGGAGTTACTTCGTACGGGCAATGAAACATTCATGTATTACCGAATCAGATCTGATAAAGATCGATGCGATAGCAGACTCGTTGTTCGTTCCGAATGTCTTTACACCAAATAATGATTCGCGTAATGATCACTTTCAAATTGAAGGATCAGATCTCAACGGGTTCAACCTGCTGGTGTATAACCGGTACGGTGGCCTGGTATATGAGAACACTGATCCTTCATTTAAGTGGATGGGAGATGACTTGTCGGCCGGAACCTACTTCTGGAGGATAACATACGAGACCTGCAGCGGCGACACAAAAGAGGCTAAAGGATGGGTTCAGTTAGTGAGGTGATCGCCTGCTTATACTCTAATTTAATTCGGCCAGGTAGTTCGGATAGTCCGTGATGATACCGTCGACACCCATGTCTTTCAACCGCTTCATGTCTTCCTTCGTATTCACCGTCCAGACGACGAGTTTGCACTTACTCGATCCGCATTGTTGAACAAGCTCAGGAGTCACCAGTTTAAGGTTTGGGCTGAAGATGTGCGGAACAAACCCAAGTTGTTTGATATTCTCATCAAACGAATCCGTATTGTTCAAAAGAAACCCTAACGTAACGCGGGGATATTTTTTGCGGGCATATTGGAGCGGTCGCTTATCGAAAGACTGGATATAGAACCGGTCCCCGATGTTCTTACTTTTAACAACTGTCATCACAGCATCGACAAGCTCTTCCGGTTTGGAGTTATACACTTCGTCAAAAGAGGAACTCGTTTTAAGCTCGATGTTATAGATCACTTTGGGCAACTTGCGTGACGCGGTGAACTGTTCAACCGAATCGATAAGCTCTCCCAGCAGTGGTATGTATGCCGTTATTTTCTTCTGATCGGGGAAAGGCGGATAGTATTTTGAGCCGACGTCGAATTGCCGGATGTCGTCATAGTTCATCTGGTGAACGGGATACTTCTTCGCTTCCTCCTCGGTAAGCTCCTTACCATCTTTAGTAAGACTGATCCTCCAGTTGATATGTGGATCGTGAGTAATGATCACTTTTCCATCCTTACTGGTATACACGTCCACTTCTATCACATTCGCGCCGACTTCAACAGCTTTTTTCATTGCAGGAATGGTATTCTCGGGCATCAGGCCCGTCCCGCCTCTATGGCCCTCCTTGTAAAAGTCAGGAAACTCCTTAGGCACTTTTGTCTGCGCAAGTATATCGGACGAACAAAAGTTGAAAACCGCGAAGGCAACGGCGATAAGTCTCAGGAAGTGTTTCATGATTTGAACATTATAATATACAAAGGTAAACGGTCATCACCGCCCCTCCTATGAATGATGAGTCATACAAGAAGCGCCGCGATCCCCGGAAAGGATGTGCCGGCATATGAAAGGTGGCACTTTGGTCTCCCCGGGGTCGCGCTGCGCCTCTATTCTAAACCACCGTTTTATAGTAAAGAGCGCGATGACATTCTATAAATAGCGCACGCGTAGCGCTACGCAGCTGCCATCTGGAGCTCAGATATCCTCTTCAATTCCTCCAATCCCACGGGCCATCCATCGTCGAACATCTTCTTCCACTCAGGGCTGGTTTCCATAACTACCGTCAGTGTTGTCTTGCCACTATGCTCTTCAAATTTATATCCCTCTTTAATTCCGACCCAGTTTTTAGCCATGTCGCTAGTCCGGTCTTCTTTCCCACCCTTTTCGAGTATGGCGATATGCGTAATCAAAATTCTATCGTTCCGTTTCAGGTCGTTAACTTCCGCAAGAGTACCGCTTCCATCCGGACCGGTGAAACGGATGGTTTCTCCTTTCGCCCACTTGCCATGATAAGAGGAATCGGGCCAGGCTTTCCCTGCCCACTGTCTGTACGTTGCATCCTGCAACATAGTATCCCACACCGTACTCGCAGGTGCAGCAATCTCAACTTTATACTCAAGACGTTCCATAATTGATAAAATTAGTTTAACGATTTGTTCTGTGATTAAAACTCCAACGACAATACAAAGGTGCAAGATGCTATCCAGATAACAGGTTGGTGAAAGCGACATTGAACATGGTCAATTGCGACAACTCGCAAAAAAAGCAACACATTCAGATAAACGCCGACAGATTGATTTCCCGGGATTTTCTCTATTGGTATGATTTTTTACCGGCGTTGAGTATGAACGTGGATGAAATTTACGATAAGTTAATCACGTGGCTGCTGGATAATGGGCCAAAAGTGCTGTTTGGAATATTTGTATTTATTCTGGGACAATGGGTGATCCGTTTGTGCCGAAAATGGCTGCATAACCGGCTCCATCGGCGGGAAATAGATTCCTCAT
>WUUC01133408.1_pt1 | contig 17874 bp, 12 predicted proteins | sample 6278441 | NCBI WGS metagenome assembly WUUC01 (sample SAMN13675441, study PRJNA597444) | soil metagenome | isolation source: soil | place: USA: Washington | collected 2017-10 | reverse complement strand
GCCCCGCGATCGGCGACCTGGGCCGGCTCGATGAGCGCGTGAGCCTCAGACACCTGCAACAGGTTGATCATCAAGTTGTTCATCCGCACGACCGCCGAGACGTCGTCCTCGTAGATGACCTTCAAGCCAAAGACATCCTGGTAGAAAGCCTTCGCCGTCTGCGCGCTCTCGACGTACAGGGTGATGACCTCGATCTCGTTCAGCGCCTTGATCATGTGCCTCCCTTTCACTTCTGTTAGGCCGACTACGGAGTCGGTAGCGACAAGTGTCGCTTACCGGGCTACCACGACGACGAGCCGTGGCCGCCGAAACGGACAGCTCGGCTCAGATTCCCTCCGTTTGCTGATCGACCGTGAGGATGCGGAATTCTGAGGTGTAGTGGCCACCGGCGGCGTCGCGCAACCACAGCTGGGACTGGTCGGGCAGCATCTCGGTCAGCGTGAGCGAGCCGTTCGGCTCAGGCGCTGAACGGCGAATCGCCTTGGCCAGGATGTTGACGTACGCCAGGCTGCTGAAGTCCACGAACGTCGGCTTGTCCTCGACCGGCACCGTGTAGAAGGCCTGCTCGGGAAGCTGGTTGTGCAGCCGCCAGGTTCGAGCGCCGAGAAACCGGTCGGCCTCCGAACGCACGGCCGCCCAGGCCAGGTCGCGGGCCGCAAAGGTCCATGACTCGCGGGCGATGACCAGGCGGTCGATCACGATTCGTGGGCTGTGCCCGTTGCGGGCCAACGGCTTGAAGGCGTTCACCGAGGCCGCCGACAGCTGCTCGCCCAGAACCATGGACAACGGCGCCTCCAGGGCCCCCGAGCGCGAGCGCACGATGAGTTGCCCGCCCTCGCGGTGCACGGTGAGATCGGTGGCCGCGATGATCGGCGCCGGCGGCGTGACCGCCTCGGGATACCTGGTCCAGTAGGTGTATCGGGACGACAGCAGCGCCGATGGCGGCGCCACCCGTGAGGTCCCGTGGAGTTCGTCCTTGGGCGGCAGGCTGTAGATGCGCCGGTCGCCCAGGTCCGCCTCGGCGGCGGTGAGCAGGGAAGCGGGGTCGTCGTGCTGCAGGACGAACAGCCGGCTTTCCATCGTGTTGAACGACAGATGCAGCTCGCCGAGCACGAACAGGTGCTCGCCGCGTTCGAGCGCGCCCAGGTCGGCAGCGGCAAGCATGAAGTCGGGTGAGTGGTGGATCGCCGTGGCCCAGGGCGCCGGGCGTGCTGGGAACAGCTGCGCGACCTGCTCGGTGAGGTCTTCGCTGCGCCACCGCACCTCGCCGGCTTCTGGCTCTAACTGCAGGATCGCGGCCCAGCGACGCTGGAACTCCGCCAACGCTTGCTGGGTCGGCTTGGGCAGGCTGCGTGGGTTGAAGAACAGCTGCGAGGTGGCCAAGCTCAGGATCGCGGTCAGCGCGACGGCCGCGCTGCCGGTCTGCTCGGCGCGGCGTTCGTACAGGTCGAGAAAGAATCGGTCGTACTGCTCGCCGATCTCGGCGACCAGCCACCGGGCGCTGTCGAGCAGCAGGCACAGCGGCGCCGAGAGCTGCTCGCGCACCGCCGGGCCCAACGCCACCCGGGCGCCGCGGACGGTGTCCTCATAGATCAGCGTGCGCCCGGCATAGGTCTCACCGGGACGGCGCTCGGCAGCCATGCCGGTGATGGCCTGAAAGCGTTCGCCGAGTTCGGCCAAGGCTGCTTCGAGCGCCACGTCGTCCCCGGCTGCGGCGCTGACCCGATCCCGGGCTGCGATAAGGCTGCGCACGATCGCCAGCGCCGGCTCGCGCGCCTGCGGATGCGCAATCCGCTCCAGCCGCTCCAGCAGCGTGCGCTCCGGCCACGCCTCGATAGGGCCCACCAGGTCAAGGCGCACCAGGGCGCGAGCCACCAGCGCATCGAGCGTGGCCAACAGGGTCTGCTCGTCGCTGAGCTCGTCGAACTGTGATCCGGCCAGCTTCGCGGCGATCTCCCGCACGCTGCGCACGCCGTCGATCAGTGCCAGCAACTCGCTCTCACCAGCGGTCAGCGCCACCGGCTCCCGGCCTGACACGTGCAGGGTCGCGCCGTCGAGCCGATGCGCGGAGAACAGCCGGGGCGCCAGCCACGGACGCAGCGCGGCATCGGCTGACAGCGCCCGCGCGACAGTGTCGATGGCCCAGGACTCGAAATACACCGTCCGGCGGGTGAGAAAGCTCTCGCCGACCCGCATCGCCATTGGGGGGCCGGCGTCGATCCAGCGTGCCCAGCCGATCGGTCCGACGAAGCCGATCGTGTCGTTCTTCAAGGCGTATCGCTGCAGGTAGTTGGCGATCGTCTGCTCATGGCTGCGGCCGTGGGAGTTGCGCGGTTCGCCGGCCGCCGCCTTGTCCAGGCACAGCTTGACGAGCTTCGGGTTCTGCCAGGTGACCGCTTCGCGAAACCGCGGTGACCGGGCAAGCTGCTGGATCGCCGCCGACAATCGGCCGACGGCAGACCGGTAGTGCTCAAGGTAGGCGGGGTGTTGGCTGACCTCGCCCACCGCGGCGTCGGCGGCGGCGGCCAGCTCAGGGTCGCTCAGCACCCGCACGGTCTCGGCCGGAAAGCCGGTGCCGCGCAGCACGATGTCGCGCCAGCTGGCCCAGCCCTGGCCAAGCGGGATCAGGTGCGGCTTGTCGTCGGCGCCCATCAGGTGCCCTGCCGGTCGATGTGGGCCGCCAGCTCACCGAACGTGGGGTGATCGAACAGGGCAGTGACGCCCAACTCGACGTCGAACTCGGCGCGCACCCTGGACATCAATTCGACCGCGGTGAGGGAGTTACCGCCCAGGTCGAAGAAGCCGGTGTCCTGCCCGATGTCGCCCTCACCCAGGATCTCGGTCCACAGCTGGCGCAGCCGGTCTGCGGTGGGCGCCGGGTCAGCAGTTTTCACCGGTCGGGCCGAAACCGGTCGGGCCGGAGCCTGCTGCGGTTCGACGGCGATCGCAGGTCGGGCAGCGTCACCGGCTGGCGGCAAGGCGACGGTGACCTCCTCGGCGGCCGGGGCGACCCAGTGCCGCGCCCGCTCGTAGGGGTAGCCCGGAACCGAGGCCCGGCCGAGAGAGGTCAGATCCTCCACCGCCGCCCAGTTCAGGGCGTTGCCCGCTGTCCAGACTCCGGCGAGCGCAGTCAGCGCCGATCGCGTTTGGGCCAGCGGTTGCACCGGATGGTGCGCCAGGCTCGGCAGCACCTGGTGCCGGCCCGCGACCACCGTCGGATGCCGGCGCAGCACGCTGGTCAGCGTCTGGCCCGGCCCCACCTCGATCATCAACAGCTGGCCGGGCGCGGCGGTCAGAGCGTCCACGGCATCGCCGAACACCACCGGCTGAACCAGCTGACGAGACCAGAAACCCGGGTCGGTGGCTTCGGCCGCGCTGGCCAGCCGGCCGGTGTTGGCTGAGTAGAAGTCGATCGTCGGAGCAGCCAGGCGTAACTGGCGCAGTGCCTGGTCAAAGGGCGGCACCGCCGGTGCGGCGATCGGGCCGTGGGCGGGGTGGGTGGAGGGCACCGCCCGGCAGACCAGGCCGGCCCGTTCCAGGGTGGCGTGAGCGTCGGCGAGCGGTCCGGCAGACCCGGCCACCACCAACTGGTGGGGGCCGCTGATCACCGCTATCCAGGCGCCGTCGGGCAGCAGCGGCTGCACCTCGTCCCTTGCCCCGGACACCGCGAGCAGGCCGCCCGGCGGCAGGTCCTGCACCGCCTGCGAGCGGACCGCGATCGCCTGGACGGCGTCTTGGACCGAGAAGATTCCGGCGACCGTGGCCGCGGTCATCTCGCCGATGCTGAGGCCTAGCACGGCGGCCGGCGTGATTCCCCAGGACTGCCAGGCCCGGGCCAAGGCGTACTCGACCGCGAAGGTCAGCGGCACCGCGACCCGCGGCGAATGCAGCTGAGCCTCGTCGCCCTCGCGCCACCACCGGCGCAGCGGCACGTCCGCCGCCTCGAACAGGTCCAAGCACTCGTCGAAGGCCTCGGCGTAGCTGGGCGAACGGTCATACAGGTCTTGAGCCACTCCGGCATGCTGAGCGCCCTGGCCCGGAAAGAGAAAAGCGATCCGGCTGGGCTGGCCGGGCGCCGCGGAGCTGGCCTCGCTTACTGAGTCGGGATCGCCCAGCAGGGCCACTGCCTCTGCCGCGTCCGCCGCGACCACCGCGCCGCGATGGCTGTGCGGGGTGCGGCCATGCTGCAAGGTCGCGACGCTTCTGACGAAGTCCTCGCTGCTGGTGGTGCTGAAATGCCCCGCCAGAGCCTGGCGATAACGCTCGGCAGCCGCTGGCGTGCGGGCCGACCAGACGACGATGCGCGGCCGCGGCTCGACCTCAACCGGTGTGGCAGCAGGCGCCTCGGCGACGATGGCATGAACGCTGATTCCGCCGGCGCCGGCGGCGTTCACTCCAGCGACGCGAGGCGTTGCCTGCCGCCGCGGCCATCCGACCGCGTGGGTAGGGATGTAGAACGGCGAGCCGCCGAGGCCCAGCGCGGGGTGGGGGTCTTGATAACCGACAGTGGCCGGGATGGCTTCGTTCGTCAACGACAGCGCGACCTTGATCAGCGAGGTCACGCCGGCCGCATGACCGAGATGACCGAGGTTCCCCTTGACCGAGGTCAGCGCACAGCGTTCGACTGCCGACTTGCCACTGTGGTTCCAGGCCGCCTTCAGCGCCGTCACCTCAGCGCCGTCATCGTGCGGATCGCCCGCGGCGTGAGCCTCCACCATCGTCAGCTCCGACGGACGCACGCCGGCCGACATCATCGCTGCGGCGATGGCCGCCGACTGCCCGGCGACGCTCGGCGCGCTGGCCCCCGCCTTGGCCGATCCGTCGTTGTTGACCGCTGTCGAGCGGAGCACTGCCCAGATGTGGTCTGCGTCGGCCAGCGCGCTGTCGAGCCGTTTGAGCACCACCACGCCGGCGCCGGAGGCCAGAATCGTTCCTGACGCGGCCTTGTCGAACGGGCGGCACCGGCCATCGCGGCTCAGCTCGCGGCCCGGCTCCCACCGGTAGCCATGGTTGAGCGGCAGCTCGATCTCGACCCCACCGGCCAGGGCAAGCTCGCATTCGCCGGCACGCAGCGACGCGGCGGCCAGGTGCACGGCCAGTAGCGAGCTCGCGCCGGCGGCCTGGACCCCCAGGCTGGGGCCCCGCAGACCGAGCTGGCGCGACACCAGCGGCGCCAGGTAGTCCGGAGAGTTCCATGCTTTCAGGGCCATTCCGGTCGCGCTGCGCAGGTCCACGCTCTCGCTGCGTCGGACCAGGTCGAGGTACTGGCTGACCCCGGCCGAGCCGAAGACGCCGACGTCGGTCAACTGCTCGACGTCGTAACCGGCGTCCTCGAGCGCGGCATGGGCGCATTCGAGAAAGAGCCTGGCCTGCGGATCACAGACCCGCGCTTGCCGCGGGCTCAGGCCGAAAAGCCCGGCGTCGAAGCCGTCGATCTCCGGCGCGGTCGCGGTCGCCTTGACGTAGCGGGCATCGGCGAGCAGCTCGGCCGGAACTCCCTCAGCCAGCAGCTCATCGTCAGTCCGGAACCGGATGGACTGAACCCCACCGTGCAAGCCCGTCCAGAACTGGCCGAGGTCCAGGGCTCCGGGAAACCGGCCCGCCATGCCGATGATGGCGATCGGCTCCTGCCAAGCGAGATTGCTCATGCCCGTCCTCAGGATCGTGTTGGTTGCGTCAACCCGCCCGTGAGGCCACCGGCTGGCAGGCTCAGCGGCTGGAGCGCGACCCGGTCGGGATCGGCGAGAAAGTCCGGGCGCTGCTCCGGCACGGTGACCGGGGTGTTGCTGACGCCGTTGTAGACGAACATGAGCATCGCGCGCCGGAATGGTGAGATGTTGGCAGCCGAGCAGTGCAGGATGTTCGGGTGGAACATCAGGACCGAGCCGGCCGGCCCCTTGGGGCTGACCAGGCCATTGGTCCGGGCCAGCTGCTCGATGACCGACGGGTGGACCTGAAACTTCTCGTTGGCGGTCAGCGTCGCGACCCAGGCCGGCGCTTCCTGGTAACCCTGCGGCATGCCGTCAAGGGCGCTGCCGTCCAGCAGTCCCTCCGAATGAGAGCCCCGGATGAAGGTGAGCGGGCCGTTGAACTCGGTCACCTCGTCGAGAAAGACCGCCACGTTGATCAACGTCGGTTTGGGCAGGCCGTCACTGCGCAGCCAGTAGATGTAGTCCTGGTGCCATTCCCACTGGTCGCCGGCGAACGGCGCCTTGATGTTTATCTTCGACTGGTGCACGTACACCTCCTCGCCCAGCAGCTGGCGGACCGCGCCGAGCAGGGCGGGCAGCCGGACCAGCTCGGCGATCGCCGGCTGAGACCGGTGCAAGCCGTAGACCGAGCGCACGGTGCTGCCGTCTCGCTCCAGAATCCGGGCAGGGCTGTCCTCGGCCAGCGCCGCAGGCAGCACCGAGGCCACCACATCCAGCACGCCCGCAGGCAGCGACTCCGGCGGCAGCAGCAGGTACCCGTCGCGCTCGTATTGCGCGATCAACTCGGGGTTGAGGGCGTTGGGCAGCTCGCTTGGAGATGTCATCAGTTCGGCCTTCCTTGGTTCACAGGCATTTGCCGGTAGGTGCCGGCCACTGCCAGTCCCGCCATCGGTTCGTCTGTTCCCAGCATGTGTCTCACCGTCGTGTCCTCGTGGGCGCTAGGCCTTCAGCCCCACGACGAACCACCAGACGCGAAAGGGACATCCGGCGCCGGGCCGCTCATCCGGGTCGCGCCTTACCTCACCGTGGTGCGGTAGAGCAGGCGGTGATGGCGATGGTGGTCGCAGGCGGTGCGGGTGTGCATCGTCGCGGCGTTGTCCCAGATGACGAGGTCGCCGACCTGCCAGTGGTGGCGGTAGAGATAACGGTCAGCGGTGGCATGGGCGTGCAACTGCGCGAGCAGCGCTGTGCTGTCGGCCTCGCTGAGCCCCACGATGCCGCTGATGATCATGCTGCCGAGCAGTAGGGACTGCCGTCCGGTGACCGGATGCCGGCGCACCAACGGCTGCTGCACGTCCGGGGCTCGTTCGCGTTCCTCTGCCGTCAACGGCTTCTTGTACGGATTGGTCGCCAGCTCCTGCTCGACCAGGTAGTTCATCGAATGCACCGCGTAGAGATCTCCAATCCGCTCCTTGACCTGGTCGGAGAGGTCGTCGTAGGCGGTCGTCGTGTCGGAGAAGACGGTGTCGCCACCCTCGTCCGGCGCGATGGCACTGTAAAGCAGCGAGATCCGGCTCATCACCTTCTTCCAGGAGTAGTCGGTATGCCACTCCTCGTCCTCGTCGCCGTCATAGAGGCCGATCGGCTCGCCGTTTTCGAAGATGTTGCTGATCTTGAGCACCTCCGGGTGCTCCGGCACGACGTACCGGGCGACCGGATAGACCTCGAGCGGGCCGAACAGCCTGCTGAACCGGACGTGATCGGCGTGGTCGAGCTCCTGGCCTGAGAGCACGAGCACCCGGTGCAGGCTGAGGTCCTCGATCAGCTTGACCGAGGCCTCCTGGTCGATGGGCTCGCGAAGGTCCAGCCCGCTGATCTTCGCGCCGAAGCTCGGGCCCAGCGGATCGAGCTGGTAGGGCGTCATGAGTTCTCCCCACTCTGCGGCGCGGTCACAGCGCCTTCCATTCGAGATTCGGCTCAGCCATGGCCGTCGCCAAGATTTCGCAGTAGTCCGAGACCCAACCGGCCACGGTGTGCTCGTCGAATTCCTCAGGGCTGTACTGCAGCCCACCGCTCAGCTCACCCGACGGGACCAGGCTCATGTTCCAGGCCGCGCCGCCAGGCATTTGCTCGCTGGCCCGCTCGCGCTTTCGGATGACGTAGGAGCCCTCGGAAATCTGCAGCGGCGCGATGGCGCTGCGCGTGCCGGACACCGACGCGTCCCAGTAACCGAAGATGAAGTCGCAGTTGCGCGGTCCGGCCAGCGGTTCCACCAGCGACGGGATGGCGTTCTGCACGTGCTGAATCGGCACCTCGTTCTCATAGGCATACAGGCAGGTGGCGCGGGTGCGGATGACGACGTCGCGAAAGCTCACGCACCCGCTCAGGTCGGTCCGCATGGCGAGAAAGTTCAGGAAGGGTCCCACCGTGTCTCTGAACTCGGGTTGGCCGCGGCCGTGGACCATCGTGTTGATCACGGGCTCGAAGGTGCCCCTGATCCGGTGCGCGAGCACGTTGAACGCCGCCAGCATGACCATGAAGCCTGAGCAACGCTCGGCTTTGACGAACCGGGACACCGCCGCGGTGACCTCGGGGTCCACGACGAAGGAGTGCCGGACGTAGGGCTCGATGTGCGTGGTTCGGACCGGTCGGTCGGTCGGCAGCGTGAACATGCCCGCGCCATCGAGTTGCTTGTGCCAGTACGCCATCTTGGCCGCCCTGTCATTGCCGAGCTGCCAGCGGACGTAGTCCTGGTACTGGGTCACCTCGGGCAGGGTCAGCGGCTGCGCGCCGGTCCTGGCCGCGTAGTAGGCGGTGAGATCGCGCAGCAGCAAGGTCACCGACCAGCCGTCGCAAGCGGTGTGGTGGCTCACCACGCTCAGCACCGAGTCGCGCTCGTCGAAGCGGCTCAGCACAGCCCGGATCAACGGCAGTTGCTCGACGGGAACGCTGCTGCGCTCAGCCTCGCCGAGCAATTCCTCGGCGACCTCGTCCCGGGACCGGCCAGGTGACGGTGGCACGTCCCGGACCACCAGCGGCGCCGGCATCGGGGCAGAGATCTGCTGGTAGGGCGGCTGGGCGTCGCGCACGATCTCGGTACGCAGCAGTTCGTGGCGCGCCACCACATCGTCCAGAGCGGCCTGCAGCGCCGCCACGTCGACGGCTCCGGTGATCCGCACTGCCATGGACACGATGAATCGGGGATTGAACGCGCCCAACTCCTCGCCCTCACACCAGAGTTCCTGTTGGCTGGACAGCGGTACGCGGGCCTCGGTGGCGGCCATCAAGCTGCCTCCTTTCCTCTGGTAGAACGCGATTCGATAGCTCGGCAAGGGGCAAGCCCGGTCGGACCAGGCGGGGACTTCTCTCAGCGCGAATCGGCAGCCTCCCGAGCCGAAGGCGCGCCGTCCGGTCCGCCGTGCTGCAGGACACGGGCAAAGGACCGTAGATCGGCCACGAACAGCTCGGGCACCTCAAGGGCAGGAAAGTGCCCGCCCTCGGAGAACTCACTCCACTGCACGATGTTGGGAAAGCGCGCCTCGGCGATGCGCCGGACCGGCAGGCAGGAATCGTGGGCGAAGGAGGCCACCGCCAGCGGAACCGGCAGCGGCGGCGGTATGGCCGGCGGCTGCCCGGCCGAGGGCAGCATGCCGGCCATCTCGTAGTACAGCTGCGCCGAGGAGCCCGCGGTCGAGGTCAGCCAGTAGATCGAGACCGCGTTCAGCAGCTGTTGCCTGCTGACTGTGTCGCCCTTGGTCCAATCCCAGAACTTCTCAGCGATCCAGGCCAGCTGCCCGACCGGTGAATCGGTCAGGCCGTAGCCCAGCGTCTGCGGCCGGGTCGACTGGATCTTCATGTAGCCCGCCCGACCCTGGTCTTCGAACGCTGCCAGATCAGCCAACCGAGACAGGTCTTGCTCGCTCAGGCCGGCCAACTCGCTCGGATCGCCCGAGGGCGGCGTGAGCAGGAAGCTCACATGTGCCCCGATCAGGTGCTCGGGATCCATCGCGGCGGCGGTCAGCGAGATCCAGACGCCGAGGTCGCCGCCGTGCGCGATGTAGCGGTCGTAGCCGAGCCGGCGCATCAACTCCACCCAGGCGCCGGCGATCCGGGCCACGCCCCAACCCGGCTCGGGGGCGGGGCCGGAGAATCCGAACCCGGGTGGCGTGGGTATGACCAGGTGAAAGGCAGTCCTCGGATCGCCACCAGTGCTGCGAGGGTCGACCAGCGCTTGGATGACGTCGAGGTACTCGGCGATCGAGCCAGGCCAACCATGGGTCATGATCAACGGGAGCGCGTCAGGCTCGGGTGAGCGCACATGCAGGAAATGCACGTTGGCTCCGTCGATCTCCGTGGTGAACTGCGGAAACTGGTTCAGCCGGTCCTCCACGGCACGCCAGTCATAGCTGGTCCGCCAGTGCTGGGCGAGATCCTGCAGGTAGTCCAGCGGAACTCCGCGATCCCAACCCACCCCTTCCAGCTCCGATGGCCAGCGGGTCCGGTCAAGCCGGCGGTTGAGATCGTCCAGATCGCCCTGGGGGACGGAGATATGAAAAGGTTGCATGGCGAGCCTCCTTGTGGGCTGTCGCGGCCGAGCTACACGTAGACGGTGTCCGGAGCCAGGCCGCACAGGACCCGGCCGTAGAGCTCAGCGTTGGTAGCCGGGTGCATGAGCGCGTGCATGCTCAGTGCATGCAGGTCTCGGACCGACCGCTGGATCGGCTCAGTGGTGTAGATGGACGATCCACCGCTGGCGTCGCTGAAGATCTGCGCCGCATCTTTGGCCAGGCCGAAGACGCGGCCCAGATAGGCCCGGGCCCGGGTGCGTTCCAGCAAGCTCCATTCCTCACCGCTTGCGCCCTTGGTGTCCACGAGCGCGGCCAACCGAGCGGCATGCGACTCGGCTTCTTCGATCTTCATCGCCGCCTCGGCCAGTTGCAGGTGGGTGATCGCAGCATCCCGCTGGCTCGAGTAGTCGGTGTAGGTGATCTTGCGGTCCAGCCGCGCCATGAAGGCGTCCTGGGTCGCCTTGGCCAGCCCGATGGCCGTTCCGGTGAACGTCGCGCAGCCAGTCGCGATCATCGGCGCCCGGTACATCGGCGACGTCACGTTCTGCTCCGAGGCGGAGTTGCCCTGCAGCACGGCGACCAGGGGCAGCACCCGGTCTGCAGGCACGAACACGTCCTTCGCGATCGTCGTGACACTGCCGGTACCACGCAGGCCGGTGGTGTGCCAGTCATCGGAAATAACCATCTCCGACAGCGGAATCAGGGCCATCAATGGCCACTGCGAGGCACCGTCCGGCGTGGGCCCCATCGCCAGGGCGACCTGCCATTGGCTGTGCAACGCGCCGCTGATGAACTGCCAACTGCCGTTTATCACGACGCCGTCGGCGGTGGGCACGGCTGCGGCCGTCGGGCTCAGCACTCCGCAGACTCGAGCGTCGGCGGTGAACACCTGATCCTGTACGTGGTCGGGGAATTGGGCGGCCAGCCAGGCCGAGATCGACCAAGCAGCGACGTTCCACGATGCCGAGCCGTCGGCCTGGGCGATCTCGCTGATCACCTCCAGCATCGTGGCCGCGTCGCTCTCGTAGCCTCCGTAGCGCGCCGGAATGCGCATCCTGAAGATGCCGGCGTCGGTCAGCGCGCCGATGGTGTCCTCATGCAGGCGGCGGTTTTCCTCCGACCACTGCGCGTTCTCCCTCAGCACCGGCGCCAGCTCACGTGCTCGGTCGACAAGCTCAGATCGGGCAGGAATCTCGGTTGGTCTGGGGACTTCACTCTCGATCTTCAACGCAATCTCCTTTGTCGGCTCTTACCGTCAGACGGCAGGGGTGAGGCGGATGGGCAGCGTCGCGGTGCCGTTGAGCAAGAAGGTGCCCTGTGGCTCGATCTCGTCAGCGGGGACGCCGAGGGCAAGCTCGGGAAAGCGGTTGAACAGAGTCGGTAGCCCGATTGCGGCCTCCAGCCTGGCCAGCGGAGCGCCGAGGCAGTGATGAATCCCGTATCCGAACGAGAGATGCTCCTTGTCGGAGCGGGTGAGGTCGAAGCGGGCGGCGTCCTCGCCATGCCGCTTGCTGTCACGGCCGGCAGCGGCGAAGCCGATCAGCACCGGGTCGCCCTTCGGGATGGTCACTCCGGCGATCTCCACCTGCTCGGTGGTGAAGCGGAACGGCAGCTGGGCGACGGGCGCCTCGACTCGCAAGGTCTCCTCGATCACGTCGCGCCAGGAGACCCGCCCTTCCTGGACGAGCTCGAACTGATCCGGATGGGTGAGCAGCGCGATCACCGCCTTGCAGAGCAGGTTGGTCGTGGTCTCCGAGCCTGCGCCGAGCATCAGGTGCAGCGTGCCTGCCAGCTCGGAGTCGCTGAGCCGAGAACCGTCGGCCTCCTGGGCGGAGATGAGCATGCTCAACAGGTCTTCCGCCGGCTGCTTGCGCTTCATCGCGATGAGCTCGTACATCACGTCGTGCCACTGCTCGACGTTGGCCACGGCCTCCTCGTGGTTGATGGTCGTGTCGACGTTGACCTCGCCGCCGCGCATCACCTCGGCTCGCATGTGCTCGGGAATGCCGAACAGCTCGCAGATCACCTTGGTCGGCAGCGGGTAGGCGTAACGTGCCTTCAAATCGACCACCTCACCCGGCGCGGCGGTGGCGAGATCATCCAGCAGTTCTCGGGTGATGCGCTCGACCTGTGGCCGCATCGCCTCGGTTCGGCGCAGCGTGAACGCCTTGGCGGTGAGACTGCGCAACCGGGCGTGAGCCTCGGCGTCGTTGGTGGTCATGTTGTCCATTAACACCCAACCGATCAGCGGGAACTCGTCGCCGATCTCGCCGTTGATGAAGGCCGGCCAGTGGTTTCTGGCGTCCTTGGCGAATCGGTTGTCGTTCAGCACCGCGCGTACCGTGTCGTAGCCGACCACCGACCAGGCCCGCACGCCGCCGGGCAGCTCCACCTGAGCCACCGGACCCTGCGCGCGCAGTCGGGCGTTCTCGGCGTGAATGTCACGACCTGTGGGATCGAGGATGATGGGCTCAGGATGGGCCTTCACAGGAGAACCTCCAACGATCGGTCGTTAGGTGCGAGGGGAGTGAGCTTCTTGGAACGCAGCACGCGAGAGATGACGGCCGGCCGGAGCAGGGTTGTGGGCGGGTCGACCAGGCCCGCAACCCTCAGAAACGCGTGGGAAAGCTCGGCGTCGGTGATGGCGGCAGCCTGCAGCCGCGGAACGTAGAGGTTGCTCATCCGGGTCTTCAGGCTCCGCCGGCCCTGCACTCCCGGGTACCCGAGATCGCCTCCGGTGACCATGTCCCAAGGCGCGTCGATGACCGCCGAGAGGTCGCGGTAGAACTCCCGCGGCCGTGGCGGGCGGTTGAGCGCCAGATGCTTTCCGAGCACCAACGCCTGGATCGCGGCCACGGTCATGCCTTGGGCGTAGGTCGGGTTGAACACACACGCGGCGTCGCCCATGACCAGCAGGCCGTCCGGAAGCCGGTCCATCCGCTCGTAGCGACGTCGGATGCTTGCCGGAAAGTGCATGGACACCGGATCGGTGATCATCTCGGCGTGTTCGACCGCGGCGAAGATCTCCGGCACCGGCAACGTCTTCGCATAGGCCAGAAAGCCGGCTCGGTCCGTCGGCGCCCGGTCACCGAGCAGCCCGTACAGCGACAGGGAGTACCGGTCGCGCAGCCGGGCCAGGGTCGCCCCTCGTGGCTGGGCCGGTGATGCGACGCAGACCAACGCCACGCCGCTTCCGATCGGGTCCACCGGCAGCGGCGTGCTGAAATCGGCGGTGGTGTAGGTCAGGTCTATCTTGACGCGCTCCTCCGGCACCTGCGAGTAGCCCAGTTCCTTGAGCCAGCGTGGTGTTCGCGAACCCCGGCCACTGGCATCGACCACCAGGTCGGCGGCGAGCTCCTGAGGATCGCCGCCGGCCGACTGGAGGCGGACCCCGGTGACCAGCTGGCGGTCAGCCGCGACCGTCAGGCCGATGACGTCGGATTGTTGGATTATCCGGACTGAGCAGAGCTGCCGGATCCGCTTGCGGATCTGCTCCTCCAGCAGCGGCCGCTCGGCCGACACGCACACCAGCTCGGTTGGTGTGTGCTGCATCGGGCGGCCGTTGAAGTACCAGGTCAGGCCCGTGCCGAAGTCGCACACCGGCACGCCGAGCGAAGCCAGTTCCTTCGTGAACCCTGGAAAAAGCTCCTCCAGCACCTGCTGGCCGCGCGCAAGCAGACCGTGGATGTGACTTCCCTGCGGAATGCTGTGGCGCGAGCCGCTTGTTCCGGCCAGCACATCGCGATCGATCAGCGTCACTTCTCGGTAGGCCTCGCTCAACTGCCGGGCGGCCAGCAACCCGGCTACGCTCGCGCCCAGGACCACCGCATGATCACCGATAAAACTGTTCACGATGGTCCTTTCACAGGGCACGAGGTTTCTTGATGAATCGGCGTGCCGCAGCCGAGGGAATACCGCTTCGCCGCTGCTACCTCAATCGTCAGCAGTGGGGGTATGAATGCCTTCTCTCAGCATGCTGAACCGGTAACCGGCGTCAGGGGCGCGCCGTTTGTGTTTCGACTTCGCCATCTCGGCGCGCGCCCAGCTGCAGAGGCAGCATGACGCGTCAGCACAAGGCCAAACGCGCCTACTAGCCAAACCGCCGGTCTCGCTTGGCGGAACGGATTCGATGCGCCGAAGGAGTGAGTCAGAGTGCTCGCCACTCCCGGTCCGGATCACTCGCGGCACCGCACAGAATGCGCTGATAACTCGACACCCAGCCGGCCACGCTCGACTCGTCGAGCTCCTCAAGATTGAACTGCACATGAGCGCAGAGCTCGCCCGACGGTGGGAGATGCAGAGACCAGGCCACACCGTGCGGAATCCACACATCGACCGGTGTCAGTGGTGATCGGGTGCAGATCTCATGGCAGCCGTCGGCGATCTGCGACGCGGCGGCGTCAAACGGCGGCTGGAAGATCCCGACGATGCAATTGGTCTTCTGAGGATCCTCATTGGGCGCCATGAGCTCAGGGACTTCACGCTCGATGTGCTGGATCGGCACCTCATGAGCTGCTGCCTGCAAGCAACTGTCTCGGGTGCGCGACACGACGTCGCGAAAGCTCACGCAGCCGGCTAGGTCCGTTCGATAGACCAAGAAATTCATCAGCGGCCCCACGCTGTCGTGGAACCGGGGATCGTTGCGGCCGGTGGTCAGGGTGTCGATAGCCAGGTCGGTCATGCCGGAGATCTCATGGGCGAGCACGTTGAACGCCGCCAGCAAAGCCATCGGGATCGATGCCCGCGAGGACTCGGCGAACCTGGCCAACCTCGCCATCACGTCGGCGTCGAGAACGAAATTGCGCGCCGAGCAGGGCCTGCTGCGCACCTGCGGCACGATGCGATCGGTCGGCACGGCGAAGATCCGGGCGCCTTGCATCCGCTGTCGCCAGTAGGTGCGTGCGGCGGCGGTGGCCGGCCCCGCGGCGCCGGCTTGCTGCCAGGCTGTGAAGTCCCGGTACTGCTGTGCCTTCGGCAGTTCGGGCTGCTGGCCCGCTATCCGAGCGGCGTAGCAGGCGGCCAGGTCACGCATGATCACCTGAAAGGACCACTCGTCACACACGGTGTGGTGGGTGATCAGGGTGAGCACCGAATCAAGGTCATCGAACGTCCCCAGGGTGGCCCGCAGCAACGGCACGGCGCGTGGGCTCAGGGTGCTCTGCGCTGCTTCGGTGAGCAGCTGCTCGACGGAGGCGTCCCGCGATGTGCCGGTGGCTGTGGAAAGATCGCGAAGCGACAGGTCCACCGGTTGTGCTGGGTGCACCTGCTGATACGGCGGATCAGCGTCGCGGACCACGACGGTACGCAGGATCTCGTGGCGTTGCACCACGTCGTTGAGACCTTGCTGCAACGCCGCGACATCCACCCGACCGGTGATGCGCCACGCTGAGACCATGATGAACCGGGAGCTGAAAAATCCTGCTTCCTCGCCGAGATCGCCTGAGTGCCACAGCTGCTGGGGGTCCGACAGCGGATATCGATTCGCCGCCTCGGCTGGCTGGTGCGGGCGTTGGCTCATGTGCCTCTCCTGTCAGCCGGGGGGAACGAGTCGCCGGCTTGGCTGAGGGCGACCGTCGTTCCAACGCCACCGGTTACCACCCCATCGTCAGCACTGTTTGTTCGGTAGCCACTCTCAGGATTGCCGAATCCGTTGGCAGCACGGGACATCCCAGGGCGCCGCTGCTAGCGTCGATCGGGACGGGTCGAATTGGTCGTTTTGCGCGCCAGCCCGGCGACTTGCTCAGGCGTCTGCCCGTCCTTGATCGTGGAGCCTGCGCGTCGGCCTGACCGTGTTGTTGGAGGTACCAAGCGATGAAGTTCATGTTGTTCGTCTGCGCGGACCGCACCGCCTACGATCGCCGGCAGCCGGATTCCGAAGGTCGCCAGAAGTCATTTCCCTGGGCCGATGAGCTGGACGCCGCAGGCATCCGGTTGGACGGTGACGAGCTGCGCCCCTATTACGACGCAACGACGGTTCGGGTTCGCAGTGGCGAGGTGCTGCTCGGTGACGGGCCGTTCGCCGAGACCAAGGAGGTGATCGCCGGCTACGACATCATCGACTGCCCAGGATTGGACGAGGCGATCGCGATCGCGGCGCGGCACCCCCTGGCCTCTCGCGGCGCGATCGAGATCCGGCCGTTTCGGGGGTGAGCGTCGAGGCGGTGGTCGCGCAGACCTTCCGAGCGGAGTGGGGCCAGGTGGTCGCGACGCTGATCCGCACCACCGGTGACTGGGATCTGGCTGAGGAGTGCACGCAGGACGCATTCGTCCAGGCCCTTGCCTGCTGGCCGCGCGATGGTGTGCCGATGCGGCCGGGAGCCTGGATCGTCACGACCGCGCGTAACCGTGCGATCGATCGACTGCGGCGCCGACGCACCGAGCTGTCGAAGCTGCGCCACGTTGCCGTGGAGCTGTCCTATGGCGCGGAGATCCCTGTTGATCGCGGTGATATCGCCGATGAGCGGTTGCGGCTCATCTTCACCTGCTGCCATCCGGTCCTGCCGCTCGGCATGCGGGTGCCGCTGACCCTGCGCACGCTGGCCGGGCTCACCACCGCCGAGATCGCGCGGGCCTGCCTGGTGTCCGAGGCCGCCATGGCCAAGCGCCTGGTCCGGGGCAGGGGAAAGCTTCGGCACGCCGGGATTGCCTATCGAGCGCCCCGCGCGACGCTGCTGCCGGAGCGGCTTTCCGGAGTGCTGGCGGTGCTGTATCTGCTGTTCAACGAGGGATACACGGCCACCACCGGCGCGCAGCTGTTGCGGCCCGAGCTGTGCGCCGAGGCGATCCGGCTGGTGCGCCTGCTGGTCGCCCTGATGCCTGATCAGCCCGAGGCCCTCGGGCTGCTTGCCCTGCTGCTGCTGCAGCATGCCCGCCGGAACGCCCGGGTCAGCGCCGCCGGCGGGCTGGTCACCCTCGCCGAGCAGGATCGGTCCTGCTGGCGGCACGACGAGATCGCCGAAGGCATCGCGCTGCTGGAGTCGGCGCTGGACCGCGGGGACGTCGGCCCCTACCAGTTGCAGGCCACGATCGCGGCCTGTCACGCAACTGCCGGCACCGACGCCGACACCGACTGGGCCGCCATCGCTCACCTCTACCGCAGGCTGGCCGAGGTGCTGCCGTCTCCGGTGGTGGCGCTCAACCGGGCGGTCGCGGTAGCCATGGCCCAGGGCGCGGCCGCCGGCCTGGCCATCGTCGAAGAGCTGTCGGCTGATTCCACGCTGGCTCACTACCATCTGCTGCCGGCGGTTCGCGCCGACCTGCTTCGTCGGCTGAGCCGGTGGGATGAAGCGGCGCAGGCCTACCGGCGGGCGTTGGAGTTAGCCCCCACCGACACCGAGCGCGACTTCCTCGCCAGCAGGCTGGCCGAGTTGCCGCAACCGCTGCTGCGCTAGCGGGCTGCGCCAGCCAACCGCCAGCCGCCAGCGGCTTGCGGGCTGCGCCAGCCGCCAGCCGCCAGCCGCCAGCCGCCATCGGCCATCGGCCATCGGCAGGTCGGGCCTCAGGCCAGCGCCTGCTCCAGGTCGGCCCACAGGTCCTCGACGTGCTCAAGCCCGACGGAGAGCCGGATCAACTCGGCCGGGGTGTGCTGCTGCATCTCGCCCGGGTAGCTGCCGCGCCGTTCCAGCAGCGACTCCACCCCGCCCAGGCTGGTGGCG
>WUUC01106728.1_pt1 | contig 17882 bp, 13 predicted proteins | sample 6278441 | NCBI WGS metagenome assembly WUUC01 (sample SAMN13675441, study PRJNA597444) | soil metagenome | isolation source: soil | place: USA: Washington | collected 2017-10 | reverse complement strand
TCGCGGCGCCGTGATGCGAAGCGTGTCTCGAACAAAGTACTCGTCACCCACGAGGAGGGTATAGGCCATCAGCGCCCCTGACGGGAAGACGAGTTGACGCGATGTTTTCATCTCGTCGAGGACGGCTTCACGACGCGAAAAGTCAAAGGCACCGGGGGCGCCTGGGCCCTTCACGTTCCATACACTCCACCGATCAATTCCTAAGACGTCGTCAAGACCCGGACGAGAGTAGTTGTTCGCGCTCTCGCCAAACGCCGCCATCGCTGGTTCGAAGAGCTCAGCGAATTGCCCTCCATTCGGACCGAACGCTCCGGCCCAGGTGTGAAGCGGGAAGAACTCATGGCTGTCGACATCCACAGCCATCAGGTCCGATACGGAACTCGACGAGATGGACATCATGTACTCCTGCGATAGACGCGATTAGGTCGGACGACGAGTCTCAACTAGGACCTGCAGCAGCGAGCCGCTGCAGGTGCTGCCGAACCACTTTCCCAAGCGCGTTCTTGGGAATCTCCTCAACCCGGTGAAAGGAGCGTGGGCACTTGTACGGCGCGAGGTGGGCTCGCGCATGCAGCGCAAGGTCTTCATCTCGTACAGACGGTGCAGCGACGATGAAGGCATGCACCGACTCCCCCCACTCCGATGATGGCACCCCAACGACGGCGGCATCGTGGACTCCATTCAGCCCCCGCAGAGCTTCCTCCACCTCCCGCGGGTACACGTTGTACCCACCCGAGATGATCAGGTCTGCGTCACGACCGATGATCTTCAGGTAGCCGTGCTCGTCAAACTCCCCTACATCCCCAGTCCTGAAGAAGCCGTCCTCGTCGAAGACATCAGCGCCGCCAGCACCTCGCCAGTACCCGCCGAACACGTTCGGTCCACGCAGGAGGATCTCACCTGAGCTTCCGGCGCTGAGGCGCAACTCGACACCCGGCAGCGGCGTCCCGACAGTACCAGGACGCCTCTCGCCCTCGTACGGGTTCGAGATCGCAAGAAGGGTCTCGGTCATCCCATACCGTTCCAAGATTCGCTGCCCACAAGCATTTTCAAATGCACGGTGAAGGCTCATCGACAACGGGGCGGAGCCACACACCGCCAGGCGGAGCCGGGCGAGGTCAGACACATCCGGGTGGCCAACCAGACGGTGGTACATCGTCGGTACACCGAACAACATCGTGCAGCCGTGTGAACGGACGGCTTCAAGCACGTCTCCGGCATCAAACCGGCTCTGCAAAACTACCGACGATCCCGTGTACAGCGCCCCATGGAGGCCGACAGCCAGGCCGTGGGCGTGAAAGAGGGGAAGTGGCAGGCACAGGCGGTCCTCCGCCGTCCAGTGCCAGGCGCTCGCAACCGCCGCAGTCGAGGCGAGAAGATTCCCGTGTGTAAGGAGGGCGCCCTTCGGCTTGCCGGTCGTACCGGACGTGTACAACAACAATGCCGGATCATCCGCACGGCTCCGGTCCAACGGAGGACCGCCAACGGCTGAGCATCCGGCGCTCCCAACGAGCGAGTCGGGACCGATTACGGGAAGCGCCGAGTGCGTGCGCGCTAGTTCATCAGCACGCTCGAGGTTGTCAACGACGGCAACTAGCGGCGCTGCGTCGGCGATCACGTGGTCCAGCTCCGTGAGCGTGTAGGCAGGATTGGTAGGGACGACGACCAGGCCGGCCCGAAGCGCTCCCACATGCGCCATCGCCATCGGCACAGCGGAGGTCGCGTTGATGAGAACCCTGTCGCCCGGTCGAAGTCCCTGACTGACGAACCAATCCGCCGCCGCGCGCGACCGCTGTTCGACGTCGCCACGGCTGAGCCAGCCAGTCGACGCGTGCAACAACGCCGGCGTGTGCGCCGCTTCGGACCATCGGTTCGCCCACACCCGAGGCAGGCTGTGCTCAGCAAGCAGGCCAGCGGCCGCGTTCATGGCTACGAGAGATCGCTCATGTTGACGGAGACGTGCTTCACCTGGGTGAACTCGCCCACCATCGCCTCGTGGGACATCTCCTTGCCAATCCCGCTCTGCTTGAATCCGCCGTAGGACTGGCCCGGCGATTGGCCTCCGCCCTGGTTGACCTGTACCCAGCCGGACTCAATCCGCGACGCGGCCCGAAGCGCAGCGCCGACGTTGCGCGTCCAGACGTAGGCACCCAGGCCGTACGAACTGTCATTGGCGAGCCGTAGCACCTCGTCTTCATCTGTCCACGGAACGGCGCACACCACTGGTCCGAAGATCTCCTCACGAGCGACACGCCACGCCGGGTCGACATCGGCGATGACCGTCGGACGGTGAAAGAACCCATCGGACGGACTCCTGTCCGCCGGTGATCCACCGGTCAGCAGGCGAGCCCCGTGCTGCTCAAGTCCTTCGGCGACATATGAGCACACCCGATCGAACTGCTTCGCGTTGATGATGGCACCCATGTCTGTGGCCTCGTCCAGCGGATCGCCCACGACAAACGTGTCCAACCGTTCCACCATGCGCTCCAAGAACTCGTCGTAGATTTCTCGGTGGATGAAGAGCCGGGAGCCAGCCGTGCAGGACTGGCCCTGCCGAGTGAACCGCATCGCATCGATCGCACCTTGAACGGTCTGATCGCTGAGCGCATCCGGGAACACGATCTGCGGACTCTTACCTCCGAGCTCGAGCGCGATGCGAGCGATCCGACCCGCGGCGGCGTGCATGATGATCCGCCCTACCTCAGTGGAACCGGTGAACGACACCATGTCCACGTCGGCGTGGTTTGCGAGCGCCGCTCCACTCTCCTCACCGAGGCCCATCACGATATTCACGACCCCTGGAGGAAGCTTCGCGGCGATCAGCTCGCATGCGCTCGAGGCTGCGAGCGGCGCATCTTCCGCAGGCTTCAACACGACGGTGTTGCCCGCCACGATGGCTGGGGCGACCTTGCCGACCGCAATACCGACCGGAGCGTTCCACGGGGTAATGGCGCCGATAACTCCGATCGGCTCATGTACGTCGTAATCGAATACTCCGGGCCGAATTTGCATTGTGCGACCCTGAAATGTCTCAGCAGTGGCGGCGCCGTAGTATCTCAGCAGATCGACCGCGAGTCGCACTTCGCCTCGAGCCTGAGTGCGGATCGCATTGCCGGTCTCCCCAGCAATTGTTTGGGCATAGTGCTCCGATTCCGCCTCGAGCTCATCTGCGGCCCGGGTGAGGATCGCGGCACGCTCACGAATCGGCACGCCGCCCCAACCTTCAAGCGCAGCTCGCGCTGCTCGCACCGCTCCATCAACGTCGTCGGAACGACTTCGCGGAATTTCAGCGATCACCTCGCGAGTCGACGGGCTTTCAACGGACAGAGTTTCGCCGTTGCAGCTTGGCACGAACCTCCCACCGATAAGATTCAACCGCTTCTCAATCATTGTCGACCTCCAGAGTTATCAATCGATGATTCACGGACAGCGCCGCAAGTGATGAGCGCCGCAACCGCCTCTTCCGAGTAACCAGCGTCCTTAAGGATGGCGGCGTTCTGTTGACCGAGGAGCGGCGCGGGCTCGCGGTATGTCGGTGGAGTCGTACTCATCCGGATCGGGCTTCCAACGACGGTGACAGCACCCTCTGCTGGATGCACGATTTCAACCAGCATGCCGTCAGCAGGCGTCTGGCCGCCGGTGAGCACTTCGACGTAGTTCAGGACCGGCGCCGCCGGCACACCTGCGTTGATCAGGGCCGTGAGAAGCGCCGCTTGAGACCAGCTGGCCGTGGCGTCCTCCAGCTCAGCGACGAGAGCCTCGAGGTTTTCCATTCGGAGCTGATTTGTGGCGAACCGATCATCGACGAGCAGGTCCTCACGCCGAAGGGTTGCAAGGAGGCTCTCCCACAGGCGTGGGGTATTTGCCCCCACCGTGATCCAGCCGCTCGACGTCCGCAGAGCCTGATACGGGGCGCTCATTCGATGGGCCGATCCGAGGGCACGTGGCGCCTCGCCCGTGCCGAGCGCCTCGGCGCACTCCCACGGCGATAGGGCCAGGCCAACGTCGAACAGTGATGCCGTCACGCGCTGCCCACGCCCCGTCTGGTCCCGATGTCGCAGCGCGGCGAGGACCGCGATGGTGCAATATAACCCAGTGGCGATATCGGTGATCGGAACGCCACACTTGGTGGGTGTCACGCCATCCCCCGTAACGCTCATGATGCCCGACAGCGCCTGAGCCATGAGGTCGAATCCTGGACGCGTAGCCCACTGATCTTCATGACCAAATCCAGAGATGGACGCGTAGATGATACGCGGGTTTAGTTCACACGCGACGTCGTATCCAATTCCGAGTCGCTCAGCGACTCCAGGCCGATAATTCTCCACGAGCACATCCGCGTCTCGCACGAGGGATCTGAGAACTTCGAGCCCGTCCGCCGTTTTGAGATCGAGCGCGAGGCTTTGTTTGTTCCTGTTCAGGTAGAGAAAGCCAAGCGCGTCCGCACCCTGCGCACCCATCGGCGCGCCGTGCCTGACCGGATCGCCCTCCGGCGCCTCGACTTTGATCACAGTGGCGCCGAGATCACCGAGGACCTGCGTGCACGTCGGACCCGACAGGAAATTCGTGAGGTCGATCACTCGGAGGTCGTCTAGCGCACCGAGCGTCGACGTGACGATGCCGTCAGGCATCGCTATGCACGAGCTGTCTCGGATGTCGGCAGGTCATGGATCGCAGGCAGGACGTGCTCTGCAAACAGCCGCATGCTCTTCTCGGCCACCTCCACTGGCATCTGCCCGTATCGCATCAGAACCACGAACTCCTGGGGTTGAAAGCCCGCGGCCAGTTCAACCATCTTCTCGAGACACTGATCGGGCGTCCCCCACACATGCTCCATCAAATATCGCAGGCCAAGTGCTTCTCGGGGTAGCTGCTTGATCTCCTCGACCTTCGCACCGTACTCTTCGTACCCTTTGAGGGACTTGAAGTGATCTCCAGCGAGCTCGTAATGGCGAAGCGCGCTCTCGCCATATTCCGTCATCCATTGCTCCGCTCCTTCGCGGGCTTTGTCCTCCGTCTCGGCGCAATAGACGCACATGACAAGGATCGGTCGAGCGGGCTCGTATCCACCTTGTGCTCTGGTCGCCTCGAACTGAGCGATCTCGTCGTGATACTGATCCCAACCCTTCGTCGGGATAATCAGAGGTTTGAGCCCGGTCGAGGCCACCGGTCGCACACTCCCGAGACTTCCCCAAGCGACATACAAGTCGTTCAAGATCTTTTCGGCATCTCGCGGTTTCGGTCGAAGCTCAACGTCGTCGAATTTGTAAATATCACCGTGGTAGGAGAAGCGATCCTGTGTGAGCGCGAGCTTCAATACCTCGATCGACTCATCAAACCGCTCACGTGACTGGGACATGTCAAGACCGAGCGCGTTGAACTCACGTCGCCCGGCACCTCGACCGAAGCCGATCAGAGCACGGCGGGCTGGCCCGAGAAGCGCGTCGAGCATCACAATGTCTTCCGCCACCCTAAGCGGATGGTGCCAGGGGATGACGGTTACCATTGTTCCAACGTCCATTGCGGTCGTACGGCCAGCGAAATAGGTCATAAGTTGAATGGGATTCGTGCACATCGTGTATGGCGACACGTGATGTTCCACGGTCCAGAGCGCGTCGAAGCCGAGCTGTTCAGCGAGAAGACCTAGGCCGATATCCTCGGAGAAGATCTGGTGGTCCGGGATCTGCGCACGTGACGGAACGTCTTCACCGCGTTCCGCGGCCTCGTAGCGATCCCAGTCGCCGAAGCTCTGGAAGAACAGCGAAACTCCAACTCTCATTTGTGCCTTTCGGTCGCCCGCAGCACGAGCGATTTGTGGTCGTCGTATGCCACGGCTGTGGTCTGACCACACCGTAGCTAGCGGTGACGTCCGGTGTCAACGAAGTGGCTGATCTAGGCGGTGATACGCGCCATCCGGTTGTGGACTCGCACCATAAACGCCTCGGCTTCAGCGGACCGTTCGCCGCGACGCTCTACCTTGCCCTCTGCGGCCAGTTGAGCAAAGAGGCTTGCAGCCACGTCGGCATGGGTGTCGTAATCGAGACGGGCCACGGGCAGCGCAGCGCTCCAGTCGACAATGATTTGATAGTCGGTCTTGGTCGAGGGCTCGTCGAAGAACGTCAGCTGGCCGTCGCGTACAAAGCAGTGCCACCCGACCAGCGCGTTCGGCCGGCGGAGGTGATGCGGCGGATCAAGGAGGGTCTCCGACGTTGAGAACGTCAGGGCGGCACCCGCCGGCTTCACGACCTCCTCTTCGATCGCAACGCGCACAGCGTCGAGCCACGCACGACTGCCGAACTCGACCTTCGAGTCGGACCCGTCTTCTGACGCGGTCCCGTCGCCTTGCCGGCCATGCAAGCCGTTCGACGTGGGCGCATAGTGCGCGACACCGTGACCTGTAACCGCGTATGCCGCCCCCGTCCACGGAAATATGGCTGGCCGGCGCTCGACGAACGCGGTCGCTCCCTCGACAGTCTCGCCCGAGTCGCTTGCTCGCCGCTTCCACAACGCATGAACCGAGAGAGCATCGTGGGTAGTCTCGGCCCTCGCCATATCCTTGATCGCGCTCTGAGAGAGCAGCGACCTCGACGCAAGCTTCTGTCCGAGCGTCAGAGCGGTCTGCTCTAGCTCGCTCGGGTCGACGACGTCATGCACGAGCTGTACGGCATGGGCGGCGGCAGCGTCGATGATGTCGCCGCAAAGAAACAGTGTGTTGGCCGCCGGGAGCCCCACTATCCGCACGATTGATTCGACTGCGTATGGCGCGATGACGACGCCGAGCCGCGCCGGGGTGATGCCAAGTTTCGAACGGTTCGTCGCGACTCGAAAGTCGCACGCCGCCGCGACGGCAAGGCCACCCCCAACGCAGGCGCCATCAATTGCGGCGATGGTGGGCTTTGAGAGCTTGGCGATGGCTGCGATCGCTAGACGGTTGCCTTCGTCGTAGCGGTCCATGTTGGCGTCGTCGGTCAAGATGCCGATGTCGCCTCCTGCGCAGAAGTTGCCGGCAGCTCCCTGCACGATCAGCACGCGTATCGACGGATCGTCCTCGACCTGCCTCACGAGGTCCGGAATTGACTCGATCATGCTCAGCGAGAGCGCGTTCCTTTTCGGTGGCCGATCCAACGTCAACCACGCGATTGGTGCGCCGAGATGGAGCAGCACCTGTCCGTCGGCTGATCCTGAGCTGTGCCTTTCTGCGCTCACAGATCGACGAGCACCTTCATGCGTCGCCCATCACGAAGTGCAGCTACACCGTCGTCGCCCAGCACGTCGTCGAGCGGAACGTGGCTGACCCACAGCGACCTCTGCGCGGTGAGGGCGTCGAGATCGCGTACGACGGATTTGAAGTCTTGACGTTCGTACGCGAGCGATCCTCGGATGGCCTGCTCATTCCGGAGACGGCGGCGGTCAAGTTCGACCGGGTACCAGTGGCCGGCAAGAAACGTCGCCGTACCACGTGCACGCGTGGACGCAAGAGCGACATCAAACGAGTTGCCGTGGCCCGCACAGTCGAAGGCATGATCGACACCGCGGCCGGCGGAGATCTCTCGTGCGGCTGCAACTACCTCCTCAGCGTCACCGCTCACACAGGCAAGCCCGAGTTCGGCGAGGAGCGTTTGGCGGCCCGCCGATGGCTCGGCGATGAGAATGTTGTCCACTCCGCGAGCGATTAGCGACAACGTCACGGACAATCCGATGGGCCCGGCACCAACCACCAGCGCGCTGTCTCCTGGGCTCGCGTCAGCGAGGCGTACGGCATGCCGACCGACCGACAAGGGCTCGACTAGTGCGCCTTGGGCCAGGCTCGCGGAGTCCGGAAGGCGATGCAGCATTCCGCTGCCGACAGCGGTCCACTCACTCAGCCCGCCGCCAGCTGCCGCACCGCCGTGGACCGTGAACGCCGAGCACAGGTGATCAAAGTCGCGTGTGCAGGGGTCACAGGTCCCACATGCGTACGAAGGCTGTACGGTCACGCGGTCGCCGACCGTCCAAGCCGAAACCTCTGAACCGAGTTCGACGATCTCGCCCGACATCTCGTGGCCGATGATTTGGGGTCCGCACCATCCTGTGACGGGGTGCGGATCGGTCGAAAACGGCATTCCTTCCTCGATCATGCGCAGGTCGGAGCCGCAGATGCCGTTGTGCGCGATCTTCAGGATCACCTGATCCGGCTTTGGGCGCGGGTCTGGCACGGTCTCGATCCGAAGGTCGTTCGGACCGTGCAATACAGCTGCCTTCATTCGTAGTTCTCCGATTGCCTACAGATCCGACTCGCGCACTTTGCCGAGGTCACCTCTCTGACCAGGTCCCGGGATTGAGTCGGTTGGACACTTTCTCTTCCGTCGTGCGGTAGTAGGGCGCGCGGCCGAGCACGACCTGCCGCGCAATTGCTGGCCCGGCGCCTAAACGCTGCCGCGAGCGCATCTGAAGTCTCGTCACGTCACCCGTTCCCGAAGCGATGCTGCTGCCACCCCCTGTGGTCTGGCCGCAGTGAGATGTAACCACACAGTACGCCACTTCGGCAAGCGCGCGTTCGATCCAGTTGTCGCCAGATCAGGAACTCGACGCTTGCGGGCCGCGAGTCCAGCCGCTAGACAGTCTGTCGTGTCAATGGCTCCGCTGTCTGTCGGACTCGCCTGGTGCGCATCCGATGCGGCACGCGTTGTGACCGAGCGGGCGAGGAGAGCTTCGAGGTGACCGCACGGGCGAACCAATTCGAGCCATTCTTGAGGAGCGCCGAGGCTGTCCGAGTTCGATGGTCACGGGCGACGTGACGCGCCGGGCCCCGCAGCCAAGGGGTTCGTTACCGCGAGGCAATGGTGCGGCTCGAGCTTCGCCATCGCATGACGCGCACCGTGGGTGGCGAACGATTGTTGTCCTTGGCCTCCTCGCACAGTTCATGATCGTGGGGGGGGTCGGGGCACTTAACATCGCGCTCCCTTCACTCAGCGCCAGCCTCGGCGCGACCGACGGCCAGCTGCAGTGGCTGGTGGTCATCTACCAGCTCGGCTTCGCCCTAATGCTCATCCCGTCGACGCGCCTCGGAGAGGCCTGGGGTGTCGAGCGAGTCCTCCTCGGCGGCCTCGCAGGGTTCGTTCTCGGCTCGCTTCTCGCTGCCGCGATGAGTTCCGTAACGCTCCTCATCCTCGTACGTTTCGCGCAAGGAATCTGCGGGGCGCTCGTGTCTCCGCAGGTCCTGACACTGATTCAACGCCTCGTGCCCTACGAGGCACGTGGTCGCGCACTGATGTGGTACGGGCTGTCAGCGGGGAGTGGCTGGATGGTCGGTCAACTCATGACAGGGCTCTGTCTTGGTATCGATCCCCTTGGACTGGGATGGCGGTCAGCGTTCCTCATTTATGTTCCGATCGGCACTATCGCCTTCGTCGGGCTTCGGCGGGTGCTCCCCACAGGCCCGCCGCGTCGAGCCTGCGGACTTGACGGCTGGAGCGTCGCGTTGTTCGGCCTCACGGGTCTCCTTTTCGTCTACCCCGTCATCCAGGGCCGAGCTGCGGGCTGGCCGCCCGAACTCCTTGTCGCCCTCTTCCTTTCAATCCCAGCCGGTACCTTCTTCATTCGGCGACAGCTGCGACTTGCCAGAGTCGGTCGCAGGGGCCTGCTCGACCTCTCTCTGTTCTCGATCCGGTCGTTCCGCCTCGGCGTGACGCTGATCATTATCAACGGATTCCTCGTGCTTCCGAGCTTCCTATTCGTCACATACACGGTCCAGAGTGGGCTCGACCGTTCACCGCTTGACACGGCGGTCATCACCAGCGTTCACACGCTCGCTCTGCTCGTCACCGCACTCCTCACCAGCGGGCTGGCCGTGCGGAACGGGCGTCGGCTCTATGTGTGGAGCGCCCTCCTCCTTGGCTCAGGGTTTGGACTCATGCTTGCCTTGCTGTCCGCAAGTCGACCGATGAGCGCGCTTCTCCTCATCCCGTGCCTCATTTTGCAGGGAGCCGGAACCGGCATCGAAAAGGCACCCACAATGACCTACGCCTTCGGACATATACCCGCCCATCTTGCCGGTGATGCTTCCGGGATGGTGCCCACTCTCCAGCAGCTCTCCGGAGCCATCGGCGTCGCGCTGTGGGGCATAGTTTACTTTGAACGGCTGGGAGACTCGCCTGATTCGCAGGACTACCTTGCTGCACTCGGAGCATCAACGATCCCGGTGCTCGGACTCGTCGCAATCGCCTTCGCGATGCACTATCGGCTCCCGAAATATCCGCTTGACCACCGCCTCTCGGAGAGTCTGACTGGTGACGCGCCCAGGACCTGACGACTGAGGACGCTGGCCGAAGCGCAGCCCTGTCTGTGAACCGGTGGGCGCCGCACGCGGCGCATCCTGCTGATCAGCCAGCTAGGAACTCGACCCAGTTGTGCTCGGCGTCCTCAACCATCGCGATGCGCGCTCCGGGTCTGAGCTCGGACGGCGGAATCACTACGCGGTATCCCGCCGCATCACATGCCGCAACGACCTCGTCGAGGTTCGTGACAGCAATTGTCCAATACCGATAGCCGTATGCGGCATCGACGCCCCCGCGAGCATTCTTCCCAGTCGGCTCATCGCATGGCCGAACCAACTTGATGACACTTGCGCCACACTGCAGTCGCCACATCTCAATGTCTGTCGCGAGGTGCGGACCTCGCTGCAATTTTACCTGGCCAACGAGTTCAAAGCCCAGCAAGTCTCGATAGAAGGACAATGCGGCGTCAATATCACGCACCACGATGCCAATGTCGACGCCGTCTTTGGCAATCAAGGCAGTCACGTTGGGAACCCTTTCACTGTCGATGATGGATGTCGAGAAGATTCGAACCCTCGGGAGGTCAGTGTGGCACCGGCGGCACGACTGCAGGATCAAGCCGGATGTCAAACAACATCGGACGCTTCCGGCCAAGGACTAGTTCGGGAAGAAGAGCAAGGCTCTGCGGATCCGAGACCGTCAGACCTTCCCCGCCAAGAGCGCGCGCTACGGCCGTCAAGTCCGGCCAGTCAAGCAACGTCGTGGACGGGTCAAGATTCCTGTCCTCGAACTGCACATACTCGGCCCCGTAGGCACCATCATTAAAGATGATCGAAATGAGGTCTAGGCCATGTCGCACGGCAGTATTAAACTCAGTCAGGCCTCCGAGCATGAAGCCTCCGTCGCCGGACAGATGCACCACCGGCCCGCTGCCCGGCGCGCAGGCAGCCCCGATCGCCGCTGGTAGCCCGACACCGATTGCGCCAAGGCCCCTCCACGGATACAGCCACGATCGAGGACCGGGCACGTCGAGCATCCTGTAGGCCTCGGTCATGAATCGGCCGCCGTCGGCAACGATCACTCGATCGACGGGCAACGCATCGTTGAGTACTTGCAACGCTGATCGCAGATCGACTGTCCCCGCTCGTGGCGCACGGTCAATGCCTAGCGGGACAGGTTTTGCATCGGTCAACTTGGTGACCACCGCGTCCCGGAACGGCGTCGCCGGAACGTCCGCCTCATCGAGCCAACGGATAACCGTGTCGGCAAACGCGCCGGCATCGGCCACGACCGGAGCGTCGACAGACCACTCGTTGTTAAACGCCGTCGTGTCGATATCGCAGTGCACGATTCTTTTTCCTGAGAAGAACGGCGAACCTGTTCCGCCGCCCGTAAATTCATTCAGGGAGGCGCCGAGCGCAATCAGGCAATCGCTGTCCATGATGATGTCGGTCGCGACCGGGGAGGAGAAGGTCCCAAAAATCCCTAAGTTGCCAGAATCTTGCCGAAACAGGTCCTTCGCCATCAGCGTCGTAGCGACCGGAGCGCCAATGCGGCTGGCCAGCTTGAGCGCGGCATCGCGACTTCGCGTCTCCGTCGCCCCGGCGCCCGCGAGGATGATTGGTCGCCGGCAGGTCGCGATCACACCCACAGCGATGTCCATTGCCGCTGCGTCCGGGGACACCGCCTGCGAGACCACAGGCGTCCGTCGAACCACGGCCGAACCATCCCCGACGTCCGCCCATTGAAAGTCGGCGGGCAAGTTCAATACGATCGGCCGACGTTCGACCTCCGCGCGCCAGTAGGCGCGGCTCAGATCCTCGAGCGCCGTGGATGGGTTCCTGATCTGCTCGAATCCGGCTCCAGTCGGCAGGATAAGCGATGCCTGGTCAATATTCTGACGGTGGTCTCTCGCCGCCATTGCGGTGTCGCCGCACAGCAGTACGATCGGCGATCTCGATCGACTACCTTCGATCAGCGCGCTAATCGTGTTCGCCACTCCGGGCCCATGAGTCACGGTGGCCGACCCGACTCCGCCGGTGACCGACGCATGCCCGATCGCCATTAGGACGGCGCTCGCCTCGTGGGCGGCCGAGATGTAGCGACCACCTCGACGGCTGAAGCTGTCGACAACGAATACGTTGCCGTCGCCCATCACGCCGAAGAGCGTCTCGCCGCCGTGCGCGCGTAGTGCGTCGGCCAATGCTTCGTGTAGCCACATGGAATCGCTGGTCCTCCGGGATCGCACATCGGCGAGAGGTGCCCGCCTCCGAATGGTCGTCGTCACAGGCGTCCACCGCCCGCCGCGAGCCCAATGACCGTCTCGCCCGACAACGTCGGTCCGATACTGTGAAGGTGGCAGTATGTGACCCCACCATCCGACGTCGGATACGGCGGCGGGTCCTCGGTTGCGCACTCCGGCATGGCAAATGGACAACGCGTCCGGAACCGACATCCTGAGGGCGGGTTGATGGGCGACGGGATGTCCCCCTGCAGCAAGATTCGCTTTCGCGTGGCTGCTCCCACCGGGTCGGGTTGCGGGATTGCAGACAGAAGAGCTGCGGTGTACGGATGGCAGGGCCGTTCATAGACAGCGGCTGCCGGGCCTTCCTCGACCACCCTGCCGAGGTACATCACTACGATCCGATCGCTCACGTGGCGCACGACAGCGAGGTCGTGTGCGATGAACAAGAGGGAGATGCCGCTTTCTTCCTGCAAATCCTCAAGGAGGTTGATTACCTGCGCTTGGGTCGACACGTCGAGCGCACTGACCGGCTCATCGAGCACGAGCACCTCGGGTGCGACCGTGAGAGCACGCGCGATGGCTGCACGTTGAAGCTGTCCACCTGACAGTTCGGACGGATACCGGTCGAGGTATCGGGCCGAGAGCCCTACCCGACCCAATAGATCCCGGCACAGTGCGAGCCGTGCCTTCCCCGTCAGGGTCGTGTGTGTACGCAGCGGCTCGGAGAGGCTGTCGGCGATCGAGCTCAGTGGGTCGAACGACGAGTAAGGATCCTGAAACACCATCTGCACCCGTTTGCGAACGAGCTGGAGGTCATGGCCGGTTGCCGAGGTGATGTCGGCGTCGTCGATGAGGATGGTCCCGCTCGTCGCGTCAACGAGCCTCATGATCAGTCGCGCAACCGTGCTCTTGCCGGATCCGCTCTCGCCAACGATTCCCAGTGTTGACCCTCGGCCAACCTGAAGGCTGACGCCCGCGACGGCTTGCACTTGAGCCACGGTGCGTCTCAACACACCGCGCCGCACCGGGTAGTGCTTCACGAGATCGCGAAGTTCAACAACCGCCTCTGATCGAGTCGAGACAACGCGGGCGCCGGGCGCCATGTCGGCGGTCATCGGTCTGCATCCCGAACGAGTTCGAGCTCGTCGCTTCTCAAGCAACGTGCTGCTCCGGATCCGGACGGATGGATGGTGAGCGTCGGCGCCACCGACATGCATTCCTCAGTGGCGTACCCGCATCGCGGATGGAACCGGCATCCCGTCGGGAAGGCCCACGGCATGGGCACGTGGCCAGGAATGACAGCTAACCGGTTGCGGCGAGAGCCGACCTGTGGCATTGCATCGAGCAAGCCGGCGGTGTATGGATGAAGCGGGCGCGAAAACAGGTCACTGACGGCCTGTTGCTCGACGATCTGCCCTGCGTACATGACCGCCACCCGATCGCACATCTCGGCGACGACGCCAAGGTCGTGCGTAACGATCAAAACTGACATGTCCAGTCGAGTCCGCAACTCCTGCAAGAGTTCAAGGATCTGAGCTTGGACGGTGACATCGAGTGCTGTCGTTGGCTCATCTGCAATCAACAGCTGGGGCTCACAGGCGAGCGCGATTGCTATCATCGCCCGTTGTCGCATGCCGCCCGATAACTGATGAGGGTATTCCTTGACCCTTTGGCCCGGTGCGGGAATGCCTACGAGATCCAGCAATTCGACCGCCCGCGCTAACGCAGCTCTGCGCCGGAACGACCCGGTCGAGTGAAGCCGCTGAGCCTCGATCAGTTGATCGCCGATCGTGAAGACGGAGTCCAGGCTCGTCATCGGGTCTTGGAACACCATCGAAATGCCGTTCCCACGTACCTCACGAATGTCGTCGAACTTCATGGTCAACAGGTCACGCCCTTGGAACAGGACCTGGCCAGAGGTGATGGTCGCCGGTGGTGACGGCAGCAGCCGCATGATCGCCAAAGAGGTGACGGACTTACCCGCTCCGCTTTCACCCACGAGGCCGACGATCTCGCCCCGATCCACCGTGAGGTTGAGGTCGTCGACGACGCGGGCGTCTCCGTCGTCGCCTCCGAAATCAATGCTGAGACCACGGATTTCGAGAACATGCTCGGCGACCGGGCGCGCGACGGGAGCAGGTACCCGCTCGTGTTTCTTCAGCCGCCGGACGGTGGTAAGGCCCTGGCGCTCGGAGCGGCGCGCCCGGCGACGGCCGCCGCCCACACCGAGAGCGTCTCGGAGGCTGTCGCCAAGCGTGTTAAAGGCGTAGACCGAGAGGGCAATCGCAGCTCCCGGGCCGATGAGCTGCCACTGCTGCGTGAAAACCGACGTGTCGTAAGCGGTGCGCAGCATACCGCCCCATGACGGAGTCGGGGGCACTGCGCCGAGCCCGAGGTAGCTTAGGCTGGCTTCCGCCAGCATTGCAGCGCCCAGCATGAGAGACGCCTGGACGATAAGCACGGATCGCACGTTCGGAAACATGCGCCGAGCGAGGATCCGTCGCGTCGGTGTCCCCATAGCTCTCGACGCCTCAATGAATGTCTCCTCACGCACGGCTAGCGCCTGCCCCCGCAGGAGACGGATGAGGCTCGGGGCGAAGACGAGGCTCAGGGCGAGGATCGAGTTTCGGACACCTGCTCCCATCACGCCCGCAACTGCCAACGCCAGGACCAGAGGGGGGAATGCCAAGCCGACGTCGACTAGACGCATCACCAGGTTGTCAAATCGCCGGCCTTTGTACCCGCTCGACAATCCGACCGGTACCGCTATTGCTGTGGCGATGCCAACGACCGCTACTGCAGTCAGCAGGGACACCCGCGTACCGTAAATAAGTCGGCTCAGATTGTCACGTCCGAGCTGGTCAGTGCCCAGCAAGTGCTCGGCCGAAGGTGCCGAATTGATGCTTAGCACGTCCGGCGTGTCGGGGTTGTACGGCGCGAGAAGTGGTGCGAAGAGCGCAGTCACAACGAGCAGGCCAATGAAGCAGATGGCGGCGACGGCTGCACCGTTTCGTGCCAGTCTGCGAAAGGCCCGCCGAGTTGGGGATCGGACGGTTGAGGCCGCGTCCTCGGCCGACGACACCGCCGCCACGGCCCCCTCGGCCTCGAACTGGGATGTCATAGTCACGCTCAGCTCACCCGAACCTTTGGATTAAGAGCGCCATAGGCAAGATCTACGATCAAGCTCATCATCATCTGCGTTAGCACGAACACAAGCGTCACACCCTGAATGACCGGCAGGTCCAGATTGATGATTGCCTTGAGCAGGTACGGGCCGATGCCCGGGATGCTGAAGATCTGCTCAATGATCACCGTGCCTCCGAGCAGGTATCCGAACTGGATTGCCAAGAGAGTAATTGGTGCGATTGAAGCGTTCTTCAGAGCATGCTTGCCAACAACCGTGCGTCGGGACCCCCCTCTCGCCCAGGCAGCCTGGACGTATCTCGACCCGAGTTGATCGACCAATGCCGCCCGTAGCTGACGGGAGAACCCTGCAGCAAGAACGACGGCGAGCGTAAGAGCGGGAAGGATGATGTGCCGAAGCCACTCGCTGGGACTCTCGGTGATGTTTACGTAACCGGAGGGTGGCAGCCATCCAAGCCGAACTGCAAACACGACGACCAGAATGATTCCTAGCAAGAAGCTGGGGATGGCCAGACCGAGACTCGAGAATACACGAGAGAAGCGGTCCGACGTACCTCCCGGCCGTATGCCGGCGAACAATCCCAAAGGAAATCCAATGGCGACAGCGATGACCAGCGAAGCAAGCGCGAGACCAAGAGTTACCGGTAGTCGACTCGCCAGTTCGGACGTAACTGACTTGCTAGTCTCGTATGACTCACCAAGATCGAACTTGACGGCGTCGCCCACCCATCGTACATAGCGCTCAAGAGGCGAATCATCGAGGTTGAAGCGTTCGCGAGCCTCATCGATCTGCTCGGGTGATGCCATGCCGCCGGCGCTCGCAATTGTGACAGCGGGATCGCCCGGCACCAGCGACAACAGCATTGTGACGAGGAACGTCACGATGAGCAACGTAGGTACGACGCTGAGCAATCGACGAGCTAGTAGCTCGAGCACGTGTCATCTCCCATTTGAGGACCTCTTGATGTCAACGATTGGCGTACAGAACTGTCTGCGACGCATCGGCGCGGGCGAGTATGGCCAGCGAGTGGGTTCCGGGCTCGACAGTGCACGAGAACACGGAACCCACTCGCCCTCGCCGGGCCAGCGCTTCCCCTGGGGGAAGGGGGTATGCGCTAGCTTCCCTCGGCGATCCCGATCTTCGACCAGTCAAACCCCCAGCGGCCGTTGATCATCGGCAGCAGCACGTCGCCTGCGACGCGATCGTTATAAGCGACAACGTTGCCGAGCGGGAACTGCACGAGCGGGATCACCGGCACCGTTTCATTGACGGCTGTCTGCAGCTCATCCCACGCTTCGGCGGCGATGGCCTCATCCGCGACCCACAGGCGCTCGATCGGAGCGTTCAGTGCGGGATCGTTCAGGTTGCAGGTGTTGTTGATCTGATCGGGAAGAAGGCTCGTCGGAACGCTCTGCGGGAAGAAGGTCCAGAGGTTCATGTGCGGCTGTTGGGCCTGCTGGTCCGCAAACGGGTTCTGCGTCGGAATCAAGTTAACGGTGACGCCAATCTCACTCAGCTGGGCCTGGATGACCTGCGCAGCGACGCCCCACGTCGGAAGGGACGCGAAGTACATCAAGTCGATCGTCTGACCCGTCAGCCCCGAGGAGTCCGCCAGTTCCTGCGCTAGTTCAGCGTCGTATGTCTTCTCGTCCTCTCCCGCGGCCGAGTGATCGCGGAAATCGGGCACAGTGAGCTGTCGGTTGGGAACGGACTGGCCGTTGAAGGCAGCGCTGTTGATCGCGTCGGGGTCGATGGCGTGCAACACGGCACGTCGAGCGTCGACATTGTCGAACGGTGCTTTCGCCTGACACAGCATCAGGTGAAGGATGTTCATGCTTGGAACGATCTCGGTGGTGAGCCCGGCTTGCTCAACTGCCTCGAGCTCGGCAGGTGTGATGATCGCAAGGTCGGCCTGACCGGACGCGAGCGCCGTGACAGTCGGTGCGCCGTCGGCGGTTTGAATGATCTCAATGCGCGCGAATGTCTGTTCATCCGGAGCGTGGTAGTGAGGATTCGGAACCAGCACCATCTTCTGCTCAGGCTCGTAGCTCTCAATCATGTATGGACCCGCCCCGGTCGGATGCTCGGGATAGGCGTCGCCAAACTCCTCGACGGCCGTCGGAGAGACGATCGGCATGCAGTACGTCGTCTGCTTGAGCAGATAATCGACCCATGCGCCCGAAACCGGACGGCTGAGGTTCACGACGAGATGCGTGTCATCAACGACATCCGCTGA
>WUUC01095935.1_pt1 | contig 17885 bp, 9 predicted proteins | sample 6278441 | NCBI WGS metagenome assembly WUUC01 (sample SAMN13675441, study PRJNA597444) | soil metagenome | isolation source: soil | place: USA: Washington | collected 2017-10 | reverse complement strand
GCGCGGGCTGCCGCTCGAATGGAGCGAAACGCGCAACGTCGCGTGGAAGACACCCGTCCCCGGACGGGGGTGGTCGTCGCCTGTCGTCGCGGGCGGCCGCGTGTGGGTGACCACGGCGACGAGCGGCCGCGGCGCGTCGTTGCGTGCCCTGGCGTACGACGCGGACACCGGCCGCGAGGTGGTCAACGTGGAAGTGTTCCGGCCGGCGAGCGACCGGCTCCTCAACTTCAAGAACAGCCACGCCTCGCCGACGCCGGTTGTCGAAGGCGACCGCGTCTACGTGCATTTCGGCGCCGAGGGCACCGCGGCGCTCACGGCCGCTGGAGAGATCGTCTGGAAGGTCCGGCTTCCCTACGAGTCGCAGCACGGCAACGGGGGATCGCCGATGGTACACGGCGACCTGCTGATCGTCAGCTGCGACGGGCACGACGACGCGTTCGTCGTCGCACTCGACAAGCGTACCGGAAAGGTGCGGTGGAGAACGGCGCGCCGCCGTCCTTTCGACCAGGCCTATTCCACTCCGCTCGCGATTCGTGTCGGGGATCGCGATCAGATCGTCAGCGTCGGCGCGTACCGGGCGGCCGCATACGATCCGAATACGGGTAAGGAGATCTGGCGCGTAAGCTATCGCGACGGGTTCTCCAACGTTCCGCGGCCGGTGTACGGCCACGGCCTTGTTTACATCGGTACCGGATTCAACGAGCCGTCCCTGCTGGCTGTCCGCCCCGACGGGACTGGCGACCTGACCGATGGCGGCATCGTATGGACGCTCCGCCGCGCCGCGCCGCTCACGCCGTCGCCACTGCTCGTGGGCGACGAGCTGTACGTCGTGAACGACGTGGGCATTGCCACGTGCGTCGACGCCAGAACGGGCGAGAGCCTGTGGGTACAGCGCGTCGGCGGCAACTACTCCGCGTCGCCCGTCGTTGCCGACGGCCGCATCTACTTTTTGAGCGAGGAAGGCACGGCGACGGTTGTCGAGCCGGGAAGAACCTTTCGCCGGATCGCATCGAACGTGCTCGACGGCGCGATCCTCGCCTCGATGGCCGTGTCGAACGGATCGTTCTTCATCAGGACCGACACCCACCTGTACCGTATCTCGGAAATGACGAACACGCCGGCAGCCTCTGTGCGTTGAAACGCAGATCGAAAAACAAAGCCACGAAAGCACGAAACACACGAAAACGTTAAGAAGGATTTTCGTGTGTTCGCGTTTTCGTGGCTACGCTTCTGCAAGCAAACGGTGCAGGAGTGAGCTCGCCGTTAGCGGCGCAGCGTCAGCTTCTGCACGCGCCAGTTCAACACTTCGCCGACCATCAGGTCGTTCTCGGTGCGGCAGTCGATCGCGTTCACCGTGCCGAATTCTTTCGCAAGCTTCCCTGCCCTGCCGAACTTGCCGATGATCTGCCCGTTCAACTGCAGCTTGTAGATCTCTCCGTTGTCCATGCTTTCCGGATCGTTCGAGTTCGACGCGTACAGGTACTGCGTCGCGCCGCTCGAGATGCAGAGCGCCTGCGGAGAACCGACGTTGGTGATCTGCGACTTGAACGTGCCCTCGCCGTCGAACACCTGGATGCGGCTGTTGCCGGCATCGGCCACGTAGATGTTGCCGGCGGCGTCGGCCGCGATGCCGCGGACGCCGTTGAACTGCCCCTGCGCCGATCCGGTCTGTCCCCACGTCTTCACGAAGTTGCCGTCGCGGGTGAGTTTCACCACGCGGTTGTTCGCGCCGTATCCGTCCGCGACATAGATGTTCCCGGCGCGATCCCACGTGACGTCCGACGGCCGGCTGAAGATGTCGCCCGGCGTTCCGGTCCCCGGAGCTCCGCCGCGGCCGCGCCCGCCGCCTCCCCCGCCTGGCGCACCACCGCGGCCCCCCTCGCCCCCGGCCGCGCCTCCTTTCGGCACGTCGATGTCGCGGGCGGGCACGCCCGCGCCGGCCCGAACCGGGATCGACTCCGGCTTCCTGCCGAGCACCAGCGCCAGCCGGCCCTCGGTGTCGAACTTGAAGACCTGATTGGACCCCGCGTCCACGATCCAGACGTTGTCCTGCGGATCCACGCGCACCTGCTGCGCGAAGTTGACGCCGTACACGCCCTGCCCGATCTCGCGCACGAACTTGCCGCTCTGATCGAACTGAAACAGCCGCGAGCCGCCGTGGTAGAACGTGCGCTCGTCGCCGAGCGTCGCGACGGCGTGGCCGGTGCGGGCGTAGACGAAGACCTGGCCTTTCGAGTTGGTCGCGACGCCGGCGACCTCTCCGAACGAGGGCAGCTGCAGGAAATCGGCGTTGGCGTCGAAGTTGAGCTCCGGAGCCGACTGCGCGACCAGCGAAACGCTCACCGCGCCGGCGGCAGCGGCCGCGATCGAGAATTGAAACGCGCGCTTCATTGTTGTCTGCATCGTCTCCTCCTAGTTTCCCGACGAGGTTTTCATCTGCTGCGGACGCAGGAGGAGCTTCTGCACCCGGAACGCGGTGATCTCGGCCACGTACATCTCGTCGGGATTGCGGCAGTCCATCTGGTGGATGCTGCTGAATTCGCCGAAGGCATGCCCCGCCCTGCCGAACCGGCCGACGACGGTGCCATCGAGCTCCATCTTGTACACCTCGCCCGTCGTCTTCGCCTGGTCGAAGTTGTTCCCGGTGGGAAACGAGTTCGAGCTGTACAAATACTGGTGGGGCCCGTTGGAGATGCACACCGCCCAGGGAGCGCCGACGTGGTCGTAGATCGTCTTCAGGTTGAGATTGTTGTCGAGCACCTGGATGCGTGAGTTGCCGCGGTCGGCCACGTAGATGTTGCCGGCAGCGTCGGCGGCGATGGCGTGGGGCGTGCTGAACTGCAGCGGCCCGTTGCCGCGCACGCCGACGGCTTTGACGAACTTGCCGTTCTTGTCGTATTTCACGATCCGCGAGTCGCCGTAGCCGTCCGGCACGAAGATGTTGCCCTGCGGATCGAACGCGATGTCGGTCGGCCGGTGGAACGAATACGGCCGGTTGGTGCCGGCGTATTGGCCGCCGCCAGGCATCATCGTGAGCTGATCGAGCGGGTCGGGCCGCTTGCCGAGCACCATCAGCAGCTTTCCGTCGGGACTGAATTTCTGGATGATGTTCGTCCCCTCGTCCACCGCCCAGATGTTGTCGTCCCTGTCCACCCGGACGGCATGCGCAAAGGCGAACCCGTAGCTGCCCGCGCCAATCTCCTTCACGAACGTGCCGTTGCGATCGAACTCGAACAGGCGGGTCTCGCCGCTGCGGACGTAGACGTACACGTTGCCCTTCGAGCTGGTGGCGACACCGACGCCTTCGCCCATGTAGATGCCGGTCGGCATCTTGAAAAATCCCTGGACCGACGTGAAAGGAATTTCCGCGGCAGTCGCCTTCGCTTTGGCCTGGGCGAACGCCGGTCCTGCACAGACAAGCGTGCCGACGACGACATAGGTGGCAAGACGTCGCATATCTCTCCTCCTCCGGTGACCCGAGGGCGCCCCGGCAAGCGGATCGCCCGTTTGCAGGCACGAAGTATAGGCCGCGCGGAGGCCTCCCCCACCGGAAATTTGGATTCATCGCCGCAAGCGCACTTCCACCGCCTAAGCGCGCTTGACTCCACATCTACACGGGCGTAGCGTTCCAGCAGATCTCATCGGGGCTCCTCATACGCGGTCAGGCGGCGGCATTTTTATCCAGCGTCCGGCGACCGGTACCCCTCGGCGTCTCCACGTCTGGCGTCGGTTCCCTGAATCGGCGTCGAACCGCAGTTCAGCGGATGAAGGAGGTCACCTATGAGGAGCTGGCCCATGCGGCTCGCCACGCTCGCAGGCGTCGTGCTCGCGCTCGGTGTGTCAACTCGGCCCGTCATGGCCCAGAGCGCGATCGCCGGCGCGATCCGCGATACGACCGGCGCGGTCATGCCGGGTGTCACGGTCGAAGCGAGCAGTCCCTCACTGATTGAAAAATCACGGACCGCCGTTTCCGACGGGGCCGGCCAGTACCGGATCATCGACTTGCGGCCTGGCGTCTACACGGTCACGTTCACCCTTACCGGATTCAACACCGTCATACGCGAGGGGGTCGTCCTCCCGGCCACCTTCACCGCCACCATCGACGCGGAGATGCGCGTCGGCGCGCTCGAGGAAAGCGTCACCGTCTCGGGCCAGACGCCCGTCGTGGACATCCAGAGCGCGGTGCAGCAGCAGGTTCTCACGCAGGAGCTCCTCGAGGCGGTACCGAGCGGCCGCAACATCTGGGGAGTCGGCGCCACGCTGCCGGGTGTCGCCCTCAGCGCTCCCGACGTGGGGGGAACCGCCGGCATGCAGCAGACCTACATGGCCGTGCACGGATCGGATCGCCGCGACAACGCCATTCAGGTCGACGGCATGAGCGTCAACGGGATCGAAGGCGACGGCGCGATTCAGAACTACTTCAACCAGGGCATGTTCGAGGAGATGAGCTACCAGACGGGCGGGCTTGGCGCCGACGTGCAGTCGTCGGGCGTGCGCCTCAACATGATTCCGAAAGACGGCAGCAACACGCTGAAGGGCTCGGCGTTCGTCTCGCACACGCCGGGCGCGTGGCAGAGCGACAACTTCAGCGCCGATCTCGCCGCCCAGGGTCTCCGTGCGCCGAACCGCGTCGAACGGATCTTCGATCAGAACTTCGGCCTTGGCGGACCGGTGCTTCGCGATCGGATCTGGTTCTACGGGACCTTCCGCCGGTGGGGCGTCGACCAGACGATCACCGACTCGTTCTACAACCTGGATCCTTCGCACCGCACCTATGCGCCCGACCTGTCGCGGCCGACGGTGGACGACAACGTCATCAAGAGCGGTGCCGCCCGGATGACGTTCCAGATGTCGCGGCAGCACAAGATGTCGGCGTACCTGGACCGGATCGTCAAGTTCCGCGGCCACGAGTGCCCGCCGCTGTCGGCGGAAGAAGCATGCGGCATTCGCAGCCCGAAGCGCTATTTCACGGCGCAGGTGAAATACACCGCAACGCTCAGCAACAAGCTGCTCCTCGAGGCGGGCTGGTCTGAAAACGACGAAACGTATTCGACCCAGGAAGCGCAACCGAGCTTCCAGCCGGGCGACGTCTCCCGGACGGACCGGACCACGACCGAACGATGGACCGCCCCTCAGGGTCCCTACTATTTCCGCGTGCCGGATCGCCACACCTTCACGACGACGATGGCGTATGTCACCGGCTCTCATGCCTTCAAGGTCGGCATGCAGCTCGGAAAGGGCGGCAACCGTCATCAACGCGAGATCAACGGCGGCATGGATCTGTACCAGGAGTACCGGACCGTCAACGGCGTGCGACAGCCGGTCTCCGTGATGGTCTACAACACGCCGCAGTGGGCCGAGGAGAAAATCAAGTACGACCTCGGCCTCTACCTGCAGGACAACTGGACCTACAAGCGACTGAGCCTGAGCCCCGGCGTCCGGTTCGAGGCGTTCAACACGTACGTGCCAGAACAGGGATCGCCCGCCGGACGCTTCGTACCGGGCCGCCAGTTCGACAAGATCGAGAACCTGCCGAACTGGCGCGACGTCGCGCCGCGCTTCGGCGCCGTGTACGACCTCTTCGACGACGGCAAGATGGCGCTGAAGGGGCACGTGGGCAAGTACATGCGGGCGTTCTCGACCGTCGGTTTCGCCGCCGTGTACAACCCGATGGTCATTCAGACCGACCGGCGTACGTGGACCGACCGCAACGGCGACGACATCGCGCAGGACAACGAGATCGGGCCGGTCAACACGCCCTTCAACATCAGCGGCCAGAGCAACCGGATTCCCGATCCCGCGATCCGCCGTCCGTTTCAATGGGAGTACAGTCTCGGCGTTCAGCGCGAGCTGATGAGCGGCGTGTCGGTGTCGGCGACCTGGGTGCGACGCGAGTTCCGGCGCCTCTTCTGGACCGACAACATCCTGGTCTCCGACAGCGACTACACGATCGTGCAGACGCCGAACCCGCTGAACTCCGCTGAGATGATCCCGATCTACAACCTGGATCGCACCAAGCTCGGACAGGTCCAGCAGGTGGACAAGAACTCGGATCGGAACCGGCGTTGGTACAACGGCGTTGATTTCGGCTTCACCGCGCGGATCCGCGGCGGCAACGTCTACGGCGGCACGAGCATCGGGCGGCAGATCACGACCAACTGCGATGTGGACGATCCCAACAGCCGCCGTTTCTGCGATCACAGCGAGCTCGACATTCCGTATCTCGCGCAATTCAAGCTCGCCGGGATGTATCCGCTGCCGTACGGCATCCAGGTGAGCGGCAGCTGGCAGGGATATCCCGGCGTTCCGACCGGCACCGCGCGGCAGGATGCCGAATACGATCCGGCGATCAACCGGATCCCCGATCCGTCGCTCAACGTGAACTACGTCGTCGATCGCACGATCATCCCGACGCTCACGCAGACGAGCGTCACGGTGCCCTTGCTCGAGCCGGGCACGAAGTACCTGGATCGATGGAACCAGATCGACCTGCGCCTCGCCCGGCGCTTCGAGATCGGACGGCTGAAGCTGCAGGGACAGTTCGACGTGTTCAACCTGCTGAACGCGAGCAGCGTGCTGAGCGTCGTGGAGACCTTCGGGACGTCGCTCGATCGTCCGAGCTCGATCCTGCAGGGCCGATTGTTCGCGGTGGGAGCGCAGCTGACGTTCTGAGAGACAGGAGGTCCGCCGGACGGGTCCACCTGAAGGTGGACCCGTGCACGCTCCGGTTGCAATCACTTGCGAAAGGCGAAATTTCTCGACCGCTGATCTCCTCCCCGGCCGCCCGCTCTCATTCAATCGGGTCTATTTCAGGGAGGCGGAGATGAAAAGAACGAGAGTCGCCTTGTGGGTGATGGCCGCGGTCGGCATGCTGGCGCTGCTGCCGGCCACCGCCTCGGCGCAAAGCGCGATTGCGGGGCTGGTCACCGATCCTTCCGGCGCCGTGCTGCCGGGCGTGACGGTTGAAGCCGCAAGCCCCGTGCTCATCGAGAAAGTCCGGGCGGCCGTCACCGACGGTCAGGGCCGCTTCACGATTATCGATCTGCGCCCGGGCACCTACCGCATCACGTTCCAGCTCACCGGGTTCAACACCTCGGTTCGTGACGGCCTCGTCCTGCCGGCCGATTTCACGGCCACCTTGAACGTCCAGCTGACCGTCGGCGCGCTGGAGGAGAACGTCACGGTGACCGGACAGTCGCCGCTCGTCGACGTTCAGTCGGCTGCGCGGACGCAGGTCATCGATCGCGAGCTGCTCGATGCGCTGCCGACTCCGCGGAACACCCAGTCGTTCGGGTACCTGGCCCAGGGCGTCCGCCTGAGCAAGCCCGACGTGGGCGGCGCCCAGATGATGGAGCAGGTCAACATGCGGGTGCACGGGGCCAGCCAGCTTCACACCACGATGCAGATCGACGGGATGCTGGTCAGCCCCGCCTTCAACGACGGCGCGATCCAGAACTACCTGAACCAGGCGCACTTCGCCGAAACGAGCTTCACCACCAGCTCGCAGGGAGCCGAGGTGTCCGCCGGCGGCATCCGCCTGAACATGATTCCGCGGGACGGCGGCAACGAGTTCCACGGATCGCTCTACCTGGGGGTCACCGACGGCGCCTGGCAGAGCAACAACCTCACGGACGACCTGCGCGCGCTCGGTGTCTCCGCACCGACCGGGATCACGAACATCCACGACGTCAACCCGTCGTTCGGCGGCCCGATCATGCGCGACAAGATGTGGTTCTTCGCCTCGATGCGCTGGATGTCGGTGGACGAAAAGGTGCTGAACGCGTTCATGCCCGACGGCAGCCCCGCCATCGTCGACCAGTACGTCAGAATCCCGCTCGCCCGGTTGACCTACCAGGCGACGGAGCGCAACAAGCTGAGCGTGTTCCTCGATCGGCCTTTCAAGTACAAGGGCCGCGAATTCACCTTCGGCATCGAGCCGTCGCGCGCCTCCCGGCGCCGCAACCCGGGCGAGGCGAACTACCACAACGCCGGAGTCAAGCTCACATCGGCCGTGAGCAACCGGCTCCTGTACGAACTCGGCTTCACTCAGGTGGTCGAGCGGCTGCACAGCGGCTATCAGCCTGCCGAATTCCCGACGACCGCCGGCTGGCCGCGGCCCGACAGCGTGCGCACCTGCATCTCGACCCCGTGCGCCTTCGACGCGTCGACCAACCAGACCGGCGAGTGGTATCGGGACGTGTCGCATTTCGACATCATCACGCGCCAGCGCACCGTCGCCGCCAACGGCTACAGCGGCACGCTTCCCGATCGAAGGCACGTGACGACGGCGCTCTCCTATGTGACCGGCTCGCACACCTTCAAGACCGGTTTCCAGTGGTCGTGGGGGCAGGACCGCAACGACGCCGAATCGCATGGCGATCTGCAGGAACAGCGGTATCGCCTGGGTGTGCCGGAAGCCGTGGTCGTCACGATCAACCCGTTCGGCACCGAGGAGCACGTCAAGGCCGACATCGGTCTCTATGCGCAGGATTCCTGGCGAGTCAGGCGCCTGACCGTCAACGCCGGCCTCCGCTACGAGTACTTCAACTCGGGAATCAAGGAGCAGTGGCGATCGGAGAGCCGCTTCGTCCGCGGCACCACCTTCCCGGCGATTCACGGCCTGCCGATCTGGCACGACCTGACGCCGCGGTTCGGACTGGTCTACGACCTCTTCGGCGACGCGACGACGGCACTGAAGTTCGGCGCGAACAAGTACGTGCGGCCGATGGCCGGCAGCTTCGCCAAGCGGTACAATCCGCTGCGCGGCGAAGCGACCGACGTGCGCGACTGGTTCGATGTGGACCTCGTGCCTGGGACGTCCACGCGGTCGGGCGTCGGGCGGCCGACCGATGGCGACGACATCGTGCAGGACAACGAGATCGGGCCGAGCAACAACCGGAACTTCGGCATCGCGCCGGCCCGGAGGCCGATCGAGGGCATCAAGCGCGAGTCGAACGTCGAGTTCACGGCGAGCGTGCAGCGACAGCTGATGCAGAACCTGTCGATCACCGCGGCGTGGTACCGCCGCCAGCACTACAACCTGATCGGACAGGACAACCTGCTGCTCGATCCCGGCACCGACTACGTTCCCTTCCAGGTGGCGAACCCGCTCGGCAACGGCGAGATGATCACGATCTACAATCTCAACCCGGCCAAGCGCGGCCTGCTCGACATCCTGGACTACAACTCCGACACCAACACGCACATCTCGACCGATTTCGAGGTGAGCTTCAACAGCCGGCTGCCCAACGGCTCGACGCTGTTCGGCGGCTGGAGCGCCGCGCGCAACGTGGCCGTCTCGTGCGACCAGGACAACCCGAACGGCGCGCCGGCCAACGATCTGTTCTTCGACATCTCGTTCGTGCGGGGCGGCCGGTTCTGCGACGAGCGCGACCTGTCCATCCCGCTGCGGCACGACTACAAGATTGCCGGCACCCTCCCGTTGCCGTACGCCCTGGAGTTCAGCGGCACGTACGTGAGCTTCGCGGGCAATGAAACCCAGACCGTCTGGGACGTGCCGGCGAGCGTGTTCCCGAACGGCCGGCGCACCGAGGCGGTGCAGGTGCGGCTCACTCCTCCCGGAACCAAATATCTCGATCGCTGGAACCAGGTGGACGTCGCGCTCAAGAAGAACTTCCGATTCGGCAACTATCAGTTCACCGCGCAGGCCGACGTGTACAACGCGCTCAACTCGGCGCCGGTGACGACCCACACGCAGACGTTCGGCCCGAGCCTGGATTTCCCGAACACGATCCTTCAGGGACGTCTGCTGAGGCTCGTCACGCAAGTGAAGTGGTAAGAGGCAGCGCGCTCACGGTGATGGTGTTGGGGTATGCGGCGCTCGGCGCGACCGCCGGTGCCGCCTCCCCTCAAACGCGCAAGCCCTCCGGTGCGGAATGGGATCAGGTCAGGCCGCTCTTCACGCTGGTGCAAGAGGTCGCCGGCGGAAGGGCGGCGCCCGCCGATGTCGCCCTCGCGTGGCAGTGCCACTTCCTCCGGGCACACGCCGGCGAGGTGTTCGTTCCTTTCTCCCTGATCGTCGCGAGCGGCCGGTTCGAATCGTTTCCGCTCGCGATGTACGTGCGGGTGGTGGCGCGCGGCGCGCCGGCCCCGGCCCCTCTTCCCGGCGATCCGCTGGCACACTATCCATTTGAGGACGCCGCCGTCGTCGATCGCGCCGACAATGGCCGGATCAGCCGCGGGTTCACGGCGCCGCCGGGCGATTACGACGTGTATGTCGCGCTTCGGGAGCGCGTCGGGGCGGCGTCCGTATCGCCGAAAACGGCCGTGCTCAAGCAGCACGTCACCGTGCCCGACCTGGCCTCCGGCCTTACTGCCAGCAGCGTCATCGTCCTGGACCGATCCGAAGTCGATCCGTCCAACCGGCGGCTCACCCTCGAGGAGCAGCTCGACGAGCCGTACACGCACTGGGGAATACGGCTCACACCTGCGGTTGGCACGACATTCGGGCGCGGGCGCGCCCTTGCCGTCATCTTTTTGGTTTACAACACGGGTGCGACCGCCGACGACAAGCCGGACGTCGAGGTCAGCTACACCTTCTACCGGCGAACCGGAACGACTGAAACGCTCTTTGCGAGGGCGCCGCCCGAGCGGTTCGACGCGAAGACGCTCGGGCCTCGGTTCCACGTTTCAGCAGGCGACCTGATCATCGCCGGACAGGAGATGCCGCTCGCCGGGTTCCCCGACGGCGCGTACCGGCTCGAAATCCAGGTCACCGACGCGATCAGCAGGAACCTGTTCACGCGGGACGTGAACTTCAGGGTGGAAGGGAAATAGAGATACGTGAGATTTGAGGATTTTAGGATTTGAGGATTTCAGGATCTTGGATTTTGAGCCGAAAATCTCCCAGCGTAAAAAAATCCTGAAATCCTGAAATCCTGAAATCCTGAAATCTCAGGAGTTCCGCTCGTGAAGCTCCCCACGTCGTCGATCGGGGTCGTTGCCGTCGCCGCCGTGAGCGCCGCCGCGTGCGGCTCGCCGCTGCCAGCGACTGACGGCGAACCGATCGCCGCCCCCGTCACCTTCGCGCGGCACGTCGCGCCGATTCTGCACCAGCACTGCGCGCCCTGCCACCGCCCGGGCGGGCCGGCTCCTTTCGGCCTGCTTTCCTATCAGGATGCCCGACAGCGCGCGCGCACCATCGTCGAGATGACGCGCAGCCGGCGGATGCCGCCGTGGCTCCCGGAGCCCGGTCATGGTGAGTTCGCTGGCGCGCGCCGCCTGACGGACGGGGAAATTCAGACGCTCGCACGATGGCTCGAAGAGGGGGCGAGTGAAGGGGCCGCGGCCGACTTGCCGCCCGCGCCGAAGTTCCCCGACGGATGGCGGCTCGGCACGCCAGACGTGATCGTGAAGCTCCCGCAGGCGTACACGCTGGCTGCCGGCGGTCCGGAGGTGTGGCGCAACTTCGTGATCCCGATTCCCGTCTCGACGACGCGCTACGTGAGAACGGTCGAACTCAATCCCGGCCGCGCATCGTTCGTCCATCACGCGCTCATGGGCGTGGACTCCACACGCTCGTCTCGCCGGCGCGACGCACGGGACGGCGAACCAGGGTTCGACGGCATGGACATGGGCGATGCGCAGGCGCCCGACGGCCATCTGCTCGGGTGGACACCCGGCATGACGCCTTTTCCCGGGGTGGACGGGAAAGCATGGCGGCTCGAGCCCGGCACCGATCTCATCCTCCAGCTGCACATGGTTCCGTCAGGGAAGGTGGAGGCGGCGAATCCGACAGTCGGCCTGTACTTCAGCGACGCACCTCCTGTGGGTGCGCCCATGCATCTCCTGCGGCTGGATGCGGACAGCGCGATCGATATTCCCGCCGGAGAACAACGCTTCACGGTATTCGACGCGTTCCGGCTGCCCGTCGACGTCGACGTGCTGGCGGCCTATCCGCACGCGCATTTCCTGGCCACGACGATGGAGGGCGACGCCGTCCTGCCGGACGGATCCGTCGTGCGCCTGATCCGGATCGACGACTGGGACTTCAAGTGGCAGGACGTCTACCGGTACGCGAAGCCGGTGTCCCTGCCGAAAGGCACGACAATCCGGATGCGGTACGCGTACGACAACTCGAGCGGAAACCCGCGCAATCCGCACCGTCCGCCGAAGCGCGTCGTGGCCGGAATGCGATCGTCTGACGAAATGGCGCATCTGCAGCTGCAGGTTCAGACGCGGACGGTGAGCGACCTGGCGTCGCTGAAGGAGGCGGCGTCCCGGCACGCGCTCGCAAAGAACCCGCGGGATCCCTGGCCCTATTACGAGCTTGGGAATGCGCTGCGCGAACGCGGTGACGCCGCCGGCGCCATCGACCACTATCGGGCGGCGCTCGAACGCGATCCGAACCATGCGGCGGCGCACAATAACCTCGGCACGGTGCTCGCCGCCGTCGATAGAGACGACGACGCCATTCGCGAGTACCGCGAGGCGCTTCGGGTCGAGCCTGATTTTGCCGATGCCCATTACAACTTCGCGAACTCGCTGAGGTCGGCCGGCAGGCTCGACGAAGCGATTACCCACTATCGCGACGCGCTGAAGTCCGAGCCGCACTTCGCGTCGGCCCGCAACAATCTGGGTCAGGTGCTGGGCTCGCAGGGAAAGCTGGATGCTGCAATCGTCGAGTTCCGCGAGGCGGTGCGCATCGATCCCGGGTCTGCCGAAGCGCACAACAACCTGGGCGCCGGCCTCGGGCTGCTGGGCCGGTTCGACGAGGCGATCGCGCATCTGCGCGAGGCGCTGCGGCTGGAGCCGGAGCACGCGGGCGCGCGGGAGAACCTGCAGATTGCGCTGGAGCGCGCCGCAGGACGATGACGTTCGGTACTCTGAGGACGTTCGACCAGCAGCCGCTCGCCCACGGGCCCTCGGGTCGCCGTTGCTCCATCGCGGATCCGACGTTCCGGCGCCGGGCGTCGCTGCGAAGCCTGCTGCGGGTCGCTGGTCGCGAGGTCCGCGACCTCGCTCGATCCCCTCAGGCTTCTCGCGAGGTCAGGCCTTACGGATCGGCGGCCTTCACAGGATCCGCGCTGCAGCAACGTCAACCCAAAGGCCCGGCCGTGCAGGACGGAGCTGCTCTATCGCGACAACAGATAACTGAACTTCACCACCAGCTGCCGGTCGCTCGGCCTGAACGCGTCGAAGCGATCGGCGGGAAGCATCCGCGTCGTGTCCAGCCCGTTGTACACGATGTAGATGTCGCTGCCGGGACGGTAGATGAAGTTGAACCGGATGCTGCTCGTCACCTCGTTGGTCGACGAGTTGTGCTGGATGAGGCTGCGGATGGTCGCCCGCGGCGAAAAGGCGTAGTCCGCGCGCAGGATCGACAGGTTGGTGAGAAAAGAGCCGTAGGGCAGCTCCACGTCGTTCCGGTCGTAGCTGAACTCGGTCGAGAACCGCGTGGACGCCCGAAAACCGAGGCTCGCCGACGCGCCATTGCGATGCCCGCCGTAGAACTCCATGGGTTCGTACCGCACCGAGCCGTACAGGCGCGCCGCCGGGTTCGTGCTGTAGCTGAAGTTCCACTCGTCGTAGTCGTACGATCCGATGGGGATCGTGACGTCCGGGCGAATCGGGAACGGCTCGTCCAGGACGTCGAGGTTCCGCTGGTAAATCACGTTGATGTAGGAATTGTCGTCGAGCCTCGTCCCCACCATGAAGTGCTGCGTGCGGCCGACCATCCGGTTCTGCTGGTCGGTGATGTAGGTGAGCACGAACATCGGCTCCATCATACGGATCCGCGCGCGGCCTGGCCGCGGCGTCGGGCCGAAATATGCCTTCGTGGTGCGAATGCCGGTGCGCTGGACGAATCCGACCTCGGGATTGAAGTTGTCCTGCACGTCGAGATAGTTCAGCCACAGATTCCACGAAGGGTCGCGATATGTGACGCGGCCCGACCAGGCCACGTCCTGCCCCTCGCGGCCGGGCGTCGCCGTCTTCGCCAGGAACGACATCACCTGGAAGTGCTGTCCCAGATTGAGGTTCGCGTCGGCGCCCATCGTCCGGTTGTAATGAGCGCTACCGCCAGCCGACTCCTTGTTGATGAAGATGCCGCCGATGCGCGACCGGCTCAGGACGTCGCGGCTGTAGCGGCCCACGAGGAAGTTGTCGCCCGGCTTGCCAAAGGCGCTGTCGGTCTGGATGTCCAGGAACGCGACGTTGTGCGCGCCGGCCTTTCCCGCCAGCCGTGCGCCGCCGAGAATCGGAACCGGCTGCCCCGTGTCGGAGAGCCCGATGCGCCGGCTGAAGAACAGATCGGTGACCACGGGAGTGGAACTGAACGACTGGCCGGTACCCATCGTGAACAAGCCGGCGTTCTCGAGAAAGAACTCCCGCTTTTCGGGGAAGAAGAGACCGAAGCGCGTGAGGTTCACCTGCTGCTCGTCCACCTCCACCTGTGCGAAATCGGTGTTCACCGTCAGATCGAGGTTGACGCCGGAGGTGAGGCCGTAGCGCAGGTCGGCGCCCACGTCGCGCAGAAACGACGTGTTGTCGGCCGTGACCGTGTGACGGTCGCGCACGCCGCTCACCACGAACGGCTTGAGCTTCAGGTCCAGCCCCTGGCTCACCGCGCGCACGTCGGTGAGCCGGCCCGCCGAGCTCACGCGCGTGATGGTGTAGGCCCTGCCGACGGGCGACCAGTACGCCTGCTCGTTCTTCCGGCGGATGTTCCGCATGAAGTTGATGCCCCAGCTCTGCTCGTCGCCGCGGAGGAACCGCAGCGTGGAGGTGGGTATCGCGATTTCGGCCGTCCAGCCGTCCTCGGTGATTCGCGCCGCGGCATCCCAGACGCCGTCCCAGTTCCGGTTCACCGCCGAATTGCTCCCCCTGCCGCCGCCTTCTCCGTCGTCGGACACCTGCTGTTCGAGCTTGGCGCCGAGCGGCGTCGTGACGAACATGTAGCCGCTGCGCTGGTCGTTGAACGTGTCGAGGATGATCTGGAAATTGTCCTCCTCGAGGAGCCGGTCCGAATCGCGCCGCATCTCGGTCGCGACGATGGCGGAGGGAACCGTGTCGTACGCGTGGACCGCGATATAGACGTTGCGGGCGTCGTAGACGACGCGGACTTCCGTGCGCTCGCTGGAAGGTTCGCCCTCGCGCGGCTCCTGCTGCGTGAAGCGATCGGCGGGCGGCGCGGCCGTCCACAATTCGTCGTCCAGCAGACCGTCCACGCGAGGCGCCCGATCCACCCGGACGGCGCGCAGCGAGGGACGTTCGGCGGCTTCGTGGTGCTGCTGCGCCGCCGCTGGCAGCGCCGCGGCCAACGCGAGCATCGAGACGGCTACGCTCGTGAGGGTTTGCACCACCGCATTATAAGAGGTGCGGCGTCCGGGTCCCAGACGACACCACGAGAAGCCTGCGCCGCGGCCGACGACAGCAGACTGACGCGACGCATCAGCGCCAGTAATGAAAGTCCTGTCCTGTTTCGGCACGCGGCTGCATTCGGCAGCGATGGACTTTGCCGGGGTGCGCATGCGAGAAATCGTTGAAAGCCGGCGAAACCGGCGAGCGACCGGCGTGGGCAGCCGAATTGCACAGTAGAGAAGCAAACAATCCACTCGATCCTTGCGGCGCAGCCTACATTTTCCGAGGAGACCCCGAATGAGCCGGACCGACCTTCGTCAGGCACTGAAAACCATGCAGATGGAATACGTCGAGATGCCTGAATTGAAACTGACGCTCCGGCAGGCGGGCCGCCTCTGGACGATGCCGCTCGATCAGTGCCAGGCGGCGCTGGCGACGCTCGTGGCAACCGGGTTTCTCATGCAGACGAAAGACGGCGCCTACCTGCGCCGCGGCACGCCGCCGGTAAACGTGGACACGATCGATCCGGCGACGTGGGCGCTCACCCGCCCGTCGGCAACGGCCCGCCCCGCATAAATGCGGTCGGGTAGCTTTTTCGCCGCCCCTGCGTCCGCGCGAAAAACCTCGCCGACTCCATTTTAGGGACGCTCCACTACGGCGATGCCCCACGGGCCGCGGCCCGCGGGGATCGTCTTCGTCACCTTCCGGCTCTCTACGTCCACAACCGAGACGTCGTGCGACGGTCCGTTGGCTGTATAGAGCGTCCCGCCATCGGGCGAGAGCCCGATGCCCCACGGCCGGACCCCGACGTCGATGGAGCCGTCCACGCGGCCCGAGGCGACGTCCACGATCAGCACCATGCGGCTGCGGCCGGTCGAGACGTACACGCGCATCCCGTCCGGCGAAGCCACCGCTCCCATCGGCCGCATTCCCTCGCCGAGCGGGATGGTGGTCGCGACCTTCAGGCCGCGCGTGTCGATGACCGACAGGCTGGCGCCATTTTCGGCCGTTACGTATGCGCGCGAGCCGTCCGGAAGAAACGCCACTGAGCGGGGCCGCGGGCCGACCCGGATCGGCGCGAGCACCTTGCGAGCGTCCAGATCGACAACGAACACGGCGTTGTCGGCTTCGGCGGTCACGTACACGTGGTTCGCGGTGGGACTGAGCGTGACGCCCTCGGGTTCTCCGCCTACAGGAAAGGTGTCGACCACCCGGCCGGCGGCGACGTCAACCACGCTCATCAGCGCCGCGTCCTCGTTTGCGACGAACAGCCGCGTGCCGTCGCGGCTCACCGCCACCTGTTCGGGATCGGTTCCGCTCGGCAGGACTTTCACGAGCTTGCGCTCGCGGATATCCACTACGCCGATGCCGTCCGCGCTCCGGTCCGGCGGCGGCAGCTTGCTCTCGTCAACGCCCGGGCCGGCAATGGGCGACCCGCTGAGCGCCACGTAGAGAAATTGCCGATCGGGGCTGGCGACGATCCCCCGCGGGCGCTTGCCGAGGGGAATGGTCGCGATCGCCGAGGCCGTGGCGGCGTCGATGATCGTGAGGTCGCCCGAGGTCTCGTTGGTGACATAGACCGCGACGGCGGGCGCGCTTGCCGAACTCGGGGCGGCTGATTCGGAGGGTGCCGCTGCCGGCGGGCGTTCGGGTTCGGCGGCGTTGCAGGCAGTCGCGAGCGCCGTGGCGACGCCAATCCAGACAAAATGTGCCCTGACAGTACCCATGTAGTGACCCTGGCGGGCGACAACGATCAACACAGAGCGCGCTGAGCTCGCCGATACAATTGTTCGAAGACGTTCCTCTGCGTGCTCTGCGCCCTTTGCGTTGAACGTCGCGTCACGGCCTGGGCAGCGCGAAGCTGAGAATCAGGTCGCCGCCGCGGCGGCCGCGTTCGCCGCCGCCCGACCCGACCGTCACGAACTGCTCGCCGTTCACCATGTAGGTGGACGGCGACGAGAACACGCCAGACCCGGTGTTGAACTTCCACAGGAGCTCGCCGGACTTCGCGTGGTAGGCGAAGAAGTAGCCGGCGATGTTGCTGCCGCTGCCGACGAACACCAGGTCGCTGGCGGTCGCGACCGGACCCGCCTGCCCGAACCCTTCGAACACTTTCTGCCACACGAGCTCGCCCGTCGCGGGGTCGTAGGCCGAGAAGTAGCCCTTCGCCCCGCGACCGGAGTTGGTCGGCTGATCGATCGCGTTCACGTACAGGTATCCGGTTCGCGGGCTGTACGAGAGCGGACCATAGTTGGCGCCCCCGCCGGTGCCGGGCGCGATCACCTGGTTCGGTCCAGGCGGCGTGAACATCGGCACCAGCGTGAGGTTGTTCTTCTTGATGTGCTCCTCGGGGATATCGACCGGGAAGACAGGACTGACGGGCGCCATCGGCTTTCCCGCAGCGGTGTAAGGGATCGGCTGCGTCGGCCAGGGCTGCTCGCCCGGGCGGGTCGTGTGCGTCGGCACCGGCACTTCCTTGATCGGATGCACCGGCTGTCCGGTCTCGCGGTTCAAGATGTAGAGAAAGCCGTTCTTGCTCGCTTCAGCGAGCGCCTTCACCCGCT
>WUUC01036955.1_pt1 | contig 17885 bp, 17 predicted proteins | sample 6278441 | NCBI WGS metagenome assembly WUUC01 (sample SAMN13675441, study PRJNA597444) | soil metagenome | isolation source: soil | place: USA: Washington | collected 2017-10 | reverse complement strand
CCATGGTCCACGTGACCAATGGTGCCGACGTTAATGTGCGGCTTGCTGCGTGTAAATTTCTCTTTAGACATCGCGAGTCCCTCTAGAGACAATCAATGATAACAGGGTTGACCACAACCGAGCGTTAACAGTCCGAATTTCTCAACAACACACGACAGTCGCTGATTACTGCTTGTGCGCATTTTTTTATGGTGCTGATAGGCAGACTCGAACTGCCGACCTCACCCTTACCAAGGGTGTGCTCTACCAACTGAGCCATATCAGCTTATACATTGGAGCGGGCAGCGGGAATCGAACCCGCATCATCAGCTTGGAAGGCTGAGGTAATAGCCTTTATACCATGCCCGCTATCCGGAAACTGCTGCTTGTATCGGAAAACTGGTGGAGGGAGAAGGATTCGAACCTTCGAAGGCGAAGCCGGCAGATTTACAGTCTGCTCCCTTTGACCGCTCGGGAACCCCTCCAGATTTTTTGGTGCCGGCAGCAGGAGTCGAACCCACGGCCTACTGATTACAAGTCAGTTGCTCTACCAACTGAGCTATGCCGGCCTAAGCGCTGCGTATTCTATGGCGCTTATAGCAGTGATGCAACAAAAAAACAGCCTCATTTTGTCGAAAAAATAGCTTCACTACAAGCGCGTAACCGATTGATTCACTGATAACAGGCCATTAGCGCGGATTATTATAACAGTTTGTCAAAAAAGTGAAATGATTTTTGATAAAGAATAACCAATGCAGCGTTAGTGCTAGCATACAGAGCCCCATTCAGTCTGATGCAACAAAGCCCAAGTGCTGGCTGTTACGAAAACAGAAGGGCAGCTTTTTCTAAAAAAGACTTGCTAGAGCCTGTTGAGGTTTCGCTATAATTGCTTGAAATATAAGAGCAAACTCGTAATATTGTGGTTGCGATCCCAACAAAAAAACGAGTTTGCAATGCCCCGTTTAATGCTCAGTGATGAGCACTGGCCGAAGCTAAAAATGATCATGCTTCAAGAAGGAATTTATGACAAGCCCAATCTTCGATTGGAGGTTGAGTGGATGTTCTATCGAATGCGTGTAGGGTGCCCCTGGCGTGACTTGCCGAAGCAATTTGGCAAATGAAGCTCTATCTATAAAAAATTTAATGACTGGTCGATGACTGGCAAGTGATTAAGGATTTTTAAAGCAGTAGTACAAGATCCTGATTTGGAATGGGCTTTCATAGATGGAAGCTATGTCAAGGCCCACCAACATAGTGCTGGTGCTGCTGGTCATGGTTGTGAGGCTATTGGCATGAGCAGAGCAGGCAGTACCAGTAAGATTCACCTTGCAGTAGACAGCTATGGGTTACCGGTCTCTTTTAAAATTACTGGCGGACAAGTTAACGACTGTTCGGAGGCTCCGATCTTGATAGAACCCATTCCGCCCCCTGGGGTTCTAAGTGCCGATAAAGGGTATGACAGCGAGGCGATACGCCAACAAATCTCTGAGAAAAACACTATTCCGAATAGTCACAGAAAGAAAAACTCATTGAAAGTCAAAAAGAAGTTACAAAAAGTAACGTCGAGCACGGCAGATAATAAAACCAGACTATCACGCAAAGGCTAGATTAACAGGGTAAGCCCTACACAGCAATGGTTTCTCCCAACGGCAAATTGCGCAAGTGAATCGCCTCGGGTTTACCGGAGATCGTTTATTTAGAACCATGCCACGTTGGCATGCTCAATTTGTTGCTGATAATCATTCATTTCTGCTTCAGCTGGAGGAATAGTTCCTATGGGCCCAAAAAGCCTTCGATGATTAGACTAATCAACCCAGTTTAGTGTGGCCACTTCTACTTCTGCTCTACTTTTCCCAGCTCAACAGGCCCTAGAGGCTCTTTAAAGGCCTATGGCAGATTTTCCAGCAACGGTGACTTGAGCGCGCACGATTAAAGTCCGGAGAGCGAGTTTGTGCCGTTATCTCGTCCGCTACTAACTCCAGCGCTTGTAGCCCAGCATAGTCCAATTGAAAACCCTGTCGATTATTCGAAAATAGCACCAAGCCCTGCGGACGTAGCAATCGGCGCAGTTGGGTGAACAGCTTGAGCTGATCACGCTGGACTTCAAACGTTTGGGTCATACGTTTAGAGCATGAAAAAGTCGGTGGATCGACCAAGATAAGATCAAATTGCTGGTGGCAAGTCGCCATCCAAGTGAGGCAATCAGCTTGAATCAAGTAGTGTTGTGATCCTAAGAGATCGTTACTCTGCAGATTGCGAGCGGCCCAATTAAGATAAGTTTTGGAGAGATCGACTGAGGTCGTTGAACGGGCACCTGTGCGTCCGGCATGTACAGTCGCTGAGGCGGTATAGCAAAACAGATTAAGAAAATCTTTGCCAGGGGCTAATTGGCCCACCAAACGGCGTGTACGGCGATGATCGAGAAATAACCCGGTATCGACATAGTCGGTCAAATTAACCCATAGGGTTGCTCCATATTCCAACACCGCTAGCCACTCTCCCTGCTGTGCTAGCTTTTGATATTGGGAGTGTCCCCGCTGCCGCTGCCGCACCTTAACAATAAGATGTGCTGCTGGTAGCTGCGTGATGTTGGAGGTGGTTCGCAATACCTCAGCTAGGCGACGTTGGCGCTTTTTCTCCTCAATGGGTTGAGAGGGTTGATACTCTTGGACGACCAGGTAATCAGCATAGCGATCGATGGCAACATTATAATCAGGGAGATCCGCATCATACAGGCGGTAACTATTCACGCCTTCACTGTGTGCCCAACGTCCTAATTGCCGCTGTTTTTTGGCCAAACGATTAGCTAAATCGGTAGGCAATAGCGTGGGATCGTTCGATTGGGCTGCCAGGCGATAATTTTTCTGAACACACTCTAACGGTCCATTCTTCATCTTAAATTGTCGTTCAGCCCGCAGTTGCAGGGCATGAAATAGATCAGAGTGCTGACTTAACAGTGATAAGCGCCACCCTGCAAACTGCTGCTTTAGATTCTGTGCCAAGGTACTGTAGAGCGCCAACAGGGCAGGAGGGCAACTCAACCGCTCTCCATAAGGTGGGTTGGTCAGTAGCGTGCCAACGCCGGCTTGCGGACAAGGATTGGTTAATTGGCAAACATCCGCTACCGCAAAGGTAATCAAAGAGGCAACCCCCGCTTGTTGTGCATTCAGCCGCGCTTGCTGCAGCACTACTGCCTCCTTATCGTACCCTATCAGGAGACCTTGGTAGCGCTCCACTCCCGTTGAGGCGCGCTGTTGCGCTTGCTGCAGCAAGCGCTGCCAGCATTCTGGTTGATGCTGCGACCAGGCGTTAAAACCCCACTGCTGCCGCTGTAGTCCGGGAGCGATATCGGCCGCCAGTAAAGCCGCTTCAATTAATAGCGTGCCGGCGCCACACATCGGGTCGATCAATGTCTCGCCAGGTTGCCATCCAGATCGCCGCACCAGGGCAGCTGCTAAATTCTCTTTCAGTGGGGCCTCTCCAGCAGCCTGGCGATAGCCCCGTTGGTGCAGCGAATGGCCACTGAGATCCAGGGATAAGATCAGCCGATCACGTTGCAGATAGCCCTCAATCAGCAGTTCAGGATTATGTCTATCCACCCTAGGACGCGGCAGGGCGTTTTGCTGGAAGCGATCAACAATGGCATCTTTGATTCGCAAGGACCCGTAGTGGCTATGGCGGATTACAGAAGAAGTGCCGATAAAATGGGTGGCAAAGGTCGCCTCCGGAGCAAATATCTCCGGCCAATCAATTTCTAGTGCGACTTGGTATAGCTGGCACTCCTCTCGCACCGAGCAGCTGGTCAGCTGAAGCAGAATACGAGAGGCGATCCGGCTCCACAACAGGCTACGGTAGAGCAGATCTAATTCGCCTTGAAATAGCACCCCACCCGGGACGATGTGACACACATCAGCCCCCAGGGATTGTAGCTCCTGTTTTAACAGCTCCTCTAGCCCTGTGGCAGTACGTGCAAATAGGGAGAGCATCGACACTCCTAGCGTGAGAGCACAATGAATAGGCGCACATCATAAAGCAGAGCGCTATGGAAGGAAACCCAACTCCTCATTGTGGGTTGCTAATCATCAGTCAGGAGCTGCCTAGCTCTTTTCAATCTCATGAAAAAAGTATAGGCTGACTGGGCAATTAAGCACCCACCACGCTGGGATAGAGATCCTATTAAGAAACAGAGGAGAGCACACATGCTAAAGTATAAAAAAAGGATTTGGGCCCTGCTGGTTTGTACGCTGACTGCACTCAGCTTGCCCATATTCTGTGTGGAAAATCAACCCGTTCAATCGACTGCTCCCCAAACCGCTCCCATGCCAGAAAAACCTTCCCAAGAGGAGATTGAGAACCTGAAAAGCTTACAGCAAGCGGCAGATCAGGGGGATAAAACAGCTCAATTAGAACTAGGCATTGTTTATGTGAATGGTGATGATCTCGATCAAGATTTTGATAAGGCAGCACACTGGCTTTTAAAGTCCGCCAAGCAAGGGGAATACCACGCTATGACCTCTTTGATGCTGTTGGCTAGAGAGCCCTCCCTCTCTCCAGCGACCAAGAGTAAGGTAGAAGCTTGGCTTAAAGCGCAGGGCGATCAGTTGCCTAAATTAGATTTCAGTCCACCAGCATCTACAGAACCGTAATCAACCAGTAGACTCCTACCTATCTTATTGCCTTGATGGCAGAGACGCTAGTGCGCTGAAGCTGGTAGCTGGCGCTCTAGCGATTTCTGCGCCAAATACTTTACCGATTGGTTGCCATTTTTGAGACACAGATGCCATTTACTTGTTAAAAACTATAGTAGCCTACCCAGCGTTGTTGCAGCACCTAAAGTCCCTTGGACCATGATCCCAGTGGATGGCTTAATCGCTGAAGTCGAGTGACATGTGTGTCTAATGATAAAAAATTTTAACCTTGGTTACAGGGATTAATTAATCGCTAATGGAACCCGCTGAATACTCTTTTTAAACGACAGGTAATCCCGTTAAAGGCCACTGAGATCTTCTTATGAACATCTATTATAATCTTTGCTTTTTGGCAGCATTAGCGGTGGGTATCGCCTTTCTCAACCAATTTATCCATAAGGTGCAGAACACCATTGCTATCACGGCAGGTGCGCTATTAGGTTCTTTGGTGCTGCTGGTGGCTGGTAGCTTAGGGTGGCTGCATATTAAATCACTAGCCCGCAATCTGGTTGAACAGATCAATTTTCAAGAGTTTTTACTCCATGGTGTTTTAGGCTTTCTGCTGTTTGCGGGGGCTTTGGGGATTAAATTACCCGCTTTACGGGATCAAAAGTGGGAAGTAGCCATCTTATCCCTGTTCTCTACTCTCTTCTCCACAGTGTTGATTGGTTATGGCATTTATGGGGTTGCACACCTCTTTCAACTCAAGCTCGATTTGATCTACTGTCTATTATTTGGCGCACTGATTTCTCCTACCGATCCCATTGCCGTATTAGCGATTATCAAATCCATGCGCGCCCCACAGCGCATGGCGATTCAAGTTGAAGGAGAGTCACTCTTCAATGATGGTGTGGGCTTGGTGATCTTTATTACCCTGTTTGCACTCGCCTTTGGCCATCATGAAGCCACGCTGTGCTCAGTCTTTAAAGTATTTTTTCAAGAAGCCCTTGGGGGTGTTGTCTATGGGCTACTTATTGGGAGCATCGCTCATTTATTAATCAGTGCAACGGATAATGGCAGCCTAGAACTGTTAGTGACGCTATTAATCCCTACGGCAGCTTTTTCTCTGGCTAACCTACTGGATATTTCAGGTGCCTTAGCCATGGTAGTTTCCGGAATTATGGTTGGCAATTGGACACGGCAAAGCGGATTTTCTAAGCAAAGTACGCTATACCTCGACCATTTTTGGGAGCTCATCGACCAATTTCTGAATGCACTGCTATTCCTGCTCATTGGCTTAACACTGTTAATGATTGAGATTACCCAGCGCTCTGTTCTGTTAATGATCAGTGCCATCCCTATCTGTTTAGCTGCTCGCTATTTGAGTGTGGCGCTGCCGTTCGCCTGTTTTCGCCAGTTTCGGCACTATAACCCCTATACGATCCAGATCCTCACCTGGGGTGGGCTACGTGGCGGATTGGCATTGGCCATGGCACTCTCCATCCCCGTTGGTGTCGCTTATGAACCCTGTTCGGGGCTTGATGTTCGGGATCTGCTGTTGGTGATGTGTTATGCTGTAGTGCTATTTTCTATTTTAGTTCAGGGATCCACGATTGAACCGATGATCCAGCGTGCCAAGCAGGCTGAAATATCAGCGTAGGATCAGCTACGCAATCAGTGCACGCTATGGCGTTAAAAAATAAACGGTGTGAAACAGCCCATCTAGGATACGATCAAATCTGTTTCACGACTAAAAACTTGTCAGTTATTAGGAGAGGAATTCATGACTTTTGAAGTTTTTGAGCAATTAGAAGCCAAAGTACAGCAAGCTGTTGATACGATTATTTTATTGCAAATGGAGGTTGATGAGTTAAAAGGAAAAAACCGTGCGATGCAGCAAGAGGCTCAAGCAGCCACGGATCAATACCAAGCATTAATTGATGAAAATCAACAACTAAAAGAACAGCAGCAGAGTTGGCAAATGCGCCTACACTCGCTATTAGGCCGTATGGAGAGCGTTTGAGACGCGATCCCACCATCACTGCTCTGAGCAAGTAGCAGTTCAGCCGCTGAAACGGTAGCCCACTACAAGGATAAAATCACGCTGTAGGCTTGAACGACATGGAGTTTCTCTTCCAAAAACTGAAGACACTGAGAGAGGGGAAACTGTGAATGCTCTACGTTGCATGGCATAATAAAGTGCTGAGAACCTTAGTATAAGAGCGATACCCCACCATGCTCGATCCCAACTTATTGCGAAGAGAGTTACTCCAGGTGGCCGACCAATTGGCACGCCGCGGTTATCTTCTGGATACTACACACTATCAGCAGTTAGAGTCCCAACGTAAGGCATTACAAAGCCAACAGGAGCGGCTACAGGCTGAGCGTAATGCCGGTGCTAGAGCAGTTGGAGAGGCAAAGCAGCGGGGTGAGACACCCCAACTGCTGATGCAGCAGTTAACTGAACTCAGTCAGGGCTTAGAGAGCACTACTACTCAGCTACAGCAGGTGCAGGGGCAGCTACAGACGATCTACGATTCGTTACCCAATCTACCTGATGCAACTGTTCCTACTGGAAGTGCTGAGCAGCAGAATCAACTGGTGCGCCAGTGGGGTACGCCGCCGCACTACTCGTTTGCAGTACAGGACCATGTGAGTTTAGGTGAGCGGCTGGGCGGCATCGATTTAGCTGCTGCCACTCAGTTAAGTGGCTCACGCTTTATGGTATTGAAGGGACAGTTGGCGCGTCTATATCGTGCTTTAGCTCAGTTCATGCTGGATCTGCATACCACTGATCATGGCTACCAAGAGGTGTATGTTCCCTATCTGGTCAAGCATGAGTCCCTTTATGGGACTGGTCAGTTGCCTAAGTTTGCCGAGGATCTATTTCATCTCTCAACCTTAGATCAGCAAAAAAGCCACTATGCATTGATTCCGACTGCCGAAGTGCCACTCACCAATTTAGTCCGAAATACGATTGTTCCGCTCGCCCAGCTGCCCTTAAAAATGGTGGCTCATACCCCCTGTTTTCGTTCAGAGGCTGGAGCCTATGGCCGTGATACCCGCGGCCTCATCCGCCAACACCAATTTGATAAAGTAGAGCTGGTTCAGATCGTCGAACCAGAACAGTCGCTTAAGACATTAGAAGAGCTTACGGCGCATGCTGAGCGCGTTTTACAGCTGCTAGAGCTTCCCTATCGTGTGATGTTACTCTGTACTGGAGATCTGGGTTTTGCAGCTTGCAAGACCTACGATATAGAGGTGTGGCTCCCTGCCCAAAACTGCTATCGTGAAATCTCTTCCTGCTCTACGACAGGAGATTTCCAGGCGCGACGTTTGCAAGCTCGCTATCGTATCCAGCCTGATCAAAAACCTCGCTTGCTGCATACATTGAATGGCTCAGGATTACCCATCGGTCGTACCTTGGTCGCGCTACTGGAAAATGGCCAACAAGCAGATGGCCGTGTGGCTATTCCGCTAGCTTTGCGTCCCTATATGGGGGGTGTAGAATGGCTGGAGTAACCGGTGGCACGGTTGCCAATAGATGTCAGGGTTGATTGTTCCTGTTTAACTACTCCAAACTGGAATGGTTAGCAAAAAAGCTGGGCGTACAAAGCTAAAAGCTATCCGGTGGGTCACCTTGAAATTGCTGAAAGCGGAATTTAAGGCACCCATAAGTTATTCATTAAGGACATCCTTAATGCAGTATTGACCGGTGCGCTACGCTGAAGCGCCCGGCTAAGTCAGCAAGGCGCTTATCAAGCGTCCATAGCTCAGCGCATGGTGTAATGAGTGTCGATGCCAGTAAAGTGATGTCCACCACTCCACACTCGATACCATAAAGCCTTTCGCGTTCGATGAACTCCGTTACGGCGCATAAGCTTGCCTGGATGCAAGGCTGTAAAAGGCCAAGGTTGTTCAGCGTCTGAGTGCGCGGCGATGGGGGCGTTCCGCAGGCGATTTCGGCTATGACCATCGGGTGAATGAGTGCGAGATCTAGACCGATTAGGTCAACTAACGCCTCATTTCCGTTTCGGAAGTGGTCTATCCACACTGAGGTATCGACAAGCACACTCACTGCGAGACTGGCTCCTCCCGGCGACGCGGGACATCCTGAATTTCTGGCATTGCGCCACCTAGAGCAGCAAGGCGCTTGGCTGCTTGTACTCGCACGAAGGTCTTGATGGCCTCTCGAAAAAGATCTGCCTTACCCATATTGGGATCGGCCAGTTCCAAGGCTTTTTCGTAGAGGGCATTGTCAATAGTGACAGTGGTTCTCATAGGGGAATTTCCTCATCAATATTGGTGCTAGTTTACATTATTTTATGCATCAAGCCAAGTCGGTGGTTTTTGATCTGCCCTTGCTGTTAGCCTCTTATTTCCAGCAACCTCAAGGGAGCGCTGATCCAAAACTCACCGTTGATTCATGATGAGATCTCTCCTAGCTTGACAGACACCCCAACGGTTGCCTCCATAAAAAGCAGCTAGGCTCACAAGCAAAGCCGGAACAATCGGCTGTAAGCCCCATGGTTTTAGTGAAAGTATACTCAAGCAGAGGTAGCTACTGACTCCCGCTAGAAAAGAACTTAAAGCACCGGTTGCATTAGCTGCAGGCCAATATAACCCTAATACCAGTGGCCATAGAAACACCACCTGTAATCCGCCAAAAGCGAATAAGTTGAGCCAAATTAATAATTTTGGGGGATGCCAAGCCGCTAATAACAGCAGTAGACTCAACAGAAGAATCACCACCCGTGAGTAACGAGCCAACCGCTGCGGCTGCTCCCTAGCCTGTGGAGCATACCGCAGATAGAGATCATTGATCACTGTAGCAGAGCACTGCAGTAGCTGGGCATCCACCGTCGACATGATGGCGGACAATGGCGCTGCCAAAAAAATTCCAGCGGCGATCGGTGAGAGCACGGTCATCATCAAAGTCGGAATAATCTGATCGGGGACCAGTAAGTCAGGAACCAGTGCCCGCCCTAAGGCGCCACTCAGATGCATCGCCAACATCACAATCCCAAGCACGGCTGTTCCTATCACCATGGCCTGATGCATTGCCCGACTATTTTTATACGCCATACAACTGGTGGCTGTGTGCGGTAGACCCAGCGTACCAAAACAGACTAAGATCCAGAATGAGCCTAGTAGGGGAGCGGTTAAAATCGCTTGGGTGCCGCTGGGGGTGATCAGCTGTGGATCGATCTGTTGCAAGGTGTGTACCGTATGAGCCAATCCGCCACCCGCGGTGATAACACCCTGCAACAACAATCCACTGCCCAACAGCATGATCAATCCTTGCAGCAGATCGGTCAAGACCATCGCCCGAAATCCCCCTATCAGGGTATATAGAGTGATGGTGGCGCCAAAAATAAGTAGACTATGCCCATAGGGGAGTCCCAATACAGTCTGGAGTAAACGCGCCGCGCCGATAAACTGTACGGTCATTGTGGCAAAGAAGGCGACTAATAAACTGATACTCGATAAGTAGAGCAGCAGCCTGCTCTGGTAGCGCGCATAGAGCAGATCATTCAAGGTGATGGCTTGATACCGTCGAGCCAGGATGGCAAATTTTTTGCCCAAAACCCCCAAGGTAAACCAGACTACCGGCAACTGAATCATAGCAACAGCCACCCAACCTAGACCATAGTGATAGGCTGCTCCCGGGCCGCCAATAAACGAGCTAGCACTGATGTAGCTGGTGGTTAAGGTCATTGCCAATAAACAGCCCCCTAAACCACGATTACCAAGGTAGTACGCTTGTAGGGAGGAGGATGAGGAGCGGCTCCTCGCGGCATAAGCAGCAATGAGAAAGAGCAGTACCAAGTAGACCACGAACGCAGTCAACAGACCAGAGTGATACACTGAGTTCAGAGCTCCAGAGGCAGGTTGCGAAAACAGTAGCGAACCATGATCGCGCAGAATCCCACAAACAGTAGCGGCAGTCGTAAGCCAATCCACTCAAACCACACAGGCAGCCCTGAGCTGCCAACTTCACACCCAGCACAGTAGAAAGCAGCCACCCAGGCTAGACAATAGGTGACTGTCAAACCGAAGGCCCAGCGGGCTTCTCGGTGCGCTTGAATAAATCTTTCATCCATCAGTGCTATTCAAGTTTTAGGCTATTGTTGTAGAACAGCTTTTCTCTAAGCTCATTGATCGGCACCACCACAGTTTCACCCGGGTTAAAGAATTGCCATGTTCTTAGTAGTAACTACCCAGCTGGCTTTCCAGATAATGAATATCGGTACCCCCTTGGTGAAACCGAGGATCGCCAAGGATGGCCTGGTGTAGTCGGATATTACTCTGGATCCCTTCGATAATCAGCTCTGATAACGCATTGCGCATGCGGGCAATGGCAATCTCCCGGGTGGCCCCATGGGTGATCAATTTGCCAATCATCGAATCATAATGTGCTGGCACGGTGTAACCTGCATAGAGATGGGAGTCCCAGCGTACCCCTAGCCCACCAGGCGCATGGAAGCGCGTGATTTTTCCGGGCGAAGGTAAGAAACTCTTTGGATTTTCGGCATTAATACGACACTCTAACGCATGTCCCTGCAGCCGTAGCTGTGACTGCTGCAGCGTCAGTGCCAAGCCTGCTGCAATCTGCAGCTGCTCTTTGACCAAATCTATCCCTGTGATCATCTCGGTGACGGGATGCTCTACTTGGATACGGGTGTTCATCTCAATAAAATAAAAGCAGCCTTGATCGTATAAAAACTCAAAGGTTCCGGCGCCACGATAGTCGATATCCCGACAGGCTTGTACACAGCGCTCACCTATCTCTTGTCGCAGGGAGGCGCTGACCCCCGGAGCTGGGGCCTCTTCGACCACCTTTTGATGACGCCTTTGCATTGAGCAGTCACGCTCGGCTAGGAAGAGTACATTCCCCTTCCCATCAGCCAATATTTGAATTTCAATATGACGAGGAGTGGCTAAATATTTCTCCAGATAGACGCTGCTATTTCCAAAGGCAGTGCTCGCTTCAGCCCGCGTCGTAGAAATGGCCGTTAGCAACGCACTCTCTTCATGGACTACTCGCATCCCCCGACCACCGCCGCCACCGGACGCTTTGATCAACACCGGGTAACCAATTGCTTTGGCCAGCGCACAATTAGCCATCGGGTCGTCACTCAGTGCCCCGTCTGAACCTGGAACACAAGGCATACCAGCTTGTTTCATCGCTTGGATAGCCGATACTTTGTCTCCCATTAACCGAATAGTCTCAGGCCTGGGTCCAATAAAAATAAAACCAGAACGCTCAACTTGCTCGGCGAAGTTAGCGTTTTCTGATAAGAAACCATAGCCGGGGTGGATGGCGTTGGCACCGGTGATTTCAGCGGCAGCGATAATAGCCGGTGCGTTGAGATAACTTTTGGACGCTGCTGCAGGACCAATACAGACCGCCTCATCCGCCAACAAGACATGCTTTAAGTCACGATCGGCTGTTGAGTAGACAGCCACGGTTTTAACCCCCAACTCCTTACAAGCTCGCAAGATCCGCAGTGCAATTTCACCCCGGTTTGCAATCAGCACCTTCTCTAACATGCTTTATGCTTCCCTGACAGGTTCAATCGCCATCAGGGGTTCATCAAACTCTATAGGTTGGCCATCTTCAATGAAAATGGCCGTGATGACTCCCGCCTGGTCCGCCTCAATTTTATTCATCATTTTCATCGCTTCGACAATGCATAAAGCATCACCCACTTTAACCGTTTGCCCTACTGCTACAAAAGGTTTTTCTCCTGGGCTGGGGCTGCGATAAAACAGGCCAACCATCGGTGAACGAACCTGATGACTACTAGGGATAGGCGGAGTAGTTATTGCCGGCACGTCAACAGGATGGGGGAGAGGTGCTGAGTTCACTGCCATGACGGCAGGGGGTTGCAGCGGCGTGTTGCAACGGATGCGGACCGACCCTTTCCCCTCGGTAACCTCCAACTCATCAATTTCTGATTGCTTGACGAGTTCGACCAACTGCTTAATTTTTTCAATATCCATAAAGAGCGGTACCCTTTATTATGATGAACGACGTTGTAAGTAGCGCCACGCTGCCTGCAAAGCACACTGATAGCCGTCAGCGCCTAAACCACTAATGGTCCCAACGGCCAGATCAGAGAGATAGGAGAGGTGACGAAACGGTTCTCGAGCATAAATATTAGAGAGGTGGATTTCAATAAAAGGCACTCGAACTGCCTCAAGCGCATCCCGCAGGGCAATACTACTGTGGGTAAAGGCTGCGGCATTCAACAACAAAAAATCAACCCGGTCTCGTGCCTGCTGCACAGCCTCTACCAACTGGTGCTCTGCGTTAAATTGCTGATGTTGCAGTACGACACCCAACTCATCGGCTTGTTGCTGCAGTAGCGTTACAAGTTCTACTAGGCTCATAGTACCATACCGGGTTGGATCACGCCAACCCAATAAATTGAGATTCGGACCATTCAACACTAACATACGCCAGGTACGAGCCATGTGACGATCGCCTCTGAAAAAATTAAATCAGACGAAAACAAAATAGCGCACTATAATGGGATTTTCATCGGTTGGCTATTCTTTTAAACGACTAAACGACCCAATGTTATTGAAATATGGGTCATCTGTACATTAATTCAGGTGCTGGTAACAAACGAACTCATGAATAAGTGCATTTAAGGATATCAGACTCCTCAGCAGGTAGTCAGTTTATGGAAGCACACTGGTGGCGGCTGAGCAAGCTTGGTCATTGAAAAACCTTTTGCTCTTTATTATTCAGCGTATTAGGGTAATCCATTTATTATGTTTAGAAAAATTCGTGGTCTATTTTCTAGTGATTTGTCTATCGATTTAGGCACTGCCAATACGTTGATCTATGTAAAAGGGCAAGGAATCGTCCTGAATGAGCCCTCCGTGGTGGCAATTCGCCAAGATCATGCAGGCTCTAACAAAAGTATTGCAGCCGTGGGTCAGGAAGCCAAACAGATGTTAGGGCGTACGCCCGGTAATATTGCTGCTATCCGCCCTATGAAAGATGGCGTGATTGCTGACTTTTTCATCACTGAAAAAATGTTGCAATATTTTATTAAGCAGGTCCATAGCAATAGCTTTATCCGTCCCAGTCCTCGCGTGCTGATCTGTGTTCCCGTCGGGGCCACTCAAGTGGAGCGGCGCGCCATCCGTGAGTCAGCTCAAGGTGCAGGCGCCCGCGAAGTATTCCTGATTGAAGAGCCGATGGCTGCTGCTATTGGCGCTAATCTACCCGTTTCTGAAGCACTAGGCTCTATGGTGGTCGACATCGGTGGTGGGACTACCGAGGTCGCTGTTATCTCGCTAAATGGGGTGGTTTACTCCTCCTCAGTCCGTATTGGTGGCGATCGATTTGATGAATCCATTATCAATTATGTGCGACGGAACTATGGTTCTTTGATTGGAGAGGCCACTGCAGAACGCATCAAACACTCTATTGGTTCAGCCTATCCAGGCGATACAATTCGGGAGATTGAGGTGCGGGGCCGCAATCTGGCTGAGGGGGTCCCTCGAGGCTTCACTTTGAACTCTAATGAAATTCTGGAGGCGCTGCAGGAGCCGTTAGCAGGCATTGTCAGCGCGGTCATGACCGCTTTAGAGCAGTGCCCTCCAGAATTAGCTTCTGATATCTCTGAGCGTGGGATGGTGCTGACAGGTGGCGGCGCCTTATTACATCATTTAGATTGTTTATTGCACGAAGAGACAGGTATTCCCGTAGTTATCGCGGAGGATCCACTGACTTGTGTGGCCCGTGGCGGCGGGAAAGCACTCGATATGATTGATCTGTTTGGGGGGGCCCTCTTTAGTGAAGAGTAGACAGCCTGATTTGGTGCCAAAGTAACCCAGATCTGAACAGCCACGAGGTTATGAAACCACTATTTAACAAGCGCTCTTCTTTACAAGTACGCCTGTTGAGTACCCTGATCGCCGCCAGTGCTTTAATGCTCATGGACAGTCGGTGGGCACAATTTTCTGGCATACGCCGTTATTTAGATATGGCGCTCATGCCGCTGTATTATGTAGCCAATAGGCCCTGGCGGCTCGTAGTGGATTGTTCTGCCTATTTTATGACGCATAGCCAACTACAGTCAGATAACCAGGCATTGCGGCAGGTATTGCTGCTTCAACAGAGTGATCTGTTATTTCTGGAGCAACTACAGCAAGAGAATAATCGCTTGCGACAACTGCTAGACACCCCGATACGGCAACCGCAACGGAAGATGGTAGCACGCTTACTGGCTGCCGAGTTTAATCCCTATAGCCAACAAATACTCCTTGATAAAGGATCACTACAAGGTGTTTATAAGGGACAACCGGTCATTAATGATAAAGGGGTTGTAGGACAAGTCGTCGCTGTGAACTACTGTAACAGCCGCGTGCTATTGATCAGTGATCCCTCTCATGCTATTCCGGTCCGTATAGCGCGGACTGGTCATTTTACCATTGCACAAGGCACTGGCGAACTCTCAGTACTACAACTGGGTCTGCTGCCATTGTCTACAGATATCCAACCGGGTGATCGTTTGGTGACTTCCGGATTGGATGGCCGTTTTCCAGAGGGCTATCCGGTAGCAGAGATCAGCACAGTGACTATCGATCAACCACGGTCGCAGATTTTGGTCAAAACACGAACGACCGCAGCACTAGGACAACTCCATTCCGTATTGCTGCTGTGGCCTGAATCTTTACCACAGGCGTCGACTGTACCTGCAGAGAGCTCGGATTAAGGAGGATTCATGGTATGAATAACTCATCATGCCTGAGGGAAACGCTGATCCTCTGGTTCTCCTTTATCCTTGCACTGGTATTACAGGTGATAGCCTGGCCTAAACCTTTTGACGGAGTTCAGGCTTCATGGTTACCCATGCTACTGATCTATTGGGTATTGAGTAGACCAGAGTGCATCAATATCGGCACGGGCTTCTGTATCGGATTGATCTGGGATCTCGAATTAGGCAGCCTACTGGGTGTACGTGCCTTAGCCCTTTCGCTGCTCGCCTACAGTGTGGCCAGCAATGCTTCTGTATTGCGTAACTTGACACTGAGTCAACAAACAGCGCTGATCACACTACTTACTTTGGCCACGCATGGACTCATTTTCTGCACAGAAAGCCTGATAGCCCAAGCCAGTTTTTCCTCTCAGCTATTTTGGAGTAGCTCGCTGAGTGGGCTATTATGGCCAGGACTGTTTTTATTGCTTAAAAAGCTTCGAGGTCGATGGACAATTTATTAGGCGTTGTCATCGGTGATAGAGAGCCCTGCAGTGACAAACAGCAATCAAGATCTCAATCAATCCGGTATGGTTTACTGCACTAGTCGTAAGAATTGTCACTTTAAGAGCACAAATTGGTGCTGCAAATAACCTAGTAATAGTAGTTTATGACGCTCACTGGTCTATGCTATTTTAGCTAAAAATTATCATCCCTCTATTGAGTGCTCCCTATTATGAAGTTGGACGCGAACACACCCCAAATCGACTTAAGCGGTTATGGCATCCAGGCTAGCACCGAGGTTGTTTATAATCCCAGTTACCACCAGCTCTTTGTTGAAGAGACTAGTTCTGAGTTAACGGGCTACCAACGCGCTACGCTGACCAGCTTAGATGCTGTTGCGGTAGATACCGGTATTTTCACCGGACGCTCGCCGAAAGATAAGTATATTGTGCGTGATGAGAGCACCGACAATACTGTCTGGTGGTCTGATCGGGGTCACAAAAAAAATGGTAATCAACCGCTGTTAACAGAGCATTGGGAAATTTTAAAACAGCTGGTTATCCAGCAGTTATCACATAAGCGATTATTTGTGATCGACGCCTTCTGTGGAGCAAATCCTGGAAGCCGTTTACAGGTACGTTTTATTACTGAAGTCGCCTGGCAAGCGCACTTTGTGAAGAATATGTTTATCCGGCCCACCGAAGCTGAGTTGGTCAATTTTGTTCCTGATTTTGTCGTATTCAATGGAGCACAGTGTACTAACCCCAACTGGCAAAGCATGGGGCTGCATTCTGAGAATTTTATCGCTTTTAACCTCAGCGAACGGATACAGTTGATTGGTGGCACCTGGTATGGTGGCGAGATGAAAAAGGGACTGTTTTCCGTGATGAACTATCTTCTGCCGCTGCGGGGAATCGCCTCAATGCACTGCTCAGCAAATGTTGGAGAACAGGGAGATGTGGCACTATTTTTCGGACTATCTGGTACGGGGAAAACCACCCTGTCAACTGATCCAAAACGGGCCCTGCTTGGGGATGATGAGCATGGTTGGGATGATGATGGTGTGTTTAACTTTGAGGGAGGCTGCTATGCGAAAACCATTCACCTCTCTCCCAGCTCGGAGCCAGAGATCTACCGTGCTATACGACGGGACGCCCTGTTAGAGAATGTCGTCGTCAGGCCCGATGGCACGATTGATTTCGATGATGCTTCAAAGACCGAAAATACCCGAGTCTCCTACCCGTTGTACCATATTGATTCTATTGTTAAACCGTTCTCACGAGCAGGGCACCCCCGCCGTATCATCTTTTTAACTGCCGATGCGTTCGGGGTATTGCCTCCGGTAGCCAAATTAACCCCTGAGCAGATCCAGTATCACTTTCTCTCTGGATTCACCGCCAAGCTTGCTGGCACAGAGCTGGGGATCACAACACCGCAGCCCACCTTCTCCGCCTGCTTCGGTGCAGCTTTTTTAAGCCTGCACCCAACCTGCTATGCTGAAGTCCTGCTGCAGCGAATGAATGCTGCCGGTGCTACCGCCTATTTAGTGAACACCGGATGGAATGGCTTGGGCCAACGGATCACGATCCAAACCACCCGTGCCATCATTGATGCCATTCTGAATGGGGTGATTGAACAGGTAGAGACCCAAAGATTACCCATTTTTGAGTTAGCGATTCCTACCGCCTTGCCCGGAATTGATGCCGCAATCTTAGATCCCCGTAACAGCTATCGTGATCATGCAGAGTGGCAATTAAAAGCCAATGACTTAGCACAACGCTTTATCGATAATTTTGAGCAATATACTGAAACCTCTGCAGGAGAGCGGTTAAAAGGTGCAGCGCCCAAGCCATTCGATGTGGCTATCGCGCAGGCTCTGTAGTAGGCGAAGCTTCCTGTCCGTAGATACCGGTGCACACTCAGTGGGAGCGATCCCACTGGAAAGCTGATCTAATAAGGTTGGCCCAGCGGAGCGGAGCGGGGTGATCTTGCCCCGTTTTAACGGACACTAAGAAGAGAAACCCTCTAGTTGCATTGCCTGCTATTTTCAAAC
>WUUC01046256.1_pt1 | contig 17891 bp, 12 predicted proteins | sample 6278441 | NCBI WGS metagenome assembly WUUC01 (sample SAMN13675441, study PRJNA597444) | soil metagenome | isolation source: soil | place: USA: Washington | collected 2017-10 | reverse complement strand
CGGCGACCTGCTGTTCCCCGCGGTGGTCGGCATGGAGGCGATGACCCAGGTCGCGACGGCCGTGCTCGGCAGGGAGGGTTCACCGCTGCTGGAGGACGTCGAGTTCCTGCGGCCCATCGTGGTCCGGCCGGGCACCACGACGACCGTGCGGCTGGCGGCACTGGTCCGCGACACCGAGACGGTGTCGGTGGCCATCCGTGCCGAGGACACCGCGTTCAACGCCGACCACTTCCGTGCCACGCTGCGGCTGCCGCAGCCGGCACTGCCGGACGCCGGTCCGTCGCGGGAGGCCACCCAGCTGCCGCTGGTGCCGGTCGACCCGATCACCGAGCTGTACGGCGGCGTGATGTTCCAGGGCAAGCGGTTCCAGCGCCTGCTCGGCTACCGGCGGGCAAGTGCCCGGCACGCGGTGGCGGAGCTGTCGACCACCACGCCCGCGCCGTGGTTCGCCCCGTACCTGCCGCAGGAGCAGGTGCTGGCCGACCCGGGCACCCGGGACGCGGTGATGCACTCCCTGCAGTGCTGCGTTCCCGACGCGACCCTGCTGCCGCAGGGGATCGAGCGGTTGTACCTGTCGGCGTCGGCGGACCAGAACGTCGAGTACGTGATCCTGGACGCCAGGGAGCGGTCGCAGGACGGTGACAGCTATGTCTACGACATCGACGTGCTGACCCCGTCCGGCGAGGTGGTCGAACGCTGGGAGGGCCTGACCCTGCGCGCGGTGCGGCGGAAGGACGCGTCGGGCCCGTGGGTGCCGTCGATGCTCAGCGGTTACCTGGAGCGCACGCTGGAGCGGGTGCTCGGTGGTAGTCGTGCCGTCGTCGTCGAACCGGACCCGTCGCCGGGTGTCCCGGCCGACCGGCGGGCACAGACACAGCTCGCCGCGAGCCGCGCTCTCGGTGGTCCGGTGTCCGTGCGCTACCGCCCGGACGGCAAGCCCGAACTGGACGGAGCCACCATCTCGGCCTCGCACGGCGCCGGCCTGAGCCTGGTGGTAGCCGGCCAGAACGTACTGGGCTGCGACGTAGAGGCGGTCGAACACCGCTCCGACGAGGACTGGAACGGTCTGCTCGGCAACCTGTCGGGCGCCCGAGACCTGGTGGCAGCCGAGTCCGGCGAGAACACCGACCTAGCCAGTACACGCGTCTGGTCCGCACTGGAATGCCTACGCAAGACCGGCTCGACGGCCCGATCCATCACCGTCGACCGCGTCGACCCGGACGGCTGGGTCCTACTGTCCACAGGGGACGCACGAATCGCAACCTGGGTGACGACCGTCAACGATCTCCCCACCCCGGTCGTGTTCGCCGTCCTTTCGGGAGAGGAGTGATCGAGGGATATGGCTGGGTACTACGAGATCCGGCACCGTGTGGGGTTCGAGGAGACGAACTTCGTCGGGAACGTGTACTACGTGAACTACCTACGCTGGCAAGGCCATTGCCGGGAACGTTTCCTGGTAGAGGAAGCACCCACGGTGTTGGCCGAGATCATGCACGATGATCTGAAGCTGTTCACGTTGAAAGCGGAGTGCGAGTTCTTCGCGGAGATCACGGCGTTCGACGAGTTGTCGGTGCGAATGCGTTTGGACGAGCTGACGCAGACTCAGGTGCAGTTCACGTTCGACTACGTGCAGCTGACCGAGGAAGGGCGAGAAAGCGTAGTAGCCCGCGGCAAACAGCGAATCGCGTGCATGCGAGGCCCGAACAACGACACGGTCCCGACCCGGGTACCCGCCGCACTGCGTGAAGCCCTCGCCCCCTACACCGTAGGACAAGCAGCCCAGGCGATACAGCAACGCAGCGCCTGACACCCTTCCCAGAAAGCCGGCGCCCGTTCGATTCCCATCGAACGGGCGCCGGCTCGTCATCTTCAGGGCAGGGATGCCGGGGATCCTGCTCGGACGAGCCCGTTCGCGCCGAACGCCGCCTCGATGGCCTGGTATTCGTTCCGGTTGTAACCGAGGAACAGGATGCGTCCCAGCCCGGTATCCGACCGCGTTCGGACGTAGTCGACGGCAGCGTCGATCATTACCCGTGCGGTACGGCCGACCTCGCCACCCGCCACGCCGGTACCGAGCAACGGGAACAACACAGACCGTCGAGGTAGGTGTGGGACGAGGTCTTCCGCACACCTGAGAACGTTGGTGACACACCAGTCAAGGTTGCGCACCTGCCGGTACCCGGCGCCGGGCTCCCCCTGCACCGAGGCGACGTGGATGACGTGCCGTACCTGATTGCTGGTCGCGAGCGCGCCTGGTCCGGTGACGATCGCCGTACCGGGCGCGACACACCGATGAGGCCCCCTGTTCGCCTCCAGTTCGTGAGCTATCAGGTCCCGCAGTACGTGACCGTACCGGTCGCGAACAGAACCCCAGTAGCGGATGATGCCGGAAACACTGAAATCGTGGTGCCGGGCCATGCGCATTTCGGTGTTCTCACTGTTGACCCAGATGTCGGCACCTCGAACATTCCGAATACTCCCCGGAACTACCCCCAAAAGGCACGGCGAAGGAGTCTCTCCGGTAAGGCGGTACTCGCCGCCTTTCGCGGGGAGCTCGTCAACCGACCGGAACGATGGCACCACCTGCCGAAGTTCGTCCACGAGTCGACGCAGGTCGTTCTCGATCGAGTAGTGCCGCAACCTCAGACCCTGACATCGGGCAAGAGCGGCGATACCGGCCGGGAGTTGGTTCGGCGCGGGCAGTTCAGCGTCCTCGAGAAGGATCGGAATCACGCGAACACCGGACGCGAACGCCTCCCGAAGCTCCCGCTGTACCCAGTCGTCGTCACCTTCGCCGAGATGGTCGAGCCAGGTGGGCCCAACAAGCGCGAGAAGGACCTCACAGCCCCGCAAGGTGGCGAAAACCTCCCGAACGAAGTCCTCTCCGGGAGCAATGGATCGCGATGCGATGAACACCTGGTCTTCGCCGAACTCCTCTGCGATGACGCGATGGAGCAGAGTCGCGTAACCGGGCTGCTCCCGCACCCGGTAATTCACGAATACCACGGACACGCACCGCACCTCCGACCGCGCACTTGCTCTTGCCTCCGGCATACCACACGAACCACACGTATGGCGCCTTTTCGACGAACGACCGGCGCCCCTGCCGGCACGAAGCAGGAAGATCGCATCAACCAGCACATACACATTTGGTCAAGCCCTGGTCCAGGCATGCCGGGCAAGCTTCCGCGCACGTAACTGGCAGATACCGTTCGCGCTGGTCAGGGGGCGCCCATGAACAAAACACTCACAACCACCGTGCCACGTGGCACCGACACGCAGGACGAGCATCTCGACACCAAACCATCGGCGACGCGTCATCTGTGCGCGGGGGTGTACGTCGACCGGTCCTTCCGCGATCTGATCATCCGAAAGATTCACAACGACTCCCGGCACCGCATCGCACCGTCGTACGGGTTCGACCTCGTGCCGGTCGTTCGGCATGCCTGGCGGTCCTGGCTGCTCGACACCGGACAGCTACTCGCGATGCTTGGCATCCTGATCGCGGGTTTGTTGATGGGCGGCCTGCTGGCCACGGTGATCGTCTCGTGCACGGTGTTGTTCTGCCGTCTGTTCCGGGGCATCACCCGAGAGCTTCCCAAGGTGGTTCAGGGATTCGCGCAGAGGTGGGCCAACCGTCTGGGGATCGATGCCGACACCGGGCTCACGAATCAACGGGACAAAAAGCGGCGCCTCAAGGCCATGTTCATCTGTCTCCTGGTCGTCACGGCGGTTCCGGTCGCGTGGTCCTACTTCCTCGACTCGCCCATCACCTCGACGGTCGTGCCGGCTGCCGTGATCCTCTCAGGCTTTGCCGCCTGCGCGGTCGTCGCCGGGATCGCGCGAAAGGTTCTGCTCAACGGCGTCGCCCGACCCGGGCCAACAAGGCCGCACGCGTTGACCCGCAGGGAGACAACCATTGACGAGCAGCAGAACCATCCCTGCGTCATCTACCAGCGGCCGCCGCACAGGGATGATGATCTCGATCCGTTGGAGCTGTTGAGGCGCACCGACACGCCGTCGCCGTTCTTCGGGAGCGGTAAGTTCGTGAATCAGTGGTTGCCGCCACTCACCGTCCAACTTCTTCGCCCCGGCGACGGAAGCATGGAGGAGCGCGAGTACACGACGCCGCCGTTCACCGCCCACGAGTTGGTCGAGGCGCTGCGTGTCGCGTTGACAACGTTGAGCACCGACCCCGGTGAGGAGGGCCTGCCAAGGCTGCGGGTGCGTGACCGAATCTACATCGCCGCGAGCGACTTTCCCGCCGGCAGCAAACTCATACACGGTGGCCTGGAAGAACACGAAATCCGGAAGATCATCGACACCCACCATCTCCCCCGTCACCATTTCCTGGAAACCAGCGTGCCGATCTTCGAAGGGGAGCTGGTAGCAACCGTACTCATCCGAGTCAGTCTCAAAGGTCGGTCGCTGAGTCTCGACGTCGCCACCTGCGCGCTCACCAGAACACCAGATTCCTATCACGTGATCTACTGGGCCGGCGAGCAACGTCTCCGCGGCCTGCTGCGGTCGGCGGGACGGTCCTTCCTCGCCATTCCCGCCGATGTCACGCGGATATGGCAGTTGATCAAAGCGCCTGCCGTGGTCGTGCGGGCCTGGTTGGCGCAGAAGGACTATACGGCCATGCCCCGACGCAAGTCGGTAGGACCGGAGATAGCGGTGCGCGAGGAGGTCGCCGACTCGTGGGACAACGCCCGGCTGGACCGCTCCACGATCTACGACCACATGAAGATCGTGGAGCAACGAATTCTCAAGGCGACGGAGGATTTCCTCCGCGCGCACGGCGTGGATACCTCGGTGTTCGACAAGCAGGCCACCAACATCATCAACAGTGGGGTGCTCAACATGGGTGGCAGCCAGATGACAGTAGGCCAGTTGGCAGCGGGAGTGGGTGCGCACATCGGCAACCAGGGCGGCGGAGAGGGACCGAACACGTGAACGACACGACCCACAACTCCGGGTTCATGAACACCGGGAACAGCAACGTGCACGTCGGCCAACTCGCCGTCGGGCCGAACGCCCGCATCACCACCGCAAATCCCGTACCTGAACCATCGCGGTCCGCCTCGCGGCCCAGCGGCATCGGTGTGATCACGATCAAGGCCACCGAGACGAGGGCCGTCGTCGACGTGTTCGGACTCACGAAGGAGAAGGGAACGCCAAGCGGCCAGAACTTCTACCGAGGCACTGTGGACACCGCGGACGGGACGGTCGAGCTCGTCGCCACGCGGGCACTCGAACAGGGGCAACGCTCGATGATGGCCGCGTTGGACCACCTGCGGCAACACGTCAATCCCGCCACGTTCGCCGTCGTGGGCATCGGTGGCGCGATCAATCGCGACCTCGTCATAGGCGACGTGGTCGTCGCCACCCGCGTCATCTACTACGACCTACGCAGGGAGACCGCCGATGGCGTGCGGCACCGCGGCGAAGCGCGGGACGCCCGGCCCGCCATCACTCATGCCGTGAACGAGTTCTTCACCGACTACCACGAACCTGCTCACCTCGAGTCGGCCACCGGGCCTTTTCGCGTGCTGCCAGGTCCCATCGGGTCCGGAGACGCTCTCGTCATGGACGCGGAAAGCTGGATCCGGAAGTTTCTCCTGACGTACAACGAGTACACCCTCGCCGTCGACATGGAGGCCGCCGGTCTCACCCAGTTCTGTCACGAGGCCCCGTCACCTCGGCCAGGATGGCTGGTGGTGCGTGGCATCTCCGACCTGGCCGACGAGGCGAAGACCCTGGCTCACCAGCCCTCCGCCGCTCACAACGCGGCCATTGCCCTCCAGCATCTCGTCCCATACCTACCGGCCGAGGTCTGACCAGGATCAACCACCGAACCAATCATCGATTCACCGATCCTGACGACGCAAGCGACCCGGTTCGCAACGAAGATCAATGAGGGAAAAGTCTTGTCCGAGTTTTCGCAGGCGACGAGGTCGTCAATGGTCAACTTCTGGACAGAATCGCCCCCCTTCACCCGATCGGATGTGACGGCGGCTACACTCCCCTCTACTTCGTCGGCCACAACAGAGAGTATTTGCGTTCATTTGTCTAAACCACCACTCATACTCCTCAGAACCTGGTGGCGGATCCCGCGCCGCATTGCCATCGTGTGCGCCACAGCCGCATTTGTCATGGTCGCTGACCAGAATTGTGTCGTGGCCCATCAGAACGTCCCCAACCCGCCCTGGCCAGCCCAGTGCCCACTGCGGCTAGGGCTCGTCGTGGACCAGTCGAGCTCGATGGCGGCTCGGTTCGACGATGTCCGCGAAGCAGCACGCAATATCGTAGATTCCTTGCGCAACAACAGATCTGCAGTGTCGATCATCGGCTTCGACACCGGCGCCGATGTCATCAGCGCGGCCGTCGACGTCTCCGATGACGACGCGCGACACCAGTTGAAGGACCAGATCGACGCGCTCGTCGCGCACGAAGGTTACGGCAGCGCGACGAATTGGGAAGCCGCGTTGACCGAGGCCGGTGCACTTGATCTCGACGTCGTCATCCTGGTGACGGATGGGTTCCCGAACGTATATGGAAACCCCGTCCAGGAGGGCCCCGAAGCCATCAACGCCGCCGCGACGGCGGCCGACCGGTTGAAAAGCGACGGCACCCGGATCGCCGCGGTCGGCATCGACCTGGCGCAGGGCGGCGAGGAGAACCTGCGCGTCATCACCGGAACCGGACGCGGTAATGACTACTACGTCACCGACACCACCGGCCTTCTCCGCCAACTGTACGAAATCGTCGCAAACTCCTGCGGCGTCCCGGCCGGCGCGCTTCCGCGACCGGAACCACCCGAATTCCCCTGGGTTCGCACCGTCCTCGGCGCGCTGACCGGACTGGTGCTCGTCACGTTCCTCGCCTTCCTGCTCCACCGCAGACGTGGCGCCACGACCGGCCCACCGGCCTCGGCAACCGCCTCCGGCCGCGCGGTTGTCAAGGACCAGCGCATCGACCACAGCCACCTGACCAAGCAGTTGCGCAGCAACCAGTCCGAGATATCGGATCGACACTCCCCGAAGGACCGCTCATGACCCGTCCCGTACTCGGCATCGACCTGGGAACCACGTACTCGTGCGTCGCCGCGCTCGACGAAAACGGGCGGGCCAGCGTTCTCCCCAACCAGGAGAGCGACCTGACCACGCCGTCCGTCGTGTTCTTCGAGCAGACCGGAAGCGTGACGGTCGGCAAGTTCGCCAAGAACGAACTCAAGAACGACCCAGGTCGCGTCGTCGACCTCATCAAGCGACACATGGGCGAAGAGGGGTTCACGGTCAGCGTCGACGGCAAGGAGCGATACCCGCAGGAGATCTCCGCCCTGATCCTGAAGCAGGTCGTCGAGGACGCGCTGAACGTGCTCGGTGTCGACGTGCCCGACGGCGGCCCACTGGCCGACGTCGTGATCACCGTGCCGGCCTACTTCGGCGCTGCCGAGCGCCAGGCCACCCGCGACGCCGGTGAGATGGCGGACCTCAACGTGCTCAACATCATCAACGAACCCACGGCGGCCGCGATCGCCTACGGTCTCATCTCCTCCGGTGACGACCGCAGTGTGCTGGTGTACGACCTCGGCGGCGGCACCTTCGACGTCACGATCATCAACGTGACGAAGAACGAGATCCGTGTCGTCGCCACCGGCGGCGACCACCACCTCGGCGGCGCCGACTGGGACAGCCGGCTCACCGACCTGATCTGTGAGAAGTTCGCCGAACAGCACGGCGAAGACCCGAGAACGGACCTCGACGCGGCCGGTAGCGTCGAGTTGCTCGCGGAGGAGGCGAAGAAGGCACTCACCCGGCGGGACATCTACAGCAGCACCATCGTCGCGAACGGCCAGCGCGCGAAGATCGAGATCTCCCGCAAGGAGCTCGAGGAGTGCACCGCGGACCTGCTCGGCAGGACACTCGACTTCACCCGCGACGTGCTGGGCCACGCCAAGGACAAGGGCGTCGGCACGATCGACGAGCTCCTGCTGGTCGGCGGCATGTCCCACTCACCGGCGGTGAAGCAGCGACTCGTCGAGGAGTTCCCGGACCTGCCGACCCCCCAGCTCGCCGACCCCGACCAGATCGTGGCCAAGGGCGCTGCGTTGTTCGCGGCCAACAGCGTGGCGGAGGCCGACGGCCCGGCATCTCCGGTCGCCGGCCTACCGGGCAGGACCGCGCTGCCCAAGATCGTCGACGTCACGTCGAAGGGTTACGGCATCGCGGTCGTCCGCGATCGACGCAAGCCACAGGACGGGTCGGTGGTCTCCTGGCTCATCCGTCCCAACGATGAGATCCCGGCTTCCCCGCGCGACACGTTCCGCACCGTGGATGACGACCAGGAGACGGTCCACATCGCCGTATACGAGTCCACGACGGACGTGTTGAGCGAGGAGCTCGAGGACAACCTCAAGCTTGTCGAGGGCGAGCTTGTCGGGCTGCCACCGAACCAACCGGCCGGCCAACCCCTCGAAGTCTCGTTCAACCTCGAGGCCGACGGCATTCTCCACATCACCGCGGTCGCGAGCAACGGCGAGGAACTGACACTGGAGGCCAAGATCAGTGGTCTGGTGCCGGAGGAGGTGAAGCGGGCCCCGCTGCCCGCCATCCAGCGGTGAGCGAGTGGCACTTCGACAGCACGCGGTTCGTGGAGGAAGTCCTCAAGCCGGTGCAGGACGGCTGGCGCCCCGAGGAGGACCTGTTCCGGGTGTACCTGCTGCCGCCCGACACGGCGGACGGTGGCACCGTGCATGCGGCCCTCGCGGAGGTCAACCGCCAACTGGGCGGCCAACAGTACCGGGGCTTCAAGCGCGCGTGTGAGCAGCTGCGTGCGCAGCACGGGTCGGCGACGACGACGCTCACCGACCCGGCGAAGCTGTCCGCCCATCGACGCGAGGTCGCGGACCGCGGGCGCAAGCTCGGCGCGAGTCTGCGGCAGCGCCTGCACGGCGCGCCTGGAATGTCCACAGCGGACATCATGGTGCTCGTCCGGCGCTCGAAGGGCACGTTGACACGCACCACCGTCCGGGCGGCGCTGGCGGAGATCGGTGCGGGGGAGCGAGATCCCGTGCAGCTTCCCGACACCCCGGAGCCCCGCCAGTGGGCGGGCACCCCCAACCTGCTCTCCCAGCTGCACCACGACTCCCTGTGGGAGTACCTCGCCACGGCGCTCAGTGGCACCACACCCAGCGCACGCGACCTCGAGAGGCGCCGGGAGAAGCTGAGGGTGTCCCGTGACGCCAGCACCAACGCGGAAACAACGCTCCTGAAGCGGGTTCAGCAATGGCTCGAGGCCGGCGAACTGGTCGCGGTGCTCCGCCATGAGCTGCTGTCCGAGCTGGCGATGCGCGTCCCCTTCGGGTATCCGGATGTCGCCGCCGTCGCGGACTCCGCCGCCGGACGGCTGCGGGCGCTCGGCCTGCCGGCCGACCCGGGCGACGTCGCCTACGCGACGTGGTGCCGGCACCTCGCGAGCGCCGGCGAGACCGAGCCCGGCTGGCACGACGACTACCGCGCGGCGATCCGGGAGCTGCGGTTGCGACACGCGCTCGCCATCCTCGACGGCCAGCCGGGGTTGACCGACGAGTGGCGCGAGCACCGCGAGGAGTTGGCCGCTCAGCTGACCGCACTCGATGTGGAGCTCGCCCGGTGCAAGGCACTCGAAAGCACCGACGTCGAAACCGCGGTGGCCGGGTACCAACGAATTCAGGAGAAACTCGCGGACCGCGAGGTCGAGACGGTGATCGAACGCTGCCGACCGGCGGAGCCCGGTTCGGCGAGGGCCTCCGTCGACGCCGGTCGGGTCGTCCTGTCCTGGCAACCGAGCACGGCGACCGCGGGCCGCATCAGCTACCGCGTCACACGGGGCACCACCGTCGTGTGCGACGAGGCCGGTGGGCTCGAGGCCGTTGACGACGACCCACCCGGCGGTACACCGCTGACCTACCAGGTCCACACGCTTCGTGACGGCAACCCGTCCGCGCGACCGGCACGCACCGGCCCGATCACGGTCCTGCGCGAGGTACTCGATCTGGAGCTCCGTGGTGAGCCGGACAGCATCTCCGGCCGCTGGCGACTGCCGACGGGCGCATCGAATGCCCTGGTGTTCCGCGACGGCCGGCCCGTGCGAGACGTGCGGTCGTCGACATTCGTCGACCGGAACGTGCGGCCCGGCCGGTCCTACGACTATGTGGTGCGTGCGGCCTACCGCCTCGCCGACGGCACGACGGCCGAGAGCGGCGGTGTGCACGCTTCGGCCCGGTGCCAGGAGATCCCCCGGCCGGTCACCGATCTCACCGCCGAACTGGACGGCGACGACCTGACGGCGCGCTGGACGCCCCCGCCATGTGGCGACGTCGAGGTGCTGGAGCTACAACCGGGTGCGGAACCCCCCGACCAGGACGTGGTCCCGGTGACGCAGGCACGGTCGTATGGCACCGTCGTGCGGGCGGACGGCCCTGCCGGCATGGGGCGACTGCGCGCTCGGCTGAACGCACCGAACAAGCGGCAGAAACTGGTGCCCGTCACCGTGCTGGGCGAGCTCGCCGCGATCGGCACTCCGTGCACAGTGGACGTCCGACATGGCTCTGTCCGATCGCTACGACTCCACCGGCGGGGCGCGACCGTTCAGCTCACGTGGGAATGGCCGTCCGGTGCGACCATGGCCAGGGTCGTGTGGCGGACGTCGACGAAACCCAGCGGCCCGACCGACCCCGAAGCTACCGTGCACGACGTCACCAAGGTGACCTACGAGAGCAGCGGCGTCTCGCTCCCGGTACCCGCCGGTGACCACTGGTTCGGCGTGTGCACGGTGGCGGATGGCACGGCACGGAGCTTCGGGCCCCTCGTGCTGAAGCAGGAGTCAACAGCGCCAACCGTCCTGTACACGGTGGAGCGAGGCTCCTTGTGGCGGCGCAACCGCCGCGTTCTCGTCGTACGGGGCGAACCAGGCCTGGAGCTGCCGTCCATCGTGTTGACCGCGAAGACGAGCGTTCGTCCGCTCACCGCGGATGATGGCGAGCAGCTGCTGCGCACCGACGCCGGCGCGGCGGCGATCCGTCTCCCGTTCACCGTGCCGGACAGCATTCGCCGACCGGTGTACCTACGTGCGTTCGCCCGGAACGAGGGTCTGGTCCTGGTCCCGTCCCGGCCGAACCAACTCATATTGCCCTGACCGCCCCGAACCCGCGTGCCGAGGACGAGCATGGCCACGACGAAATGCCCCTACTGCTGGACGAGTCATCGACGCAACGAGCTGCATATGCGGTGCGGCGAGCGCTGCGACCATCATGGTGACACCTTTCCCGAACGTCAGCTCAAGAACGACCGCTGCCCGCATGGTCAGCCGCCGCAGAGCCGGCGGGTGTGCCCGAACTGCGGCCGGGACCTGCTGCGCGAGTACGTCGACAGCGGTGGGCGCAACATCGCCGTGATCGGTTCCGCCGACTCCGGCAAGAGCACGTGGGTCGGTGTGCTGGTACACGAGTTCCAGCGCGGGCAGGTGAGCAAGCGGTTCGCCGGGATGTCGCTGGACCTGCTCGGCGAGGAGTCCCGCATCCGGTACCACCGCGACTTCGACACCCCGCTGTTCGCAGAACACCGGCCCCTCCGGCAGACCTCCTCGGCGCGGGTGAAAGCACCGGAACCGCTGATGTTCAGCCTCCGGTTCCGGCGCACGAGCCGGTTCGGCACGACCCGCGTCGCGCCGGTCGTGACCGTCTTCTACGACACGGCCGGCGAGGACGTGGCCCGTGCGACGGCGATGGACCTACTGATCAGCTACCTCGACGCGGCGGAAGGCATCATCCTGCTGCTCGACCCGCTGCAGATGACCAAGGTCCGGGAGCGCGTCGGGACGAACGGGGCGAAGTCCGGCTACACCGAGCAGCTCCACGTGCTCAACCGGCTGAGTGAGCTGCTCAGGGAGCGCGGCAACAGCGGGGTCGGCAAGCGGCTGCGGACACCTCTCGCGATCGCACTCACCAAGTTCGACCTGCTGTCCGACATGTTTCCCTCGGACTCCCCGCTGCACCAGGCGTCCCGGCACGTCGGCGGCTACGACGAGACCGACGGCCTCGACGTGCACGAAGAGGTCCGCGCGTGGCTCGACCAGTGGTACGACCCGGCGTTCGACCGCAGCATCGCCAACACCTTCGAGGTCTACCGGTACTTCGGTCTGTCCGCGCTGGGCGCGAACCCGGTCGACGGCAACCACCTGGCACCGGAAGGCGTGCACCCGTACCGCCTGGAGGACCCCATGTTGTGGCTGCTCGCCCGGTTCGGCGCGATCAAGACGATGAAAGGCAAGCGATGACCATGCACCAGCTGTACTACACCTCGTGCGAGAACGGGCTGGAGGGCATCCAGGGCTTCCAGGTCAGCGCCATGACCCGCGGTGCGCCCAAACCGCTGGTGGAGCTCGCCGTGCGGACGAGTGCCTACGAGGTCGGCCCCGGACTCGCGGCACAGGGCAGTGGCACCGATCTTGACGCCTTCCCCGTGGCTTTCGGCTACGTCCCGTCAGGTCCGGCGGCGACGCTGTTCCAGAGCCGCTACACCGGGTCGGACTTCACCGGTCGCACCGGCAACTACTTCGCCCACGCCCTGCTGCTCGAGGACGTGGAGCGGGAGCTCAGTGGCGCGCTGCCCATCGACATGTGGCGCAGCCCGACCTGGGTCCACACGCGACACAACGGCACTGACCTACCGGCGCTCGACACCATCGCACCCGGCGGGACCACGAGTCCGGCGACAGTTCGCCAGTTCCTCTCCGAGTCGGGACGGATCGGTCGGCTGGCACTGATGGTCAGTGCCCTCCAGCGAGTGCTCGCCAGTGGCCGGGGTCGGGTCGTCCTCGTCGTCCCCGACGACCAGACGGCCGCGCTGTGGCTGGCCGCGCTGTGCCGCTCCTTCCCCCGTGCCCTGGGCCTCGGCATCTCGTTCCTCACCTACACCTCGCGTCCGGAGGACTCCGGCGTGCTCGTCAGCTGCACGACCCCGGATGTCCATCTGCCCGCGTACGGGGATTTCACGGTCGTGGACATGACCTCCGACGATCCGCCCGGCGACGAGCCCGCCCGGTACGCCGCGCTGCTGGCACGGTTGTGGGCGGCCAGTGACGTGGCATCGGCGATCCTGCCGGCAAACCGGGTCTCTCCGCCGCTCGCCGCCATGGAGCTCGACGCGTTCGCCGTGCTCGTCGAATGCTCGGACGAGGCGACCGTCCCGCCGCGCGCGACCGAACCGCTCCTGCTGGACGCGGTAGAACTGGCCGTCGAACGCGTGCCCGGCCTGCTCTCCGAAGCCGGGTGGCAGCAGTTCGCCCGCCTGCTCGGAGACGCCGGCGGGCCGGTCGACCTGACCCGGTGGTCAGGCGTCCTCCAGGAGGCGACCCGCCGGCAGGGCCCCGTCTCCGCCGACCTGCTGAGCGCGTACTACGTCGCGGCACTCGTAGCACCGGAACAGCTGTGGTTGCCGACGCTCGACGACACACAGCTGGAGCACGTCGCGACACATTCGGTGTTGCCCGCCATGACCGGCACGGGACCTGCCGTTCCCCTCGACCGGCTCGCCGAGCACACGAACCTCTGCGACGCGACGGCACGGGTGCTGGAGCGGCGGCTGACCGTCCCCGACGAACTCGTCACACTCGTCACGACCCTGGCACCGCGAGCGGCCACATTGCTCCGAGAACGCCGTCCAAGCGGGCGGGTCGCGATGCTCGTCGAGCTGGTGCTGGCGCGTGCCGGCAAGGGGGACCGGGTCTCTTCCCTGTTCCGGGTGGCCACCGGTGGCGAGCTGGACTGGTCGTGCCTCGGTGCGGCATTGTGGCCGGACGAACCGTCCACACAGGAGGCCGCGCAGGCGTTGCGGACGTTGCCTGTCGAGGTACTGATCCAGACCCGCCTCCTCAACCGGATCGCGGAGCGGGTCCGGCGTCAGGCCGACCAGGACGCGCTGGGAGCCGAGCACACACACCTCGTCGACGCACTGCTCGATCCGCGCGTCGCGGCCGGGCTGCCGCCGGCGGACGTCGCCGTGCTGAAGGCCGCGAAGCTCATCGGCCACCTGCGCCAGGCGACACCACGAAACGAGCCTGGTCGGACGGCCCTGGACGGCCTGGAGCTGTACCGCTCGCTGCCGCCGAACATAGGCGGCCGACTGTTCAACAACCTCGCGGCGTTCATTCTGCGCGCGGACGCGGCACAGCACCGCGATCTGCTGGAGATGTCGCTCAGTGCCGGTGGCGAGCCCTTCCTCGCCGCCTACGGTGAGAGAGCGTGCGTCAAGCTCGCCAAGGCTTCGCCGAACTACGTGGCTCCCGTGATCGTGATGTGGTGGAGCCTCTCTGACACGCGAGCCCGCCAGCAGCTCATCAACGAGACACTCGCGACCGCGCTCAAACGACGCAAAGCCAAACAGCTCGACAAGATCGGTGACCTGCTCAAGCCAACCGCCAACAAGTTCACGATCAGCGTGCCGGAGCCCAGCGGCAGTTGGACCAAGTGGTGGAAGACATGGCGATCGACCCACCAACGCCGGGGCTTCCTGAGCCTGCTCGGACTGGGCAGGGGGAACTGATGGCGTACCTCATCGGGGCCCTCATTTTTCTCTTCGTGGCGATCATGGTGCTGTCGTACGTCCTCGCCATCGCGGCCGCCGTTTTCGGTCTGGCGTTCCTCGGCAGCGCGGCGGTCGCGTTCGTCGTCGGAGTCTACGAGTTCGTGTCGGCCGCGTGGGCCGGCTTCACGCCGTACGGTCCGATCACGCACCTGCGCATCACTCCACCGCAACAGGTCGGCGCGGACCCGGCCTACCGCAGCTACTACGCGGGGCCGGTGCTGCGCGAGTACCGCTGGGTGCTGACGCGGACGTACCGCCACATGTGGCGCAAGACGGTCGGCGAGATCCCCGACGAGCGGAGGGACCGCCGCGCCCCTGCGGAATCCATGACCGGCAGGGTCTGGCAGTGGGCGGAGGATTCCATGATCTATCCGGCGGTCAAGTACCCGGCCGCCATCATTGTGATCGTCGGATTCATTCTCGGCGGAATCACCGCCAGCGCGTTCGTGGCGGTCGTCTCGCTGGTGTTCGCGCTGCTGCTGGTCGTCCTCGTGCTGTCCGCGATGGCCACCGCCGGGGGGTCGCGGATGCTCGAGGTGGCCGCGCTGTGGGTGCGTGGCATCACCATCGAGTGCGGCACCTGTCACGTGCGCGCGACGCGGCCGATCTACCGCTGCCCGGAATGCCACAACGAGCACCGGAAGCTGCTGCCCGGAATGGCGGGGGTGCTGCACCGAACCTGCGCGTGCCAGACCGTGCTGCCCACTCTCCTCGCGAACGGCAAGGCGAAACTCGCCGCGCAGTGCGCGGAGTGCAAGGCCCAACTGCCGATTCACGGTCTCACGGCGCCGACCGTGCACATCCCGGTGATCGCCGGGCCGACCGCGGGCAAGTCGGTGTTCATGCAGACGGCGGTCAGCCGGCTGATGCTCCGCGGCGACGGCTTCGAGTTCGCCGACGAGCGCGCGAAGCAGGAGTTCGAGCGGAACCTCAAACTCGGCGTGCTCGACGATCCGCGCCGTGCCGTCAAGACCGCCGTCACCCGGCCACGGGCCTACAACGTGTACGTGGGCGAGGAAGGCAGCCGGGCAAGGCGGCTGCTGTACCTCTACGACCCCGCCGGCGAGATCCCGGAGAGCCCCGACCAGTTGGCGGAGTCACAGTTCCTCAAGCACACCAAGGGAATCGTGTTCATCGTCGATCCCTTCTCATTGCGACAGGTTCGGTCCGAGACCGACCGGGCGCTGCTCGGTCGGATCGGCGCGTCGAACACCGCGCCGAAGGAGTCGCTGGAACGGTTCGCCGAGGCGCTGCGAGAACACCTCCGCGCCAAGTCCAGTGAGCGGGTCAAGATCCCGGTCGCGATCGTGCTGACCAAGGCCGATGCGTTGCTCGAGCCGTCCGGACCGTCTCATCCGTACACCGGGCACGCGCTCACCAGTCGAGTCGAACGCGATGCCGCGGCACGGGAGTGGCTCACCGAGATGGGGCAGCACGACCTGCTGTCCTCCATGGACAACCAGTTCACCACCGTGGCGTACTTCGTGGTGAGCTACCAGGACGCACGGGACGTCACCGGGCACGAGTCGGCGGCCGGTGACGTCCGCAATGACGACCCGGCCGCCCCGGTGCTGTGGCTTCTCGACAGGAAGGCAGTGCGGTGAACGACATCCCACGTGCGGTGAGCACCGGCAGGCGCGTCGCGATGGCCGGGCTCATCATCGCCATGGTGCTCACGCTGCTCGCCGTCATCATGCTCATCGCGATCTGGGCGACCCAGCCGGTGGTCATCTAGTCGGCGGCGGCCAACTTGAATACCACGACCTCCGCGAACCGCACGACCCGTTCCTCGTCCCGGTATCCGGGTCTGCGGGTCGCGGCGACGTGCCCGTCGAGCGCCTCGTCGTCGGTCGGACGGGTGCCGACGGCGCGGTGCTGGCGCCGGTCGAACTCGATGCCCTGCTCCGCGTCGAACTCCTCGACACCCTGGCGTTCCAGGACCATCGTGACGTCCTCGACCACCTCATCACACAGTCGAGCGAGATCGGCGTTCTCACGCACGGCAACTGCCCTACTGCGCCAGTCGTCGGCCAGTTTGATCAGCTCACGCACGGCGGGCCGCGGCACGGTCCGCGACTCGGCAGTCCGAAGACGCTCGTTCTCGGCATACAGCCGGTCGATGACCCCGTTCAGGAACTTGCTCTGCGCATGCAGTCCAGCCAGTTCCGTCCGGATTTCGTCGAGTACGCCGTCTGTCGCGGTCGATGATTCGGTATCGTTCGCCATGTGTACAGCATATTCGTGAACTACCGGCGGGGCGAGCATTCGGTGGCGGTCGCGGCCCTCGTCGAAATGCTGGCGCACCATTTCGGTCGCGACGAGGTGTTCCTCGACGTCGACATTCCGTCGGGCGAGCGGTATCCCCAGGAAATCGGTGACCGGCTGCACGGTTGCCACGTGCTCATCTCGGTGATCCACAACGGCTGGGCGGCGACATTCGACGAGCCACGGCGGAAGGACTGGGTCCACCACGAGATAGCGACCGCGCTCAAGAAGAACATCACCGTGATTCCCGTCCTGTTGGAAGATGCCTCCCTACCAACCTGGGAACAGCTCCCGCCGGCCATCGCCGACATTCTCCTGCTACAGAACGCGAACCTTCGGGCCGCGGAGTTCCGCTCTGATGTGGTCAACCTGATTCGGCGTATCGAGCACCATGTCGACCTGGACAAGACCACACCGCCGAAACCACCGGTCGAGGCCAAGCCGAAAAGAACAGAACTGCACATCACCGCGCTGGCGGTCGTCCTGTTCCTCGTGACCTTCATCGTGTTCTTTGAGGGCGGACCACTGTGGTTCATGTTCGCCCAACCGGCCTTCGTGTCCGCCGTGCTACTCGCGCTCGCCTCCTTGGTGACGATGATCGCGACCTGGTCGCTGAGACGGTTGGGTTACCGATGGGAACAGCGTGCCGGCACACGCACACATCGCGAGTCGTTGTCCAGGAACTGGCTACTGCCCGCACTCCTGATCGTCGCGAGCGCCTTCTTCGTTTCGAGGACCATGACCGAAGACGGCGCCTGGCAGGAGTGGGAGTGGTGGTACCTCGTCGTACTCGCCTTGTTCGGCGCGTACTACCTCCATCGCTCGTGGCGCGACATGACAGCGGGAGAGCACGCCTGGCCGCCGCCCGTGACGACCGAGCACTGGGTATTCCGGCGAGCCGCCTTACGACTCCACGACAAGCTGACGACCGACAAGGAATGGCGCCACCCCCGGTCCCGGACGCCCCAGAGGCAAGCCGTGTCCATTTACCTCGAC
>WUUC01189618.1_pt1 | contig 17894 bp, 20 predicted proteins | sample 6278441 | NCBI WGS metagenome assembly WUUC01 (sample SAMN13675441, study PRJNA597444) | soil metagenome | isolation source: soil | place: USA: Washington | collected 2017-10 | reverse complement strand
GCCCGTCGACCGCCACCCCGCCGTAGGGGAAGGCCGAGCCCGTGTTCTTGAAGAACGCCTGGACGTAGTTGTTGGCGGCCGTCGATGCCCCCTCGACGTGCAGCCCGTAGGCGGGAGCGGCCGTCCCCACCCCGACGTTGCCGGAGTTACCGTTGCTGATGTTGCCGGGGCTGTTCGTGCTCGTCGTCCACTGTTGCGCTCGGGCTGAGCCCGCCAGTGTCAGTATCGCTAAGAGCGCGAGGGGGAGTAGGAAGAGTGCGTACACGCGACGCGCAGTCCGCCTCAAGGGGTTAGTCTGCCTCATGGTCGTCTCACTTTCGGCTGCCGTTATCAAAAGATGATGTCGCCGCGGCCTCCCTCCGGGGCGAGCGTGCGTCCACGCCTCGGCCTCCCCGGAGGCATGTTCTTTAAGCGCAGGCACTACGTGCCGCCCCCGCCGCCGCACGAGGAGCCGTAGTCGGCGCGGTAGGCTCCGACGATACCCTTCAGGGGCAGGTACTCGGCCTTCCCCGGCGCGACGCAGGCGTTGGCGGAAGCGGCCAGGTTCGAGGCCGTGACCCGCACCCAGGCGTCAGCCGAGTTGTTCTGCACGCGGTACTGATCCTTCGCCTCGTCAAAGGTCAACGTTACCTGCGCGCAGGCCGCGCCCTCGCACTCCAAAGCAGGCACCGGCGTGATCCGCCCGAGGGCACCTATCTGTCCTGACAGGGTCAGCACCACCGAGGCCGCCAGTACGGCGATGCGACTCTGTCTCCGTCTCGTCTGCTTCGTCATAGTTTTCACCTTTCTCTCGCTGCCTATCGTTTCCATATCGGGGTTGACACGCGGGTGCCGCCTCACCTGACGCGCGCCCTGATCTGCTCGAAGTGGGCGGCGTAGACCACCGCCCCCCGCGCCAGCAAGGGGCTCGACGGGTAGGGGCTCAGCAGGTTCAGCGGCCCGAGCGCGTCGTCGAGCCGGTCGCGGAGGTCTTTCACGTCCTCCAGATAAATCTTGCGCCGCTGCCCCTGCGGGGCGGAGACCGGGTCGGGGTAGGTCCAGGAGGCGGGGGCGAGCCCCCCCGCGAGCGCGCGCACGGCACCCACCGCGCGCCGCAGCTCCGTCAGGTGGACGGCCTTGATGCGCGTGACTTTCGGCTGGAGCTGTGGGTCGGTGAAGACGACCGTCGTCGCCAGGTCGCGGTTGCCGTAGTCGGAGAAGCCGGAGCCGTAGACGGCCTTGACCCGGTAGAGGTAGGCGAAGTCCCCCGCGGGAAGAGTCGTGTCGGTGAAGGAAGGCGTAGTGCTCCCCGTCGGCATCTCCACCGTCTGCGCGTTCGGCCCGCTCCTGCGTTCGACCACGTAGCCGACCGCCCCCGTGGGCGCGACCCATTCCAGCAAGACGCTCGACGCTGAAGTGGCCGTAGCCGTTAGTCCCGTCGGCGGCGGGCCGGCCGGGATGGGCGCGGGCGTCGGCGTCGGCTCCTCGGTGGCCACGAGGCGTCCGCCCGCGTAGACATACTCCTTCGCGAGCGGGAGCCCGCCTTGGGATTGCGCAACCGGCGCGAGTAAGGGGCGCAGTCCGACCGCGCGGCGCACGGGGTCGAAGCGCGTGGCCGCCGCCGAGGCCGACAGCAGGACGAGGGCGCACAGCGCGGCGATGTAAACCCGCTTCGGCCTCGACGCGGGAGCGGCGAGCGGGGGAGACCCGGCCGCGCCCGCCCCCCATCTCCGCTTAGACTTCTTCGACATACGTCTCCCCCAGAAGGCACATCCCTCCGACCCCGCGCGCGGCGGATGTTCGCGGCCTTAAGCTGATGCGGGCTACCGCGACCGCGTCCGGGCGACCGCGGGGCTGCTCAAGTAAGACGGGATGGTTGAAGCGTCCTCCGCTGCGAGACATACCCCGCGCGCGGGCTTAGAGCCTGACGTGTTCGGGGTCGTGAGAGGCATGCGGTGGCGCATCCGGTTAGGCTGTCGCGTCTGTTCGCGTGAGACTAGCGACGGGTAAGACTCGGTCGGTAGCACGCGTGAGTTATGAAACCGTGCGAGGAACGCGCGAGAATCTATAGCAATCTCCCTGGCCTGTCAATAAATTCATTCGGAGAGATACCGCCGCCCGTGCCCGGAATAAAAGACTTAGCCACTGTTGCCATAAATGCGGCGCTAATAGGCATGCCGAATTAGACGCCTCCGTGGTTGGGATGTTCCATCCGACGGCACCGCACTGGAGCAGGCCGATGAGGGGATAGTGGTGTTGAAACCACGGCGCAGCCGCGGGGTGTGAACGGCCGTCAGGGCGTAATGGGATGAAGCGGGCGGAGAAGTCTCCGGCTAGGGTGATCGACCGCTACCGCCCCTGTGAGCATCGGTGCCCCCGCGCGATGTAGGCACGATCGACCCGGACAAAACGCTCCGCCCGGTAGCATAAAAAAAGGCCGGTGCGGACGTCCTCAGTCACCCGCACAGGCCTCAAATTTCAGGTCATATCTGACGCGCTAGGCGGCGTCTGAAGCTCGCTCCACGAGCCATGCGTCGATCTCATCGTCCTGCGTTCCCGACATGTAGATGTGCTGCGCCAGTCCCACCGGGTTCCAGATGTGGTCGTGGTGCAGTACCTCCTTCTGGTAGGTGACGAACTGGAGGCAGACCTCGAGCGCGTGCTTCGACTGCGGCGGTCGCTTCCGCCGCCTCCTGCCCTTCCCTTCACGCCCGCCGGTCGGCATATCCGTCCCGGCGGCGGGGCGTATGGGGAGAAGAGATGTCTGCGTCGGCGACTCCTCCCCGGCGGGATTCCGCGCCGGGGCGAGAGCCTCGGACGCTACGGCCTGTGCCGCGGCTACCTGGGGCTGACGTTCCAGCCCGGTCATCCAATGGTGGGGCGGGAAGAAGACGCGGACGTCTTCGGTGTGGACGTTGCCGCGCGAGACCCGGATCAGTCCGACCTCCTCCAGTTCCATGAGGTGTCGTGCCAACTGCCCCTCGTCCTCGCCCAGCGCCGCCCCCTGCATACGGAAGTTGAGCTGGGTGAAGCCGCTGGAGTTGGCCTGCTGCGCGAGCATCGAGTAGGTCAGCTTAGCGCCCGCGCCGACCTCCTGACGTGACAGCAGCCAGGAGGGTACGAAAGCGCCCGCGAAGAAGTGATAGACGTTGAAACTCTCTTTCAATCACACTACTCCTTTACAGAAAGGTTGATACAGCGCAGCCCTACCTCCCACCAACCCTTCTCCTTGGCTACCTCATTGTTCTTTCGGCTCTTTGATGATGCTCCGCAGCCGCTTGACTCGCGGCGTCCGCCTCTCCAGAAACTTCTTATGACGCTGATTGAGCATCGAACTGAACGTCTGATGTTTAAGGCCGAGCAATCTGGCCGCCCTTACGACGCTGCCCTGCGCTTCCCCTAAAGCCCATTCGATAAGCTTCTCCTCGAACTCCTGTACCGCGCTGTAGAATGTAAAGTTCTTGTCGTCCGACTGGATGCCTACTAGCCGTCGCATCACGATCCGCGCACATGTCAGCCGTCGCGCAATGGTTTCCGGGTGTTGCGTATCTTTAAGCAGCCGGTCGGCGCGCTGGTAAAGCTCATAAAGGTCTGTATGAGAGAATGCGCGCCGCGTACCGTGCTCCTCCATGAGCGTCAGCGTTGCAAGTCCGGCGTTAGAGAATGCACCCACCTCCTCTGCTACCTGTATAGCCCGGCGCAGCACGTTAGTGGAGGCTTCGACTTTTCCAAGACGCGCCCATGCCACTCCCTGCGTCGTGAGCGCGTCCGCCAGCAAAGCCGCCGAGCCGCCCTGTTCTAGTGTCTGGACGGCTCGCGCGATAACCCTCTCAGCCTCCGTGTACTTTTTCTCCGTGATGAAGACGCTCGCTCGCGTCTCATCCACTTGCGCAAGCAACCCAGCGTCATTTAGCCGCCGGAGGATCGCACCGGCGCGGTCCAGATGTTCGTGCGCCTGTCGGTGATGGCCCATCTTGCGCAGTAGGTTGGCGAGATTGTTTTCACCAACTGCGCGATAACGATCATTGCCCGCTTGTCCGACGTGATAAATCGCAGCGGTGTATTCGATGATGGCCCTGTCAAAGTAATCTGAACGTCCCTCAAGTATTCCTAACTGCTTCAGAACAAGAGCTAATTGGTTATGGAAACTCCCTCTGAGGGCATGGCTCACCCGCTCGTCAAAAATATGTGCGTATTCCTTGAGGAGCGTGAGGGCATCACTGTAGCAACCCGCCGAGCACTCGACGATAGCTAGTTTTACGACGGCTTCCGCCCGCTCCTCCGTCTCGGTTAGCCACTCGAAAGCACTCACCAGGAGCACACGCGCCGCGTCGTATGCACCCTCCCGCAAATAGCAGGGTGCGAGTTTGCATCGTGCGGCAGCCGCCCGCTCGGGAAGACCGAGTGATTCAAAGAGAGCCGCACTTTCGCTGATGAGGTCTTTGGCCGACTCCTGCGCCCCCTGTATCTGCCTGCACGTACCTATCCAGCCGGACAGCACCCCGACGCGCAGCAACACTTCGGCGGCCGTCTTCTCCGCCAGTCCTTTGACGTCAGGGCGTTGACCCACGCCGCGCCAGAACTCCCCGAGAGCTTCGCACGCGATCTCGTATCGCCCCGACCGGATTAACTCGGTCGCTACGTGACAGCGCAGCAAGGCGCGCTCGTCAGTCGTCAGTGAGGGGTTATCTAGTTCCTGCAGACGCTGCTCTGCTAATGTCATGTGAGGTAAGCCTTTCCGCCGTGTTCGCCGAATTTTCGGCGGACACGAAAAGACCGCCGCCTCCCGCGAAGGAGGTGACGGCCTGTCCTAAGAATAACTCCATAAAGGAAAAGAACGATGCGAAAGACTCTCAGAGCTTCCGTGCTAGTGCTGGCACTCTGCGCTCCAACCTTTGCAGGCGACATTCCTATGGTGCCCGCACCTCAGCCGCCGCCATCGAACATAACGGCCGAAGAGGCCACGACGGATGACGTGATACAGACCGGGACAACGGACGGCTTAGCCGAGATGTTATTGAGCGTGCTGGAAACCGCGCTCGGAAGCGTTCTCGCGCTGAGCTAACCCGCACACAAGCCTAACCCGGATAAGCTGTCTGTCGGGGCGGCTAGGTTGTAGTGTGCTTTGTGGGCGTTTTAGCAGCGGCGGGACGCCCACGCGCGCGAGATTACCGCCATGTGAAGGCGATTGCAAGAAAATTTTCATGCAATAGCTTTCACAGCGACGGCGGCGTTTAAGAGGCTTCTTTACGCGACGTCGCTGCTGAGGCTGCCTTTCTTATAAAGCAGTTTTTCGAGGCACGCGGTCGCGCCCTGCCACATCGTCAGTAAGATGTGTCTATATGTACCCATTATGAGCACGATGGTTGAATGTCCGAGCCGTTCGCTCACCACTTTCGGGTTTTCCTCGACAATCGAAAGCAGTGTCGCGTAGGTGTGGCGCAGATTGTAAAGGCGCATGGGCGGCAGCTTTGCCTCTGTCAGAAGCAGGCGGAAGTAGCGATAAGTACTCTCAAAGGTGGGATACATCTATCACGTTCGACTGTGCGCACACGCCTGTTTGTTTAGTGCTCAACAATCTCACCCGCCTATTGTATACCCCTAAAAAGACCAACGCCCCCGGCGCTTGGAACACCGGAGGCGTTAGAAAGGAGGTCCAGGAACAGTGACCACGATTCGAGTCAAGAACCACTGTCCTGACCGGGTGAGAGTCAGCGTTGACGTCGATAAAGACGGCAACGTGACTATCACTGTCGCGTCCATAACAGGGGCGTGAACCTCTGTTACGCTCAACTCTCGGCGGCGGGTTTCAGTCCCGCCTCCGGGAAACTTTTCAAAGGTGGGGGTATCAACTTTGATACCCCCGTTTCTTTTGGGATGGTCATGACCACCCCGTTCACCGGACTATATCACCGAGTTATTACGCCCTGCAATATTTACTACGATGTCGTAGTAGGTAATCCCCCCTACGAAAATCGCACGCGAAATTGCGCCACGTGGGACTAGCGGCCGAAGCTGTGACCGCCTCGGTCGGGGCCGCCATCGCGATCGGGCCCGCCTCCCCGGTCGCGGTCCTCCGCCCTGCCCTGCGGCTCGCGCCACGGGTCATCGCCCCGCTCGTGGACCAGGGCGCGCGTTCGCTCGCGCTCCTCGCGTCCTCGCTCGAAGAGATCCAGCACGGAGTGCTCACGGTGGGCGACGGCCGCGCCCACCGCGCGCTTCTCCCCGAATTCTTCGCGGAGCCATTCGAGGGCGTGGCTGTGCGTGAAGCCTTGGACGCTCTCGTTGTGCTGGCGCATGTGCACGACCAGGTCGAGCGAGTTTTTGCAGATCAACTCGCGCTGGTGGTCGAAAGCCTTCTGCTGCTGGATGATCATGGCCACCTCGTTCCGGTCGCCGCGGTAGACGAGGGCCTCGCCGTGACGCTCCCCTGTGTAGCCGAGTTTCTCCATAACTTCTGGCATCGGGATGTCGGTCAGCCGGTCGTGGTAATCGCGCGCCTGCATCTGAAAGTCCAGCTTCTCGCGCGTCATCTTCATCAGCGACTCGTGGAGCTGGTTGCGTTCCACGCGCAGGTTCTCCTTGTCGCGGTGCAGCCCCCGGTTCTCTTCGATGAGTTGCAGGGCCGAGCGGTGCAGGTTGTCGAACCGCGTCGCGCCGTCGCGCTCGACCGCCTTGATCTTCTCGGCGGCGGCGTGCTCCACCGCGGCCACCCGCTCTTCGGCCTTCCGCTCGGCCTCCTCCCGCTGCCCGCGCTCGTGTCTGGCGAGCATGGCTTGGTCCCGCATGATTTTATGCGGCTCTTCGAGCCCCTTGAGGACGGCCCGAATCACCTTCTCCTTGTATTTCCGGCGCGCCTCCTCCGTGAGGATTACCTTCGGCGGGTCGGGAATCTCGTCGTGGTCGACCTCCAGCCGGACGGGCGCGTCAATGGACTTGTAGAAGTCCTCGATCCGCTCGTGGGTGGCGCGGCTGCGGGGCCGGCCGCGCTCGAGCCCGAGAGGCTTCATGTACTCTGCGTAGAGATCCTGCATCCCCTCCCACTTGTCGCGGCCGCCCAGGTAATGTTTCGCGTTCAGGTTCCCCTCCGGGTCAATCGGAACTTTGTGGGCGTGAATATGCGGCGTGTGCTCATCCAAGTGCAGGACAGCCTTGACGAGTTTCCCGCACGAGCGCTCGTCACAGAGAAACTTCATCGACTGCTCGATGAAGGCGTCGAGTTTCTCTTGGAACTTCTTCGGGTCCTTTTCAGAGAAGAACTCGGGCGAGGCCTTGCAAAGGAATTCGATGGCCTCGACGGAATCTTTCCTGGGCTTCCCGCCGTGCGCGTTGATGACCTCGGTGACGAGGTCGCGGGTAGGGCGGCCCTCCCCGGCGAGGAAGCGGTTGAGGTGCGTTCGCTCGGGGTCGGCGTTGTGGACCGGCTGCGTGCGGTCGTTGTGTCGGCCGGACAGGGTGATCTGGCCGCCCTTCTGTTTATGCATTCTCATGATTGCTTTCGGTGGCATGGGGCAAATTTTCACTCCTTGGTAAATCTACTTTACGGCGCAAAGTATAGTAGGTTAGACAATGCGCCGAACCGGGCTGCTTGTTTACAAGCTTCGTGCCCGTGGGTTCGATTGGACGGCAAGAAAATTTGCGGAGGGGAAGGCAAAAAAAGAGGTTGTGGAAAAAACAAAGAGATCGGCGGGCAGTCGGTGTCAGGGTAGGAAGAAAAGTAGAAGTAAAAAAAATGAAGAGAAAAGTGGGGGGGGAAAGGTGACAAAAAGTGTGAGGGAAGGTGTGCCGAAATTACGCTCAGTGCCGTGAATTGCGTGGGACAGTTTGGGCCTACGGGGACATAATGACGTGGGGAGAATTGTCCGGGTAGTGTGGATGTGCGCTGGGTAGTATCAGGCGTCAGGTGATGAGTGATAAGTGACGAGTTAAGCCGGGCCGGGCAGGTCGAGACGAGAGCGTAGAGTCGCCGCGCTCCGCGGAATTGAATTCAATCTTTTTTCAATTCCCTGCCCCGCCAGCTCAGGTCGTGTCGGGCGGGCGCATCTGGCCGTGCTCGCGCTCGTAGCGCTCCAGCGCGGCCGCCCGGATGCGGGGCCAGCGCTCGGCATCGACCGAGGCGGAGAGATGGTCGTCCAAGTCCTCGACCGTCATCCCCGTGTGCAGGAAGCCGGTGAACATCTCGACCAGCTCGTCGTCGGTCGGGGGGGCTGGCGGCTCGACCGGGGCGGTAGCCGGCACTTTCGCCGGGGGCTGCGGGGCCGGCTGGCGGACTAGCCGACGGCGCAGGTGCTCCGCGAGGAAGGCTGCCGGCGAAGAGACGGTCGTGCGCGATGCGCCCAGTCTCAATTCGTCGGCGAGCAGTTCACCGACCTCTTTCCAGCGCTCGGCTTCGGCGAAAGAGATTCGTTTGCCGGTGACCTCCTCGGCGACTTGCTTCAGCACAGAGACGAGTCCGGCGAGAGCCTCATCATCAAGTTTTTCGTCTTCAGTCTTAAAAGAAGTCTTAGGCCCGCCGGAACCTGTTGACGGGCTTGAAGATGAGGTATACCCGGTATTACCTGAAACAGGTAATACCGGTAATACCTGATTCAGGGTAGACCCGGTATTACCTGTTTCGTGGGTACTACCTGTGAAAGAGGATAAACCTAAAAGCGCCGGCGCCACCTCTTCGGGGGTGAAGACCTCGTACTCGTTACCCCCCGATTCCCCGACGATCGTGCGCACTTTGATGAGGCCGACCTCGACGAGAAAGTCGACGCACCTCTCGACCGTGCCCATCGAGCCGTAGCCCGCGCCGCGCAGCAGCTGCGGGCGCGAGCGCCGCACCGTGCGGGTGGGTTTGACCGCGCCGCGCGACTGACTCCAGAGGTAGTCGTAGAGCTGTTTGCTCTTGCCGCGGAAGAGCCTTTCGGCCATCTCTCGGGTGATCGAGTTAGGCACCTTTTGAAAATCGCGTTCGGGTGAGACCGGCACCGGCGTGGGTTGGCGCGGCGGCCTGCTCGATTGACGTTCGCGTCGGGGCTGACCTGTGCGCCGGGTAGTACCCGCTAAGGAGGTAGTACCTGTTAAATGGGCATTACCTGTTTCCTGGGTCTGACCTTCTAGTTGGGTAATACCTGCTGGCCGGGTATTACCTGTTTGGGGGGTACTACCTGTCTCCTGGGTCATACCTATTGGGGAAGTATCACCTGTCGGAGAGGTAGTACCTGTCGAAGGGGTAATACCCTCTTTGGAGGTGGCCGTTTCCGCCTCATCGGGGAAGGGAACCCTGCCCGAGAGTCGCCCCAGTACGCGCCTGACCGACGCCTGATCGTGGTCAGTCACCCGGACCGGATCGATACTAAACTTGAGCTTGCGCTTGCTGCTGGGCTGGTCTTTCGACACGGCGGCTGATCTCCTCTGCCAGTTGTTCGTACGCGCGGTGGGCCTTGCTCCCGTGCGCGTAATCGAGAATCGTCTGGTGGCTGGCCGACGCCTCGACGAGCGTCGCCGTGTAAGGGATCGTCGTTTCGAGCGTGAGGTCTTCAAAATCCTGCCGCACCTGGGCGAGGACCTCGCGGTTCACGTTGACGTTCGCCCGGTGCAGCGTGGCCAGCGCGAAGACGATCAGCTCCGGGTTCGACTCGTCGATGACCTCGTTGATGATCGCCGTCAGGCGGCGGAGCGCCTCGTAGGCGAACCAGTTGGTCTGGATCGCGATCAGGACGTGGGTCGCCGCGCAGAAGGCGTTGACGGTCGTGACGCCGAGATTCGGCGCGCAGTCGATGACGACGTAATCGAAATCCCCCTGTAACTGCTTCAGGCAGCGCTGGAGGCGCGTCTCGCGGTTGATCGCGTTGTGGAGTTTGAGGTCCATCTCGGCGAGCGCGATATGGCCCGGGGCGAGCTGGAGGTTCGGAGAGACGGGGACGATGATCTTCCCGAAATCGGGCGCCTTCTCCGCGATGAGCGCGTAGGCGCTCGCGCCCTCGTCCTCCGGGTTGGCTTGGCCGAGGTGGTCGGTGGCGTTGGCCTGCGGGTCGAGGTCGACGAGCAGCACCCGCTGACCCGCCCGCGACAGGCACGCCGACAAGTTGACGGCCGTCGTCGTCTTGCCGACGCCGCCCTTCTGGTTGGCTATCGCGATTGTGATGATGGGGACACTCTCCTTCCGGAGGCGCTCACTTCGCGCCGTTTTTACCGGCCTTGGATTTGTCCGAGGGTCTGCCGACGGTGCGGTTCTCGACCAACTTCAGGTCCTCGGCCTTGATCATGTACGCGCGTCCGAAAGGTTCGGCGGGCAGGCGGCCTTCACGGATCAACACCCGGACGCGTGACGGGGTGACGTGCAGGCGTTCGGCAGCCTGCTCCGTAGTTAGCAGTTCCATGCCAGACCTTATACCTCACGGGAAATTATTCCGCAAGCAAATTATTTCGTTGACAAACTAGCGCGCAAACGAGATAATTTATCCATCTCCGGGAATTGATTGAAGGGAAGGGAAGAGGGATGCGCGCTAACAGCCAGGAACACGTCGAGCGGTGCGAGACGGCCACGACGCCGGCGTCACAGTGCAGGTGCAGGTGCGGCGGTCGCTGTCACGGCCGCCTAGTAGCGCAGAGCGCGGGCAGGGAAGCGTTCGAGGCGCTGCCGGCAGCCGACCCTCACCACCTTCAGAGCCCGGCCGAGTTGAGAGCGGCCGCCCGTGAGAAGCGCGAGCGCGATCACTCCGACAAGCTGGCTAGGGGGCGTCGCGCCTTCATCGAGGAGGTACGTCAGAGGGATCCGGAACGCGCGGTCGCCTTCGAAGCGAGGTGGTTTGCGGCAGTCTAATCTGCTACGTCCGATAAAGTTCTCCATCAAATAAAGTTACTAAACGACATCCACTGAAAAAGGGAAAATCATGAGTGACAACACGCCCTGGTGAGTCGGACTGACGCCAGTAGAGTTAGAGAAGGAAAGGCAGAACAGGTTCGCCGAAGAGGCTTACTATGAAGAGGCTCTGAATGGGCAGAGCCCCCAGGAGAATGTCGGCTACACGGATGAATTCTGAAGCGTGAGAAGCCAGGCCCGCGTATAATGCGCACGCCTCCGGAAGGGAAGCGCATCACGCATGGGAGAAGAGTCATGATTAAATCCATCAAATTTAAGAACTACAAGGCGCTTCGTGACGCGGTCCTCCCGCTCGGCCGCTTCAACCTGATCGTAGGCCCTAACGGCAGCGGCAAGAGCACTGCACTGGAGGCGATCCGCATAGCCAGCACCCCATATCGTCTCTTGTTCGGGAGCACTCTGAGCATTGAAGTAGGTCAGTCGGCCGGGGCTTTGGTCAAGATCGAGATCTCATGGGACAAAGAAGAGTACGGGCAGACGATGGAGATCGTGTGGAACGGGGGCACGCGAAGCAGTGGTGCAGAGTACGAACAAAAGATTTCCGGATATGTGGGGCCGGAGGAGGCCAATGCCCACAAAAAACTTTACGAAAATTTAAGGAGCGCGCGGATCTTCTCATTTAACCCGCGCGCGATCGTCGAACCGACAAAAGTCCTGCCGCGCACCGAACTGAACGATGATGGCTCCAACTTAGCCGGCGTCCTCGACCTGCTGCATAGCAGAGACCCGGAGAAGTTTGAAGCATTGACTCAGGAGCTGACCCGCTGGCTGCCGGAATTCGACCGCATCCTGTTTGATTACACCGGCGAAGGCGATAAATTTTTCATGCTCCGCCATCGCGGCAGCAGGCGCGCGATCGCGGCGGCCGAGCTCTCACACGGGACGCTCATCTCCATAGCATTTTTGACCCTGGCATTCCTTCCGCAGCCGCCTTCGATAGTCTGCCTCGAGGAGCCGGAACTCTTCCTCCACCCACGTCTTCTGCGCGACTTGGCCGACAACATGTACCGGCTGAGCTACCCGGAAAACTTCGGCGATAGTCGGGCACCGGTTCAGGTCATTGCCACGACGCACTCACCTTATCTGCTCGATCACTATAAAGAGCGTCCGGAGGAGATCATCATCGCCGAGAGGGACGAGAGCGGAGCACACTTCGTGAGGTTATCCGAGAGGACTGACGTGGACGAAGTTCTCGGCGGCGCCTCGCTCGGCGAAGTGTGGTACAGCGGCGTGCTGGGGGGCGTGCCGTCCAGGCCATGAAGTTGGTGGTGCTCAGCGAGGCACCTCCCGAAGAGGCGGCCATCACGATTCTCGCCGAAAGCGTGCTCGGCGTGGAACTCACACGTGTCACCGTCAGCACGCTGCGCAGCCGCGGCGGCTGGCCTTCCGTGCGGGATCTCCTTCCGGTTGTATTCAAACAACTTTATTACCATACCGACGCCGAAGCATTAATCATGGTGGTTGACTCTGACGACTCGCCGATACATAGGCCCGGTCACGATGAGGCCGGTGGGGCCAACCCATTATGTCGTCTGTGCTTACTCCGCCGGAGTGTGGCGCAGGTGAAGTCTTCGCTTAACCCGATCCCGGGGCGGACGATGATCAGGACGGCCCTCGGGCTGGCGGTGCCGGCAATCGAAGCCTGGTATCGCTGCGGGCTCGACACCCGTGTAAACGAAGCGACCTGGGCGCGAGGGCTCGGGGGTGAGAGGATAGGGTACAACCGAAAATCACTCAAGCTAGACGCCTACAGGATGGAACCGGTGCCGATGAGGGTGAAGACTGCCGTCGCCGAGGAGTCGGCCAGGCGCCTGGTAAATGATCTGGAATCATTCGAGAGGTTATTTCCCGACGGCTTCGGTGCGTTAGCACGTGACCTGCGGAGTTGGGAGTTGGGGTAGCACTAGAGTTAAAAGGGGATGCCAGCCTTGGGGCAGCATGCCCTTTCCGTGTGTGGCTCACTGTCCTCACTCCAGCAAACCACTGGGCGGAAGGGTTCGCCGACCGTCCGCTTGTCGCGCATAATAGTGGAGAGGGGGACGTGTTCTGCGATGAAAAACACTCCGGCCGAGCCACCCATCGAGCAGCGCGAGACGGGAGAACTCGTCGAGGATCTGTGTCTTGCCCTGAGGGATGTAGGTGTCGGCGATCACAACCTACCGGACGGCGAGTGGGTGGTGTCGGCCGTGCTGAGAGTCCGGCGACTGCACGACGAACTGTCGCGACGGGGGGCCGACGTCACGCGCCGCCTCGAACGGCTCTCCGAAGAGACTTCATGGCAGATGACGCCGCTGCTGCGCGACTGCCTCATGTACCCCGAGGTCATCCCTTACGTCAGGGAGCGCGACGGCGTCCGCCGCGCGCTGAGGTGCCTCGCCTGCCGTAAGCGTGACGTCATCGGGCCTAAAGGCGTCGGCGTCTGGTTGTGCGAAACCTGCGCGGCGAAACCTGCGGCGGGAGGCGTCCGCGGGCTGATGAGAGTTGCAATCACCTCTGTTGTTTATGACGCCCCCTACGAGTTCTACGAGCTCTACGAGCAGACGCCGTTCCAAGCAGTGTTAGTGAGGGAAATTCCGGACCGGGGCTACTGGGTGGCCGCCCTCCCAAGACCGCTCAGGTGGTCCCGCGACGGGGCCGAAACCTCAGTCAGTCATTTGATTCTGGAGCCGCGTCGGGTGGGCACGAGAATCGGCAGAGGTATGAGCGACGTGCCCGTGAATATCTCATACGTAGTGGACGAGAGGGGCTTGACCGATGCCGGGTTCGACTTCGGGAAGTGCGAATCTTTAGCCGTCGGGACGGTCTCCGACATTACAAACCGCTCCTGACAACGGTATGCGCCCGACCGCGCGGCACGCCAGACGCCGTCGTGAGCTTGCGTGACAGACACGTCCGGGGCGGGTGCTGGATGTGTCCGCCCTGCGCCGCCGCAGCGAGAACGGCGTGCGCGAGCCGCACAGACGCCGCCAAGTTTGTGAGAGGCGAGGAGGCGGGCCGACACCCGCCTCCCTTTTTCATCAGGCATCGGCGACCTGCTTTCGCTCCAGCCGCCACAAATACTCCACCACCTCAGTCGCCTCTTCCTCCGTCCTCAGCGGGTGCGCCTCGTCGGCGTCGCGTGCGGCGAACAGCCTCGCGCTCGAGTAGGCGGGCTTGCGGCCCTTCCAGTATTCAAGACGCTGTAGGTAGTAGTCGATGTGAGACTGCTGCATCTCGTTCACCGCCCGCCCTCCCGTCCGCCGGCGAGCACGGCGTCGACGGCTGCCAGGCATTCCGCCGACGGCTTGTAGAAGTCACGCTCGTCGGAGTCTCTTTCTAGGAAGCCTTGGATGAAGCCGTGGTTCTCCATCGTCGCCTTCGGCCCATGGTTGCCGTAGACGAACCACAGGTTCTCCAGCCTCTCGCGCTGACCATCCGTCAGTACAACTGGCGCGCGTTTCCGTCGCATCACTCCGAAGTATACACGGGCGTGATGGCCTCATGCGGTCACCGATCACAGTCACTTCAGCCGCAGGGGGCAGGGAATGTGCCCGGCGACTAGGAACACAATGGGTTGTGGTCGGACGCGGATTTCGGCGATTTTGAAATGGACGTTACCTTCGGTGACAGATGAGTGCGAAAGCTTTCCCGAGGCGGGTCGGCTGACATACAAGATGTTGTGGCAGAGGGCTCAAATCGGGTTCCCGTTTTATTATCAGCGGACGGAAAGGTCGTTATCGGTCGCGAGAGATGAAAAGAGGCTTCGGGGCAAGGGGAGGGGTAATATACAGGCGCTTCCCGCTATGACAACCTGAAGTAGTGAGATACGACAGGGGCGCGGATATTTAGCGGCCGTCTATGACAGGAATCTTTCAATTGAGGGAAAAAGGTCAGGCTTCTTCAGTTCGCACTCCCAGAGCACGAGTACTTTCCAGCCACTCGCGAGAAGCGCCGCGGTGTTGCGCTTATCGCGCTCGACGTTCCTATTGAGCTTTTTAGTCCAGTATTCGTTGTTCGATGAGGGACGGTCGGCGTGGCGGCAGCTTGGATGTTGATGCCAGAAGCAGCCGTGTATGAAGATCGCGGCCCGTCTTCCGGGGAAGACAATGTCAGGATTGCCGGGCAGGTCTTTCCGGTGAAGGCGGTAGCGATAGCCGGCGCGATGAAGCATCCCGCGGACCTTGAGCTCCGGCTTCGTGCCCTTCGACCTCACGGCACGCATGACGGCGCTTCGCTGCTCCGCGTCGAATACGTCCATCGGTCAGAGCAGGCTCAACTGCGCCCGCGTCCCCGCGTGTATTGCCTCCGGAGGCGGCGCTCCCGTGCCGTCGTAAAGCTTCGAGAGCACGTTAGCATCGATCCATTCAATGACCGGCACGCACACCCCGTCGCCGAAGCCGGTCAGCGACTGGTTGATGCCGCGCTGGAGGTTGAATTCCGGCGCACCCTGAAGGCGTGCGTATTCGCGCGGGGTCATCCAGCGCATCTTCAGCGTCCCGCCGCGGACGAGCACGACTATCTGTCGCGCGCTCCCGCCGTTCGCCGTCCGCAGGCACCCGGCGATGCCGTCGAAGCGCACCTCAACGCGCGTCGTTCCCTCGCGAATCCGCCTGAATGCGGTTCCTACCCACGTTTCGCCCGAGCGTCGCAGGCGCTCCAATTCACTGTAGTGGCTCTCGCTGGTGCGCCTCAGGTGCTTGTCTACCTCCTCCTCGTTCCACCAAGACTGGTCATCGTCCTTATCGATGAGGCAGGCAATGTTTGACTTGACGGACGGTAGCGAGGGGATGTGGCGAGCGACCCAGCCGGTAGACAGCTTTGTCGCTTTAATGGCTTCGTAGAGCTTCTTACCTACCGCGCCGTTCCTGCGCGCCATCTCCGCCTCCCACGCATCAGGCGTCTGCGAATCCGCGGGCATGATCTCAGGAAGTATCCCGATGATGAACAGCCGCGGGCGGCTCTGGGGGAGGAAATGCTTCGCGTCCACCAACAACGCGTCTAAGTAATACCCGAGACCGGCGATACTCCGGCAGGCCCTCCTGAAGTCTTTACCGCCCTTGCCGGACACGAGGCCGACGACGTTCTCGACCATCACCATTGGCGGCATGAGGCCGCGATCCTTAAGGCGGTTCATCACCTTGATGAAGCCGAAGAGCGTGCCCGAATGCTCTCCTCCGAGGCCTCGCATGTGGCCGGCGACGGATAGGTCAATGCACGGGAACGATGCCGTGGCGAGCGCCGCGCGCTCCGTGATGTGATTTACGATGTCGTCCGTGTTCCAGATGTCCTCCCGATGGAAGTAGCCCGCGTCGGGAAACTGGTCGCGGTACATTTCTTCCTTCTTCCCGGATATGTCGTTCGCGTACACGCATTCCCAACCCGAGCTCCACAGCCCCAGGTGAACGAGTCCGATCCCAGCGAAGAACTCAAGGAATGTTTTCTGGTTGTCCAATCAGTCCCTCCGAAAAAAATTACGGATGGTAGTTATAACCCGTGGACATAAATGCCGCAAGCCACGCATCCTTCACCCCGTGAAAGAGGACGCGAGAATCCTGTTCGGGCGACGCCTGCGCGAGCTGCGGAAGGAGGCGGGACTCTCGCAGGAGGCGTTGGCCCATGAGTCCGGCCTGGACCGCAGCTACGTCGGCGGCGTCGAGCGCGGGGAGTATAACATCTCGCTCATGAACATTTGCCTGCTCGCCGGCGCCCTCGGCGCGCCGCCTCACGAACTCCTCAAATTTTCCGACGACGGCCAAGAGCGGAGGGTGCGACCCCGTGGCAAGTGACAAGACCCGGCAAGTCCTTCAGCACATTCTACGCCAGATTGAGCGCGACAAGAACGAACTCGACGGGCTCACGCCGAACATCGGCTGGTACGAGCGGACGCGTCATACGGCCGAGACCTTCATTCCGGGGATTGTCCGCGTAGCGAAGCCGTTGCTGCGCCACGTCGAAACCTCGCTGAACAGCCCGGCAATCGCACGCTCCATCTGGGGGAAGGTGAGGGCGAGCCTCAAGGACCAGAAACTCGTTGCGGCGATGGATGACGCGCTCGAAAGGGAGCAGTTGTTGCTGTCCCTCATCACCGGTGACACCGTTTCCAAGCTCATCGCTGACTTCCTCTGCGGCGAATTCCCGGACCTGGCCCAGAACAATCGGAGCACCTACCCCGACCTCTACTCGCGGAGCGCCGACTACTCAAAGCTCCCTCGCAGGGTGCGCGGCCTCGCTAAAGGCCCGGCGCTCCGAGGAGCGCGCCCCACCTCCATACCCGACGGCATCGAGATCAAGTCGAACCGGGGGACGAGGATTCGCGTCGACTCCCACCACGACCACCAAGGGCTCCATCTGGCGCTCACGTTCGGCCAGGAAGGGCAGCAGTGGAGCGCGCACGACGTGTACCTGGGCTACCTCACAAAGGCGGACTATCGACGCGCGGAGCGGAACACGACCGCGACCACGGAGAAGTTTTCGTTCGGACACGCGCCGTTCATTTCTGTCACGACGGGCGAGGTTGAAGAAGGGCTTCTTGCAGAGGCTACCGATTAAAATTGCGCCCCTCAATGGGGTGCAATACATAATCCGAATCATTGGCCTCATGGGCTTCGGCTGGCGCTACCAGATGTTGTGTTCGGACGCGGGCGGCCGGCTAGTTGAAATAAAATAAGCGGCGCTTATCTGCGGGGGCTCTTCACCGGGAGCATAGGCACAACATCTGGTGAGACAGGTCTCAGGTTGAGACCTTTTTCATTATCACGCCGGATAATGTTCATTATGGTCGCGCGGAACGTTTCTTACGCCGAGACAGGGGAGTGGTATAAGCCTGCGCGGGAACCCGCAGAGGAGCGGGGTACGGGCGTGGCGGGGCTAATCATTCAGCTTTTACGACTCTTACGGAGTTTGGCCGAACCATTCGGCAAGATAGTAATTAGGCTTCCGCCGAATTTGGGAGGAGGAATCAATCATGAATAGTTACCCTCGCTTTATCACATCGATGATGAGCCTCCTGCTCTGCCTCAGTGGTGTCGCTTACAGTCAAACTACGCCGCAGGATCCGAAGGTCATC
>WUUC01074939.1_pt1 | contig 17894 bp, 16 predicted proteins | sample 6278441 | NCBI WGS metagenome assembly WUUC01 (sample SAMN13675441, study PRJNA597444) | soil metagenome | isolation source: soil | place: USA: Washington | collected 2017-10 | reverse complement strand
CGCCTGGGCGGCGTTCACGGGCGGCGCGGCCGGCGTGGGCACCGGCTCCTTCCTCAAGCACCTGGTGGGGTTCGCGAACACGACCCCCTTTGAATGGATGGACCCGGATCAGGCCCTGGTGCTCTCGGGCGGTGCCTATGCGATGGCCATCAAGGGGAACCAGTACGTGTTCTACGTCCACAGCGGTGGCTCGGTGAAGATCGACCTGCGCGCCGCCACCGGCCCCCTGCTCGCCAACTGGTACGACCCGCGGACCGGCATCTATCAGGGTGCTCCGGCGGCCAGCGGTGGCACCACGCCGACCTACCAGGCTCCCGCCGGCGGCGACTGGGTGCTGTACATCCGCAAGTAAGACACCCCCTTCGCTCTGACGGTACGGCCGCCGGTTCTCCGGCGGCCGCTTTTCTTTTCCGGGGCACGGAACTTGCGTTAGATCTTGCTGTTCCCTGGGAGGAGGGTGTTTCTCATGAAGCTGCTTGGTGCTGGCTGTTTGATCGGTGGAATTCTGGGTGGGATGACGTTGGGGGCCGCGGAGCTCCGGGCCACGCCTCTGCAGGTCGCCTTCGATCGGGAGGGCGAGGGCCTGGCGATCGCGCAGGCTGGCGTCGGGCTGGTCGGGTGGGGCACGGGGCCTCGCAGCCTGACCCTTCAGGTGAATGGCCCGGTGGAGCTCGCCTGGCTCTACTGGGCCGGACGCGAGCTCGGCTGCACGGTCGATCCGGACTCCGGAGTCTGTGAGATTCCGGAAGAACCCTACAAGGACCAGGTCCTCCGCCTCGACGGCGCCCTGGTCACCGGCGTGGTGCTCGGCACGGAGCACCAACCGGTCAGCAGCCGCGGACCGATCCTGAATCTCGCCTACGGCGCCGACGTGACGGAACATGTCCGCGCCAAGGGGACAGGGCGCCTGACCTTCCGGCTGACCGACGCCGAGCCGGACCGGAACCTGAGCGATCTCGACGGTGCCGGACTCCTCGTCGTGTACGCCTCTCCGGATGGACCGGCCGCCCGGGTGATCGGCCTGCACGGTCTCGACCTCGCGCATGGCGAGGACTTCACGCCCGGCGAGACCCAGGTCGCGCACGCCGTCACCTTCGCGCACGGAGCCGCCAAGCGAGAGCGCCAGGGCGAGATGGTCCTCTTCGTCGGCGGTGGACAAGGGGCACGCCGGCCCGACCGGATCGAGATCCGCCACGGCACCACCCTCGAGGACCGCCTCGACAGCTCGTCTGGACCGGAATGGGACGTCGAGCGTTTCCCCGTGGCCCTGCCCGGTCAGGCCCTGTCCTCCACGGTCCAGGTCCTGTCGGAGCCCTGGGGGAAGAACCCCGACTCCTTCCTCTGGGTGATGGCCGCCCTCTGGTTGCCGGTGCCGGAGCCGGAAGGGTGCACGGTCCAGGTCTGGAACAATCGGAAGGAGTGGACCGGGACCGGCGTGGCTCCGGGCCAGAAGATTCAGGACGTCTTTTCCGAGTCGGCCCGCTATGGGATCGGCAAGATGACGCTGCGCGGCTCGCTCCGGTTCCGGTCCGAGTCAGGCCCGCTCGGCGCCGCGAAAGCTCTGGTGCGGGATGGGACCGCCGCCCTGCTCAACGCCACGCACCCCCGGCTCGAGTATCCCTACCCGCGAAGCCAGGTGATCGTGCTGGTCGACGGTGCCCTTCGCTCGGGCGACGTGGTGCGGATGGGAGAGCTCGCGGGGTTGCTGCGGGAGGCGAACGGGGCGGGGTGCCGGTAGGCCCCCACCCCCGGCCCGTCTACCAGCCCAGATCCTTCTCATACCCCAGCTGGATCAGCAGGTCTCCGGCGATCGCCTTGAAGGCGCGCTTGTCCTCGTCCGAGAAATGGTTCTTCCAGTCGCCTGCGACTCCCTTGCGATAGAAGCGCTTGCGGTCCTCCTGACCGCGGTCACGGCCGGCGTAGAAGCGGAAGGACGAGCGCTCGATCAAGTCATTGATCAGGGCGTCGTCATTGCGCAGGCCCAGGAACTGGAAGAGCTCCTTCGCCACCGTGGGCCCGTCCGAGAGGAGCCGCTCGTAGCCGCAGGCGAAGACCGGATAGCGCTCGGCGCAGCGCTGGTGCGCCTCCATGTCCCGCTTCCAGGAGCTGACCGCTTCCCCGAACGAGAAGGCCTGCCCCTGGTGATCGCGGGTGAAGAACTGGTCCGATGTCACCACGTCCCGGCCGTCGCGATAGATCAGGATCATCTTCGCGCCCGGGAAGTTCTCCTGGATGCGGTCCGCGTTGTGGACGTTGCGCGGCGACTTCTCCAGCAGATACCCGCGCGGATGCAGGCGGTCCTTCTGGAAATCGAAGAACATCCGCACGTACTCCCCGGCAGGAGAGACCCGCCGCAGCGACCGCCGCAGCTCCATCTGGTCGCGCAGACCCAGATCGGGCAGCGTCGCCGGCCTCTCCTCCTTGCGGAGCGACAGGGCCGGCTTCTTGCTCTTCAGCAAGGGGGCCGCGATCCGCTGCAGGTGGTGCTTCACCAGATTGCGCGTCCCCCCACCTTCACTCCAGGGCGTCTGCGAGAACAGCCGCTCCGTGCGCAGTTCCGGATCGGACTCGTTCCAACCGAGATGAAACAGGTTGGTTTCCATCAGGCCCCGGATGTCCGGGTGCAGGCTCATCATGTTGAGGAGCCAGGTGCTGCCGCTCTTGCGGTGTCCAACGATAAAAGCGTACCCGCCGCTCCCGTTCACGTTGACCTGCCCGTTACCATTCCCATTATGAGAGCCGTTTCCGTTGGTGCTCATTCCTCTCCTCAATGATCGGCCAGCGTGCTGCCATTGCCGGAGCCGAGATCGTAGATCCAGATGACGGGGCCCTTGCCGCCCCAGGTCGCCGGATCGAAGGTCTTGAGCGGGCGCAAAGCGCCGAGCTCGCGGTAGAACCGGGTGAACGACGGGAAGGTGGCCGCGACTCCCCGTTTCGGATGAAAGTAGAGGCTCTGCGCGTCGTCGTTGGTGACCACGTAACGCACCCCTTCGGCGCGGTACTCGGCCAACGTTTTCGCCATCCGCGACACGATCGGGTTGCCCATGTCGAGGTCAACCTCGTTGCTGCGCAGCTCCGCGTCGGTTTTCTCGGCGGGGAGCCACCACTGGTGGCCGAGCTCGTCGATGTTGCGGCCGTGCGGCGGCGGATAGCTCCGCAGCAGCTCGAGGCGCGTCCCCTGATGGTGGGTGAACGGCCCCTTTTCGAGCGTGGCCAGCACCGCCTGCTGCCGTTCGAGAGCGCGCGGGTCGGGCTGGAGGATCGGCCCGTAGTCATCCACCAGGATGCGGGCGTCGGCCGGCAGGTTCTCCAGGATCCAGCGGTAGGAGACCAGCCGGCTGTCGAGCCGCGTGATCTCCCGGTTGGTCTGGACTGCCTCGACCAGCGACGGAATACAGGCGAGCGCCACCAGGGTCAGCGCGATGCGCGCCGCCAGCGGCGCCCGGTGGCGCGCGGCCGGTACCAGGCGGGCCAGCAGCAGAGCCCCGGGCCAGACCAGCGTCGCCAGCAGCGGATAGACCGCGTTCAGGTGCCGCGGTTGCGCATGGTAGGCGGCCACCGTGATCGCCGCCAGAAAGAAGACCGAGAACGGGATCAGGACCAGCAGGCCGTACCAGCGCGTCTCGCGCCGCCGCAGCGTCTCGATCAGTCCCAGAGCGGCGAGCAGGGTCAGAGCGAGGCTCATCGACTTGGACGAGGTCATGACCTCGAGGAACGCCATGGACGCGCCACCCCAGGCCTGCGCTCCGGGCTTGAACTCCGTCTTGCTGTCCGGCTCGAAGAGCACCTTCTCTTCCTTCGGAAAGAACGTATCCTCGACCTGCTGCGCGATCGCGCGCGGCCAGGTCGGATCGAGGAAGTTGTAGGGCGAGGTGAGGAAGAAGCCGAGGACGAACAGGAACGGCACCGCCGCCGCCCGCGGGATCGCCCGCTTCCACGTCTCGCGGCGTTCGATCGCCCGCCACAGCTCCAGGAAGCCGTAGGTCGGCACCAGCACCAGCCCATAGTAGTGCGTGCCCATCGCCGCTCCGGCGAGGAGCGAGGCGAGGATCAGCCAGCGCCAACGGCCGTCCTCCCGCGTCCGCAGGTAGACCAGGACCGACAGCGCGATCAGCAGTCCGCACGGCACGTCGCTCTTGATCACCTGCGACGAGGCGATCATCGGCGCCAGCACCGCCCCCACCAGGCCGGCCGAGAACGCCGCCGCCACCGAGCCGAAGACCTTGTGGCCGATGCGATAGATCACGAACACCGTCGCCACGCCGCAGAGGAAGACCACGAAACGGCCGAGCAGCAGGAACGGCTCCGGATCGGTGAGGAAGTGCGCGCCGAACGCGGCGGTCGAAGCGAACTGGCCGGTCAGCCGCCCCACCACGAAGTACAGGCCGTCGACGAAAGCCAGCACGTACATCAGGAAGGCGGGTTTGTGGAACCAGTGCGGGTTCAGGTCGCCCGTGCCGAGCGCCGCCGAACGTTTCATGAAGTGGAGCTCGTCCCCGAAGTACGAGAACGGCAGGTCGTGGAACAGTCCCCAGAGGCGCAACGCGATGGCGAGCAGGAGGACGAACGCCAGCGCGGCCGTGGCCAGGCTCCGCGTCCCCACCGCCACGCGCTCCTGTGGTGCCGTGGCTGAACGAGGAGCGGAAAGGTCCCCAGCGGCAGTGTCTGCCATGGTGCTCTCGAATGCCTGCGAACGGTGGGTCCCGGCCCGTCTCATGCTTCACCCCGATGAATGCTGAAAATTGCGTTGAGCCCCACGTTTTCGAGGTCCACATGCCGCAGGACCGCCGGCTGCTCCAGGTCGTACAGGGCGATCCGCGTCGGCAGCCCGCGGTGGAACTCCGTGGTCCGGAAGCCGTGGCGGAGCCAGCTCAGGTTCTGCCGCAGCTTGGTGTGCCGCAGCCGGGTGAACCCCACCCAGATGCGGCCGCCGAGCGGCAGCACGCCGCGGCACCAGCCGAGCGGACGGTTGTCGTCCGGCTCGCGCAGAGTGTTGAGATCGAGATCGGTCCGCTCGCCCGTGGCGAGGTCGAAGGTCAGCAGGTGGCCGTCCACGGAGGTGAAATGGAGCCGCCCGTCGTGCAGGCAGCCATCGTGGATCCCCTTCCCCTGGCTGACCGGGAAGCGGTCCCCGCCCCCGGCTGGATCGTCGACCGGCACGGCGTCGCGCTGCTCGAAACGGGTCACCCACGGGCGCCCGTCGATGAAGAAGACGTAGTTCGGATGCGAGCGGTGCGGCTTGGTTGTCGGGACCTTGCGCCAGTCGACCTCGCGCCCGAAGCGCTCGTACGGATCGCCGCCGAGCACGTCAACCAGGCGGATCAGCTCGCCGTCGCGGGTCAGCTCGGCCACCGCGTCGAGACCGGTCACCGCCACAAACAGAGTGCCATCCGGCCCCGGCGTCACGTGATGGAGGTCGTTGAAGCAGGGGAGGGAGATCACCCGCCGGACCGCGAACGACGGCAGGGCGCACTCCAGAATCTCGGTCTGGGTGCAGAGCCAGGCCGTGTCGCCGTCGGTCGTCGCCGCCTTGAAGAGGATGGACGGCTGTTCGTCGGGGCAGTTCTCGGGTGGCGAGACGTACTCGAGCACCCGCTCCGCTTGCCCCGTCGCCCCATCCACGCGCGCGACCACCGCGGCCTGGAACTTGTTCCACTCCGCGAGCTGGCGGAAGGTCGCCATTCGTTGCTCGCCCCCGACGGCCCAGAGCGTCTCCGTCACGCCCCCCTCCGCTTTCCGTTCCCCCGGGCCATGCGCAGCACCTCGAGCCAGCGCGCCGGGTTGAAATAGACGAACGTGCGGACGCCCACCAGGCGCCGCGCCGACCAGACCATCACCAGGTTGAGAACGATCAGCGTGGACGTCGTGGCGAGCGCGACGCCATAGCCCCCCCAGGCCGGGGCGAGAGCCGCGCTCAGCCCGACGTTCATCACCGCCGCTCCGGCCGTGAGGGCGAGCAGGCGGGTGTGATGGCCGCTCATCTGCAGGACGAAGCCGGCCGAGCCCGACGCGGTGTCCCAGAACGTGCCCACGGCGAGGATCAGGATGATCGCCCAACTCGCCACGTAGATCTCGCCGAAGGCCAGGCGGAGCAGCGGGCGCCCGAGGACCAGGATGCCGAGCAGCGAGACGGCCGAAATCATCGCCACCGCGGTCGAGGAGGTGCGCGCCAGCCCCTCCATCTCCTTGTGGCGGCCGTCCGCGTGGAGCACCGCGAACTCCTGCGGGATGAGGAAATTGGCGATCCCCGGCAGCGCCGCCATCACCTGCAGCACGCGGCTCGCGATGCCGTAGATTGCCACCTCGTCGTGCGGCCGCGCCCAGGAGAGGACCCACAGGTCAGACGAGACGAAGAGCACCGAGGCCGCGCTCCGCAGTCCCATCGCCGTGGTGGCGCCGAGGATCGTGCGGATCTCCGGCGGCGCCAGCGCGGCGCGTGGCTCCGTGGTCTCCTCGGGCGTCGTGCGGGAGAGCGACAGGGCATAGCCGAGAGCCCCGGCGAGCTGCGCGCCGAGGAAGACCGAGATCAGCAACTGCCAGGGGACGCCCGCCGACCCGCTCAGCCAGAGAGCCACGAAGCCGCCCAGCAGCAGCGCCCGTGGTGCCAGATGGGTGAGCAGTGCCGAGCTCGCGTACATCCGGAAGGCACGGAGATAGTTGTCCACCAGATGGCCGAAAGAGGCGAGCAGGGCCGCTCCCACCAGAAACGGCGTCGCCGTGGCGAGCTCGGGAGCGTCGAGCCGGCGGGCGACCCACGGCCAGGCAAGGGCGAGCGGCGGGACGATCACGCACCAGAGGGTGATCTGGATGCGGAACAGGCGGCTCCGCAACAGCGCGGTCGCCACGTCGCCCCCTTCTCCGCGGCTGGTTGGCGCGAAGCGCAGGGCGGCCGGGCCCAGACCCAGCTGCATCATCAGCCCCACCGCCATGATCGCCTGCAGGAGCAGCAGATAGGAGGCCACGTCCTGCGGATCCGCCACGCGCACCATGATGGTGCTGCCGACGAATCCCAGCGCCATGCCGAGGAACTGGCTGACCGCGAAGAAGGCGCCGCCGCGGCGCAGGGCGCCACCCGAGGCGCCGGTCTGCCGAGCCCCCTTTGGTACCGTCTGCGGAGAGGCCATGGAAGCCGTCGCCGCGTCAGCCGGTGACATAGCCGTAGCGCCTCAGCTCGGAGCCGGCGATCCGCTCCACCGTACGGATCTGATCGGGAGTCATCTCGGTCCGCCAGCGCTCGTCGAGCCGGATCTCGGAGGTCCGGGAGAGCCGCATGCGGTTGCCGATGATGTGGTGGTCGCTGGCCCGGAAATCCCCGATCGGCTGGTCCGGGGAGACGCCGAGGAAGCGGAAGACCCCCTCGAGCGCGTGCTCGGGGTCCCGGCAGAGGTCCTCGTGCCGCAGCACCATCCAGCGGTCCTCCGGGAACAGCCGCCGCAGCTGGTCCGCGTGGCCCAGCGACCCTCTCCAGGAGAGAGCCCCGTCCTCGACCGTCCTGCCGAGGTTGCGGATGGTCGAGCGGGCCACCGCGCGCCCGTCGCGGACCAGATGGATGATCTTGAGGTCGAGGCCAGGCACCCGGCGCAGCAGGAGGGCGCGGCCCGGGCGCTTCGTGGCATCGACGAAGACATGAGCGCCCTGAAGATCCATCACCACTTCGGCGAGCTGCCGGTTCACCTCCAAGCGGCGGTCGAGCTCGCGGCGGACCCCCCGCAGGCCAAGGAGGGCGGCCTTGCGGACCGTTTCGAGGAAGGGGCCGCGCGGCTCGGCCCAGACCACCCGGTTGCCCAGGTAGCCGTAGGGTCCGGCGGTCAGCGACGTGTCGGCGTCACGGATGTCGAACGGAACCCCGCGCGCCTCCATCTCCCGCGCCACCTCCTGCCAGAAGGCGCAGCTCTCGATCGGCTCGCCACAGGAGCAGGGGTAACCGTCGCGGTTGTAAGACGGTGCGATGAACATTTCACCCACCGTGGCAATCTCGGGATGCGCACCGAGAAGGAATGACAACAGGGTGGAGCCGGAAAACGAGTGCGACAGCACGAAGGCAAACGGCGTCTTCTCCCCATTTCGGAAACGACGCCGAGGGACGGACGGACGGGGATCTGTGGCTGCTCTGGAGAGTATGCTCATCGGTTGTTATAAACCGGTCGTCGCACGGTGACCTGAGCGCAACCTGCCGGTGCCGGAGTGCAAGATGCCTGCCTGGCTTATTTGGGTTGGGCGGAGGCGCCCTCTCCCGCTCCACGGGGGAGGGGCGGGGAGGGGGCCGCCAACCGCCCCACCGCCCCATGCAACCGCGCCAGATACTGCCCCTGCAGCTTGCCCAGCGGCACGTCCTCCCCCGGCGAGGCGTCGAGGATGTAATCCACCATCTCCTCTCCGGCGCGCAGGATCTCGCGGTCGCCGGTGCGCTGTCCGACGCGCACCAGCAGTGCCGCCATGCCGGCCTTCTCGGGATTGAACAGCTCCCTGCCGTCCGACTCGACCTCGAGCAGCCGGCCACCGATCCGCGGCCCCTCGAAGGAGTAGAGGAGGTTCTGCGGCCAGGGCGAGCGCACCGCACCTTTCTTGTCGTGGTAGCGCGCATCGAGGTCCACCAGCGTGTGGGCCACCGCGGTGAGCACCCGGCTGGGCCGCAACGGCGGCTCACCCAGCGGCTCGTCTCCCGAATCCTGCATCCACCGCTCGAGGAGCTCGGCGTCGTAAAAGGCGTTCATCCACAGCGGACCCGCCTCGTACTGCCCTGGGCGCTTTCGCCGCTCCCCCTTCTTGCCTTCTTTTTCCTCGGCCTCCTCCTGCTCCCGCGGGATGCCCGCCCCCTTCGCGTCCACCACGCCACCGAGGAATCCATAGGTCTTGCCGTCCCGCTGGAGCTCGGCGTACTGGTGGGTGAGCAGGCGGCCGAGGCCAGACTTGTAGTCCTCCAGGAAGCTCGAGTCCGGGCTCGTCAGCCCGAGGAAGCGGAAGGCGGTGAGCCATTGGATGCCCACGCGGCCACTGAAGCTCGACTTGGTGAGCGGATCGCCGGCCGCACAGGCCGCTCCCTCCGGACCGTCCACCGCCGCCATCACCGGCTGCCTACCGCGTTGCGGACACATCAGGCGGCGCATGTTTTCCCCGCCGCGGCGGAGTGTGTCCACGACTGTTCCATCGCCAGTGAGCCAGTAATACAAATACAGATTGTCAAAATAGGCATGGGAGCTATTGAAATCCGAACGGTAGGCGGCATATCCGGCTGGCGCCTGGCCGCAGTAGAACCAGCGCTCGTCCGGACCGCACTGCATGATCTGCGTGTGCAGCGTGCGCAGCGCGCCCGGGAACCCCAACTCGTCCAGCCACTCGACCTCGCCGGAGCGCATCGCCCAGAGCGGCGCCGTGGCGACCGTGTTGTGGTAATCAGTCCAGGCACCGCACCAGAAGGTGTCGTCCCATGTCTCGTTCGGCGTCGGATCGCCCTTCTTCTGGTTCTTCTTGTCCTTCTTGCACTGCAGCTCGCCGCCGTCCCATTTCCCCCAGTAGCGGGGGTAGACGCCGAACGTCATGAGACCGGCGAGGCCCTCCGCGTCGATGCGCTCCTCGGTCAGCTTCAGCACCTCCGGGACCACCCGGTCATAGGCGGCGACCCCGCGGGGGAGCGGACCGGCAGGGATCTCCTCGACCGCCTGCGAGCCGGCGAACCAGGCGGCGTCCGGCCAGGCGCGCAACGGGCGGTTGAGCGGCGCCCAAACCAGACGGTCGAGATCGGCGCGCTTCGGCGCGGCCGGCAGCGCGGAGACCGCCATCGAGGCGAACAGACCCTGGTGATGCGCGAGCCAGACCTTGTCGTCCGCCACGTCGATCGCCAGCCGCGCCGTCCGGCCGTCGCCGAGCAGGCGCAGCGCCTGCGGTTCGTAGCGGTGCATGTGGTTGAGCGCGACCGCCACGGCGCCGCCCGGCCCTCCTGCTGCGAGCATGCCGCCGTCGGCCCGCTCCCCGCGCGCCTGCTTGCCAGCCACGTCGACCTCGAACGCCAGCGGATCGTGCCGGCCGGAGCGCAGTGCCTGGCGCACCCGCGCGATCTCTCCAGAGCCGCCCTCGCCACCCGCCCCGACAGTGCCGCGTCCTTCCACCGCCGGCTTGCCGAAGGCACCGACCGCGGTCACGCTCAACGCCGGAGCGCCGCCGAGCGCGTCCAGATCGAGCTGCAGCGTGTCGCGCACCCGCTCGAAGCGGATCGCGTTCGGCTGTCCGTCCTTGGTCCGGATGCACCCCTGGCAGCCCAGGTTGCCCTCCCAGGCGACCGCATGCCGCACCAGCGCCGTGGGCGAGCCCGCGGTGAACACGTAGCGCCGCCGCGATCCGAGTACGCCGTCACCGACCGGCGGCAGGGCATACGACCCGTCCACCACCACGGTCGCGGAGAGAGGACCCGAGTGCTCGATCCACACCTTGCGGATCGCGGAGTGTCCGGCGCTCCGCCCGCCGGTCTGGACCGACATCTCGCCCCCCGTGACCAGCCGGCGGCCGCCGGCGAGGTGGATCGCCGAGAACAGCCCGTCGGTTCCCCCGACGTGGAACACCGCGGCGCCCGTATCCACCGCCACCCCCTGCCCCTCGCGGACCACCTTGAGCGGCCGGGGAGGCGGCGGGTTCGTCCCCGCCGAGCCGTCGGTCACCAGCCAGTAGGCCGCCTTGCTCCCCGGTTCCACCGAGGCCGGAAAGATGACCAGCAGCCATTGGATCGGGGCCTCGACGTCGGGCAGACCGGTGTTCCAGCGCGCCAGAACCTCGAATTGCGCGGGGACCAGCGCCCCTTTCGCGTCGACCACCGCGAACCGGTTTGGATCGCGCGCGGCGAGAGAGCGGGGGAGCGGGAGCCCCGAACGCAGCACCTCCCCCTGGCGGGCGATGCCGGCGGTCTCCCGGACCTCCAGGCGGATGCGGGCCGGTCCCGCCGAAGCGGGCGGCGTGGCGTCTTCCCTGACCTCGGCCTCGTCCTTGGCCGGAGCGGAGCGGTCCTCCGCCGACGCGTTGCAATTCAGGGCAACCAGAAACAGAAGGGACAGCAGGAGAAACGAGCCAAGGACTTTCAAGATACCGGATTTCGCTGCGAAAAGCGGACCAGGGGGCCTTCCCCCATTTTAACCCATGGTGTAATAATAGTTCTTAGCAGGGACCGGAATGAGCCGGGTGAGGGGGGATCCTTTGGAGTGGACTTCGAGAGGAGACTTTGATTGCCATGGGTTGAACGGAGTTATCTCCGGTACTTTCCCCCTTTGACCTGGCAGAGCGATCCACAGATTCAGTCCGTCCTGCGCCGCGTCGGCCCCAACGCCCGGATCATCGATCTGGGAGCCGGGGGGAGGCGGATCAGCTCGCGCACCGTCTGCGTCGACTTCCTCCCTTTCGACCAGACTGACGTCGTCGCGGACGTCCATCGTCTGCCGATCCGGGACGGCGTGGCCGATCTGGTGGTGGCCACGGGGCTGATCGAGCACGTGGACGACGACCGTGCGGTGCTGAGCGAGGCGGCGCGGTTGCTGCGTCCGGGTGGTCTGGTGCACATCGAGCTCCCCTTCCTGCAGCAGTACCACGAGGATCCGATCGACTGCCGCCGGTTTACCGTCCAGGGGCTGGAGCGCGAGCTCCGGCGCGTCGGCCTGGAGCCGGTGAATTCGGGACCCCACATCGGCCCGACCGTGACCATGATCACCCTGGCTGCCTACTACGCCTCGCTCTGGTTCGAGGGGAAGAGCCGAGCCGCCAAGGCGGTCTCCACCGGCGTTTTCTTCGCCTGCTCGACCCTCTTCTACCCCTTCAAATTCCTCGATTCCATCCTGGTCCACAAAAGGAGTGCCCACCGCCTGGCTTTTGGCGTTTTTTGCACGGCGCGGAAACCTACCTAGCCTGGGGTTTTCAACCCCAGGCGGTCCGACGCTGCGACGAGCGTTGCTCCGCTTGGGAAAGGCTCCGCATAGGACGGGTTCCATGCTAACGTTCACCCTCAGGGTTGAATAAGGAGCGCCCGCCATGCAGACAGCCATCTCCGCCCCCACGAACCTGGACCACACCCTGCTGGCCTTGGCCGATCCGACACGTCGGGCCATCCTCCGGCGTCTGTCGGGAGGGGAGGCGCGGGTGACCGAGCTGGCGCAGCCGTTCGCGATGTCGCTCAACGCGGTGTCCAAGCACATCCGCATGCTGGAACGGGCCGGACTGGTGCATCGCCGCCGCGTGGGGCGGGAGCACTTCCTCTCCTTCCAACCGGAGCCGCTCGACGAGGCCGCGGCCTGGATCGAGTCGCAGCGCGCGATGTGGACCGCGCGCCTGGATGCCCTCGAGAACCTGCTGCTGGCCGAGGACCGGGCGGCCGCCAACCCTCCTCCCAGAAAGGAAACCGCCGATGAAGAACGTTGAATCGACCGTCCGGACCCGCGTGACCCGCCGCTTCAGCGCATCGGCGGAGCGCGTCTTCGATGCCTGGCTCGATCCCGGCAAGGTGATGCAGTGGATGTCCGCACCCCACAACCACGGCATCTCGGGCCACATGGTGCGGGCCGAGATCGACGCGCGGGTCGGTGGTGCCTTCTCCTTCGTCGATCTGCGGGATGGCGAGGAAGTCGACCACGTGGGCGAGTACCTGGAGATCGACCGTCCGCGCCGCCTGGTCTTCACCTGGTCGGTCCCCAAGTTGTCGCCGGACGCGGACCGGGTGATCGTCGAGATCGAGCCCTTGGAGTCCGGCTGCGAGCTGACCCTGACCTGCGAGCTGCATCCCAATTGGGCGGAGTACGTGCCCCAGACGGAGAAGGGCTGGACCATGCTGGTCGACGCGATCGCCGAGGTGCTCGGAGAAAGCTGACCCGTGTATCGGAGCCTGGGAACCCCGTCCGAAGGTGTTGCAGAGGAACAATGTCGCACCGCACCGCTACAACGGGGCGTTGCAGCACTGCAATGAGGCATTGCAGCACTACAAGGGAGCTTTGTACCTCTGCAATGGCGCATTGCACCGCTACAACGGGGCTCTGCAGTACTGTAATGAAGCGTTGCAGCATTGCAATGGAGCGTTGTACCTCTGCAATCACGCCATGCACTGCTACAACGAGGCATTGCACTACTGCAACGAGGCATTGCACTACTGCAACGAGGCATTGCACTTCTGCAACGAGGCATTGCAGTAGTGCAATGGGACATTGCATCGCTATAACGGGCCGTTGCAGCACTGCAATGGAGGATTGCATCGCTGCAACGGAGCTGTGCACTGGTACGGAGGGGCTCCGAGGTCCCGCAACGGGAACGGTGACCTCTTCATCGCGCCATTGGGTCCCTGACCGTGCGTCAGGAGAGGCGCAGCACCTCTAGATACCACGTCTCTCTCTCAGAGAAGTGGTCCAGCAGCGTTGAGATCGGTTGCGCGTCTCTGTGGAGTGGGACACTCCTTCGCGTGTTGAGAAGCCCCGAGCCAAGACAATGCTGAATCGCCGGCAGCCCGGCTGACAGGGACGAGCGGATAGGCCGACCCTTCCGGGATAAGCCCGTCTATAGGACTGAGAAGCCTCTGGTGCTCCAAACCCAAGGTGCCTCCTTCGTCGGTGAGTGTCTGGAGTCCTGGGGGGAGTCAACACTTCGTCGCCAACCGGTGTCGGATAAGAGGGAGGCGGCCGGGTAAACCACGGCGGCAGCCGTATTGTCATGTCTCTCAACATTGGCCAGGATGCTGAAGCATGCTTCGCGCTGTAGTGCTCGGCACAACAGGGGCACCTTGCGGCAAGATGGTATAATCCTTGGAACTTCGAAGTTATATGAGGAAAAATATGGGTTCTTCGGGAACAAGCAGGAGCCTGCTGGCTTCAACCGGCTTTGTGGTAGTGGTCGTATTTGCGGTGTTCTTCTGGAACTATACCTCTCTGCAGTCACCAATGAACGAGGTGCTTGCTGATGATCCGAGGAATGAGGGCATCTCTGTCAAGGCGCATTTTGGTAGCTATCTGCAACCCTCTCTTCTCGTCTTCGATCTCCAAGAGGTATCTGGCGACAAGAGCCCAACTGATGTCTTTCGGGTCCTCCTGCAATTCGCAGCAGCAGTTCAGGAGCATCGGTTCGAGACTGTTCAGCTTAGCTACCATGGCGAGGTGAAGTTCCTTCTCAGGGGAGACTACTTCCGCCTCCTTGGGGAAGAGTATGACACTCAGAATCCCGTTTACACCATGCGCACGTTTGCCGAGAATCTTCTTCTTCCTAATGGAGAGCGGGCATACGGCACATGGGCCGGAGGTCTACTGGGAATCCTGGGTAAGCAGATGGAGGATTTCTCTGACTTTCACCACAAGTGGTATGTCGGAAGCCTGAGCTCGTCGTAGAGGCATTGCCATTGCTGGCTGAGGGGTTATTGCGGTAATAACGTCTGAAGATGGGAGAGTTTTTATGGTGCGATTCCCTGTGCTTCTCGCAGTTTTATTGGTGTTTTCCTTCGCCTGTGGTGTGCCGAAATCAGAACATGAAAGTTTGGTGTCTGAGCTAGATAGAACGAAAAGTGACCTAGAGGTGGCTACGAACAGGGTTGGAGAGCTGGAATCGGAAGTGAAGCGCCTTCGTGAGACAGATGGAGGCTACTGGGCTCAGATTCTGTCTTCCAAGAATGAGCGCCAATGGCGTGAGGTGGTGAGCCAGATTGACGTTCTTCTTGAAAGATGGCCGCAGTCTCCATACGTTGGCGAAGCGAGGAAGCTGCGTTCCGAGGTGGTGGAGTCTCAGGCAGCTGAGTTGCTAGAACGCGCTCGGACCGAGATTGCCGAGGAGAGCTTCGAGCAGGCCAAGAGCACGCTTGAAATGATTGGTAAGGAGTTTCCTGCCACTCGTGCCCATGCCCAGGCAGGGGTAGAGAAAAGATCTCTCGACTCAAAGATCGCGGCTGCCAAGCGCCGCCAAATCGGAAATGGTGCGTGGAGTGCATCGTCTGAAACTTCTCCCATCGATGATAGCCAAAATGTATTTCTCTCGCTTGCTTCTGAGGATGCAATCCACAGCCGGTTTGGAGAGCCAGTCCGGCCGCTTCTGTATGTGCGGTGCAAGGAGAAGGCGACACAGCTTTTCGTTGTGTGGGACGTTTACCTTGGGATTGATGAAGCAGAGGTCCTGCACAGGCTGGATAACAGGCCAGCTCGCACTTCAGCGTGGAATATTTCGACTGATCACAAAGCTACCTTTTACCGGGGAAGCAGCATTGGGTTTGCGCGGGAGCTTCTAAAACACGAGAAGCTTCTTCTGCAGGTCACTCCCTATGGTGAGAAGCCTGTCATGGCCTCCTTTGCTCTGGCTGGCCTTGAGAACGCCATCGTATCGCTGCAGGAGGCATGCGGCTGGAAGTAGCGGGATCTGGCGTGGCAGACGAGACAGCCGAATCCTGGATCTGATGCCCAGCAGAAAATCGACCCAGACGGCAAGTGGCACCGCTTGACCGCCCACGACAGGATGGGAAATCATGAAAGCTATAACGATTGCCTTGATGCTCCTTGCAGGTTCAACCATTGCTTGGGCCAGTGGAGAGGACAACCAGACACCATCGGATGACACGAGAGAATGCGTGAAGAACTTCACGGAGGATGGCTCCTTCTTCAAAGGTAAGACCTACAAGACATGGCGAGAGTACAAGGATGCCGAGTACGACAAGATCTTCCGAATCGTTGCCCAGGCTGTGGCCGGAGACAACTGGGGGGACGTGAATGCAAACAAGGACCTGGGCATCATTACTGCGGGGCAGGCCGTCACGATGGGACAAGGCTCTGTCGCTCCGCTGAATGTGATCGTCAAGGAGAAGAGCGGTGGCCTCGTCCGCGTTGAAGCCAACTTTGGCACCGCCGGTGGACAGAAGGCCGCGACCAAGGCCGTTCTTGCCGGGCTCTGCACGATCGTGGAGGCTGCTGTAGAGTAGGTGAATTCTTGCGGGCGGCGAACGCGATCGGGAAGTGGCTCCGTCGGCGTCTGCGGTGCTATCTTCGGAAGCAGTGGCGGGGCGAGGCTACTCCTCGCACCCAGTTCGGCTCCTGGAGATAGCATGCAGATCGCGGGAATTGATGGTTGCAAGTCACAGTGGCTTGCCATCGCTCACGTGCCGGGCTCTTCGTCATTCGTCGCGCAAGTCCTTGCGACGAGCGAGCTTCCGGCTCAACCATGGGCGCTGGCCGCCATCGACATCCCGATCGGCTTGCCCGACAGCGGAGCCCGGGTAGCCGATGGTGCGGCGCGCGAGTTTATCGGCCCTCGCCGCAGCAGTGTGTTCCCTTGCCCGATCCGGCCGGCGCTCGAGGCGACGTCCTGGCAAGAGGCATGCGAGATCACGTACCGGCACAACGGCCACCGGGTATCACAACAAACGTTCGCAATTCTCTCGAAGATTCGAGACGTCGATGAATGTGTACGGTCAACCGACCTCAGAGAACGCCTCTTCGAAGTCCATCCGGAGGTCTCATTTGCGGCCTGGAAAGGGGCCCCGACACTCCACGCGAAGAGGGATGTTCGCGGCCATGAGCAACGCCGGGCTCTCATCGCGGGATACTACGGGCCAGAGGCATTCGCGAGTGTCGCAGAGCAGATCGGTACGCGTAGCGTAGCCGCCGACGATATCGCCGATGCCTTCGCGGCGCTATGGTCCGCCGAACGACTCCTGAACGGCACTGCTCAGCGGCTGCCAGATACCCCAGCCGTCGACTCCTGTGGCCTTCCAATGCACATCTGGTACTAGACTGGGAGGGAGGAGGGGCCTGCACGTCGATGAGCTACCGAATAGTACCCATCACCGAGCAGCACATCGATGGCTTCCACGCGGCTCTCGATCGTGTTGCGCGCGAGCACCGCTATCTGGCGTTCCTGGAGGCTCCGGATATCGAGGTCGTACGCGGATTTGTCCGAACGAACATTCAGGAGGGCCATCCTCAGCTCGTGGCGGAGCTGGGCGAGTCCGTCGTTGGCTGGTGTGACATTCTTCCCAGCTCACGGCCCGTGTTTCGACATTGTGGAGTCCTGGGTATTGGCGTCGTCGCCGAGTATCGGGGGCGCGGCATCGGCAAGGTGCTCATGAAGGCGGCCCTGGAGGCCGCGATCGCAGCCGGAATCACCCGCGTCGAGCTGACGGTCCGCACCGATAACACCCGAGCGATCCCGCTCTATCAGGCGTTCGGCTTCACGATCGAGGGGCGCCTGCGCCGCCACATGCTCGTCACCGGGGAATACCACGACTCCTTCATCATGGCCCTTCTCGTGGGAGAGCCTTGTCCGGACGGCACGTCGCAGAAGGCTGTATGAGGATCTGACCGGGTACGAGGTTATGCTCTGGCAGGTCGCAGCGGCTGAATGGCTGGTGTTGTTCACCGGCCATTCAAGCAGAGCCCGCGAGAAAGGAAGCGATGATGAAGCGAGCAGTCTCGGTCCTTGTGGTGATCTTTGTGCTTCTGGGTGGAAGCGCGAGCGCCCAGAATGTCGATCCGATCGTGAGTGAAGGCACCATCGAGGCGCCGGTCGATGCGGTGTGGGCCGCATGGACGACCAGCGATGGCCTGCGGGCGTGGCTGGCGCCGCACGCGGAGATCGAGCTCCGGGTGGGGGGGCTGATGCGGACGAGCTACGATCCGAAGGGGACTCTCGGCGATCCGGGCACCATCGAGAACACCATCCTGTCTTTCGAGCCGAAGCGGATGCTCTCGATCAAGGTCTCCAAGGCGCCGGCAGGACTTCCGTTTCCGAAGGCGATCCATCAGATGTGGACTGTCCTCTACTTCGAGCCGGCGGGACCGGACCGGACCCTGCTACGGGTAGTCGGCCTGGGCTTCGAACCTGGGGAAGAGTCCCAGAAGATGCGTGCTTTCTTCGAACGCGGGAACGAAGCGACCCTGAAGCAGCTTCAGAGTCACTTCGCGAAAACG
>WUUC01040806.1_pt1 | contig 17898 bp, 17 predicted proteins | sample 6278441 | NCBI WGS metagenome assembly WUUC01 (sample SAMN13675441, study PRJNA597444) | soil metagenome | isolation source: soil | place: USA: Washington | collected 2017-10 | reverse complement strand
TCGGCAAGAACGTGCACGTTTCGGGCGGCGCCGGAATCGGCGGTGTGCTCGAGCCGCTGCAAGCCAATCCCGTGATTATCGAGGACAATTGCTTCATCGGCGCCCGCGCTGAGGTGGCCGAAGGAGTGATCGTCGGGGAAGGCTCGGTGCTCTCGATGGGCGTCTATCTCGGCCAGTCGACCAAGATCATCAATCGCACGACCGGCGAAGTCCTGCAGGGCCGAGTGCCCCCTTATTCCGTTGTCGTGTCGGGAACGCTGCCGGGCAAGCTCCTGCCGAACGGCACGCCGGGGCCGTCGCTCTATTGTGCGGTCATCGTCAAGACCGTGGACGAAGGCACGCGCGCCAAAACCTCTATCAACGAACTGCTCAGAGATTGAATCTGCTGATCTGCGCTGTCACTGCGGGTGGCAATGCCACCGGCAGCACCACAGGCCAGCGCCCCGACGAAGCGTAAGCAGAGCGACACCCTCCTGTTTGCCATCGCCGACACGCGCTCCGGGAGAAACACATCCGAACCGCTATTTGCCACTCCTGGTTTTAATGATATTGTAATTCCTCCTTAAGTTGTGGGGGCTGCAATGGATCTGGAGCTCAAGCCAGCGAACGATTGTCACTGCGAATGTGCTTGGCCGCTTTACGCGACTTTCGTCCGCTCAAACATGTTCTCCGGAGCCCCTGAACGGCGGGCACCGGCCGACTGGAACGAAACGGGTCCGTGAGGCCTACGCCTTCTTCTCAGTGGCGGGGGAATCGGCTCTCTTCGCCCCTGGAGCTTGAGAGGCTTAGGAACACTGGCGACATCGCCGCGTAAGCTGTCTTGGCATCGACGCGGTGGGAGCTTGAGGCTCGACGTCCGGATTGCGACCAGTTCCGTCATTCCCGGGCTTATTGTTTGAGGCCAATACTCGCCGGCCATGACCGAGGAGTTCGGACTGGTCGTTCCGGACCCCTCGAGCTTTCGGAGAAGAGCGCCGACAAGCTTTCCGCAGAAATGAGGTGCTGACGCAAGCCGAGCTGCCGCAGGCGTTTTGACACCGAGCGTCGGCAGAAAGGCCCGTGAGTCTCGTAGATCGAGTCGCTATACAGGGGCGGGAACTCGCGACTCGATGACAGACCTTCATCCAGATCTGGTGGCGCTCGCGCAGGAGCTAATCCGTTGCCCGAGCGTGACGCCCGCCGATGCCGGCGCGCTCGACGTGCTCGAGCGGACGCTGTCGCGCGCGGGCTTCAGCTGTCATCGGCTTCCATTCGAGCAGGAGGGCACGCCGCGAATCGACAACCTCTACGCTCGCGTGGGCTCCCGCTCGCCGCATCTTTGCTTCGCCGGTCATACCGATGTCGTCCCGCCAGGCGACGAAACGCTTTGGCGCCACCCCCCTTTCGCCGGCGAGATCGCCGACGGTGTCCTTTACGGACGCGGCGCCGCCGACATGAAGGGCGCCATCGCCGCCTTTGCCGCCGCGGCCTTGGACTACATCGAAGGCCGGGCCGGCGCGCTCCAGGGCTCGATCAGTTTCCTCGTCACCGGCGACGAGGAGGGCCCTGCGATCAATGGCACACGCAAAGTCCTCGACTGGATGGTTGCCCATTCCGAGCGGCCGGATCATGCGCTTGTCGGAGAACCCACCAATTCAACGCGGCTCGGCGAGTCTATCAAGATCGGACGGCGAGGCAGCCTTAACGGCCGCCTCACCGTTTCCGGCGTGCAGGGCCACGTCGCCTATCCGCATCTCGCCAAGAACCCAGTGCGCGGCCTGACCGCCGTGCTCGAAAAGCTCTACGAGACGCCGCTGGATGACGGGAGCGCGCATTTCTCACCCTCCAATTTTGAGGTGACGAGCATCGATGTCGGCAATCCCACGACCAACATCATCCCGGCGCGCGCCGAAGCCCTCTTCAACATCCGCTACAACGACCGGCATTCGCCCGACTCGCTTGAAGCGCGAATCCGAGAGGCCACGTCACTTGCGCTTGACGGCACGGGTCTCGATTTCTCCCTGCGCTTCGAACAGCCGAGCCAAGCCTTCCTCACGGAACCAGGTCCGCTCGATCAGGCATTGGGACAAGCGGTGAGTGAAGTTACCTGCCTTAAACCAAAGCTCGCCACCGACGGCGGCACGTCCGACGCGCGTTTCATCAAGGACCTTTGCCCCGTCGTCGAGTTCGGTTTGCTAACCGGCACCATTCACAAGGTGGATGAACAGGTCCGGCTCGACGATCTCGAGCAGCTCACGCGCATCTACCGCCGCTTTCTCGACCTCTATTTCGAGACCTTCGGGGCGTCAGGCCAATGAGCGGGGATCGGCGCTCGATTGGCGTGTTCGATTCCGGCATGGGCGGCCTTACGGTGCTCCGCGCCCTTGCCGAGCGTCTTCCGAACGAGCGCTTCCTCTATCTCGGCGACACCGCCCGGCTCCCTTACGGCACCAAGAGCGCGGAGACGGTGCGTGCCTATGCGCTTCAGGCGACGCGCCTTCTCATCGATCACGGCGTGAAGATGGTGGTCATCGCCTGCAACACCGCTTCTGCCGTTGGGCTTGACGTTCTTGCGTCGGCACTCGCTCCGATTCCGGTGATCGGCGTGATCGAGCCCGGTGCACGCGCCGGCATTGCCGCGACTCGCAACAAAACGATCGCGGTGCTTGCCACCGAGGGGACTGTTAAGGGCGGGGCGTATCCCCGCGCCATCCACGCGCTCGCCCCCGGCATGCGCGTGATGCAGCTGGCCTGCCAGCTTTTCGTAGCGCTCGCCGAGGAGGGTTGGACGGATTCGGGCATCGCCGTGGCCACGGCGAAGCGCTATCTCGACCCGCTATTCCGGGATTCCGAAGCCCCAGACACGATTGTGCTTGGCTGCACGCATTTTCCGGTTCTTGCCGGCGCCATTCGTGAGGCGGTGGCAAACGATGTGGCGATTGTCGACTCTGCCTTCACCACGGCCGAGGCGGTCGCGGAAGCTTTGTCGGTCAACGGACTTGATGGGACAGAGGGCAAGAGCGGCGAACTCCGCTTCCTCGCAACCGACTCTCCGGAGCGCTTCGCGCGGGTCGGCGCGATTTTCCTCGGCCGCCCCATCGATGCGTCAGAGGTGGAGCTCGTTGATCTCCGCAGCTAACCGCCTTTACACGTTTGGCGGGGGCGTGTTGTCCGGCAGGGCGGACGAAGCGGAGGTCGGGTCCGGCGGCGGAGGCGGCGTAGGCTTGTCGGCAGCGCTTCCGACGTCCTTGAGCAAGCCGTTGAGCCAGCCACGCCCGAGCAGGACGAGAACGGCGGCAGCGTAAACGACTGCCCCCGCAAAAACGAGAATGGCGAGCGCCGTCTCGTCGCGGAAATGGGCAAATCCGGAGAGCGTATCACCCAAGAGCCGATCGCCGGCAAAAAGCGCGACCGCGAGGATGGCGCCGGCAACCAGCAGCTTGATCACTGGCTTTAACCCCGCGCCCGAGACGGCAAAACCCTGCCGGCGAGCGAAGACCGTCAACAAGCCAAGATTGATCCAGGCACCGACGCTTGTCGCGAAAGCAAGGCCGACTTGCGCGAGCGGACCCATCAGCATGACCTTCAGAGCGATATTCACGGCCGCGGCGAGCAACGCCGCCTTCACCGGCGTCGCCGTGTCGCCGCGCGCATAGAAGGGCGCTGTGAAGCTGCGCATCATCACGAAAGGCAGGAGGCCGATCGAATAGGCGGCGAGCGTTGCGCCCGCCGCCGCGGCATCTGCGGTCGTGAAGGCGCCACGCGCGAACAGCGCCCGCATGATCAGTTCAGGAATGGCGAAAGCTGCCGCCGCCGCGGGGACCGCAAGAAGCAGCGCAAGCTGGATGCCGCGCGCCTGCGCGAGCGCCGCCCCGTGAAAATCGCCGGCGGCGATGCGGCGCGACATTTCCGGAAGGAGCACCGTTCCGACAGCGATGCCGACCACGCCGATAGGAAGCTGGTTGATGCGGTCCGCGTAATAAAGAGCGGAGAGCGCGCCGGTCGGCAGGAAGGAGGCGATCAGCGTATCTGCGAACAGCGCGAGCTGCACGCCGCCGGCGCCGATGATCGCCGGCCCCAGCGCCTTCAGGAACCGACGCGTCGGCTCATCGAGCTTCGGCATTCGCAACCTGATGCCCACCCCGCGCATCTCGGCATCGACTGCGACCAGCACGACCTGCGCCACGCCCGCGATGAGAACGCCCCAGGCGGCCGCATGGCCGGCGCTATCAAAGAAAGGCGCCAACAGGAGCGTCGCTATGAGAGAGAGGTTGAGCAGAACCGGCGCGCCCGCCGCGGCGGCAAATCGCTCATTCGCGTTGAGAACGCCGGCGAGCAGCGTCTCCAGCGAGACGAGCGCAAGGTAGGGAAAGGTGATGCGCGTCAGCGCCACCGCAAGATCGAAGCGCGTCGGATCGCCGACGAGACCAGGCGCAAGGACGCTCACGACAGCCGGTGTGAAAAGGAGCGCGAGCCCAAGCAAAACAAGATTGATGAGGGTAAGCGCCGCAGCGATCCGATCGGCGAACAGCTTCGCCACGTCGATGCCGGCCTGCTGAAGCGTGCGCGCATAAGCCGGAACGAAGGCCGCGGCGAACGCGCCTTCGGCGAAGATGGCGCGAAAATGGTTCGGCAGTCTGAAGGCGACAAAGAAGGCATCCGCGATCGGGCCGGCGCCGAGCACGGCCGCCATCACCACGTCGCGGACGAAGCCGGTGATGCGGGAGAGAAGAGTGAGACCCCCGACCGTGGCGATACGTTTGATCATCGATGGCCGGCCGTTTCGGAAGCGGTCTTGGTCTGCATCGTCCCTCCACGCGAGCGGCCGGCACGCGACCATCGCGAAGGAAGGTCCTACCCCAGGCCGGCGGGAACTGTCCAATAAGCTGACGCCGCACGCTACGAGGCGCGTCTCAATAATCGACTTTGACGAGATAAAGTCCCTCGGGAGGGGCAACCGGACCGCAAGCAGCGCGGTCGCGAGCCGCAAGCGCCTGCTCCAGATCTCCCCGCTGCCATCTGCCCTCGCCGACGAGCTTCAGCGACCCGACCATGGACCGCACCTGATTGTGCAGAAAAGAGCGCGCGGAGGTCTCAACCCGGATCACGTCGCCATGGCGGGAGACAGACATGGCATCCAACGTCTTCACCGGCGAGGCGGCTTGGCATTCGGCCGAACGGAAAGTGGTGAAGTCGTGCCTCCCGACCAGAATTTGTGCCGCGTCCCGCATGGTCTCGACATCGAGGCTCCGAAACACGCCCCAGGCCCGGCCGCGCTCGAGCGCCAAAGGGCTCCTCCGGTCAATGATGCGATAGAGGTAGTGCCTCGCCCGCGCGGAAAAGCGCGCATCGAACCCATCAGAAACGATCTGGCAGGCGAGCACGGAGACGGGATCCGGCCGTAGCTGAGCGTTGATCGCGTCACGCACGATGCCGGTGTCCCATTCTCGCGCAAGGTCGAAATGCGCCACTTGCGCTAGCGCATGCACGCCGGCATCGGTCCGCCCGGCGCCGCGTGGAAGCGCCTCCTCTCCCGAGAAAGCCTCAATCGCTTGCGCGAGCCGCGCCTGGACGGACAGCCCGTTCCCCTGGATTTGCCATCCGACAAACGGGCCCCCGTCATATTCGATAGTGAGCTTGTAGCGCGGCATCCCGGTCCTGAGCCCCGAGCCCGTGGTTACTGGATTTCTGCTTGCGCGGGAACGCTAAAGCGGCGCTTCACAGGACCTTGGTCCCAGGTGCAAGAGCAGCTCCGCGCAGGAACTCTGCGGCCGGCATCGGGCGCTTCCCGGCCCTCTGAAGCTCGATGAGCCGCACCGCCCCTTCACCGCAGGCGATAACGAGCTGAGCATCAAGCACCGCGCCTGGTGCCGCCTCGCCCTCCACCAGCGTGGCACGTAAGGCGCGCACCCGCTCCAGCTTGTCGCCGATCGTGATCTCGAACCATGCGCCGGGATGAGGCGACAGCCCGCGGATCAGATTGTGCACCTCGCGCGCCGGGCGCGACCAATCGATCCGCGTCTCGGACGCTTCGATTTTCTTCGCATAAGTCGGTTCGCCCTGTTGCTCGCGGCAAGCGAGCTGTCCTTGTTCAAGCTGGGCGAGAGCTTCGACCATGAGCCCTGCCCCGTCTTCCGCCAGCCGGTCGTGCAGCTCTCCTGCCGTCTCCTCCGGGCCGATCGACACCCGCTTTTCGAGGCAGACGGGGCCCGTATCCAGCCCCTCGCCGATGCGCATGATGCCCACTCCCGTCTCCGTATCGCCGGCGAGAATAGCACGCTGGATCGGCGCGGCGCCGCGCCAGCGAGGGAGCAGCGAGGCATGCAGATTGAGGCAGCCATGGCGAGGCGCTTCCAAAATCGACATCGGCAGGAGAAGACCGTACGCGACGACAACGCCTACATCGGCGCCAAGCGCGCGAAACACGCCCTGTTCGTCCTCGCTCCTCAAGCGCTCGGGGGTGCGAACCTCGAGGCCCTTCTCCTCTGCAAGGACCTGTACCGGCGATTTCCGTGGGCTGAGTCCACGGCCGGCAGGGCGCGGCGGTTGCGTATAGACGGCTGCGATCTCGTGTCCGGCCTCGCGCACGGCCCGAAGCGTCGGAACCGCGAAATCTGGCGTTCCCATAAAGACGATGCGCATCACGGCCTTATGTCATTGCCGTCCTTGACCCGGCAATCCATTCGTAGGCCGCGCGCCCTAAAGCGCCCTCTCGACGCGGCGTTGCTTCGTCAGCTTTTTCACGATCATGTCGCGCTTCAGCCGCGAGAGGTAATCGATGAAGAGGACGCCGTTCAGGTGATCGATCTCGTGCTGAACGAGCGTCGACCAAATGCCTTCGAGCGTCAGCTCCTGCGGCCGCCCCTCTTCGTCAAGATAGGCGACGCGCGTCACCGCGGGCCGATCGACGTCGGCGGTGAATTCGGGGATCGAGAGACAGCCTTCCTCATGCGTCCGCATCTCTTCCGAGCGATCGAGGATCTCCGGATTGATCATGATCAGCGGCGTCTTCGGCTCCTCGTCCCGCGAAGGATCCATGACGATCAGACGTCGGGAGACGCCGACCTGGGGTGCCGCAAGCCCGATCCCCGGCGCGTCATACATGGTCGCGAGCATGTCCTCCGCAAGCCGAAGCAGCTCCTTGTCGATCCTCTCGACGGGGAGCGCCTCCTTTCGCAGCAGTGGGTCCGGAAGCGTGATGATGGGAAGGATCGCCATGGCGCGCTGACTTAGGCAGGCCAGCCCGAAGGGTCAATATGTTCCCGTTTTGGTCCGTTAAGGCGCGAATCGGTCTATAGCTAAGCACATGACATTCGAACCGATTCGCCTCGGAAGCGTCGCGCTCGACCCAGTGCACGGCGTGCTTGGGTTGCTCGGGCTTGCCGCCCTCGCCCTCCTCCTGTTGGTGATCTTCGTCGGCCTCAACATGAGCCGTCGCCGGCGCGAGGCCAAAGAACAAGAGGCGAATCTCGCCGAATTGAAGGGCCGCCTGCAGACACTCGCCGAACTGAGCGTCACGCGCCACGGCGAGCTCGCCCGCTCGGTGAACGAGCGGCTCGATCGCATGACGCACCGGGTCGGCACCGATCTCAGCGAAACGGCGCGCAAAACAACCGACTCCATTTCAAAGCTTTACGAGCGCCTCGCGGTGATCGACTCGGCACAAAAGAACCTGACAGAGCTCTCGACCAACATGGTCTCGCTCCAGGAGATCCTCGCCAATAAGCAGGCGCGGGGCGCCTTCGGCCAGATCCGCATGGAAGCCATCATCGAGGACGGACTGCCGCAGGGTGCCTATACCTTCCAGGCGACGCTCTCGAACGGCAAGCGGCCCGACTGTCTCCTGCACCTGCCGAACACGCGCGCCGGTCTCGTGATCGATGCAAAATTTCCGCTGGAGGGGTTCGAGGCTTTTCGCGTGGCACGCCGGCCTGAGGAGAAGAAGGAGGCCGCCCGGCGTGTTCGCCTCGATATCACCCGCCATCTTGAGGCGATGGCCGAGCGCTATTTCATTCCGGGCGAGACGCAGGACAACGCCATTCTGTTCGTGCCTTCGGAAGCCGTCTATGCCGACCTCGCCGAGCACTTCTCCGATCTCGTGCAGAAGGCGCATCGCTCCCGCATCGTCATCTGCGCCCCGAACATGTTGATGCTGGCGGTGCAGACCATGCAGGCGATCCTGAAAGACGTGAAGATGCGCGAACAGGCGCATCTCATTCAGGGCGAGGTGTCACGGCTGATGGAGGATATGGGGCGGCTGCGCGAGCGGGTTCTCGATCTTCAGCGGCATTTCGGCCAGGCGAACCAGGACATCGAGAAGATCCTCACTTCCTCCGAACGCATCGCCTCACGCGGCGCCAAGATCGAGAATTTGGAGTTCGAGGGCGACGCGCAGAGCCCCGCCCCGGCCGATCGCACTACCCCGCTTGCTGCCTCAGCCTCTACGCAGGCATCAGCCATGGCGGCGGAGCCACGCCGGCGCATCGCCGTCGTCAGGCGTCAACCGGACCTGCTCGCCGGGGAGTAGCTCGAGGCGCGACGTCCGCGCCACGCCGCCAAGAGCCCGCGCTGCGGCGCCAATAAAAAAGCAAGAATGAAGAGGCTCGCCTGCACGAGGACGATGCAGGCCCCGGTCGCCGCATCGATATGGAAGCTGAGAAGCGTTCCCGCCGTGCTGGAAAGGGTCGCGGTCGCGGTCGCAATCAGTAGCATCCGGTCGAAACGATCGGTGAGGAGGAAGGCGGTCGCGCCGGGCGCGATCAGCATGGCGATAACAAGGATGATGCCAACCGCCTTCAGCGAGCTCACGATGGTTAGTGAGAGCAGCACAAGCAGCCCGTAATGCAAGACACGCACGGGAAGGCCGATGGCGCGCGCATGGTTCGGATCGAAGCAGTAGAGAAGAAGGTCGCGGCGTTTGAAGAGCACGATGAGCAGCGTTCCGCCGGCAACAATTGCCGTCTCGATGAGGTCGCGCGGGGTGACGCCGAGCACATTGCCGAACAGGATGTGATTGAGGTGCTGGTCAGTCTCGACCCTCGTGAAGAGGACGAGGCCCAAACCAAACATGCCGGAGAACACGACACCCATCACCGTGTCCTGCTTGATGCGGCTGTTCTCCTTGAGATAGCCGGTCAACAGCGCGCAGGAGAGACCGGCGGCGAAAGCGCCGAGCGCTAGCGGCAGCCCGAGCACATAGGCGATGACGATGCCGGGCAGAACCGCGTGCGAAATCGCGTCGCCCATGAGCGACCAGCCCTTCAAGACGAGATAGCAGGAGAGCACGGCGCAGACGGCGCCCACGAGCAGCGAAACGACGAGCGCCCTTTGCATGAAGGGGTAGCTGAGCGGGAGCGTAATCCAATCGATAGCCGCGCTCATGCCAGCGCCCTCGCTCCCATCCGCGCGCGGCGCGCGGCGAGCACTCCGTGCTTCGGCGCGAAAAAGAACGCTGCGAGGAAAACGAGCATCTGCAGGGTGACGATCACTCCCCCTGTCGCCCCGTCGAGGAAATAGCTGAGATAGGCGCCGACAAAGCTCGTCACGGCGCCGATTCCCATCGCAATAAGGATCAGCCGGCCGAAGCGATCGGTGAGGAGATAGGCCGTGGCGCCGGGAGTCACGACCATGGCGATGACGAGGCAAGCGCCCACCGTCTGCAGAGCCGCAACGGTGCAGGCGGCAAGCAGTGTGAAGAACAGGACCTTAACCGCCCAAGTGTTGAGCCCGATGCTGCGGGCATGGCTCTCGTCGAAGAAGGTCACCATGAGGTCTCTCCATTTCAGCGCAAGCACGCCGAGGGAGACGAGTGCAATGATGACCACTTGCCGCACATCCTCGTCGGAAATGGCGAGGATATTTCCGAGCACGATGGTTTGGACGCTCACCGATGTCGGCCAAATGGAGGCGAGGAGGAGCCCCAGCGCGAACAGCGCCGTGAAGACAAGGCCGATGACGGCGTCTTCCCGCAGCTTGGTGTGCTCTTTGACGAAGCCCATGCCTGCCGCGGCGAGAAGGCCGGCAATGAACGCTCCGGCGGCGAAGGGAAGGCCGAGAATGGCGGCGGCAGCCACGCCCGGCACGATCGAATGGGCGAGCGCGTCACCCATCAGCGACCAGCCTTTCAGCATCAGGAAAGAGGAGAGGAACGCGCAAACCGCGCCGACGAGGGCACTCACCCACATCGCCTTGATCATATAGTCGTAGCCGAAGGGGACGAGAAGCTCCGACATCAGGACGGCCTTCTCTTGCGTTTTTCGGCGTTCTTGGCCTTTTCGTCCTCGCCATAAAGGACGAGCGGCCGTTCGTCGTCGGTGAGGACGGTGAGCGCACGCGGATCCTGATCCTCGTGCAGCGCCCTGCCCGAGAGACTGAAGCGCCGCAAGACGCCGCCGAAGGCGCGTTCGAGATTCTCTTGGGTGAACACCTCCGCCGTGGGACCGGCGGCAAGCACGGTGCGGTTGAGCAGCACCACCTCGTCGCAAAAATCCGGCACGCTGCCGAGATTATGCGTGGAGACGAGCATCAAATGTCCGCTCGCGCTGAGCTCGCGCAGCAAACCGATGATCGCCGTTTCGGTGCTGACATCGATCCCGGTGAAAGGCTCATCGAGCAGAATGATGCTTGCTTCTTGCGCAAGTGCACGCGCCAAGAAGACGCGCTTCTTCTGGCCGCCGCTCAATTCGCCGATTTGCCGCTTGCGATAAGCGGTCATGCCGACGCGGTCCAAGGCGTTATCAACGATGCGCCGATCGTCAGCGGACGGGATGCGCAAGAAATTCATATGGCCGTATCGGCCCATCATGACGACGTCTTCGACGAGTACTGGAAAATTCCAATCGACATCCTCGCTCTGCGGCACATAGGCGACGATGTTGCGCTTCACCGCCTCATCCACCGAAAGCCCGCAGAGTTTCACCTCTCCCGAAACGGGCCGGACGAAGCCCATGATGGCCCTGAAGATGGTGGACTTGCCACTGCCGTTCACGCCGACGAGGCCGCAAATCGTTCCGGACCCGACAGAGAAGGAGGCGTCGTGAACGGCGGTGTAGCCGTTCGGGTAGGTGACGGTCAGGTCACGCAGCACGATGCTCGGTTCGCGAACCGGTGCCGAAGGAGCCGGGGCGAGTGCGCCATCAGTATCCAGCGGCATCCTCGAATCCTCGTGCGACCGTCTCGACGGTGGTCCTCAGGAGATCGAGATAGGTCGGGACGGGACCGCCCGCATCGCTGAGCGAGTCGACATAGAGAACGCCGCCGTAACGCGCTCCTGTCTCTTTTGCCACCTGTTTGGCGGCGCGGTCCGAAATCGTGCTTTCGCTAAACACCACTGGAATGCCGTTGGCACGGACGAGGTCGATGACTTTGCGCACTTGTTGCGGCGTTCCCTGCTCGTCAGCATTGATCGGCCAGAGATAGGCCTCGCGCATGCCATAGTCGCGGGTGAGATAACTGAAAGCACCCTCGCTCGACACGAGCCAGCGTTTTTCCTCGGGGATGGCGGCAAGCCGCTTTCGCAACGGCTCATCGAGCGCCTTGATCTTGGCGGAATACGCCGCGGCATTGCGGTTGTAGCTCTCGGCGTTCGCGGGATCATATTTGACGAGCGCTTTTCGAATGTTTTCCACGTAAGCGAGCGCATTCGTCGGCGACATCCAGGCGTGCGGATTGGGCTTTCCAGTGTAAGGCCCCTCCCGAATGCCCATCGGCTCGACACCTTCCGACACCACGACGCTCGGCACGTCCTGCACGTTCTGGAAGAATTTCTCGAACCAGCGCTCAAGATTGAAGCCGTTCCACAGCACAAGATCGGCATCCTGTGCTTTCACGATGTCGAGCGGTGTCGGCTGATAGTCGTGGATTTCAGCGCCAGGCTTGGTGATCGATTCGACAACCGCTTTGTCGCCGGCGATGTTCTGGGCGATGTTCTTGATGATTGTGAAGGTGGTGACGACCTTGAACGGCTTCTCCGGCTCCGAGGCCGGCGCGCACCCGACCAGAATGCCGAGCGTAAGAATAATTGCCGCGGCCCAAAGTGATGGCCGCCATACAAAACACCGAGACATGCGGATTCCCTTATCGTTCAGACAACGACACGATAATTGCAGTTGCAACTTATTTGCAAGTAAAAGTTCCAACGGGCCGCTTTCAAGCCGAAAATTTAGGCATCGTCGAATTCGAAAAGGGCCCGCGGCAAGCCGGATGCGCCTTACGTTTTCTGGCTCCTGTGAGTCCGCTTCACGGCGGCTTTGGTCTTGCGCTGCTTGGCGTGCGCCGTCTTTGCGTGCCGCTCGCCCCATTTCATGCCCTCGAATTTCATGCCGTCCGGGTCCAGGAAGAACACCGCGTAATAGTCGTCGTAATATTCCCCGGCGGGATCGACGATGCTAACACCCTCCTCCTTCAGGAACTCCTGCAGGGCATCGACATCCTTCCGGCTCCGGAGCTCGAAGGCATAGTGGTGGAGACCGATATTGCCGATGCGGTGCTTGTGCTTTCGTCCTTCTGCATCGGCCGGCCCGATCCACAGCCGCGTCTTGCCATTCGTCCACCCGATCGCCTCATCGTATTCTTCGAGAATCTTGAAGCCGAGAAATCCGAGCAGCTTCCCGTAGAAGGCCTTAGACCTCTCGTAATCGCCGACGCGGAGAACGATGTGGTCAATCCCGACGACACGCGCCATCCCGAAACCTCCCGTGGTGGAATTTGTGATTAACGCAGATCCGGGGGCATTCGTCGCCGGGAGCGGCGCGGCGCCATCTCGGCAAAGCCCAGGCATGACGAACCGGACGGCGACTGGTATGAGTTATCGATGACGGCCGAGGGGGAAACGAGGGAAAGGCCTGGTTTGGGCGCGCGTCTCGCGCGCTGGGGAAGCGTCTTCCTCGACCGGCGCGTCCTCATCATGCTGCTGCTCGGCTTCTCCTCGGGCCTGCCGCGGGAGTTTCTCCTTGGCTGAAACGCAGCGCAGTTGGACGGAGATTCTGTTCACCCGGAAGATGCTGACCTGCATCTTCCTGGGCTTCTCGTCCGGGATGCCTCTCTACGTCCTGATCTCCTTGGTGCCAGCTTGGCTACGCAGCAAGGGGGTGGACCTTGCCACCATCGGTCTGTTCGCCCTGGTTGGGCTGCCTTATACCTGGAAATTCCTCTGGTCGCCCCTGATGGACCGGTACAAGCTGCCGTTCCTTGGCCGCCGGCGGGGCTGGGCAGTCCTGGTGCAGCTGGGGCTGCTGTTTTCGATCGGCGTGTTGGGCCAGTTCGATCCATCCGCCTCGCTCCAAACGATTGTCGCCATCGTATTTATCGTCGCCCTGTTTGGAGCCAGTCAGGACATCGTTATCGATGCCTACCGGCGTGAGCTCCTGGCCGACGACGAACTGGGAACCGGCACGTCCATCTGGGTCAATGCTTACCGGATTTCCGGTCTGGTGCCCGGTTCTCTGGCACTGATCCTGGCTGACTACCTACCTTGGACGGTGGTGTTTTGGGTCACTGCTCTGTTCATGCTGGTCGGCATCCTCACCACCCTGATGATCAGGGAGGTAAGTGATGACGCGTTGGCGCCGCGCACCTTGCGGGAGGCCGTTATCAATCCCTTCGTGGAGTTTTTCAGCCGCGATGGACTTATGGCGGGGTTAGCCATCTTGGCCTTTTTGTTTCTCTACAAATTAGGGGACAACATGGCCACGGCGCTCGCGACGCCCTTTTATCTCGATATGGGCTACAGCCTCAGCGAGATCGGCTCAGTGGCCAAGGCGGCCGGCCTGTGGGCCAGCATCGCCGGCGGCACGCTTGGCGGCATCATCATGCTTAAGGTGAGCATCAACCGGGCCCTGTGGCTCTTCGGTTTTGTGCAGATGTTCACCATCCTTCCGTTTGTATGGCTGAGCCAGGCAGGCCATACGCTGGTGGGGCTGTTCGTCGTGGTAAGCGGCGAGTACCTGGGAATTGGTCTTGGAGCGATCGCGCTCACTGCCTTTATGGCCAGGGAAACCAGCAAGGCCTTTACGGCAACTCAATTTGCCCTGTTTAGCAGTTTCATCGCCGTTCCGCGCACGCTGGCTAATGCCTCGACCGGCTTTATCGTGGAAGCCTTAGGGTGGACACAGTTCTTCATCTTCTGCACCATCGTCGCGATTCCCGGCATGCTCTTGTTGTTGAAGGTGGCGCCGTGGACCGAGAGGCGGCGTGGCGATGTCGAGGAGATCGAGCGGCGCGAACGCCAGGAAGCCGCTTCCTCCTCATAGAGCGCGTTCGGCGGGCGCCATCATCCTGTCATGGGCCGGAAGCAGCATTGGACGGCAACCGGAGGAGCTGCCGATGGCTGCCACCGCCCCGAACGTCTTCCCCTGCCTTTGCTATCGCGATGCCAAGCAGGCGATAGACTGGCTCTGCCGGGCCTTCGGCTTCGAGAAGCACGCGGTTTACGAAGGGCCGGACGGTAGCATCGCCCATGCGGAGTTGAGGCTGGGACCTGGCGTCGTCATGCTCGGGTCGGCCAAGGAAAACCACTTCGGCCTGGTGCCGCTGACGGACGGCAAGGTCACGCAGGTCACCTACATCGTTGTCGAAGATCCCGATGCCCATTGCAGTCGCGCTACCGTCGAAGGCGCGGAAATCGTTGTGCTGCTCGCCGATATGGAATACGGCTCACGCGAATACACCGCGCGCGATCCGGAAGGCCATGTCTGGAGCTTCGGCACCTATCGGCCAAAACCGGCCGACTCGGAGTAGAGGTCTCAGAACGACTTCCGTGCCTTGACCGCTGCCGCGAGCGTCCCCTCGTCGAGATAGTCGAGTTCGCCGCCGATCGGCACGCCATGCGCAAGCCGCGAGACGGTGAGGTTCGGGCCGGACAGCTGGTCCATCAAATAGTGCACCGTCGATTGGCCCTCGACTGTCGCGTTCAGCGCAAGCAGCACCTCTTTCACCTGCGGCACGCCCGCGCGCTCCACGAGCTTGGTGATGGACAGATCCTCGGGGCCGACGCCGTCGAGCGGCGAAAGCGTGCCGCCGAGCACGTGATAAAGGCCGTTCAGCACGCCGGCGCGCTCGAGCGCCCAGAGGTCGCCAACCTCCTCGACCACGCAAATCAGCGAGCGGTCGCGCGTCTCGTCGCGACAGAGCGTGCAGGGAGTCACAGTATCGATATTGCCGCAGGTCTCGCAGGTGACGATCGCGTCGCGCGCTTCGGCAAGAGCGGCGGCGAGCGGCGCGAGCAACTGTTCCTTTTTCTTGACGAGCTGGAGCGCGGCGCGGCGAGCCGAGCGCGGTCCAAGCCCCGGTAGGCGCGCAAGCAGCTGGATCAGCCGCTCTATCTCAGGCCCTGCCGCCGCCCGTGCCATCGCCAAGTATTTCCTCACTGATCGGTCGACCAACGAGAACGCTTTTTCGTGTTTTCGCCGCTCGCCATGCGCCGCGGATTTTTCTATTAGGGACTGGCGATTGCCGAACACCTCGGCGTTTGTGAACCGAACTAGAGTGATGTCAAACCGTGTGCAGTCCCGCGCCTTCACCTTGTCTCTGGCCCTTCGCTCATCGCTTGAGTGAGAAGAACCATCTATCTCCACTGCCAGTCTAATCTCCGGAAAAAAGAAATCGACAATCCACTTTCCACTAATTGGATGTTGGCGTTCGAAGCGTCCCCGCAAAATTCCTTTGTTGAGCCCCTTTAGGATCGCCGCGAACCGCTTCTCGGCAGCCGTCGGTGCGCGCCTATTGGCTTCCGCAAACTTCCTTATGTTGCTCTTCGGAAATCGGAGTGGCGAGAGTGGGAACTCACCAACGACCCGCGGCAATACGGTCGCGGTGACGCTCCCCTTTGACCTAGCATGCGACCTGCTCCGTCCCTTTGAGTTGGTTCGTAGCCGTATCATGCCTCCGGCTGTCTCTCAGAAGAGCTTCAAGCCGGGAGGGAGCGGCAGTCCGCCGGTGAGACGCTGCATCTTCTCCTGGATAACGCCTTCGACCTTGCCCTTTGCATCCGAATGCGCCGCAACGATCAGGTCTTCGAGGATTTCTCCTTCGCCGGGCTTCAATAAGGAGGGATCGATTTTCACCGAGATCATATCGCCCTTCCCCGAAAGCGTGACGGACACAAGCCCACCGCCCGAACGTCCCTCGATCCGCGCTTGTTCGATCTCGGCTTGAAGCTCGGCCATACGGCTTTGCAGCTCCTGCGCCTGCTTCATCATATTCGTGAAGTTTTTCATGGATTGGTCCCGTCGTCCTTAAACTCCATCTCCGCCTCGGGCCTCTCGGCAGGAGCGTCCTCACGCTGGTAAGGCCGCACCGCGGCAATCTTCGCGTCGGGGAAGCGCGCAAGCACTGCCTTCACGTCGGGGTGCTCGCGGATTTGCTCGAGCTCACGCGCTTCGCGTGCCCGCCTCTGGGCGCCGAGGGGCTCCTCGCCCTCCTCCCCGCTCAGAACCACAATCCACACGCGCCCAGTCCAGGTTCTCAATTTCCGCATCAGCTCCTGGCCGAGATCCTTCGGCGCTTGCGGCAGGGGATTGAGCTCGATCTGGCCGGGGCGGAAGCGGACAAGGCGCACCTGTTCGGTGAGCGCATGCTTCAGCTTGAGGTCGCGCATGTCGGTGGCGAGCGCGACAACGTCCTCAAAGCTGCGTGGGTCCGCGGTTTCGGTCTCTGTCTCTGCCTCCGCGTCGACGCCGCCAGGCTCTGGCGCGGCACCATAGTTCGGCGGTGGCTCGTCGGCTTCTGCGTGGATTGGCTTCCGCTCGGGCGGCGCTTGGGTCTTGCCTGCTGGCGGGGTCTCACGCCCCCCCGAGCCGTCGCGGAGGCGCCCTGCAAGATCGGCTGGCGTCGGAAGATCGGCGGCATAGGCGAGCCGCACCAGCACCATGTCTGCGGCAGCTTGCGGCCGCGGCGAGGCGCGCACCTCGTCATAACCCTTCAGCAGCATCTGCCACGCACGGCCAAGCACCGGCATCGACAATCGCGAAGCAAGATCGGCGGCATGCGCCCGCTGCGCTTCGCTTGCCGCGGGATCGGCACTCTCCACCGCTTTGACGAGGGTGACGGCATGGACCGCATCGGCGAGGTCGGCGATGATCTGCGCCGGCTCGGCGCCGTCGGCTGCAAGGAAGGAGAGCTTTGCAAGCGCCTCTCCCACCTCGCCTCTCAACACCGTTTCGAGCAGATCGAAAACGCGCCCGCGATCGGCAAGGCCGAGCAGCCCGCGCACGGCTTCCGCCTCCACGCGGCCGGAGCCGAAGGCAATGGCGCGGTCGAGGATCGAGAGCGCGTCCCGCACCGATCCTTCCGCCGCCCGCGCGATCAGAAGGAGGGCGTCGCGCTCCGGCTCCGCCCCTTCCAGTCCCGCGATGCGGGCAAGATGCTGGGCAAGCGGCTCGATCTCGATGCGCTTCAGATCGAAGCGCTGGCAGCGCGACAGCACCGTGACCGGAACCTTGCGCACTTCCGTCGTGGCGAAGATGAACTTCACATGCTCCGGCGGCTCTTCCAGCGTCTTCAGCAGGCCGTTGAAGGCCTGCTTCGAGAGCATGTGCACCTCGTCGATGATGTAGACCTTGTAGCGGGCAGTGTTCGGCTTGTAATGCGCGCTATCGATCAGCTCGCGGATGTCGTCGATGCCTGTATGTGAGGCGGCGTCCATTTCCACAACGTCGAGATGCCGGCTCTCGAGAATGGCGCGACAATGTTCGCCCTCCTCGTTCATGTCCAAGGTCGGCGCTCCGCCTCCGCCCGGTGGCACGTAGTTCAGCGCGCGCGAGACAAGCCGCGCGGTCGTGGTCTTGCCGACGCCGCGGGCGCCGGTGAGCATATAGGCTTGCGCGATGCGCCCGGACGCAAACGCGTTGCGTAAGGTCGTGACCATGGCGTCTTGGCCGATAAGCTCGGAGAAAAGCTTCGGCCGGTATTTGCGCGCAAGCG
>WUUC01177784.1_pt1 | contig 17904 bp, 33 predicted proteins | sample 6278441 | NCBI WGS metagenome assembly WUUC01 (sample SAMN13675441, study PRJNA597444) | soil metagenome | isolation source: soil | place: USA: Washington | collected 2017-10 | reverse complement strand
TGATGGAGGTCGTTCGCACGACGGAGATCAGCGAAGAGGACGGCCGGGTCATCGCGGTGGTGCTCGATGACGTGTCCGGGATGGCGTACCTCCGGGTCACCGGGCCGGAGCGCCTGAAGACGCAACAGATCGGGCTCACGGATGAGTCGCTGCGGGTCCTTGTGGAGTCGTTGGGCGGCGTGCTTCCCCCGGAGCCGACCGACTTCACTCCGGCGGTCGTGAGTTTTGAGGGTGGCCAGTGGCGCACGAAGGGCCACACCCACGACACCGAAGCGGAGCGGATGGCCTGCAACGAACAGCGCCACATGCCTACCGGGTTCATCACCACGGGGGGCGACTCCGATGCGTGAGCGGTTCATCGAGTGGGCGCCGCGCGCCGAGACGGCCGAACTCGTGGAGCAGATCAACACGATCTCGGAGGATTACTGGGGTCGCGGCTACCGGATGACGTTGCGGCAGCTCTATTACCAGCTCGTGGCCCGGGTCATCATCCCGAACACGGACCGGTCCTATAAGCGGTTGGGTTCCATCGTGGACTCCGCCCGGCTTGGCGGGTTGCTGAACTGGGACTACATCGAGGATCGTACCCGGAACGTGTACGGCACGGACGGGGCCGACACGTCGCCGGAAGCCGCGATCCGTTCCACGGCAGGCGGTTACGCCCGGCGGTTGTGGGAGACGCAGCCGGAGCACGTGGAATTGTGGGTGGAGAAAGAGGCCCTGACGGGTGTCGTCGCCCGTGCGGCCCGGGAGATGGGCGTCAACTACTTCGCGTGCCGTGGCTACGTGTCGCAGTCGGAGATGTATTCGAGCGCGAAACGCTTTGCCAGCTACGGGAAGTACGACGGGAAGCGTACGACGATCCTCCACCTTGGAGACCACGACCCTTCGGGGATCGACATGACGCGGGACATCCGGGACCGGTTGACACTGTTCGCCGGGGAGTACGCGCCGACCGTGACCCGCATCGCGCTCAACATGGATCAAGTGGAGCGGTACGCGCTGCCCCCGAACCCGGCGAAGATCACGGACGCGCGGTTCGTGGGCTACCAGGAACGGTTCGGCGATGAGTCGTGGGAGCTGGACGCGATCGACGTGACCGCGCTGCATGACCTCATGGTCGACCGGGTCCGGTTGCACCGCAACGAGGTCCTATGGCGGGAGGCCGTGGAGCGCCAGGAGAGCGAGCGGCAGCAACTTACGGACCTGTCGGACAACTGGTCTGACGTCGTCAGCTACCTCGGGGAGATCGCATGATCCCGGCGCGGTGGCCGTGGTGGACGTGTCCGCGCTGCCTGGTTCGGGAGTTCCGGGAGCGTCTTCGGTGGCTAGTCGAGTGGGAGGATAACTCGTGATTGCGTTGACGCGTAAGGGAAGGGTCCGCGCGGCGCTGGCGGAGCTGGGGAGTACCCCGGATGAGATCGCGGCGAGTCTGCGGAAGCGGAACATCACGGGCTACCCGGGGTCGCCGGAACACTGTCCCCTGTTCAACTACCTGAACGACACCCGGGGGCTCCCGGTTGTGGCCGTCAGTCAGTGGTTCGTCACCTATGAGACGTGGTTCCCCGGCACGGGCCGATACTCGCTCACCGAAGCGGAGTACGGGTTCGTGCGCGGGTTCGATCGCGGGGACTATCCCGGGCTCGACCGGGATTTGGGGAGGTTGCCGGAGTGACCACGATCAAGCGCCGGAACCACGGGCGCGGACATTCCTACGTGGACGAAGAGACCGGGGCGAAGATCCCCGGAGTCACCACGATCACGTCGAAGGGCCTACCAAAAGACGCCCTGATGAAGTGGGTAGGCGACGTGACCGCCGACTACGCACTCGATCACTGGGAAGAACTCGGGGCCATGACCCCGTCGCAACGCCTGAACGCGATGAAGAAAGGCCGGTACGCGGACCGGGACGCGGCGGCGTCCCGGGGCCGGCAGGTTCACAAGCTCGCGGAGCGTCTTGTGGGCGGGGAAACGGTCGCGATCCCGGAAGAGATCCGGGGGCATGTCGAGTCCTACGTCCGGTTCCTCGATGAATGGGGTGTGGAGCCGGAGTACATCGAGGCGTGCGTGTGGCACCCGGACCACCGCTACTGCGGGACGCTGGACCTGATCTGCACCCTGACCGACCCTGACGAGCCAGACCAGCGGTTGCGGGCGCTCGTGGACATCAAGACGTCCCGGTCGGGGGTGTTCGGGGAGAACGCGCTACAGCTTGTCGGCTACCGCAAGGCGACGTGGATCGTCCTGCCCGGCGGTGAGCTTGTGCCCATGCCCGAAGTGGACTTCACGGCCGTGGTTCACGTACGCCCGAACGGATACGAGCTTGTGCCGGTGATCGCCGATGATGACGAGTTCCGGGTGTTCCTGTACGTCCAGCAGATCGCGCAGTGGCTTGAGGGGGCACGGGACCTTGTGGGCGAACCGCTTATCCCACCAACGACTTCGACGTACCGGCTTACGGTGGCCTGAGATGCAGTTCGAGTGCCCGGCCCGGACCGGGGTTCCGGTTGACGGCAAGCGATGCACGGTCCACACGAACCGGGGTGCGCACGAGTGCTACGGGATCGTTGACTCCGAACGGATTCGGACTGAACCCCACTACCTGCATCGGTGCCGCTGTGGCTACGGGTGGATGTGCGCTTCGGAGACGAACGCGGCGTGGTCGATGTTCCACGCGCGGCGGTGGACCACACCGGAGCAGAACGTGGACGTCTGCAACAACTGTGCGATGGGCTACTCATGCCGGGAACACGACCCGCGACCGCTAGGGGAAGCGCAGTGAGCGGACCACTTTTCAAGACCCCGGACGACGCGTTCGCGGTGGCGTTCGCCGAGATGCAAGGCAAGCTCCCGAAGATCCCGAAGACGCAAGAGGCGAACGTGCCGACGAAGACCGGGAGCTACACCGTCCGGTACGCGGACCTGTCGAACCTGACGGAGAAATTGATGCCGCTGTTGTCGGTGCACGGGTTCTCGTGGTCGTGCCGGCCGACGCTGACGGAGACGGGCGCGTTCGTGTTGGAGTACGAGCTGCTGCATTCCGGCGGTGGCGCCCGGACGGGCCGCTATCCGTTGCCGACCGGGGGCACGCCGCAAGCGCTAGGTTCGGCGATCACGTACGGGCGCCGCTACTGCCTCGCGGCCGTGGTCGGGGTGGCCCCGGAGGATGACGACGACGCGGCGGCAGCAGAGGCGGAGGCGACCGCCCGGCGCGGGACCGCACAGCGGGCGCCCCGGGCAGAGGCGCGGGAACAGGCCCGGGAGCGGGCGTCTCAGGTTCGATCGAGCCCGCCTTCGCGGCCGGCCCTGCCGGGTGAACCGGACCCGATCAGTCCGGCACAGCGCAACCACATGATGGGCCTGTTCGGGAAGCTGAACATTGCGTCCGGGGACGGGGGCCGCGATGCCCGACTGGCGTTGTGTTCCGGCCTGTTGGGTCGTGACCTGAAGACGTCGAATGACATCACGAAGGTGGAGGCCCGGGGCCTGATCGACACGTTGAAGCTGGCCACGGAGCAGGAAGACCCGGCCGCGTTCCTCGTGGCGAACTTCAAGGGCGACTATGCGGAGCCTCAGAGCGCCGTTGGCAGGCCGGAAGACACGGCGCCCCCACCGGACTACCCCGAAGGTGACGACCCGGGCCAGGAAGGGCCGGATGGGAGAGAGCCGTGAGCAGCGTTGTGGGGCAATCGATGAGTAAGCCGGATGACCAGTTGCACCCGCTGGTCGCGCTTGTCCGCCGGGTCCGGGTTCAGTCGGGCCGGTCGCAACAGGCGGTGGCCGAAGAAATGGGCGTGACTCAGTCATCCATCTCGGACTTTGAGCGCGGTTATTCGACGCCGAACCTTCGCACAGCGGAGCGGTATATGGCCGCTCTGGGGTTGGAGTTGACGGTTCGGGGCGCCCGGCGGTTGCCGTGGACAGCCGGCACCCTGCCACAGGATTTCGTGGACGTGCTGTCGTTCGCGTACGGGGTTCCGCTGGGGCGGGACTCGATCGAGGTTGAGCGGATGGTGAAGGCGCTCAACGAATACGACCGGTCGGAGGGCCGGCTATGAGGCGGTGGTGGCGGTGGTTCTGGCACTCCAACGAGACCACGTTCGAATGGATCGTTCGGAAGATCGGGGAGGCGACGCGGCGATGAACCACGGGTATTCGATCGCGCGGGGGACCACGATCATTGGGGTGGACGCGTCGTTCGGCCGGACCGGTGTCGCGGTGTGGCGTGAGGGCAAGGTGGCCACGTACTCCGGGACCACCACCGCTTCGGACCCGTTGCCACAGCGGCGCCGCGACGTCCGGTCCCTGATCTTCCGGTGGGTGACCCCGGACCCGGCCCTGATCGTGATCGAGGCGACGTACCTGCACAAGGTCAAGGGGAACTCCCCGTTGATGCTGGCCGGTCTCCACGCGTCGATCCAAGACGCGGCATGGCGCCGGAACCTGCCCGTGGTCACCCCAACCCCCGCGCAGGTGAAGCAGTTCGCGACCGGCAACGGCAACGCCTCGAAGAATCAAATGATGGACGCGGCGAAACTCCACCTAGGACTGTCGGTCGGCAACCATGATGAAGCTGACGCGCTGTGGCTCATGGCCATGGCCGTCTACCACTACGGATGGTCGGTCGACTCCGCTCAGCTTCCCCCTCTCGATCGGGTCAAGATGCTCGACAACTACCCGTGGCCGTTGTGGGCGAACGGGAAGGGGTTCCTCCGGCCTCGGTGGGAGACCCCGGATGAGTGAAACCGTTACCGAATAAGGGATTGGTCAAGGGGATGAACACAAGTCAGGCAGTGATGGACGCAACGGTTATGGACATCGGGTTCGGGGTCGCGACCATGGTCTCTGTCCTCGCGATCGTGGCGATCGTGTGGGCGATCCTGGTGGAGGCAAAGGAAACCCGGCGCCGGATCGAGCGTGAGGCGAACGCCCCGACGATCGAGGCGGAGGTGTTGCGTACCCCGGACGTTCTGCGGGCGACCGCCGAACAGCAACGGGACCTCGAAGACGCGACCGCGCCAATGACCGAGCCCGTCAAGCGGGAGCGGCGCCGACTGGCCGTAGCCGTTGACGAGTTGGGCGAGTGGACCCCGGCCGCACACGTCCCGGTCGACGCGTTCCTGTTCGAACAGACCGCGCACGACTTCGGCGCGCTTCGCCGGTTCGCTGCGAGCGCGGAGTTTGCGGGGGCCGCCGCATGAGCGTGATCACCGGGTTCGAATTGAAAGATCTTTCGCGCACGGAAAGCCGTGTCTATAAGGCGAACCGGTCCGGACCGATGACGGTGTGGGCTGACCAGTACATCGCCAACGCGATGTTCTATGTGGACACGATCAGCGTAAAGATCACGGACGGCGTCCTGATCTCAGTGTCGATCGCGGGACCTAGGCGGAACAAAGACAACCGGCCCTCCCCGTCGCTGCGGGGGCGGCACACGTGGACGACGTACACGCTCGACAAGTTGCCGGACTGGTTGCGCCCGCTGGTTGCTGACACGCCGAAGGGGGTCAGCCGTGGCCGGTGAACTGCTCCCTAGCCACGACTCATTCCTGTTGGTCGGCGGGCCGGCCCACGGCGAGATCGTGACGATCAAGGCGACGGCTACGACGTGGGTTCACGTCGGGTCGGCGTCCACCTACCGGCGCGAAAAGTTCGGGACGTATAAGCGCGGGCCGTTGGGTGTTCCGTCGAAGGTCTACGAACGCGAGTTTCTGCTACATGAGTCGATCCGTGACCCGAACCGGGCGCAACTGCTGTTGCAGCTTGCGGCGCTGCATCGGTGGTTCATGGGCGGCCGTGCCCGGAACCTGACGGAACAGGAACGCGAGTTGTATCGCGAGCAACAGGCCGGCCGTGATGGGGTTGCGCGGGCGCGGTTGAACGGGGGCACACCCCGACCGGACCCGACCGGGCTACTGATCATGCCCGGCAACGAATAGGAGGGGGCGCTGATGTTCCGTAGGTCAAGCCAGTGTGCATCCGGGGCGTGCGTGGAGGTGGACACGCAGTTCCACAAGTCCTCGTACTCCGCCGACACCTCGAACTGCGTGGAGGTCGCGGCGGGCGCGGTTGTCGGCGTCCGCGATTCGAAGGACCCGGCGGGGCCGGTACTGACGTTCGGTCCTACCCGATGGACCGAGTTTGTTGACAGCTTGAGGGAGAGCAACTGATGTCCGAGGAAATGGACGGCTACAAGATCGCTCTTGGCGGCAATCTGCCGAAGGAACAGGCGAACGGGTGGTCCGACCCGGAGTTGGCCGATGACATGTTCCGGGACCGGTCCCGGGTCCGCTATGCGGTCGTGGCCTACAACGTGAATAAGTACACGGAAAAGGTCGAGACGGAAGGCCGCATTCTGACTCTGCAAATCAAGCGGGTGGAGCCGACCGACGCGGGGACCGACGACGAAAGGACCCTCTCGGAACTGCTGCTGAAGCTGTTCGAGGAGCGGACCGGGCAGACGACGTTGTTCGCGGGGCAGGACAACGACCCCGACCCGGACGACGACGAAGACGACGCGAAGACCATCGAGTAGGAGCCATGCCAGTTTTGATTGTCACCGGAGACCATGGGCGGGCGTCGCTGACTGGCACGTCGGCGGCGCTCGCCCGCCCTGGGGTGGTGTCGCAATGGGTGATCAAGCCCGGTCCGACCCCGGAATTCACGAACCCGTTCACGCCCCCGTACGCACTGCTCGGCGTTGTCGAGCCCCGGCACGCGAACGCCCCGGCTACGGGCGGGCTGGCGGTCGTGTCCCTGACGACGGAGTACGCCGTGCGACAGGCGACGCGGGGACCGTTGCCGGCGCTGAACCCGACCCGGCACGTGTTCGAGATGGTCCCGGACGCTGACCTAGTCCGGGAGGTCGCCCATAGCCTCGCCCGGCTGGTCGTCCGCCGGGACACGTTGCCGTACCCGGACGGGTCGGACCGGTCGCAAGCGGCGTGGGCGTGGGCCGTGGTCGTGTTGGCTGACCTCGAACGGGAACGCCGGGAGGTCGACAAGCCGGGGAAGGCGAAGGCGACCACGGTCCGGCAGCACTTCGAAGCGCTACGCGGCGCCCGGTAGGCCACGATGGGGCCGGACTGTTCCGACCCCCGGAAGGCAGATGCCAGATGAGCACCAATGCCTACGCAGCAAAGAAGGCCCTGTTCACCTACCTACAGACACTCACCGGCCCCGGCGACCCGCTAGCGGGGACCACAGAGCGCCCGATCGTCGTCGCCTATGGGTGGCCCACCGAACCGGGTCTGCGGACCGTCTACGGCGGCGGTGTGCGGTTCGATCAGCGTCAGGCGGTGGCGGAGGGGACGGGGACGCTCGTGGCGGAGACTGCGAACGTGTCCGTGTACGTGCGGTGTATTGAGCGACCGTCGTGTGACCCGGAGATCACCGATCAGCAGTGCTTGGAGATCGGGATGGTTCTCGCGGCGGCGCTGCGGACCGACCCGACGTTGGGGGTCAGTGGGTTCCGGGTCGATGGGATCACCGGAGGGCTTGGGGACTACCACCGCAACGATGACGAGACGGTGTCGACGCTGGCCTACTCGGTCGCGGTGATATCCCACTTCAACTACGGGGTTTTGACGTGAGGCGTTCGGATGAGCCAGATTCGCCGCTTTTTGTACGGGACGAATCCGGGGATAGTTTCACGGATTCGATTATTGCGACGAGGGATTTCGACGCGGTCATTGCATTGAAGGAACCGAACCATATCCATATCTGGGGCAGTGGTGCGATCGAGCCGGATTTGTTGGCGGACGCTCTCGAATCGATCGCCCATGACCTTCGCGAGATGAAACGCGACGGCACGATCTAACGCCTAGGGGAGGGCAACTAATGGAAGAGGAAGAAGAGAACGGTTATGTTATTGACGGTTTGCGGAGCGCGTCTGTGGACGTGCCTATTCCGTTCGAGAACCTGGTTACCGCGCTCGACTTGATTGACCCTCGGCTACTGCCGCGCCACACCAGCGGCTACTTGTGGTACCAGCGGGAGTTGGCCCGGTTTACCTATAAGCCGGGATGGAAGTTTCAGGTGTTCTCGTACACGCCGGAGCACCCGTTGGTCGGCGCCATGTGCACGCTCATGATCAAGCTTAGGGTGCCTGACACCTACCACCCGGAGAACATCATCGATGTTCAATCGGTCCACGGGCTGTACGCCGGGGTCCACGATGCCAGCGAAGAGGCGTTCGCCCGGTACCTCGCGGAGTGCATCGCCTACGTGGAGCTGCATGAGGCCCGGGAATGGCTGCGGAGGGACGGAGAGATCTATGACAACCCGCACGCCTAGCCCAGCGGAGGTGCTACGGGACCGGCTGGCGGATTACGTGTTCTGGCCGATGACGGTTTGGTTCGTGATCGGCGGCGTGGTTTACCAGGCAATGGACGGCCTGTCGTGGTGGGTGACGTCGCCGATCCTCGCCGTCGCGGTCCTCACGCAAAAGGCGGTCGCGTTCTACGTCGCGGACCGGTTCCTGAGGAAGACGAAAGCGGAGGAAAAGTGAGCGACACCAACGTGTTCCGCCTGAACCCGGACCGGCACGAGCACTGCGAGGCGTGCGGCCGGGACATGCCGGTCCGGGCGCTGACAGCGTTCAACCCGGAAGAGGACGTGACCCAATACCTGTGCCGGGACTACATCTCTTGCGGGGAACGGGTTCTCTATGGGCAGGAAGGGGCGCTACTGCCCATTCACGCCGGGACCGTGGCCCGCAAGCTCGCGGCGGAGATCCGCGAGGCGATCACCCGTGGGGCCGACACTCCGACCGTGGCCGAAATCGCGAACCGGGTCGAGCACGTCGCCCGCGTTCTCGCGGCGTACAACGCCCGCCAGGTCGCCGGGGTCGGGTTCGAGCGGCGCCCGGCGTGGGCGGCCGAGACGCAGCGGGTGTTGCCGTCAACGAACGCGTGGCGGGACCTTGTGGCCCGGGTCGAACGCCTCGAAGGATGGGCCGAAGACGTGTCCGCGTGGATGGGCCGGGAAGGGACGCGGCCGGCAGATAACGACGCGACCGCAGTGATCCCGAGGATCGTGCCATGACCCCGGAGCCAGACGAGATCACGGTAGGCGAGGTCATCGGGAAGACGGCCGTGCCGATCGAGGGGTCGTTCTCGAACTCGCTCGTGGTCGGCCCGGATGAGGTGTTGGTGTGCGTCACCCCGTTGATCCTGACCCATGCCGAAGCGGAGGAGCACCGTCAGCAGATGCGGGTGGCGTTGGGGTCGGACCGCTTCATCATCCTGTGTGGAAAGTGGCAGATCGCGAAGGTCGCGGCCGGTACCCGCGCGGCGCTGGGTCCGTCGCTGTGCAACGCGGCGATGAACGGCCAGTTCGGATGCAAGACGCCGGAACAGGGCCGCCGAGTAGGCGATCCGCACGTGTGTGGGCTGATCGGCGGGCCGGGACACAACACCCACCGCTGTGCCGGGTGCGGTCTGAGTTGGGAGAACTAGATGGAATCACCGGGGTTTGAGGTCACAGACGAAATGGTCAACGTGTTCGGGCGTGCGTGGGCGGAAGCGGACTCCGCTGGTACGTACACGGGCACCGAAGGTGAGCGGCGCCGGGCGGGGCTACAGGCCGTGCTCGACATGGTGAACCAGCCGGCAGAGGACGGGTCGTGCCCGATGTGCTCATGCCCGGCCCCACACAGCGCACTGTGGACGGTGGATGAGGTCGCAACGCACTTCCGGGTGTCGAACATGACCGTCTACCGGATGTGCCACGAGGGGGTTCTAAGCGCGATCCGGGTCGGGCGTTCGTTCCGCATCCCGATCTCAGAGATTGCCCGGCTGGCCCGGGGCGCCGAAGCGCTCGCGCCGCACGAACCGTCACCGCCACCGGGCCATGTGGTGGACGTCATCGGAGAGGCAGGCAAAACCATTCCCGGCTATGCCACGTCGCGGAAGTGGTGGAACGAATGAAGGTGAAGTTCAGCGGCGACGGGCGGACGGCCGTCGTTCAGGGCCGGGAGGTTCTGCCGAGCCTGGTAGGGATCGAGGTCCCTGACGGTGAAGCGCTCGTGGAGATCACCCTCGAAGAGTTCGCGGAGATGATCGCGCAGTGGCGCCAACACAACATCGCGGGCGGTATCGATCAGGCAGCGACAGAGGCGGTACAGCGCGCACAGACGGCCCGGGAGTGGGCCGCAAAGGGTTGGACGGTGAAGCCGTGAACCCGACCTATCCGCACGTGCGCGTGAAGCTGATCGGGGAAGACGGCAACGCTATGGCGATCATCGCGCGGGTCGCCGCCGAGCTTCGCCGCGAGGTTGGCCCGGAAGCGGCCGACGTGTTCGTGTCGGCGGCGATCGACTCGCCTTCCTATGACCACTTGTTGGGGTTCGTCCAAGAGACCGTGACCGTCTACTGAACGGGGGGCGCTATGCCATGGGTCCACCGGGTCCCGATCGAGGACGACCCTGACACCGTTCACAAGTGCGAACCGCCTATGCGTCAGCTTGTGCCGTCGAAGGTTGCCATGTCCGCGAACACGGTCCCCGATGGCGGGTGGGGTTCGCTGTGGCGGTGTGGCACGTGCGGGAAGCTGTGGGCGGCATGGTCGTCACGTTGGCGTGAGGCCGGTCTGATCGACCGGATCATTCACTACCGAAGGGGAAGAGATTGATGAAGGGTGACGCAATCAACGGCCCATCGGCCCTGTCAGGCGGCCGGCGATCGAAGCGGATCGTGCCGTGGCAGGTTGAGTCCCGATGGGGCCGGCCGTAACTCAACGACTACCGGAGGAATAGGAAATGACGGAACCCCGAGACGGCGGATACGGTCCGCCCCCGTCACTACACACACCACCCCTACAGCCGGTCGCCTACCCGGACGGGCAGAACAGGAAGCGCCCGAAGTGGCCCTACGTCGTTACCGCCGTGGTCGTGCTGTTGTGCGCGATCGGTATCGGTGTGGTCGCGTGCGTGGGTAACGCCGTGGATCAGGCCACCCCAAAGATCGGCGTCGCCACGACCCCATCGGACCCGAACGAGCCCGCGAACGAAAGCGACCCGGCCCGGTCCGTGAAGGTCGGCACGACGCTGGAAACCAGCGGCCCCGGCAGCGTGGCCGCGTACACGGTCACGAAGACGGAGACGAAGACCAGTAGCGAGTTCAGCACCCCGAAGTCTGGCCACGTCTTCCTCCTGGCACACGTGAAGGTCGCAGTCGCGGAGGGCAGCGAATACGTGTGCTCGTGCTCGTTCGCGTACGTGAGCAAGGCCGGCAAGGTCTACGACGCGACATGGGAGAGCTTCAAGGGCCGCGATGATCTGTCCGCGACGCAGGTCGCGGCGGGGCAGAACACGGACGGTTGGGTCGCGTTCGAGGTGCCGAAGGCCGGCGTCGCGGACGGGAAGATCCAATTCACGTTGAACGCGTTCACGGACGCGTCCGGGTTTTGGTCGCTGCGGTGATGTTCCGGGCATTGATATGGGTGACCGGCGCGGTCGCGTTAGCGGCGCTAGTGGTCTCGGTCGTGTTCTTCGCGGTCGTGGTCGTGCTCCTGTCAACCGCGTGAGGTAGAGCGCCCATGCCGGTCGTATGCCGGTAGGGAAGGGGGATCGTCGCGCGACTGTCCGAACCCCCGAAGTCGGCCCCCGGGACCTCACGGACCCCGGGGGCCGGTTCACGCCTAGGCCCGCGATCGACTTGACATGGGGAGTGAGATGTAGGTGTCACACTCAACAAGGGGGAGGGGAGTTCGCGGACGCGATCGAGCGCGCAGAGGTGGCGCTACGCGCAAACGGCGAGGACCCCGGGCCGCACATTACCGCCCGCTGATCCCGCCACGCCCCAAGCACCCGATGGGAGGTACCCGGTGAAGCCCTACTTCGCAACCGAGACGATCACCCTCTACAAGGGCGACTGCCGCGAGGTGCTGCCACGACTGGACATCGCACCCGACTGTGTCGTCGCGGACCCACCGTACGGGGAGACGTCGCTGGCCTGGGATCGCTGGCCGGACGGCTGGCCTGCCGCTCTCACGACCCACGCAACATCGCTGTGGTGCTTCGGCAGCATGCGAATGTTCCTCGACCGTCGCGACCAGTTCGATGACTGGCGGCTCTCCCAGGACGTCGTCTGGGAAAAGCACAACGGGTCTGGCTTCGCGAAAGACCGCTTCCGGCGTGTCCACGAACACGTCACGCACTGGTATCGGGGGAACTGGTGGATCACCTACCACCAGGTGCCGAAGGTGGCGCGCGACGGCCGGAACCAGGGGAGCCGACGCGTCTCGAAGGGCGTCGCCGGGCAAGCGCACCTGGGAAAGAACGGGTTCGATCACCCCTGGATCGACGACGGCACACGCCTTATGCGTTCGGTCATCCAAGCGCCCTCAATGAAGGGCAGCGCGCTCCACCCCACGGAGAAACCCGTCGACCTGCTTCGCCCGCTGATCGAGTACGCCTGCCCGCCCGGTGGCCTGGTCCTCGATCCATTCGCCGGCTCTGGTTCTACGGCGGCAGCAGCGCTCAGCCTCGGCCGTCGCGCCGTCCTGATCGAGGCGGACGAGCGGTACTGCGAGGTCATCGCCAATCGGCTCTCGAACCCGATCGAAGCCTGATCAACCCGATCGACGCGACCCGTCCGGTACGTCCGGGCGGGTCGTTCCGCGTCTACGCTGACCCCCGACAAGACCTCACACCGCACCAACCGACGAAGGGGGAGGCAATGACCACGGTTCTACCCGATGCCACCGTTCACGCACTGCTCAACTCCGCCGTGTCCGGCGGGCTTGTCACGTCGGGCACCCACATGGCCCTGTTCACTGCCTTCCCCCCGACAATCGGGTCCAACGAAGTCACGGGTGGCTCCCCGGCCTACGCCCGCAAAGTCATCACGCACACCGCGACGGCCGCCGCGCGGGCCCTGTCCCCGGCGACCGGCCTCCCCGCAACGTTCGACGTGCCAGCCGGTACCACGGTGCGGGCCATCGGGATCTGCTCGGCGCTGACCGCCGGGACCCTGATTGCGTGGAGCCCGGCGGGGGCCAGCAACCGGCGCGCGTTCGGGGTCGACGCGGCCGGCGTGACAAACAACGACCTGTCCTCACCCGCCCACGGCCTTGTCGCTGGGGACGCGGTGTTGGTGTGGCCGACGATCGGCGCGGTCCTACCGACCGGGCTCGCAGAGGACACCACGTACTTCGTGATCGCCACGGGCCTGACCACGGACACGTTCCGGGTGTCGGCCACGCTGGGCGGGTCGGCCGTGGACATCACCGCGATTGGTGACGGTGACGTGCAAAAGTTCGTCCCGGAGGTCTTCGCTGGGCAGGGTACGTACCAGGTGACGGCGTACACGACGTCGCTTCCGGGATAGCCGATGGGGGGGAGATTGACGATGGGAGACGGTTAGCCATGTCGATCGGGTCTGGGAAGTAGGGGCTGGCCGTGGCGATCACGCAAAGTGGGTCAACCGGGCTACTCGCGGCAATCGGCGACGCCGGCCCCTACGACCTCACCTGGCCCGCCGGAGTCGCAGCCGGGCGGATCGCCATCCTCATCACCACCCACAAGACGACCACGACCCGGGTCAACCGGGCCGGTATCGGCGGTGGCGGAGCGAACCCGTGGGTTGAGATCGGATCGTTCGCCGGGGGCCTGGTAGGGCACGCCGACCCCGGAGCAATCGATGACATTGGGCTGACCCGGGTCACCGCGTTCTACAAAATCCTGGACGGCACCGAAACCGGGGCGTTCACGTGGAACACCGTCGCCGCGTCCAACTCCGGCGCGGGCGTCATCTCGATCTACAACTCGTCAGCCGGCGGGTGGGACACCCCGTACTTCGCCACCGGGCAAGACCCCACCCACGGCTCCGCCACATCCCACACCGTCACGTGGGATGCGTGGGCCGACAACAGCGGCCTGCAACCCGGCGATTGGGTTGTGATGGGGGTCGGGCAGGACACCGACAACGCAGCAGCGCTGACCATCACGTCCCTGACCCAAACGTCGGTGACGTTCGGGACCGTCACCCACCGCAGTAGGGCCGCGAACACCACCGGTACGGACGTGTCCTGCCTGTTGTTCGACGCCCCCGTGAACTCCGGCGGGTCCGCGTCGTCGCTGGCGCTCGTCTACTCCCAGACCACGGCCCGCTGTGGCGCGGCGATCGCGGTCCGGCTCCGGGAGGCGCCCGGCGCGACCGCGCTCACGCTGACCCGCACCGTCGTGGACGACTTCAACGACAACAGCATTTCCGGGTCGTGGTCGAACTGGGGTGGCGCGAACGTCACCGAATCGTCATCCCGGCTGAACCTGTCGACCACACTCGCCGCGAACTACTGGGGCATTGACCGGGTCGCCACCGTCAATATCACCGACCTAGCCGTGGGTGCGACCGTCGTCAGCGCCGGTAACCAGGCCCTCGCGTCCTACAGCGGCTACCCCATCGATCTGCGGTTCTCGGCGAACAACGAAGCCTATTGGATCATCACGCTTAACGAGATCAAATGCGTGACGAATGTGGCTGCGGTGTTCACCGAACGCGGCCCCTACCTGAGCTACCAGCCGACGATCCACGTCCACTTCGCCATTTGGATAACCGGCGGCCGGCTCCAATTCCTGTGGTCGACCAACGGCACCGACTGGAACGTCCACGTCGACATCGCCACCCCCCACGCCGCCGACGCCACCGTGACGCCGTTCTTTATGGTCGGCACCGATGCGGCCGAAGGGACCACGACCACCTTCCAAGTTGACGACTACTCCACGTGGGTGGTCGGCGCCGCACCATCGGCGTCCGGGGTCGGCGCGGTCGTGTCCCGCCAGAACGTCCAAGCCACCTCGAACAAGGGCGCGGTCGGCGTCGGCCGGCCCACACAGCGCCCCGTCACCACCATCACGACCCGGAAAGCGTCGGTTGCGGGCGCAACCAGCCCGGTCCGGTCCGCGACCACCGCCACGGCCGGCCCCCGCGCCACCACGGGGGCCGGGACCGCCACGGGCCGGGTGTCGTCCACATCAACCGGCGTCAAGGGCGTCGCCCGATCCCAAGGGACCCCCCAACGGCCTCAGACGGCCGCTACAGCCCTCAAGGGCGGTGTGGGGGTAGGCCAGGTAGTCCAGCGGCCCACGACGGCTACAGCGGCCGTCAAGGCGGGCGTGGGTGTCGGTGTGAGCCCGACCCGGCAGGCGACCCGGGCCACGTTCGGCGCCCCCGGGCCAGCCGGCGCCGCGTCCACCACGGGCCGGGTCGTCACCACATGCGCCGGGCGCAAGGGTGCCGCTGGGGCCGCACGCTCGAACCCGGGCCGGACCACCACCACGGCCACCTGCCGCAAGGCCACGACCGGGGCCGGCCGTCCACAGCTCCGCACCCCGACCACAACCACCACCGGACGCAAGACCCACACCGGGGCCGGCGTCTCGATGATCAGGGCAACGAGCCACACCACCCGAGGGCCGCGCGGTTCGGTCGGCAACGCCGGTAGAAGCATCGTGCGGCCCGCTGTAGTGGCCGTAGGGCGACGCAGCACCCTAGGCGTAGGGGTAACCACCCTCCGGGGCCTCACGGTCGCCACAGGCTCGTTCGTGCTGCCCTACCAACCGGCGTACGTCGCTGTCGAATCGGGTTCGACCGTGGCCCCCTACCGCGAAGGGTCGACCAGCACGCCAGGTGACGGCGGAAATTCGTCGCCCACCAATCTCGAATGGGTCACCCGGGGCCAGCCCGTAGGCGACGACGCCGGCAGCACTGCAACCGGCATCTCGTGATCGTCTGGTTTCACCGCGCCCGCGCCATCGGCTGGGCCGTGGTCGGCGTCGCATCGTTCGTGTTCGGGTTCGCGAACTCCGTCACCGTCGTGTGGATCGCGTCGCTGTACGCCAACATCGTCTCCGACTGGACGGCGGCCGAAGCAGCCGACAACCGGGAAATCATCGAAGCGATACGCCGGCTCGAACCCCGACCCCGGATGCGGGCCGCCCGCGTTCAGACCGTCCGCACCCGCAAACGCTGAAGTCGGTTAAGTCGCTGAAGTTTCGCGAGAGCGGAGACCGGTCGGAGGGCGCGTCCCTCGCGGTGGCCGAAGCTGGGGACGCTGGCGCATCCGTACCCGACCGGTCTCGCGCGCCCCGATTGGAAGGACCGGACGTGTAGGGGCGTCCGGACCGGGGCGACTCTCTGAGCGGCGATGCTAGCCGGAAGCCGGGTCTTCGCCTACCGGCTCACACCGAATCTCGTAGACCGGCTCGGGCCTGTCCGAGAAATCCCGGTACCCGGTCCAGTGGCCCGACGTTGAATCGCGCAACCACGTAAGCCGCTCGTTCCCGCCCGTGAACTGCTGCCAGTCGGACTCGCCCCGCAGTAGAGCGTTGCCCAACGTCCGCTCGATGCTTACAGAACCGGCGCGCTTCGTGTCCAGCCTGGTAAGCGTCCACACCTCACGGATCTGGTCATGTCCATCGCTCATGCCGTGTGACGATACCGCCATGACCAGGGACCACCCATCGAGCCGTGCGTACCGGCGCACCATAGCCCGCCTCACCGACGACGGCACCGCCATGTGCTGGCTATGTGGTCACCCCGGCGCTGCCACCCTCGATCACGTCATCGCCCGCAAACACTGGCCCCGTGACGCCTACGGGCAACTACTCCCCGGTGTAGACGACGACGAAAATCTTCGGCCAGCCCATGGCACACGGGCCCAAGCCGAACCGAACCGATGCCTTACCTGTGGCCAACTGTGCAACCAGAAACGGGGGGCGGGGCAGGCGCCACCCCGGGTTGACTGGGAACCAGCCGAGCCACACTCTCGGGACTGGTCAGCGATCGCCTAGGGCCATAAATATACCTAGATGTCTGATTCTGAATGGTGATCAATAGCTACAGAATAGGACACTTGCAATGATCAGTTACACAACCCTATGGGCTGGCCCCCACGACGGTCTGTCGATGGCCCTACCGCCGCACGACCCCGCCACCCGCCCTGACCTACCGATCACGCAGGCGATCAACGGCAAGACGGTCACGATCGGCGTGTACCGGTGGTGTGAACACGGCGACCGCTACGTGTGGGCACCCGAAGTAGGGAAGTCCACGGGGGCACCTTCCTAGAATTACCCCCATGTCAACCAAGGATGCGTGCTCCCAGTGCGGGGCCGTGGTCTGGCGGGTGAAGGGGAGTAAGCCGCTGATCGTGTGTCACACGTGCCGGCGCGCCCCTGCACACCGGGCCGCACAGAAAGCCAAGGTCAACGAGCGTTCGAGGCTGTACCAAGAGCGGCTGCGGCGTGCGGCCGGCGTGCCCATGCTTGAGGACCACAGCGCCAGGATCACGGCTGAATCGCTAGTGAGACGCGCTCGTATCTGCCAATGGTGCGAATCCCCATACGTAACCAATCAGCGTGGCGCTAAGGGTAAGAACCAGAAGTATTGCTCTAACGCATGCAGGGGCAACGCCTACAGAAAGGCCCCCACTAAGACCCCCGTTATATGGACCCATTGCGGGCACTGTAATGCAGAATTCCCTGAACCATCAAAAGGGAATGGGCCTAGGTACTGCAATAAGCAGTGCAAGCATAAGGCACAGTACATACGCCATAAGGATCAGGTGAATATGCACTCGCATATTCGTAGAGCACGAATAGCGAATGCAACAGTTGAGCGTGTAGTACCCACTGATGTGTATGAGCGTGATGGTTACGTGTGTCAACTATGTGGTGAACCATGTGTCACAGGTGGTGTACCTGCGTATGACACAGAGAGTGGGCGCTTACTACGTGATCCACTCATGCCATCACTCGACCACGTCAAGCCGATCAGCCTCGGAGGTGAGCACTCGATGGCCAACACACAGTGTGCACATCTGGTATGCAACATGATGAAGAACAACAGGACGTAATGGTCTGTATGTTAATGTCCGTTTTTTAATAATTCTGCCTGGCGG
>WUUC01162850.1_pt1 | contig 17905 bp, 32 predicted proteins | sample 6278441 | NCBI WGS metagenome assembly WUUC01 (sample SAMN13675441, study PRJNA597444) | soil metagenome | isolation source: soil | place: USA: Washington | collected 2017-10 | reverse complement strand
ATCCGGAGCGACGGCGCGACGCGCGGCTTCATCTTGTCGTGCGCGAGGTGTGATCAAACCCCCCGTTACGCGGGGTAGCATCCGTTCATGGCGGACAGTCACGAGAACCCCGAGGACGCAACTCTCATTGAAACCCTGAGCGGACTGGATTGGAGCGAACCTCTCGTGGGCTATGCCCCGGATGAACTCGAGGGGCTGCTCGAGGATCTAGAGTCCGCCGGGTTGCCCGAGCACGAGCGGCGGCCGTGGGAAACGGAAGGTCGGCCATGCGTGACGGATTGATTGCGGTCGCACGAGAGTACGGCGCCTATCTCAAGATTCCGGGCGAGACCAGCGGCCGGCGGCTATCACATCCCGATGGACGATTCGTGGACCGGTGGTGGACCGGCGGGCCGCGATGAGCCGGCAGGTCGCGAACAACGGCACGAGTCCCGCCACGCGCCGAGCGCGCAGCACCGTCAACGGCGCCAAGATGCTCGAGCGCGTGGCGTCCGGTATGAACGTCACCGAGGCCGCGAAGTCGCTCGGGATCAGTCGCAAGCACGGCAGCGACCTGTATCAGCGCCAGCTCCAGGTGTCGATGGAGCAGAACGCCGACCTGCGACAACACCTGATCGCGCAGGATCTCGAGACACTGAGGCTGCTCGCCCGCGCGCACATGGGCCTGGCTCTGCGCGGCGACCCCCAGAGCGCCAAGATCATCCTGTCGATCCTCGACCGCCGGGCCAAGCTGCTTGGCCTTGACGCCGCGGTCAAGGTGGAGATCAGCCAGGGCCGGATCAACGACACCGTGGACGAGATCGTGACTCTGCTCGACGACGCCACCGACGACGAGCTGGCGACCGTGCTCCAGATCGAGAGTGCGCGGAGGGACATCGGGTGAGTCTGGACGCCGATATCCGGGCTCGACTGGACAAGCTGACACCAGCCGAGAGGCGTCTCGCAGAGATCAGGCTCCGTCGCATCGCGCGCCGCAAGCGGGCACTGCGCAGGTTCCCCACGCCTGGCCACCTGGCCAAGTTTCTGCATCCCGACACGGTGCAGACCGCCCTGATGGCCAAGCTGGACCAGGTGGCCCTGGAGTGCGACTCCGGCATGCAGCGCCGCTGGCTCATCTCCACGCCCCCACAAGAGGGCAAGTCGCAGCGCATGGCACTCGCGGCCCCGCTGTGGTTCCTGCTGCGCGACCCGTCACGGCGGATCGCCCTGGCGTCCTACGAGCAGGGCCTGGCCGCCCGGTCGGGCCTGGGCGTCCGGCAGGCCATCGAGTCCTATGGCGGCGGCTACAAGGGCGACCGGCACGCGCGCGACGACAACGACGACGAGCTGGGCCTACTGTTGGACCCGGACAACGCCAAGCAAACCAGCTGGTCGCTGGCCGACGTGCCCGGCCGCCGCAACGGCGGCATCATCTCTGTCGGTGTCGGCTCGGCGTTCACTGGCCGCTCCGTCGACGTGCTGATCGTCGACGACCCAGTGAAGGACGCCAAGCACGCGGACTCCGAGGAGCAACGCAAGGTCAGCCACGACTGGTTCCAGGCGGTGGCCGAGACGCGCCTATCGGGCAACGCCATCGTGATCGTGATCCAGACACGCTGGCACGAGGACGACCTGATGGGCTGGCTGCTCACCAGGGACGACGCGCAGCCCACCAGGGATTGGGCGCGGCTGTTCGTGCCAGCTATCGCCAGCGAGCCGAACGACCCGCTGGGACGGGAGGTCGGCGAGTACCTCGACAGCGCCCGCGGCCGCACACCCGAGGACTGGGACAAGATCCGGGCCAACGTCGGCGAGCGCTGGTGGGCCGCGCTGTACATGTGCAAGCCGGCTCCCCCGGCTGGTGGGGTGTTCCAGCTCGAGTGGATCCAGAACCACCGGGTCAAGGTGGCTCCCGAGATGATCCGGACCGAGGTGTTCGTGGACCCTGCCGACAACGAGGGAACGGGCGACGAGGCCGGGATTATCGTTGCAGGCGAGGGAATCGACCACCGGTACTACATTCTGGCCGACCTCAGTGGGCATATGACCGTGGGCCGCTGGTTCCGTGTGGCATTCCTGGCCGCCCTGCGGTTCCACGCCACATCGGTGCGCTACGAAAAGTCGCTCTCTCAGTTGTCGAAGCGAGGGCCTCAGGCGTGGCGGGATCTCGCCCGGGAGGCACGGAAGCTCGACGAGCTGTGGAAGATCGGACAGTTGCCGGGGCAGTCCTGGCCGGCTCACCCGGACGGGGGGGTGATCGTCAATGCGGTGCTTGCTCTCGCGCGGGATGACGCCACGGCGGCCGAGAAAATCCAGCTCGAGGCGAATCTGATCGAGCTGTGGCCACTGGTGCCGGCGGCGCTGAAATGGCCGGCGGCCGGCATCCCGGTGCGCGGTTTCCCGGCCGAGGGGACTAAGACGTTCCGCGCGAAGATGACTGGTCCTGTCTATGAGGGTGGGCACGTCTCGCATGTTGGCCACTTCCCGACCCTCGAGCATCAGCAGGTCTCCTGGCAGGAAGGGCAGGACTCCCCCGACCGGATGGACGCCGCGGTGCACGCCATCACCGAGCTGTCGCGCAACTCCGGTGGCGTGGAGATGTCCGGCGCCCGTGGGCAGATCAACACCCGGACGGCCACCATCCAGCGCGCGGGATCGTCAGGTCGCCGCTGATGGCCGAGATCCGCAGGCAGGGCGAAACCCACGACCCGCAGCGCGTTCACCGGGTAAGCGGGCCAGCGGCGACGCGCAACCAGGTGCGCTCGATCGGCCTCCGGATCGACGCCCTCGAGGGGGGCAAGCTGCGGCTGAGCACGCCGTACGCCCGCGGCTGGGCGCGCACCGTTCGTACCCGTGACGAACTGGCATCGGCCATCGCCGAGGCGTTCCGCGAGGTGCAGGTGGCGAGCTACGCGCAGTGGCGTGGCGAGGCATACGACCTGGATGTCCTGACCGACGTGGATAACACCGACCCGATGACGGCCGCCGCGCCGCACATCCGCCAGAACCTGCGTCAGGATCGCAACGACGTGCACGACCCGCGCGACTGGACCCCGCTTCCGGACGGCCGGTGGCGGGCGCCCGGCGGCAAGGTCTACGGCGCAGAGACGGACGCGGTTCGGCGCGTCGTCGCAAAACGTCGACGTGCCGGTCTCGAATGACTTGTGCCCCCCTGATATAGGGGGTAACATGACCGTCATGGATATCGCAGACCTCCCCGAGATGCAGTGCCACCGGACGCGTGATCACGTGCCGCATGTGGTCTACACGACCCCGGGACCTGGCGACCCGATCGGCAACTGCCCCGGCCTGGGCGACATGACCGAGGCTGCGGAAATCGCGCACCCCATGGACGACGACCCGTTCGCCGGCTGCGACGACGAGGTGACGTTCTAATGGAGACCGTGACCCTGTGGAACGTGGCCGCCTACGGCTGGACCTGCGTGTCCGAGCAGGACTTCGGGGTGACCGCAGTGTCCACCTGGACGCGTGACGAGCAGGTGCTTGTGCTCGTCTGGCAGGGGGCTGGCGACGTGACGGCCGCTGTGCTCGACGGCGAGGTCGTCCCGCTCGACCGCCTGCACGAGACGGTCGTGGCCGATGAGTTTCTGGACGACTCCCGGGACATCCTCGGGCGGGCCGAATCCCACGCCTCGCAGCACATCGCTGGCCGCCTGGGTGACGAGCTGGCGACCGTGATGGATGCCGCTGCGCAGGCGGAGCGCAGCCAGCGGCAAGCACCCATCCGCCTGCGCAACTCGATTCGCAACCTGGCGCTGGCCATCCTGTCCAGCCCCGTTAAGTAGAGGGGACCCCTCGTGTCGATCGAATTCATTGAGGCCGACCAATGTGCGGTTTCGGTCATGTCCGCCGGCTCAGTCAACCCCGAGCTGTTCGCGCTCGGGATCGGCTACGGCACCTCGACCACCATCGAGGTCGAGGGCACCCTGGACGAGCTGGAGCTACTGGTCCAGGACATGTCCGCCCGCATCGAGAAGATGCGCGGCGCGTGACCATGCGTCTCAAGGTCACGCTGGCCTGGGATTCACTGGGCTGGCGTGGTTGGCGCTGGGAGTGCTCAGCCCACCCGAGGCCGCGGTACGGCTTCCACCGCGAGCACGGCTGGACCGACTTTCATCGACAGCACCACGGCTACCCACCTCGCCCTTCCGCGCAGGCGCGCTGCATGGACGCCGCGCGAGCCCACCTGACCTTGCGACACCCGGAGGAGAACTGATGACCCACCACACCAACGATAAGGACCGTGCGGCGTCGCACGGCAGTTCATACGTCCCGCCGCAACAGCTCACCCCCGGCGGCCCAGTGCACGGCGGATTCACCTTCACCGAGTCCCCGCGTCCGGACTCGGTGAAGGCCCCGTTCCAGCCGCGCACCGCAACGGCCGCCGTGCTCCGTGAGGTGGCCGACGAGCGCCAGCGCCAGGACGAGAAGTGGGGCGAGCAGAACCACCCGATCCTGTGGCCATCCGAGCCCGAGGCCGAGTACACGAGGGCCTTTTACGAGCGGATGGCGAACGAGTGGAAGCGCGAGAACGCCGAGCGTGTGGCCACGGCCACTGCGCTCGGCGTCCCCCGTGATCGCAACTGCGCGTGGGACGGCATCGCGATCGAGGAGTTGTGCGAGGCGTTCGCCGAGAGCGACCCGACCAAGGTTCGCGCCGAGGCGGTCCAGGCGACCGCCGTGCTGGTCGCCATGATCGAGTGCATCGATCGGACAGCGTCATGATGCGCTACTGGGCCGACATCAGTCCGGCCGACGCCGCGGAGCTGTCCCTGCCCGCCATCGGCATCATCGCTCCCAGGACTAGTGACGGCATGATCTGCCCGTGGCCCTGGGAGCCGGAACAGCTCAAGGGCCAGCCCATCGGCCAGTACCACTGCCCGTACTGCGGCGACATGGTCGTGGCAGGAATCAAGCATCCGGACTACGCGGCCGAGGTTGTCGGCCGCGAGGAGAGTCCGGTCCAGAGGATCGTCAGGTCCATGGTCGACTTGGCGGGTTGCGCACTGGAGTTCGGCCGGATCGAGCGCACCGCGGTCTACCACCCGGGCGGGACTCGCAAGGAGACCGACGCCGACCACACGGTGATGCTCGGGTGGATGGCCTGCTCGGTCGCGTTCATCGTGGCGCCGATGCTCGACGTGGGGAAGGTGGCCCAGCTCGCGCTCGCGCATGACGCTGTCGAGGTCTACGCGGGCGACACGCCAACCCTGCGGATCACCGCCGAGGAGCGTCAGGCCAAGCACGCACGCGAGCGGGACGCCATGGCGCTGCTGTCTGAGCGGTTCGGCCTGTCGCTGCCCTGGCTCCCCGGCATGGTGCAGGTCTACGAATCCCGCCTCGAGCCCGAGGCCCGGTTCGTGTGGGCGCTCGACAAGCTCATGCCGAAACTCGTCCATCTCCAGGACGACCTGCATGGACTCAAGGAGCACGGGGTCACCCAGGTCGAGTTCGAGCAGATGTTCAAGACGCAGCGGAAGGCCCTCGACGGCGTCATTGCCGCCGACCCGTGGGCCGTGGGCTTCATGGGCCTCTACTTCGATGTCGTCGACCGCGTGCTCAACCACCCGGGGTGGGCGTCATGAGGAAGCTCGACAAGTTCTTGATCTCTAAGCGGCCATACGCCGTGGATCTCACGAGCCTGTGGACGGGTCGCAACACCCGGGAGGACGGCACGCACTTCTGGTCGTGCTCGGCGAATGCCGTGTGGTTCCGGCGACGCCACGGTGTAACCGTCGCGTGCATCGGATTCCTGTGGGATCTCCAGGACTCCAGGCCCGAGACGGTCGAGGAGTTCGTGCTGGCGCACGATGACGGCCGGTACGGCGGCACCGCGATGGGGCGCTGGGATGGCGACCGCTACTGGAGCGACGGGGTGTCGCTCAAGGTTCAGGGCGAGCATCTCGACCTGCTGAGGCCGATGCTCGAGCACTACCCCGACGTGCCGGCCGGCTACGACGGCTGGTGGACCTTCCAACCCGAACGGAGAACATCATGAGCGACGACCGGACCGCGAGGTACAGCGACGAGTGCAACGCCCTGGTGGCCGCGTTGGATGTGGACACGTCCAACGCGGTGGCTGCGCTCGCCGGACTGGACAGCGAGAGCCTGGAGGCCCTGGAGGACGGCGCGCTCCTGCTGGCCGAGCTGGCGCGGGCGCAGCGCGGGACGCCGAGATGATGGCGTTTGGCCACGCAGCTACCGGCGTGCTGTTCTGCGGCGTCGTCGGCCCGCTGCTGCCCTCCCCGCTCGACCCGCTGTCCGCCGGGCTCATCGCGATGGCCGCCGGAGCGCCGCTGGCGCTGGTGATGGACCTGGACACGAAAGGCAAGGCGTACTACGCGCTCCAGCCCTTGAGCTGGGTGCTCAAGCCGCTGCTCGTGCTGCTGGCCAAGCTCATCTACCACCTCACCCGCGGGGACGACGACCCCGAGGAGACCAGCGGGCACCGCATGCTCACGCACCAGCCGGCGTTCGCCGGAGCGCTGGCCCTGGTTGCCCTCGTGTGGCTCTGGGGCAGCGGGTGGGAGTGGTACGTGGCAGGCGTGGTGTTCGTGGGCGTGTGGTCACACAGGGCCGGCGACGCCTGCACCAAGCGCGGCGTGCCCATCGGCCTGTTCCACGTGCTCGTCCGGAGCTTCCGGGACGAGCCCAAGGTGTGGCGATTCGTCGGGGCGCCGCACAAGCTTCGGTTCGTCACGGGTGGAAAGAGGATCAAGAAGTTCTGGCAGGCCGGCAAGAAGCGACGGTACTGGGACGAGGTGGGCGAGGGTGTCGTGACGGTGGTCCTCGCGATCCTGGGAGGCATTCTGTCAGCGCTGACCGTCGTCGGTCTCTATCCAGGATGGTGACCATGAAGGACATTGAGCGTGAAGAGATGGTGGATCGTCTCCTCGCGGTCGTCGAGGATCTGCGGGGCATCCAGGATGAGGCAGAGAAGGCCGGCGAGATCGGCCTGACTGGAAATATCAACATGGCCCTGTCGTACGTGATGGCCGCACACCAGAGCCAGGCCGACAAGCTTGATCGCGCAAGAAGGGGGCGTCGTGCCTGAGCGCTGCGAGCTGACCGAGCTGCTCCCGTCCGACTGCGGGTGTCGGAATCACCGCGGCGGTCGGACGCCACAGGAGGAGGCCGAGCAGGAGGTCCGTCGAGCCGGCCAGGTGGTCGGTCGCCGGCCGGATGCCCGGGAGTGGTTTCCCGCCATGTACGCCGGGAAGTGTGCGGCCTGCCCGAGCGACATTGAGCCCGGCCAAATGATCCACAGGTTCGGCGAGGGCTGGGCCTGCTGTGAGTGACAACGAGAGGGAAACGATGACCGAATACGGGCCGCGCAAGATCGTTGAGGACTTGGCGGCAAAGGTGTCCGCCCAGTTCAACAGCTCATTCGAGCTGGATGCTGTGCATGTGGACACCGAGTACGAGTGCAGTGCTGACATCCACCTGACCTTGCCCGATGACAGCGTGATCTACAGCCAGACCTACTCGTCGTCGGCGCTTGGTGCCTTCCGGTCCGAAGTCTGCGACTTCAACCAGTCCTACTCGGGAACCGTGGAAGTCGAGGAGAGGGGCGAGAAGCACGTGCGCATCCTCGTGCGCGCCGACAGCTAGTCGTCATAACGCAGCGAGGCCGAGTTCGTCAGCGGGGCTGAGGGTCATGCGACCTGAGGCCCCGCTGGCGCGTTCTGGGCTCGAGCGAGGTATCGGTAAGCGGTGGCCCGACTGAGTCCGTGATCGGAGACCAGCTGCTCTACCGTCGCGCCATCCTGGGCGGCCGCCAGGGCGGCCTCGTTTGCCACCCGCCGTCGTCGAGTGTGCGGCGCGGGGATGCGGACGCCTCGAGCGGCACGGCGGTGGACCACGCCCTCAGGCCCGAGCCGGACGTACTCGGCTGCGGTGTCGAGGTGCATCCCGAAGATGGCCACCAGATCGGCGGCTGTGGCGCCATCCACCAGCGCGCGGGCGATCGCGATGGAGTTGTAGGCACGATGTCGGCGGCGGGCCGCAATCTCCCGGTTGTGGTCGGCCTGAGTGCCGCTGACTAGGTGCAACGGGTTGACGCACGGCGGGTTGTCACAGGTGTGCCGGATGACGATCCGCGGTCCTGGGCTGCGACCGTGGTGCAGGGACCATGCGACCCGGTGAGATCCAACGGTGCGGCCGAGCACGTAAAACGAGCCGTACCCCTTGTCGGTGCGGGCGCAGCTCCATGGCCAACAGTCCTTCTCACCTGCGACTTCGACGCAGGACCAGAACCGTTCGGGGTCCACGAGGTGCAGCGCGAGCGCTGGAGATGTGGATCTCATGTCTCAAGACTTTACCCTGTTCTAACGTGAGAATCTCAGCGATTCACGCACGCCTGCGCGCGATCGCGCGAGCGCGGTGCGACTGACGAGACACGTGATGCACACAGGCACACGTGAGACGCGCAGGCACGCGGGCGTCACGTGGTGCGCGTGTGACGCCCGCGTGCGGCTAGGTGCTGACGGGCTCGACGCTCACGCCGGAGCCGTAGTGCCAGACGCCGTTGACGCTGTGGGCGAGCCCGGTCTCCTTGTGGTTCTTGAGCCGCCGGAAGACGGTCGCCCGACTGGGCATCCCTGGCAGTGCCACCAGCTCGTCAACGGTGCGGGCGCCCTCGTCGCGTAACACCTGAAGGATCTCGTCGACTGGCGCCGCCTTCTCGGCTGGCATGTCGATGACGATCCCCTCCGTCCCAGTGAGCGCGGCCCACGCGGTCGGCTCGAGCACCGGTCGTCCGATCTCCACCGCATCGGTGATGACCTGTCGGCGGTCCCGCGGCGACACGAAGAACCCCTTGGCGATGGCGGGCGCGGGGTGCTCGTCGTCACGCAGCAGGAACTGACCATTGCGGAGTCCGGACGAATTCCACCCCTGGCGGACCAGCTCGCCCCACAGGACCTTGCTCGCGTGCGGGTCCAGGCCCAGGCCCACCACGGCGCGCAACTGGGCCTGGAACTCCTTGGACCCGACATCGTCCTTGGACCCGTTCTGTGCGAGCGGCAGGATGCGGACCCCACACTTGCGAGCCCGCTTGCCGATCCGGCCGATGAGCCGGACCACCTCCTTGTCGCCGGCCGCCACCAGGTCCGGGTGCTCGTCGACGACCAGGACCACCCAGGGCCGGTCCGGACTCGGCTGGAACTCGTCGCCCGCGTCGTCGGACTCCTCTTTGTCCAGGCCCAGCTGGCGCTCGCGGACCTCGATCACGGCGAGGACCCGCTCCAGGGTCCACTTGGCGGAGTCCAGATCCGTCGCCAGTGGCAGGGCGAGGATCCGTCGCCACATGCCGAGGGTGGCGCCGCCGGCCATGTCGATTCCGACGATGACCACGTCCCGGCAGGCGAGTAGCCAGATCAGTAGCGACTCGAGCCACACCGACTTGCCCGAGCCGGACTGGCCGACGATCAACGCGTGCTGGAGCTTGAACTTCAACTCGGATGCGTCGGCGAGCATGCCCATGACGAACCGAAAGTTCAGGGCGACCAGCGTCGTTGATGCAGGTCGGGGCATCGGGTGAGTGATCTTGCCTTTCCACGGGTCCTTGGGTAGGAACGAGAACCAGACGTGCCGGCCGCTGTCTTCGTCGTTACTGGCGAACACCGCACCCGGTCGCAGGTTGAAGTAGCTGGCCAGCGCGTCGGTCGCACGCGTGACCTGGGCTGGTGTCACGCCCTCGCCGAGCCTGATGCGCAGGCGGGCGATGGCACCAGCCGAGATGACCTTGACGGGCTTGGAGTCCTGGAGCGCCCGCAGCTCGAGTGCCTTGGTCTCGCCGCGCGTGATCTTGCCCCACTTGCGCGCGTACCGGTCCGCCTTGCCGGCCACCCGGACCCGACGATGCCACCACCAGGTACCGCCCAGGCCTAGGACCCCGATCTGCCAGAGGGCGCCCGTGAGCGGAGTCGGTCCGGTCCCGATGCGGACCGCGAGGTAGGTACCGACCCACCCGAGGAGGACCGCGAGGAAGGTCCGCTCGGTGGGCCGGTCCAGGACGCCGTTGGACCCACGGTCCAGGCCCTCCGGGACCACTCGCATGACTACGGTCCGGACCCGGTCTCCGAGTCGAGGACCGAGGACCGCCAGGACCGCACCCAGGACCGGCAGGGTGAGCGCCAGCCACCACCAGCCGGACCAGTTGATGCGGACCAGGACCGCGAGGAGCCACACGCCACCGCCGACCCAGAGCGGGGTCAGGACCCGTCGCCACCGCCAGCCGAGTCGACGGCTCCCGCGCATGAGCGCGCGCAGGGTCGCGAAGATCGCCACGCCGAGCGCGACTTTGAATGCCGAGGTGCTCACGACCTGTTTGCTCATGCCGATGCCTCCGTCTCATCCTTGGTCGCGCCCTTGACGACTCTGAGGATCTTGAGCGCTCGGTCGGACCCGATGCCGAGTTGGGTCATGACGGCGCGCTTGCCGATCTCCGCGCCGGTCTCCTCGATCAGCTGGCGCACGTCCTCGATCAGCTGCTCATCGGTGCGGTCGGAGCGCGGACGCCTGGTTGTAGGCGCTGTCTCGCTTGTAAGTGCGGAGGGCTCGGCAATCCCTCGCGGAACTGGTGTCAGTTTGGTAACGGTCTGCACTTCGGGTGCCGCAGTGTCGGTCCGGCTCGCCTGGACCTTCTTCGGGGCCTTGCGTGCGCCCTGCTTGGCCTGCTTGTCGCGGCGGGCCTGCTCCCGCTCCTCCGTCCCGCGCGCGTTGCTGTGGATCACCCCGAGGACCGCAGCGAGCGCGATCGGGGGGATAGCGCCCAGGCCCATCGCGAGCGGGTCGGCGGACCGGACCCACCAGTCCAGGACGTTGCCCAGCAGCGACACCGCGATGGCCGCGAGGGCGAGCACCCGGCCGAGTTTCCAGGCTGGCGCCCGGCTCATCCAGATGTCCATGCCCAGTGCGGCCACGGCGTCGATGCACAGCGGGAACATCCAGGACAGGGGGCCGAACCCGACGTGCTCGGCGAGGTTGCGCAGGGCGTCGAATGACCAGACGGCGGCAACGCTGATGACCAGGAACGCGAGGAAGCGGCGCAGGTACAGCCGCGGGTTGGGCGTCTTCATCGGTCATCCCTCCAGGGGAGGTCGGAGCGGGTCAGTCCCCGATGAGGGCCGCCTCGCGCCTTGAAGTCGAGTCGGTCCCGAATGGGCAGCCAGGCTACGTAGGCGATGAACACGATGGCGGCCGGCACCGCGTTTCCGGTGGCCAGGGACGCCAGCACCAGGACGGCGGCCACGATGGCGACGATTGGCTTAAGAGTCATGGGGGACAGTCTAGGGTGGGCGTGACCGTATAGCCATGAGACTGGCCCTTGTATCCCCCTGATATGGGAGGTAACATGAGTCTATTCGTAACGAACGGACCTCGAGGAGCGGCGAAATGGCGGGAAGTCCCGGAGATGGCGAGGGGGAGGTGTTCCTTGCCCACGCCTGGACCGCGCCCGAGAACCGGAAAACGACCGTCGGCCCCTGGCACTGGTGGAACGTCTACAAGGACCACGGCACGGCTACGGCGCAGGCGGCCGAGGTGGCGTCGACTCGTTGGCGAGACCGCGAGGGCAACTGGCACGGTCGGTACGAGGTGCTGACGATCAGGGGAGATGCGGGCTGATGGCCACCAAGAAGCGCAAGAAGGGAAAACGACGCATCCGGAAGTGGCTCGGTCGGTGGGCGTGGCGCAAGATCCACACCTGGGCGGCGTCGGTGCGAGCGGGCGCTAAGAAGGTCACCGAGGCCAGGGTGATCGTGGCCAGCGCCAAGCAGCGTCTATGGGAACGCCAGTTCCCCAACCCGAACAAGCCCGAGTTGCACATGGAGAAACTCGAGGAGTGGACCGAGGAATACGAGGCGGTGTTCGGGAATGGTTGGCGCGTCGACTTCGAGGTGGACGCGCTCGACACCGCAACGACCACGCGCGAGGCCGCCTACGACGCCGCGGTACTGCGGCACGGCGAGATCGCCCGGTCCCTGCACCTTGTCGAGGTTCGGCCGCTGAACCCCCTCGCCGAGCAGGCGATGCGAAAGGGTGCCCCGTGAGCAAGATCGAAACCATTGAGTTCGGCAAGCCGCCCACCGTGGCCGAGTTGATTGTGGCGCTCGAGCTGCTCGAGAAGCGGGCCGGCGGTGACGCCGTGGTGCGGGTGTCGGGTTGCATCGAGTTCAACATCAAGCTCGGCCCGCGCATCGCGGCCATCCGAGCAGTCCAGGAGGAGCAGTGAGCACTATCCCGAAGTGGTACGTACGCGAGGACACCCTCGCCGGGCCGCTGTACTTCTACCCGCGGCCGGCGGTCACCGAGCGCATGGAGCACGCCTGGGACCGTCCCAAGGAGTACCGCTGGTCGTCGCAGGACAGTGTGGTGGATGTGCGCGGCGCCTACCTCGTGACACAGCAGCCGGTCAGCGAGTTCATGGCCTCTTGGGATAAGCGCCCGGAGGTCGATCACTACGAGCTTCGGGCCATGGCGAGCCTGGACTCCCTGGTTCGATCGCTCGCCGAGCGTGCCCCCGCTATTGCCAGCGTCGAGCAGTACACCCGCGAGCTGTGTGAGTACGACTCGAACTGTGGCGAGTGCACGTGGTGCTCGTTCCGGAGCAAGCTGTATGAGCCCGTCTACGCGTCGCCGGTCGTCGAGACCGAGGTGTTCGACGTGACCAACCTCGTCGAGCTGGCTACCACGCCTGACCCGCACCCCGATTACTCCTGGACCCTGGACTCGCCACCGCTGGCCGCCATGTACCCAGATCGCGCATCACACCAGTTCCCCGGCTACACGACTGGTCTGTTCGCCCTCACGGCCGCCGCGGTCCAGGACGAGATGAATCGGCTGGACCTGCCTCGGGTCGAGGTGAACGCGTGGCGGCATTCCATGGAGGTGAGCACCTCGTGTCGGATTCCGTGGGATGTGCCTCGCGAGTGGACGGCGATCCAGCGCCGCAGTCAGGAGGCTCGCCGGCTCAACCGCGAGCGCCAGGACGCGGCGCTGTTTGGGATGCGCTGGCACCAGACGCTCAAGATTAACGACAGGGTGGCCGGCGAGACCAAGGAAGCCGCGGTGGCGCGGCTCCTCGAGAAGGTTGCCGAGAACGTAGCGCTCCTGGTGCCGCCACACACCGAGGCCTGCGGCACCTGCTCGGGCATGGGCTACACGAAGTGATTGGCATCCAGGTCAACCCGCAGGCCTGCCCCGAGTGTCAGCACTTCGCGTGCGTGTGCGGCATCATGCGCCAGCACGTCGAGGGCTGTCTGTTTCGAGTAGCGGCGGCCGGTGCGGTGGGCATCGAGTGCGAGCACGGGCGGTCGGTGTGCCCGCGCTGTGACCCCTGCACCTGTTCGCCTGAGTAGCTGTGGAAAGTTGTACTCCACTGGGCTTGTGTACCCCTGTCTCAGTGGGGTACATTCTGTTCATCACGAACGGAACCACCACCACGGAGGACACCATGGCCGACTACTTCGAGTCCGGATTCGCGGTCCGCACGCCGAGCTGGCACCAGAAGGAGACCCTGCTCGGCACCGCGCCGCGGACCTGGGCCGAAGCGCGTCCGCTGGCCGGGCTCGACTGGGAGTACGTGACCGAGCCGATGTTCGTCCGCGACCTCGCCGGGATGAACGCCGATGGCACGCCGGCCTACACCTACCGCGAGGCCGAGAGCTTCCAGGTCGTCAAGCGCGACGACACCAATGAGGTGCTCTCGGCCGGCCGCGACACCTACGAGGTGATCACCAACACCGAGCTGGGCGAGATCCTGCACGCGCTCACCGACAAGACCGAGCTGGAGTTCGAGACCGCGGGCAGCGTGCGTGGCGGCCGTTCCGTCTGGGCGCTGGTCAAGCTCGGCGAGGACGTGACGATCGGCAAAGACCCGAGCCCGACGCGGCCGTACATGGGCGTCGTCAACCACTGCGACAAGATCGGCGCCTGCCGGGCCTACGCCACCGACATCCGAATCGTGTGCTGGAACACCATGTCGGCGGCCGACGCGCAGGCCGACCGCGACAACACGGTGGCCACGTTCCGCCACACGTCCAACTGGCGCGACCACATCCAGACCGCCCGCGAGGCGATCCTGGGCGCCAAGTCGGAGTTCCAGGCGTGGGTGGACATGGCCGAGCACCTCCAGGAGCTGACCGTCACCGACGTGCAGGCCGAGGAGTTCGTCCGCGAGTTCATGCCCTACCCGGGTCGGGTCGAGGGTCCGGACGCCCTGGTGTCCAAGACTGTCCGGAAGAACATCGAGCAGGCCCGCGACAGCCTGCGCTACGTGCTCAACGAGTCCAAGACCAGCGAGGGCATTCAGGGCACGGGCTACTGGCTGGTGCAGGGTGCGGCCGAGTTCCTGGACCACCTGCGCCCGCACAAGAACCAGGAGTCATACGTGCAGCGCACGGTGATCGACACGAACAAGGGCAAGGCGCTGGCGGTCGCCAAGGTGCTGGAGTTGACCAAGTAGGACCCTCCCCGGGGTGGCGTGGCCCGGTCGTCCCGATGGCGACCGGGCCTTCGTCATTCCCTGGGTACGCTCGCAGGGTTAGCAGCTCCCTGCGACGAGAGGATTACTCGTGCGAGATCGTGAGTGGATCACCCCCAAGCGCCGCGCCGCCATTCTGGTGGGCGTGTTCGCGGCCGTGAGCCTGCTCCTGCCGGCCACCGCCACGGCCGACGAGGACGGCAACGAGTGGCGCGGCTGCGGGGACGGCTGCATCACGACTATGCCGGACAACAAGGACTGGTAGAGCTGGAGCAAGAGGGAACCCCCTGTCTACCCGTATTGGCAGGGGGTTCCCTCTTGTACCCCCCTAGGACAGGGGGGTACTATCTGGACATGACCAATGAGGACATGATTCGCGAGGCCGGTCTGCGCTGGCAGCTAGTCGAGGGCGAGCAGGACCTCACCGGTTCGCCGACCGCTGAGCGGGATGCCAGCGAGGCTCGACTGTGGACCGAGGACGGCGCGGTGCTGGTGGGGTTCTGGCGGCCGAGCGCAGACCTGGAGTGGACCGCCAGCCGGTCCGACTGCCTCTCGCCCGCGGCCATGTGTCGGGTCCCCCACCTCGTCGAGCTGGGGGACCTGGATATTGGCGCCGTGCTCGACCTCGAGACCGAGTTCACCGATCTGCCGGACAGCAGGCTCTGGCTGGACGCGTGACCTGTTTTGTACACCAAAATAGAGAGGGCAGTACCCATGACCGAATTGACCGACCTGGCCGAGGCCATCGGCGCAGTGGTGGAGGACGAGCGCACGGAGAGCGGACTCTCGGCAATGACCGAGCGCGAGTGCGTGGATTCCGCCCGCACGCTCGAGCGAAGCGACCTGTCAGGCGCACCCGGCAAGACGATCGACGCGTACATGAGGGTGATCGACGCCAGCTCGGCGGACATCGACGCCGCGTTGCTCGAACGCGAGACCGCAGACTGAGTCCGTCATAGGGATGGGGGGTGACAGCCACTTGTCACCCCCCATCCCTATGGGGTACATTTCCTTTATGACGAACGAAACCACTATCGCACAGACGACCGTCAGCGACGCGCTCTCGATGCTCGCCGGCCGAGGTATCACGGCCCGATCCGTCGAGGTGCAGCCCGGACAGTTCGCGATCACCGCGGCCGAGGCGCTTGATGACCTGCGCGACACGCTGACCGAGATCCTCGAGAGCTTGGGTGTCCACTACACCCTGGGTGAGTCGTCGCTGAATGGGCAGGAAGCCACTCACCTCTACGTCCACTGAGGGAGTGCGTGTGATTACCGAATTGGCCGAGTGGTTCTACCACGTGGGCCTGGACGCCGTACAGCCCGTGCTGGTCATGTACCTCGCGCTCATCCTCTCGATCATCGTGGGCGACGAGCGCGAGCGGTACCGCTACCGGAAGGTGATGGGATGAGGCTTCGCTGGACACCCGTCCTGGTCCTTGCGTTCGCGCCGTTCGCGTTCATCGCGGACCCCGAGGCCACCATGTGGATGGTCGTGGCTGCGGGCGCCGTCAGCGTTACGACGTTGACGATCAAGGACCGGCGTCGCATGAGGGAGATCCCACGGTGATCGGCAACGGATTGGCAACCCAGATCACCAACCGAGCCGCGCTCGCCGCGCTGCTCGAGTACCTGGATGGCCACGAGGTCGAGCCGTACGTGACGCCCGGTTGGGCCTACGCGGTGACCGGCTCCCGCGCCTGGTTCGACTGGCGAACGATCTGGCACGTGCTCTCGTTCATGCCACCGAACGTGGTCCAGTTCAACGGCGGCGCGAACGGCGCCGACTGCCTGACCGGTTCGTTCTGGCGCTGCCAGGGTTTCCCCGTGCGCGAGTTTCCCCCCAACTGGAAACAGCTCGGCAAGCGTGCCGGACACGAGCGCAACCGGCTGATGATGGAGTGCATGCCCAAACTCGTGGTGGCATTCCTGCACCTCGCCGGGGGCTCGCCAGGTACGCGGGACGCCATCGAGCTGGCACGCGAGCGGGACATCCCGACATTCGTGTTCAACCAGGCTGCGTGATCTCCATGCGACCCCTTGTGCGAGTGGGCCACTCTCGTGATAGCGTGTGCATGTTCCACCCCGCAGCGGTAGTAACTGTGCCGGCGGCTACCGCTCCTCGAGTAGGAACTGTTGGCGCAGAATGCTACGCAGCGGGTGGGACACCGAAGGCCCCAGTCGGTGTAGCGCGCACCGCACTGGGGCTTTCGTGTGTGACCCCCCTGCGGGGTGGGGTAGAGGGTAGGTTCGGCGGATGACTCAGGTACTCAAGACCTGGTGGCCGGCAAGCATTGTGCTGCCCGACAAGGTCATCTGGCACCGCTGCCTGGTGTTCGCCACCACCGACGATCTACGCGTCTATCGACGTAAGGGCGAGCCGCACGACTGGGCCTCGCCGATCGACTTCGAACAGACCCGGGAACCGCGCCGCAACCCGCAGAATATCGGGGTCGACATCACCACCCTGGCGGGCGTCGTGGTGATCACTCCGTCCGGCAGTTGCGGGTGCGGGAATCCACTTAAGACATGGCGCCCGGACTGGGCATCGAACGTGACCTCGTGGCCCAAACACGAGGTATGACAAGGAAATTGAGGGGACATGACCACCACCGACGTTCTCGCCATCGTGTTGTCCTGGCTGCCCGTGCTCGTGGCTACCGCAGCCGCTGTCGTGGCTGCCGTGGCTTCCCGACGCGGGGAGACCTGGGCCATTAACGCCAGACTCGCCGCGGTCCGTGCCAAGAAGGCGGCTACTCGAGCTGAGGACGCAGTCGCCCCCGCGATCGACTGGCCGGTATCGGATGAGCCTGTGGGGGAGTCAACCGGCAAGCACGCACTGCCTGAGTGTCCAGTTGACGGCGAGCCGCTGATCGCAGTGCGGCGCGAGGCCGAGCAGCCGGCGCTGCTCACGCACGCCGATGGCACCACGCACGGCGACCGGATGACCGAACTGAGCGCCAGGGGCTGGCATCCCGAAGACTCGGCCATGTCGGCAATGGATGCCTTGATCACCGAGGCCAGGGGGTCGATGTGGTCGGTGCCGATCAGGGCGGCCGACCCGCTCAGCGTGAGCGAGTGGGCGGCGTCCGACGACGCGTTCGGGGCTGTGGACATGAGCGTCCAGCGCGGCGGTATCCAGTACGCCAGCGCTACCGGGCCGGCCGAGACCACGGCAGTAATTCCGGTCATTACGGATGCGCCGACCGGAACGAAGCTTGGCGCCATCACTGATGGCCGGTTCGATCCGGAGTACGAAGTAGTCGTCGAGGGTGACCTGGTTCCCGAGATGTACGCCGGCCGCGTGGCCGAGCCGCTGCGCGAGGTGGACCTGCCAGGGGTCGGTCGATGTGAGGTGCTCGTCGAGGCCGAGGGTCTGACGCCCGCATTGGTGCGACAGATCAAGGACGAGTCGTGATG
>WUUC01180626.1_pt1 | contig 17906 bp, 17 predicted proteins | sample 6278441 | NCBI WGS metagenome assembly WUUC01 (sample SAMN13675441, study PRJNA597444) | soil metagenome | isolation source: soil | place: USA: Washington | collected 2017-10 | reverse complement strand
CAGCCACGGCGAGTGCGGGTCGCCCTCGCGGTCGGAGAACGCGTGGTGGCGGCGGTGGTCGGCGACCCAGCCGATCACCGAACCCTGCGCGGCGAGGCCACCGGCGACGGCCAGCGCGGCCCGCAGCCACCGCTTCGCCTTGAACGCGCCGTGGGTGAAGTAGCGGTGGTAACCGACGGTGACACCCAGCGTCGAGATCGTGTAGAACACGCCGGCGAGCATCAGGTCGACCCAGGTCATGCCCCAGCCCCACGTCAGCGGGATGGCGGCGGCCAGCGCCAGGAACGGGATGATCAGGAAGGCGCGGATGGTGAGCAGCTCGGCGAGCGAGCGTTGCCCGGACAGTATCGGTTTCGGGGTGTCCGGCGGACTCTCCGGACGGGTGAAAGTGGTCATGACCTGCTCGTTCTGCGAGGGCGAAGGTCTAGCTGCCCGAGGTACGAGCAGTGCGTGCATTGGTGATCAGGTGGCCGCGGTCCCGCTGGCTTCATGCGCACAGGGCCGCTGACGTCGCGACCGGATGGGACTCGCCGACGACGAAGCCGGCTCTGATGCCGACATACGAGTTGCCACCGACACCTCCAAGCTACACCATGGTGAGCGATCAGCGGTGTAGGCTGACGGCAGCCGGGGCTCCCAGACGCGATCACGCGCTCGCCCCGGCAGACCGTGCGGCCTGCACTCCGCCGCCGAGCCGAGCGGGCCCGGTCCCACTGTCTTGAAAGGACACTCATCATCACTGACACACCGCCGAACGGCATGCGGTTCAGCCACCCCGTCGCCGAACACGCGCAGAACAAGCCCGTCCGCCACAACTCGACGTACGGGGATCTCTTCCGTGAGCCGGACCTCGGGCCGGAGGTGGCGCAGCCCATCGACGAGGAGCCGCCGCAGCCGCCGCAAACCCGGCGCCGGCACACCGCCGCCGCGAGGCCACGCCGCCGCCCCGCGGCCTGATCTCGCTGTCCATAACGGACAGCCGCCTGTGTGCCCTTGTGGTCGGAATGGTGACCTGAACTCGCCGAAGGTACGGCACGGCAAGGGGATGTAAGGTCTGCCCATGTCCGAAGAACGGGGCGGCCCGGTGCTCGAACCGACGTTGGCAGAGTGGTTCAAGGCCCGGGAGGAGACCAAGCGCCACCTGGGCTCGGCGATGCCACCGGTGGACGCGGCATGGGTGCAGCGCCTCGCGGATCTCCTCGCCACCGAACGTTCCTGGCAGGACCAGTACACCGAACTGATCGCACTCGGCAGGAACGACGGCCGGTTCCCCTCCTCGAACCGCTGAGGAGCGCGGCCGGCCTCAGCCGCGGCGGTGGGGCTCTCTCGGACGGGCTCGGGTGTCGGCGAGCAGCAGCTCGGTCACCTTGCCGAGCCGGCGGGGGAGATCCTCGAAAGCCATGTACCCGGTGCCGGCGAGCACCATCGCGCCGACGAAGGCCATCGTGAACGTCTCGCGGGCCGTTGGGGTCATCGGACCGATCGCGTCGCCGAGGCGGCGCAGCAGCTCGGTGCCGATCTGGTCGCGGAGGCGGCGTACCTCGGGGTCGTCGGCGAGCAGCGCGGTGGTGCAGGCGCGGCTCAGCTCGGGTTCCTTGGTGAACAGCTCGGTGATGCCGCGGACCGCGTCGGCGAGGGCCGCCGACGGTGACCGTCGGGCGCGGGCCTGCGGCGCCGGGAGGTCCTGCAGCTGCCACCACAGGATCGCGCAGATCAGGTGTTCCTTGGACGAGAAGTACGTGTAGGCCGTCGCGGGGGAGACGTCGGCGCGTTTGGCGACCGACCGGACCGTGAGGTCGTTGTAGGAGACCGCGCGGACCTCTTCGATGGCGGCGGTGAGCAGCCGTTGCACCGTGTCGGCGCGACGGCCGTCCACGATGCGGCGTACGGGTTCCATCACGCTGCCGTGCCCTCGATCATGCGTCCATCGTAGCCGCCGGCCCAGCCGTGAACGGCGAGGTCAGGGTGCTGTGTCGGGGACGCCGAGGCTCTCCGCGAGGCGGTCCAGTGCCAGCCGGGCGAGTGGTGTGTCCACATCGAGCGCCTCCCCGAGCGCGATCGCGAGGGACAGGTCCTTGTGCCCCAGCTCCCGCGCGTGAGACAGGATCGGGTACCAGCCGTCGTCCCTGGCGACCGGCGCCGTGGTGTGGCGCCGCATGATCGCGCCGGGACCGCCGGTGACGGCGTCGGAGTGCCGCACCACCTTGCCGAGCTCGACCAGGTCGAGGCCGGCCGCCTCCGCGAGGCGCTGCGCCTCGGCCGCCGCGGCGAAGGACACGAAGTGCAGCAGGTTGCGCGCCAGTTTCGCGTGGGTGCCGGCACCCGGCGGGCCCGCGTGCATGATGTGGCCCGCCCAGAACGCGAACACGGCACGGCAGCGCTCGAACGCCGTGTCCGTGGCGCCGACCATGACCGCGAGGTTGCCCGTGGCGGCACCGGGCGCGCCGCCGCTGACCGGAGCGTCCACGATCTCGATCCCGTGCGGCGCGCACGCGTGCGCGAGCCGGGCCGCGGTGTCGGCGGCGATGGTGGAGTGGATGGCGACGACCGTGCCGGGCGCGGCTGTCTCCAGGAGGCCCGCCGGTCCCGACAGCACGTCCTCGACCTGCGCGTCGTCACGGACCATCAGCGAGATCACCTCGGCGGACTCGGCGACCTCGCGTGGACTGCCCGCCGCGCGCGCACCGGCCTCGAGGAACGGCAGGAGTGCCTCGGGTCGCACGTCGTGGACGACGAGACCGTCGGGCCAGTCCAGCAGCCGCCGCGCCATCGGGGCACCCATCTGGCCGAGCCCGACGAACCCCACTGGCTTCACGGCATTGCCCCTTCCCGACGTACCATAATTTAGAGTACCGTCTGGACACGTGTCCAGCGCATTCAACCCGTACGACTACGACTTCCACGAGGACCCGTACCCCACGTACGCCTGGTTGCGCGCGCACGCGCCGCTCTACCGCAACGAGGAGCTGGATTTCTGGGCGCTGTCACGGTATTCCGACGTGACCGAGGGGTTTCGCGACAACGTGCGGCTGTCCAGCGCCAACGGCGTGTCGCTCGACCCGGCCGCGTACGGGCCGCACGCGCACCGCACGATGTCCTTCCTGGCCATGGACGAGCCCCGGCACCTGCGGATGCGGGCGCTGGTGTCGCGCGGGTTCACGCCCCGCCGGGTGGGGGAGCTCGAAGGGCGGGTCACCGAGCTGACGCGCCAGCACCTCGACGCCGCGCTGGAGAAGGACGAGTTCGACGTCATCGGCGAGTTCGCCGGGAAGCTGCCGATGGACGTGATCTCGGAGCTGCTCGGGGTGCCCGAGGTCGACCGGGACCGGCTGCGTGCGCTGGCCGACACCGTCATGCACCGGGCGGACGGTGTGCTGGACGTCCCGCCTGCGGCCATCGACGCCGCGATCGAGCTGGCCCGCTACTACGCGGACATGCTCGCGCAGCGGCGGCGGAAGCCCGCCGGCGACCTGGTCTCGGCGCTGCTGGACGCGGAGCTCGACGGCGACCGCCTCACCGACGAGGACATCATCGGGTTCCTGTTCCTGATGGTCGTCGCCGGCAACGAGACCACCACCAAGCTGCTCGGGAACGCGCTGTACTGGGCCTGGCGCAACCGCGACGAGCTGGCCAGGGTGTTCGCCGACCCGGCGCTGGTGCCGGCCTGGATCGAGGAGACCCTCCGCTACGACACCTCGAGCCAGATCATCGTGCGCACGGCGGCCACCGGCCTCGACTACCACGGCCGGACGGTGCCGGCGGGCGCACGCGTGCTGTTGCTCGTCGGCTCCGCCAACCGCGACGAGGACGCCTTCCCCGACGGCGACTCCTACCGCATCGGCCGCGAACCCGGCCAGCGGCTCGCCAGCTTCGGCGCGGGGGTCCACTTCTGTCTCGGCGCGTCCCTCGCCCGGCTGGAGGCGCGGGTCGCGCTCACCGAGATCGTCACCAGGGTCGCGGACTACGAGGTGGACGACACCGCCGCCGAGCGCGTGCACTCAACGAACGTGCGGGGTTTCGCCACCCTGCCCGTCCGGATGATCGTCCGCTGACCCGATCACCTTGTCGACGGTCATGGCGAGCTTCGTGCCCAGCGGCCAGCCGACGTAGTGGGTGAGGAACAGCGCCGCCTCACGCAGCTGCTCCGCGTCCAGCTCCTCGTTGCGCAGCGCCGCTTTCACCTGGATCGCGGCGATGTCGTCGAGGCCCTGCGCGGCGATCGCGCCGAGCAGGAGCAGTCGCCGGTCACGCAGGGAGAGCCCGGGCCGCGTCCAGATCTCGGCGAAGAGGTGGTCGACGGTCTGCGCGAAGAACGCGCCGGGCCGGTCCGGCATCTCCCAGCCGTAGACCTCCCGCATCATGTCCAGGCCGCGCCGCCGCTTGTCAGTGGACATGTGTCCAGACATTAGTTTGCCGTGGGGTCGGCCGCAAGGTCAGGCCGGTCGGACCAGGCCGCTGCGGTAGGCGATCACCACCAGCTGGGCGCGGTCGCGGGCATGCAGCTTGGTCATGGCGCGCTGGACGTGGGTGCGGACGGTCAGCGGGCTGACGACCAGGCGCTCGGCGATCTCGGTGTTGGACAGGCCCTCGGCGGCCAGGACCATGACCTCGCGTTCGCGGGCGGTGAGGGCGGCCAGCCGCTCGTCGGGCGTCACCTCCGGGGTGGCGAGGAACCGGGTGATCATGGCTCGGGTGGCCGTGGGGGACAGGAGTGCGTCCCCGGCGGCGACCGTGCGGATGCCGGCCAGCAGTCCGTCGGCGGAGACGTCCTTGCCGAGGAAGCCGCTGGCGCCCGCACGGAGGGCCTTGGCGACGTACTCGTCGGTCTCGAAGGTCGTCAGGATGAGGACGCGGGTGGCGGACAGGCCGGGGTCGGCGCAGATGGCGGTCGTGGCGGCGAGGCCGTTGGTGCCGGGCATCCGGATGTCCATGAGGACGACGGTGGGGTGGTGGGCACGGGTCAGCTCGACCGCCTCGTCGCCGTCGGCCGCCTCGCCGACCACCGCCATGTCGGGGTTGGCCTCGATGAGCATGCGGAAGGTGGTGCGGAGCAACGCCTGGTCGTCGGCGAGCAGGACGCGGATGGTCATGAGGTTGGCAAGTCGGTCGTCACGGTGAACCTGCCGTCGGGGCCGGGGCCGGCGTGGAAGCGCCCGCCCGCGGTCAGCGCCCGTTCACGCATGCCGGTGAGACCGAAACCCGCACCGGACCTCCCGGGAGCGGCGTCGTTGGAGACCGTGATGGTCAGCCGACTGTCGTTGTAAGACAGTCGTATGAAGGCAGTGTCGGTCGTGGCGTGCTTGCTGACGTTGGTCAGCGCCTCCTGCACGATCCGGAACGCGGCCAGGTCGACATCGGCGGACAGCGGCCGCTCCCGACCCTCGACGGCGACCACCACGTCGAGCCCGGCCGAGGCGAACGAGGCGGTGAGCTCCGGCAACCGCCCGAGCCCCGGCGCCGGTTCGAGCGGGGCGTCACCAGGTTCACGCAGCAGCCCGACGGTCGCCTTCAGCTCACGCAGTGCCGTGGACGTGGTCCCGGTCAGCTCGGTGAGAATACGACCGACCTGCTCCGGGCGCGTGCGGGACAGGTAGGCGGCCGTCCCGGCCTGCGCGTTGGCCAGCGCCAGGTGGTGGGCGACGACATCGTGCAGCTCACGGGCGATGCGCAGTCGTTCCTCGACGACCCGGTGCTGCGCCTCCTCCTCACGGTTCTGCTGCCGCAGGCGGACGGTCGTCCCCAGTACGACCGGCAACACGAGGAACAGGACCGGGTTGAGGATCGCGAGCGGCCAGGGATTCCCGTAGCGGTCACCGAACAGCGCCGACAGGATGATCCACACGGTGACGGCGAAGCAATACAGTCGTATGGTTCTGCCAGTCGTACGTATTGCCAACTCGTACAGCGCGACCATCACCGGCGCCAGGAGCACCGGCGTGACCAGGTAGCCGACCCCGCCCGCGGCGGCGACGCACGTCGCGGTGACCACGACCACCGTGCGGGGGTGGCTGCGCCGCCACAGCAGGGCAAGGCAGGCGGCCACGGCCAGCGGAACCGCCGACGACCAGCCGAGCTCGTCGGCGCCCGGCAGGTTGCTGTTGAGCTCCGCGGGCCCGGCCGCCGCGCACAGCAGCAGGACGATCAGCGCCGCGTCCACGACACGGGGGTGGTCGGTGGCGTACCGGCGCCAGCTCATGTTGTCCTCATGGGTTCATGGTCGGTGACCGGCAGCCGCCGGTCCAGCCACCTCGGCAGCGACCAGGCCCGCTCGCCGAGGAGCACGAGCACGGCGGGCACGAGCGCCATGCGGACCACGAAGGCGTCGAGCAGCACCGCCGTGGCCAGGCCGAACCCGATCATCTTGATCATGGTTTCGCCGGCGCCGGCGAAACCGGCGAACACGAACACCATGATCAGCGCGGCGGCCGTCACGACCCGGGCGCTGCGCCGGAACCCGGTCACCACGGCCTGTCCGGCCGGCTCACCCCGCAGGTGCGCCTCCCGCATCCGGGACACGAGGAACACCTCGTAGTCCATGGCGAGGCCGAAGACGATGCCCACCAGCACGATCGGCATCATGCTGATCACCGGCCCGGTGTGCTGCAGCCCGATCAGCCCGGCGCCCCAGCCCCACTGGAAGACCGCCACGACCACGCCCAGCGACGCGAGCACGGACAGCAGGAACCCGACGACGGCCTTGAGCGGCACCAGCAGGGACCGGAACATCACCAGCAGGAGCAGGAAAGCCAGGCACAGCACGATCGCCAGGTACGGGACGAGCGCCCGCTGGACCTGCGCCGCGACGTCGATCTCCACGGCCGTGGTGCCGGTGACCAGAAAGGGCTCCCCGGCACGCCGGTCCCGGATGAGCCGGACGAGGTCCTCGGTCTGCTCGCTGGTCGGCGCCGTCGCCGGCGTGGCGGTGAACAACGCGGTGTCGCCCGCCGCGTTGAACCGGGCCGGGGACACGGACACCACGCCCGGGGTGCCGTCGATCCTCGCGGTGACGGCCCGCACCGCGGCCTGCGGGTCGCCCTCGCCCCGGGCGTCCACCACGATGGTCAGCGGTCCGTTGAAGCCGGGCCCGAACCCGGCGGCGAGCGCGTCGTAGGCCCGCCGCTCACTGGTGGCGGTGGACTTGGCCTCGTCGCCCGGCATGCCCAGCTGCAGGTGCGCCACCGGCACGGCGAGCACCACCAGGCTCGCGGCCGAGGCGACCAGCACGGGCACGGGGTGGCGCTGGACGAACCGCGACCACCGGGTGCCCGCACTGTCCACTGTGGTCGTTCGGCGGCGGTGGGCGAGCACCGCGTTCGGCCAGAAACCCAGCAGCGCGGGCACGAGCGTCAGCGCGATGAGGACCGCGACCACGACGGCCCCGGCGGCGGCCAGCCCCATCGTGCCCGCCGCGGGAATGCCGATCACCGTCAGCCCGGCCAGCGCGATCACGACGGTGAGCCCGGCGAACACCACCGCGGCGCCCGCGGTGCTCACGGCCACCCCCACGGCTTCCTGCGGCGTCGTCCCGCCGGCCCGTTCTTCTCGGTAGCGGGACACCACGAACAAGGCGTAGTCGATGCCGACCGCCAGCCCGAGCATCGTGGCCAGAGTGCCGCTGTCGCTGGGAAACCCGAGTGCGACGATCGTGAGCAGGCTGATGCCGACGCCGAGCACGGCCGTCACCAGCGGCAGCCCGGCGGCCACCAGCGAGCCGAACGTCACCAGCAGCACCAAGGCCGCGAGAGCGACGCCGACCGCCTCGGTGACCCCGCCGACCGAGGGCCGGCTCGCCAGCACGGGCCCGCCGACCTCCACCGTCAACCCCGCCGCCCGCGCCGTGTCGACCGCCTCCCGCAGCTGCTGCCGGGTGGCGTCGGCGAGCCCGTCGGACGTCGCGGTGTACGTGACGGTCGCGTACGCGGTCGAAGCGTCGGCGCTCACCGCCCGCGACCGGAACGGGCTCACCGCGTCCGCGACCTGGCTGCCCTGGGCCACCTCGGTGACGAGCCGGTCGATGACCGCGCGGTGTTCGGTGACCGTCTCCCCGGCGGGCGCGACGAACACGACCCGGGCGGTGGCCCGCTCCGGGTTGCCGGGAAACCGTTGCTGGATCAGCTCGAACGCCTGCTGCGCCTCGATGCCGGGAGCGGCGGCCTCGTCGGACGGCGACGCCGAGGTGGCCGACGCGAAGCCGACGGCGCCCAGCACCGCGAGCCATACCAGGACGACGTACCGGCGCCGGCGAAACGCCGCACGGCCCAGCCGGTGAAGAAGAGCAGCCACGGGAAGAAGACCTCCGGATCGGTTACCCCGTCAGGCTCTTCCGTCCGGCCCCGTCCCGTCGTCATGCGGTTGCCGGCAGTGCCGTACTGAAATCGCAGTACGGCTACAGGTCCTCCAGCCGGACCAGCCCGTCCTGGATGGCCCGCGCGACGAGCGCCGCCTTCGTCGGCGCGGGACGCCCGGCGTTGGCGTACCGGACCCGGACGCGGTCGATGTAGCTGCTCACCGTCCGCACGGACAGGTTGAGCTTGCGGGCGACCATCTCCTTGGACTCGCAGGCGAACCAGTTCACCAGCACGTCGATCTCGCGCGGCGTGGGGATGGGCCGGTCCGGTCTGGTGTCGGCGCAGATCGCCCGCGCCATCGCCGGCGGCGTGTAGGGCAGGTGCCCACGCCCGGCACGGATCGCGTCGACGAGGTGGGCGGGCCCCTCGGTCTTCGCCAGGTACGCGAACGCGCCGATGTCCAGGCAGGTGAGGATGGTGTCCCGGTCCTCCCGCATGGTGTAGACGATCACCTGGCGGCCCACGTCCACCAGCCGGCGCAGGTCCCCGTAGGCCGGCGTCGTCCCGGACAGCACGAGGTCGAACACCACCACGTCCGCGCCGAGCCCCGCGCCGGTCCACGCCACCCCCGGCGTCGGTCCGGAGTCCACGACCCGCACGGGTGGTTCGGCGGCGGCGCACCAGGACTCGATCCCGGCGACGATCGCGGGGTGGTCGTCGACGACGACCACCGAGGTCACCTCGGAGCTTGCCACGTGGCCTCCACCCACACCTTCGTCCCGTCCACGAGCTGGGTCACCGTGACCGGCGCGCCGGGCCGGTCCGCGATCGCGAGCTCGGCCGGCGCGTCCGCCACGACGCTGACCGTGACGCCGGCCGGGGACCCGAGCACGGTCACCCGAGCTTCCGACGCGGCGGCGGACGTGGCCAGCAGCACGGGCTCGGTCAGTGCCCGGCGGACCGCCAGCGGCGGCGTGGTCCGGTCCCCGCACACCCCCAGGTACACGGCGACTCCCTTGCGTTCGGCCAGGTCCACGCACGCCGCCAGCTCGTGCAGCAGCGGGTCCGGCACCTCGTCGTGCTCGGCGAACAGCCTGCGCAGCTTCGCCGCCTCGGCCGCGTACTCGGCACGCGCGTCGGCCACGTCCCCGGCGGCCAGGCGTTCCAGGAGCGGCACGGTCGTGGTGGCGAGCTCCGCGTACCGCGCGAGCCGGCGTTCGTGCAGCTGCTCGGCCACCGCCTCGGCCGTACGCACCTCCTCCTGCTCGCGCCGGGCGGCCGCCGCCGCGTCGCCGAGCCCGCGCAGCGCCATGGCCGCTGCGAGCACGGGCAGCTGGCAGCCGAGCACGATCGCGGTGACCACGACCATCCCGACCACGTCCTGCCCCAGCAGGGCCACCTGCGCGAAGCTGACCACGGTGTACGCCGCGAGGACCGCCACGGCGGCACCGCCGAGGTCCAGCAGCAGCACCATCGCGAACCAGCCGACCACGCCGTAGGACCACTCCGCCTCCGACGTGATGTGCTCCGCCGGGATCGCCGTGGTGGCAAGGAAGGACGCCGCTGCCACCGCGGCCAGCAGGACCCACCTCGGCCAGCCCGCGAGCCGGTTCGTCGCGAACAGGAGCCCCGCGATCGCGGCGACCGCGGTGAGCACGCAGAACGCCCACACCTGCCGCGGCAGGCTGGCGTACAGCCCGGTGTTGGCCAGCAGCAGCGGCAGCGCCAGCCCGTACAGGGTGCCCACCGCGACCATCAGGGTGGCCAGACGCAGCCAGCGCAGGAGCTTCGCGGTCACCAGCAGCGAGGTCATGCCGGCCACTCCACCCGTACCCGTGTGCCCGCACCGGGTTCGGTCAGCACGACCGCGCGGCCACCCACCTGTCCCATCCGCCGCACGATCGACGAGGACACGCCGCGGCGGTGCGGCGACACCAGGTCCGGCGCGAACCCCCGCCCCTGGTCGGCAACCTCGACCGTCACCTTGCCGCCGGTGTGGTCCACGGTCAGCGACGCCGTGTCGACCCCCGCGTGCCGGGCCACGTTGGCGAGTGCCTCGCGCACCGCGGACCGGATCGCCGCGGCCGGTCGCCCCGGCATGGACACGGTCCGCGGCGCCCGCATGTCGACGACGACCGGGCTCTGACGCACGACCGAGGCGAGGAGGTCGACGAGATCCGCTTCCGTGCCAGGGGTTTCCGGCCGGCTGTCGAGCACCGCGAGGTCACGCGCGGCCTGTGCGCGCAGCCACGGTTCCGACCCGCGCGCCATGCCGGTGCCGACGGCGAGCAGGGTCGAGGCCGCGGTGTCGTGCAGGACCGACAGGTACTCCCGTTCGTCCGCCCGGCGCGCGGCGGCGACCGCGGCGTCGCGGCGCGTCCGCTCGCTCACCGCCAGCTCGTGGTCCGCGGCCCGCGCGCCGGTGCGCACGAGCAGGAACAGCCCTCGCGACAGGCCGGCCTCGCCGAGTGTCCACAGCGCGAGCGGCGCCGAGAGGGACAGCACGGACGGGTCGGCGAGATGGTTGCCGGTGAGGTGCGCGCCGAGGAGCACGGCGGTCAGCACCGCCCCGATGACCGGGCCGGTGTACCACTGGTGCGCGACCGCCGTGATCGACACGGCGGCCAGCACCCAGTTCGTGCTGTCGGTCAACGCCTCGGGCGGCACGGTCCACCGCTGCGTCAGGCACAGCAACGCGATGAGCCCGGTGTCGACCGCGACCACCCACCCGCGTGGGCCCCGCAGCAGGAACACCGCGCTCCACCCGCCCGACACGACGGCGATGGCGAACACCAGCGGGGACGGCGTCTGGTAGACGGCCACGGCGATGGCGCAGGCCAGGACCGCGGTCCGCCCGACGGCGGCGTACCGGCGGCCAAGACGGCACACCTCTGACTCGGTTGCGTCACCCCCGACCGCCCGAATCATCCCCGCCAGTGTTCCAGATCCGTGCTTTCCGTTGCCACAGCGGCATCCTGCGCCCGGCCAGACGCGCGCTACGATCGCGGCGTGCCGGACTCACCGACGACCCGTGTCGGTGGCGGGCCTGCTCGCCGCCGCCCTGGAGCCGAGCCACCTCGAACACATCCACGACGCCGGGTCGGTCGGCGCGATCTTCGCCGACGCCGCGGTGATCACCGGCGAGCCGGCGATCGAGACCGCCGCCCGGCGGTCGACTGGATCAGCACACTGAGGGAGAAGATAGAGCAGTGACCAGTACGGTGGGGAACTCGACGGTTCCCGAGTACGACATCGCCAGGGCGGCAGGGTGTCCGTTCGACCCCGCGCCCGCCATGCGGGCACGGCAGACGGAGGGCCCGCTGACACGGGTGCGTCTGTGGGACGGCAACACCGCGTGGCTGGTGACCGGCCACGCCGAGCACCGGGCGCTGCTCGCCGACCAGCGGGTCAGTGTCGACCACTCGCGGCCCGGCATGCCGAGGACCGCGCAGGGCACCGGGATGACCGAGCCGGAGCAGCAGCAGCTGATGAAGCTGATGGAGCGCGGCACCCTCCCGGGCCTCAGCTTCATCCTCAAGGACGACCCGGAACACGCCCAGCTGCGCCGGATGGTCACCGGCACGTTCGCGATCAGGAAGATGGAGGCGATGCGTCCCGCCGTGGCGCGGATCGTCGACGACTGCCTCGACACGCTGCTCGCCGGGCCGAACCCGGTGGACCTGGTCGAGGCGTTCGCGCTTCCCGTGCCGTCGCTGGTGATCTGCGAGCTGCTCGGCGTCCCGTACAGCGACCACGAGTTCTTCCAGCGCAACAGCAAGAAGATCATCAACCGGAACTCGACGGCCGTGCAGCGGTTCGAGGCGCAGATCGAGCTGGGCGGGTACCTGGACGACCTGATCGGCCAGAAGCTCGCCAAGCCGGGCGACGACCTGCTCTCCACACTGGCCGAACGCATCGAGGCCGGCGACCTGCCCCGGCAGGAGGCCGTCGCGATGGGGGTGCTGATGCTGTTCGCCGGGCACGAGACCACCGCGAACATGATCGCGCTCGGCACGCTGGCGCTGCTGGAGCACCCCGACCAGCTCGCCGCGCTCCGCGACACCGACGACGACAGGCTGGTCGCCAGCGCGGTGGAGGAGCTGCTGCGCTACCTCACCATCACGCACGGCGGGCTGCTGCGCGTGGCGGTGGCCGACTTCGAGCTGGCCGGGCAGACCATCCGCGCCGGCGAGGGGATCATCGTGGTCAGCGAGACCGCGAACCGGGACGAGAACGTCTTCCCCGACCCGGACCGCCTGGACCTCCACCGCGACGCCCGCCAGCAGGTGGCCTTCGGGTACGGGCCGCACGCGTGCGTCGGCCAGCCGCTGGCCAGGATGGAGCTGCAGGTCGTCTACCCCGCCCTCCTCCGCCGCGTCCCCACCCTGCGCCTCGCCACCGAGGTGGACAAGATCCCGTTCAAGCACGACGGCTTCGTCTACGGGGTCTACGAGCTCCCGGTGGCCTGGTGAACGCCGAGGCTTCACCTGTGTGCCACCAGCCGGCCAGGTGCCGGCGGTAGACACTGCCCATGAACGACGAGCAGACGTGGACCGACCGGCGGCGGTTCCTGACAGGTGTCGCGGCCGTGGCCGGTGCGGCCGCGCTCGGCACGCTGCCGGCCGGCGCCGCACAGGCCAGCACCCCGAACGGCGCGGACCCGTTCACGCTCGGCGTCGCCAGCGGCGACCCGACCGCGACCGGTGTCGTGCTGTGGACGAGGCTGGTGCCGCGCCTGTTCGAACCGGGCGGCGGTATGCCGGCCACGGCGGTCACCGTCGAATGGCAGGTCGCCGCGGACCCACGCTTCCGGCGGGTCGTGCGCGACGGCACCGCGTGGGCGCTGCCGTCCCTCGGCCACTCGGTCCACGTGGAGGTCGACGGGCTGCGCCCGGACGGCGAGTGGTACTACCGGTTCCGCTACGGCCGGCACCTCTCCCCGGTCGGCCGCACCAGGACCGCGCCTGCCCACGGCATGGGTGCCCTCGCGCTCGCGGTGGCCTCGTGCCAGCTGTGGGAGAGCGGCTTCTACCCGTCCTACCGGCACATGGCCGACGAGGACCTCGACCTGGTCCTGCACCTGGGCGACTACGTGTACGAGGGCGGCGTGCCGGCCGACGGCGGCTACCGCCGCACCCCGACCCCGGACGTGCTGCGGAACGCGCCGAGGGACCTGGCCCGCTGGCGGATGCAGTACGAGCTGTACAAGAGCGACCCGGACCTGCAGGCCGCCCACGCCCGGTTCCCGTGGGCGGTCACCTGGGACGACCACGAGGTCCAAAATGACTACGCGAACACCCGGTCCCAGTACGAAGGGGACATCGGGGCGCTGCGGGCCGCCGCCTACCAGGCGTGGTACGAACACCAGCCCGTCCGCGCCCCGGCCCGGAACGGCGCACGGATCTACCGCCGCCTGCACTGGGGCCGCCTGGCACAGCTCGATGTGCTCGACGGCCGGCAGTACCGCTCGGTGCCACCGTGCGGCTGGGGCGAGGCGGACGCGTGCGCCGCGGGGTACGACCCGTCGGTGACCATGCTGGGCGCGGAACAGGAACGGTGGCTGTACAAGGGCCTGGCCCGCTCGAACGCCCGCTGGAACCTGTTGGGCAACAACGTGATGCTGGGCCGCCTCGACCACGACGGCCCCGAGGGCGACAGACTCTGGCACGACGCGTGGGACGGCTTCCCCGCCGCCCGCAACCGACTCACGGAAACCTGGTCTCGGCACGAGGTGAGCAACCCGGTAGCACTGACCGGCGACTGGCACTCCACGTTCGTGAACGACATCCTGCGCGACTTCGACGACCCGTCCTCCCCGGTCGTGGCGTCCGAACTGGTCGGCACCTCGATCTCCAGCAACGGCGACGGCGAGGTCTACGGCCCGTACTACGGCCCCATGATCAAGTACAACCCCCACATCAGGTTCTTCGACGGCGACCGCCGCGGCTACCTGCGCTGCGTCCTCGACCGCGACCAGCTACGCGCCGACCTCCGCGTGGTGAGCACGGTCAGCCGCCCGGACGCCCCGGAGTCCACCTACGCGTCGTTCGTGATCGAGGACGGCAGGCCGGGCCCGCAGGTGGTCTAGATACTGGACACATGACACAGGTAGCGGTGATCACGGGAGCGGGTTCCGGCATCGGCCGGGCGGTGGCCGTCGAGCTCGTCAAGGCGGGTTACGCGGTGGCGCTGGCGGGCAGGCGGGAGGAGCGGCTCCAGGAGACCGCGGCACTGGCCGGTGGCGAGACGCTCGTGGTCCCCACGGACGTGGTCGACCCCGACGACGTGCGGGCGCTGTTCGAGCGGGTCCGGACCACGCACGGCCGCCTGGACCTGCTGTTCAACAACGCCGGCATGAACCTGCAGGGCCACGTCGGTGAGCTGAGCCTGGAGGACTGGCGCCGGGTGATCGACGTCAACCTGACCGGTTCGTTCCTCTGCGCGCAGGCCGCGTTCCGCCTGATGCGCGACCAGGACCCGCGCGGCGGCCGGATCATCAACAACGGCTCGATCTCCGCGACCAGCCCACGCCCGGCGAGCCCGGCGTACACGGCCGCCAAGCACGCCATCACCGGCCTGACGAAGTCCATCTCACTGGACGGCAGGCAGTTCGGCGTCGCATGTGGACAGATCGACATCGGCAACGCGGCGACGGACATGGGTGGCCGCATGGCACAGGGCGTCCCACAGGCCAACGGGACGATCGCCGCGGAACCGGTCTTCGACGTCCGACACGTGGCGGACGCCGTCCGTTACATGGCAAGCCTGCCGCTCGACACGAACGTCCAGTTCATGACGATCATGGCAACGTCGATGCCGTTCATCGGCCGCGGCTGAAGTTGGGCTGTCCGGTTCTTGTGGCCGAGATCGCGCACCCCGAGTATCGAAAGGACGCGTTCTTCCTACTGGGGTGGTGACTCTTCGCGTGGTGGAGACAACGACCGACACCCGACGACCGACGAGGACCGGTGTCGCGGTGGCGATCAGCATCGCGGCCGGCATCCTGCTCTCGATCCTGTGGTCCTACGAGTTCGTCGACAGCGTGATCGGCGACAACGTGGCGAACACCCTCCTTGGCCACGAAGCGAAAACCGTGCCGATCGCGGGCACCTTCGCCGGTCTGGTGTTCGCCTTCATCTCCGGTTTCGCGGGCACCTTCACCGCCTGCAACATCGCGATGGCCGCGTCGATCGGCCCGATGAGCCAGGCGAGCGGCGGCGCGGACGCCGTGCGGGCGCTGCTCCGCCCGCTCGGCGCCTTCACCGTCGGCATGGTCTCGGTGTCGGCGGTGTACGGCTTCGTCGGCGTCCTCCTGGGCGACAGCCTTCCCCAGCTGTCCACGGGCATGGTCGGCACGATGCCGGTCCGGTTGGTCCAGTCGTCGGTGGTGTTCGGCCTGGTCGGACTCGCGTTCATCTACCTGGGGTTGGCCGCACTGGGCGTGGTGCGGGACATCTTCGCCACCCGGCCCACCGCGCGGGTCGTGGTCCTCGGCGCGCTGGTGGGCGCGTTCCTCATCGGCAGGCCGTATCCCATGTTCGTCAAGCTGTTCCAGTGGGCGTCGGAAACCGGGAACCCGTTGTACGGCGCCGCGACCTTCGCACTCCAGTCGATCGGCAACGTCCTGCTGGTGTCGCTGCTGTTCGCGATCCTGATCCTCGGCACGAGAGGCCGGTTCCTGCGCTGGTTCGCGGCCAACCCCCGCCGGATGAGCGTGGTCAGCGGCACGCTGCTGCTCGCACTCGGCGTGTTCACGGTCGTCTACTGGGACCTTCGAGTCCCGTCGATCTTCGGTGTCGGCTGGTTCCCGGCGATGCCCTACAACTGACCCGGCCCGCCGGTCCTGCCCGAACGAACAACGAGATCTGCCCAGCCGCTCCGTCGGCCGCACGTATCATCGGCCAAGTGGCACATCATGGGGGACACCGTTAGCGGCATGGCAGAGATCCGGTCCGTGCCGGCGCTGCTCACCGAGAACGCGGTGCGGTACGGTGAAAAGCTCGCCTTCGCGGACGACCGGCGGCAGGTGAGCTGGGCCGAGCTGGCGCAACGAACCGCTCAGTTGGCGGCCGGGTTCACGGTCGCCCGCGGCGCGCGGGTGGCTTTCTGCCTGGACAACAGCGTGGAGCTCGTCGAAGGGCTCCTCGCCACGACCAGGGCGGCGGTGGTCGGCGTGCCGCTGAACCCGCGCGCCACCGACACCGAACTGGCGGCGCTGCTGGCCGACTGCGACCCGGCCCTGGTGGTCACCGACGAGCGGAACCTGCCGCGCGTCACCCGGCTGGCCGCCGCGGTGCGTCTGATCAGCGACCTCACCGGACACGAGCCCCCACCCGACGACCTCGGCCTGGACGAACCCGCCTGGCTGCTCTACACCTCCGGCACCACCGGAACCCCGAGAGCCGCGATCGTCAGCCAGCGGTCCGCGCTCTGGTCCGCGGTCGCCTGCTACCGACCGCTGCTGGGACTCTCACCCGAGGACCGTCTGCTCTGGCCGCTGCCGCTGGCCCACACCTACGCCCACTCGCTGTGTGTGCTGGGTACGACCGTGGCCGGCGCGAGCGCACGCATCACCTCGGAGCCGGCCCAGCTCACCCGGCTCATCGGTGAGTACGCCCCGACTGTTCTTGCTGGCGTGCCGCTCACCTACCAGCAACTCCTCGACGCCGGCCTCGCCACGGTGCCCTCCCTGCGCCTGTGCGTCACCGCCGGCGCGCCGAGCGACCCGGACCTGCGGGAGCGGGTGGAGGCGCAGCTCGGCGCCCCGCTGCTCGACGGCTACGGCAGCACCGAGACCTGCGGCAAGATCGCCATGGAGACACTCGACGGGCCGAGGGTGCGCGGCAGCAGCGGCCCGCCGCTGCCCGGCATGGACGTCCGGCTGGTCGATCCGGAGTCCGGTGAGGACACAGCGGAAGGCGAGATCTGGGTACGCGGGCCCGGCGTCATGCTCGGCTACCACAACAAACCCGACGCGCTCGACGACGGCTGGTACCGCACCGGCGACCTGGGCCGCCGAGGTGAGCACGACTGCCTGACCGTCACGGGCCGGCTGAACGACCGGATCATCCGCGGCGGCGAGAACGTCGACCCGGCCGAGGTCGAACGGGTGCTGCTCGGTCTGTCCGGCGTGCGGGACGCGGCCGTGGTGGCACGGGCGCACCCGCTGCTCGGCGAGGTGCCGGTGGCGTTCGTGGTGCCGGCACAGGAAAACCTCGACCCGGCCGCGGTCAGAAGGGCGTGCGCCGAGGTCCTGTCCGCACACAAGGTGCCCGACGACATCCTGTTCACGCCGGCCATTCCCCGCACCGCGGCCGGCAAGCCCCGACGGGCGATGCTGCGTGACGCGCTCGCCGAACACCCGACCGAGCCGGTGCCGAGGGAAGCGCTAGTCGACCTGGTACGCACGGAAACCACGGCGATCCACGGCGGAGCGGCCGACCCCGGCACCGCCTTCGCCGACCTCGGCCTCACCTCGATGGGCGCGATGACCCTGTGGCACCGGCTCAGCCTGCGCACCGGCCTCCGCCTACCCGCGACCCTGGTCTGGGACCACCCGACCCCGGCCGCCGTGGCCGCCTACCTGGAAACCCGGCTGTACGCCAGGACACCCACGAC
>WUUC01210640.1_pt1 | contig 17910 bp, 31 predicted proteins | sample 6278441 | NCBI WGS metagenome assembly WUUC01 (sample SAMN13675441, study PRJNA597444) | soil metagenome | isolation source: soil | place: USA: Washington | collected 2017-10 | reverse complement strand
TGATCTGGACTACGCAGCAGCGCTGGTTTTCGGGGGGCTCAAGGGTGCGGAGTCGATAGTATAGTGTGTGGCCAGTGGTGAGAGACAAGCGCCGAACCTCACGCAGCGTTCGGTGCGCGTGAAACACGCCGGCTTCAGGCACTTGCTCGAGGAGTTCCACTGCCTCACTGAACGCACGTGCGAACGCCTTTGGCGCAGCGAAACGATGAAGGCGCCACCACGCGTCAAGCCGGTCCACCTGTTTATCAGCACGCGGCGCAAGGACAACAGCCGCTCTCATCGGCGCAAGCGATCGATCACGGTCTGTGCCTCGACGAACTCGCCTCGCTCTATCTCTGCTGCGCCCGCTTCCAGTGCGGCGTCAAGATCCGCGTCGTCACAGACATCGCTGAGCAAGTCGTCGAGCACATCCTGCGCACTTCGCTGCTCGTCCGCCGCGAGACGCTCGATGCGCTCAACCAGATCAGGACGTATTTTCAATGGAGCCATTCACGTAGCGTACCACACGAAAAGCCCCCGGTGGTTTGCCGGGGGCACGAGTTCACTTGCCCTTGTAGTTTGGATTCGGATTTGTGCCCGTGGTGAAAGGCGGCTCGAAGTCTTGCGCGAGACTCTGGGCTTGCGCTTGCGTCGGGGCATACAGCGCTGTTTCAGTCCACATCGGGCTTGAATGCGCGGTACTGATGCTAGCCCACCACATCGGATTATGCGGACACAGATGCATCAGTCGAACTTCGCCAGCTTGACAGTTCTGATCGGGTAGTGGCGGACCGTCGGTGCCCCACGACTGCCAGCCATGGTCAGTGCAACTCGGGTATTTCGTGCCATCGCTCGCTACCGCCTCAGGATTCCAGCACGCCCATTTCGCAAGCATGCCATCGGGCAAATGCTCAGGCTCGTAGGTTCCCCAATCCTGATCGAGCGGAGCACGCACCTCTTTAGTGACGCGCCCTCCATCGTGCCACTCTAGATCGGCGTCCTGCCACGTCGTGTAGAACACCCACTCCCCGACCGGATCGGTGTCGAGCATCGTCCGGCTGGCGCTATATGTGATGCTTTCGCTGCCCGGTATAGTGGTAGGGCCGCCAAGCGTAGGGATGAGATCGATGGGGTGAGTGACGCCAGGGGGCTGCCCTACAATGATGATCTGGGTGATCGGAAATGGCTGATCGTTAGGATTGCGAAAGGTCACCGATCCAAGCGCCACATCGCCCGCGCCGAGCGACAACCACCCGGCTTGATTCTCGATCGTGAATGCGGTCACCTCGAGCGGCTGCAGCACGGGCGGGGCTTGCTCGCCCGCTTGACCCTCGCCAGCTTGCCCAGCGTCGGTGCCGCCCGCGCCGCCCTCAGGTAGCGGGTCACCGCCCGATCCCGCTTCAGGCTCGCCTTCGCCCCCTTCGCCGCCTTGTCCACCGACCGGAGGCTCTTCATCACCGCTACCCGCCACCGGGGGCTCCTCGTCACCGGAGCCCGCTACCGGGGGGTCAGGGTCGTCCTGGCCCCCTTGACCACCGACCGGCTCGGGATCGACGGTACCAGCATCGGGAGTGGGCTCGCTGCCTTCACCAGCTTGCGCACCGTCCCCGCCTTGACCAGCCTCAGGCTCGCCGCCTTGTCCCCCGCTTGAGGTGTTGCCGCCTTGTCCCCCGCTCGAGGTGCCCCCGGTGCCAGCTGCTGTGCCGCCCGCATCCGTGCCGGTGCTCGACCCAGCATCGAGCATGATGATCGAGCCAGCGTCGGGAGGCGGGCTTGCGTGCCCGGCAGTGCCCGCGTCCGCGTCAGGGTCATAGTTGAGCGTCCCCGAGAATCGGCACGCCGCTAGGATCAATATAGGGGCTAGTAAAAGCGCTCTGTGCGCAGGGGAGATGTTCATCATCGCCCCTAGTACACCGCGCAAACCGGTGTACTAATGAGAATGAAAGATCAGACGAGCAGGGACGCGCGCCAATACCTTAAAGACGACACTAGGACCGGACCCAGCCGTCCTTACAGCGACGCCGATCTGGAGCGATTGAGGCAGAGGCTGTCCGAGGTGCGCACCAAGCACTGAGGGTAGGTGTTGCCTCAAATGCGGATGTTGCACACGACGCGCAACAGCGCCGATCGAGGCAACCTAGGTCACGACCACCGTGCCACCCGCGGGAGTCGTGAGCCGTACAAGCCAGTCCAAAACCTCTTGCGACGTCCGGAACTGCTCGAAATAGCATGATCCGCTATCGCCCGTTCTAAGCTTGCCGCCCTCGCCCCTTGCGCGCCGCTGACCGTCCAACTGAGCTACGGGGCAACCATCTAGGCAACCCCGTTCATCGCAGCCCGCTGCGTGCTGTAGCGTGACGTTAGCGGGCCACCTGCCCGAGGGCACCTCGGCCACTGCGCCGACCTTGAAAGCTTGCCCCCAGCTAGAGCTTGCGCGTGTGTGCGGATTGGGGAAGTTGCCAGCCTTGTGCGTAGTGCGAGGGGCTCCCGCAATGCGACATGCCTCGATATTCAATGCCCCAGTCCCGGTCGCAAGGACCTGCCGCGCTACGGTGGTTTCATGTAGGGGCTTACGGAACAGTAGGATGGGCTCCCAGCCAGGGGTGCCTTGATGTGCGATAGTATCTCGGTATTCAAAGCCTGCGGAGCGGATTCCAATTGACGCTAGATCGAAGGTGTAAGCGCCCGCTCGGCACACTAGATGCGCGCCGGGCTTGAGCACTCGATGCAAGTCGCGCCACACGTGCACCGCGGGGCCTTGCAGATATTCAAGGATCGCCTCCGCGCTAACGAGTGCCCCAGCGGCCAGGGGCGGACGTGTGACGAGTGCGGTATCCGCACTGCAGTCGGGTAAGGGCAACAACGGCTTACACCTGGACTACACGCTCGGTCGCAAGGATCGTCCCATCAGTGCCTAGCTCAAGCCGATACTCGCACCACGGGTAAATAGGGACCTGATCCCCCATCGGCGTGGTGACGACCCGCTCAGGCTCGCACTGTGTGCAATCCGTGTAGATGTTGATCGATCGGGGTAGCGGCTCGTCGATGTGCACTAGCCTGTTGTCCACGATCTCATAGACGTAGAGCAGCCTCTCCAGATCCTTGGTCTGCATCGCCCCTAGCTCGTGCCCCGCTGGGCATTTCAGCCCGTGCCCGCGCACCTCGTCGAACATTCCCATCCGGCCCGTTACACCAAGCACCCCCCTTGCAGGTGTAACCAGTGTGAACGGTATGGATAAGACTGAAACGCCCCCTATGCACGAGACACCTGCATTTGCCCTAGTACCCCGCAAGAGCCTCGACACGCTGATGCTTAGCCTAACAGGGGTACTAGCGTTCGCGGCCTTGGCCATCATGGGCTACATCGCGTGGATCGTGCTCACGCCCATGGTTTTCCTCGAGGTCGAGGAGCCCGAGTGGACGATCGACGACCCCGATAAGGTGCTGGCGCCGATGGACGAGGTCTATGTGAATATTCATGCTTGCAAGAACACTGACCTGCCCTCTGAGATCGGCCGCATGATCGTAGGTACCGTGCCAGGGGGGGTGGCCAAGCAAGTCATACCGCTGCCCGATGTGAGCGAGATGTTCGAGCACGGATGCCGCCACGTGAATCTCAGCGTAGCAACCATCCCGGCGGGTATCCGACCCGGGGCTTATCGAGTTCACGTGGTCACCCGATACCGGTTCTCAGCACTCCGAAACGTGGAGCACGTTTTCACCACCGAGGAGTTTCAGGTCAAGTGATAGGTGCACGATCCTCTTTATGCGCCGCCAAGGCTATATGGCGCTGAGCTACGACTACCGGTACGCAAGTCACCAGATGAGCCCAGAGGCGCTGGTCGAGGCATTCGACTCGCTCAAGGCCGGCCAGAAAATCAGGGTCGCCATGAGGGCGGTCATGGGCCGCGGCGATTCCGAGTCAGGCACACCTACCGAGTACGTAGTGGGTAGGCGCGGCAAAGGCCGCCACGGCGAAACCGTGACCTTGCTGCGCCCCGGGCAAAAAAAGGTCAACTCGTTCGTCAAAATCACGCTGTACAAGCGCAAGAGCAATGTTGACGACTCGATGCGGGTATCGATCGCCATCGGCGATATGGGTGCAACGCTGCTCTCAATCGAGCCCTAAGCCACCGAAGCCCTCGGGCATTGGCATGAAATAGCCTTGCCGTGTGGATATCGAGGACTTGACCACTATTAGCTGGTCGTCCCGGCATTCAAGTCTGAGATGCGCGGCGAACTTGAGCCCCTTCGGAAGCAGCGTAGGCGCGCCCGAGGTAAGCCATACGATCGTGGACGGCAGCCGCGCACCCGCAAGCCGCATGACGATGCGATCGTATCTAGCCCACCACTTCAGCGGCTCCGGGCCAATCAGGGCGGTAGCGTCCACCACTACACGCTCAGGGAACCGCCCCTTGATGACCCGGAACCGCTCTAGGTCATCGTGCGTGTTGAGGCGCACCCGCTCGCCCCAACCGCGGGTCAGCTCGAGCGTCTTGTGCGCCGGCCCATGAATGTGCGTCAGACGGCCTTGAGGGTAGCCGCCTATGCCAGTGAGCGCGTCCAGCAACGCCCAGCCGGTGGGCAGCCCCACAACCTCGATACGCGCAGGGAGGGGCTTGGCCACACCAGCCTTGACCAGTGCCGCGTGAATACGATCCTTGACGTGTTGTGGCATGACTGACGCGTTACACCGCGCGAGACCGCCTAATCATATATAGTGATCGGCGCCGCGATGCTGTACGATGACAGCCCTCTGTCGAGGCGCGTTTCAGGGTGGAGGTGTGTGATGGAGCCGTTCGATCCAAGGTACGACGTGGATATAACCGGGCTCGAATACTGGGAGGTGCTTTTGGCGCTGCACCGCAACACGAGCGCGATGGGTAGAGGGAGGGGTCACGACAAGGACTTGACCGCCGAAGATGCGAAGGAGCTGATTGCGGGACGAATGAGGCCGGAACCGATTACGAGCCAAGACTTGAAAGCCGCGGGGGTTAGTATGGCCGAAAGTGAAGGCATTAGTTTCGACTACGTGCGCGGGCGTCCCATGAAGATTACGTTCTACGAGCAGTCAGTGCGGCGCATTGATCTGTACGACCGTGACTCAAGGCGACCAGGGCGCGAGGTGATTGCGGAGTTGCTTGATCGTCGGTACCGGTGAACCCCGTCTAGCCCAGTGTGACCGGTTGGAACTGCGCGCTCAGTGCTGAAACGACGCCAGCCCGAGCGGGTACTTACCGAGCACTTGCCGCTGATAGACGTTGAACCGGTAGTGCGGGTCAGCGCGGAAAATCGTCACCAGGAACTCGGCCTCGTACGCTTGCGCGCGATCCCTGAGCGAGTCCGGGTCAACGCGACCAAGCTTGTGCCAGCTCACCGCTTGGCTGCCAGTGGCCACAACGCCGCCAACCACGAGCACTGGGTCCTCGCTCATCGCGGTAAGCCACGTGGGCGGGATCACGATCGTGGCGACCCCCTTGTACACAGAGAAAGCTATCGACTCCACGGCCTCGAAGATCACGGTCCGTACCTTCTTGCCGGCTACCACGTCCCATAGCTCAGCCGCCATCGAGCGAATCAAGGGCGAGCGGCAAGTAGGCCCCCTGAGGTTGTCCACGATCGCCGTGTACATGGCCTCGATGGCCCTGGCACGCGCTAGCTCGCTTGGATCTGTGATCGAGCTTACATGCTGGGTGAGGTTCAGCTGGAACGCTAACCGTAGGATCTCGGCCGGGGTCATGGATGGCAACGCTAAGCGTTTGAGTGTGTAGAATCTAGACGCGCCGGTGTATTAACAGCACCTATGCGCGCCTTGCTTAGCCTGATCGTCGTCCTAACAGCCCTTGCTGGCTGTGCCCCCGAGACGGCCGAGCCCAGCCCTGGGTCGATCATAAAGCGCCCCGCCGCGGTGCCGACGATCAAGCCTAGTCCAAGCGCTACCACACCCGCGCGACCACGGCCCCCTGCGCAAGCTACGCCGCCCCGAGTGCCCGAGGCTCGAGCTGGGGCTCCTGCGCCCGCGACGCCAGCCCCGACCGACGATGCGTGCACCGCCGCCCCGGGAGCCCCGTGCACCGAGGATGACGAGTGCTGCGGGTATGCTGCGTTTTGCTTCGAGAGCTATTGCGCGGGACCTTGCGTGGTGGATGCCGGAGAGGTCCTGAACCCGGTCTCGAAAAATCGCTTCCTAGCCGGGGTGATCGATCCCGATGTGCTGTGCGAGACGCTACAGGCGAATGGCCACTGAATCACGAGCGTGCGCGACCGGTGTAAATACAGCGCATGCACGCCGCGACGATCGCCTTACTACTCACCACGGTAGCGCCCGCGCCAAGTGCGGAAGTGGTACGGTTCACATCGACGACCCTCACGTGCTGCACCGATCCCGAGCCAGGGATGATCAAAAGCGCCTTGAAGATGGCCGTGTGTGTCATGGATATCGCCGCTTTCAAAGCAGCGGTCGCCTACCACCAAACGCCGCTCCCGTTCAAAGCCCAGCTGGATAGCCTGCTGAATGTGAGGGCCAATCAGATCGAGCGCCGGGTGTGGGCCGAGCAACAAGCCCTCGACCCCGGACGTTACCCTAGCAAGGCACCAACCGTGCTAGCGTCGCGCCCTATGGGATCGAGCGAGCAAGACCTGGACATAAAGCTGCTAACCGAGATCCGCGATAGCCTAGGGCTGACCAATGAGCGGCTCGCGCTGATCGAGGCCATACACACGGGAGCGGCGGGACGAGCCGCCACCGAGACCTCATTCACTCACACCCAGATGGTCGCGCTGCTTCAAGAGGTGCGAGCTATCAGGGCAGCACAGCCCGCGGCACCGATCGAGGCATCCCCCGCGCAAGAGACGTGGATCGCAGCCTTGCAAGGCTCAGAGGACGCCCTTGAAACGCTTGGCAAAGCCTACCCGGACCTGATGATCGTGCGAAACAACGCCGGCACTTTGCTGGTCGTGAAGCGCTAAAAGTGCGCACGATGCGGCCGTAGCGATCCTCGCCTAGCGCATACGTAACGCGGCCCGAAGCATCGCAACCGCCCCAGGCTGAGATTCAACGTCCATGCACCGCACAAGGTCAGGTAGGGCTACGCTACGCTCGACCCTTAGGTACTCCCCCTGGTCCGCACCGCGAAGAGCAAGCGCCCAGATGGTCAAGCGTCGAGCTTCGAGAAACCCCCGCTGGACACCACGACCTCTACGGCCAAGCTGCCGACCCCCAATGCCTAGCTCGTCACAGTAAGCCTCGAGCAGGCGCGCCAATCGTGTTTTCGCCCGCTCATGCGGTCGCCCTGGCACCATTATTGTCAGTACCCCCTCGCAATAGTCCATGCGCGGTGCCGCCCCATCACCTCGAGCCGCCCATAGAGCCTGGTACAGGTCCCAGCTGATGCCGCTGATCCCCATCGTCGAGCGCAATCATGGGCTCACCTTCGCGGCGGCCAGCAACGCGCTGATATCGTCACCCGCCCGCGTCCAAGCGGCAGTGTCTTGCCACAGCCAATAGACCCGCACCGGGACAACTACGAGCACGGCAAGCCCCCGGTGCATGATGCGCAGCGTGGGCCACTGACAGTCCCGCAGGCCCGCTAAATACGTGTCGTCCCCCGGTTCCCCTAGCAGCGCGATCGCCTCTTTGACCAAAGCGTCCACTTGCTGCTCAGCCAGCAGTGGGGTCTCGTACACGTTGTAACGGCTGAGACCCCCATCCATCAGCTCGTTTTTCTCAAAGCAGCAACCTATGAACTCAAGGAGCGTAAGCCGCTGCGTAAGCTCAGCTCGCCCGCTCATGGCTCCCTACCAAATAGCAACGCGCCGGCCGCCTGAGGGAAGCGTGCGCCCCAATCCGCTATGGCTTGCTTGTCAAGCTCCGCGTCTAGCCCAGCCCCGGTGCCAATGAAATAGCGAATCACGCGGGTAGGGGACTCAGCCTCGTCGTCGTCCATCTCGACGCACACAATCCCCACAAGCCCCCCATCGTTGCCTACGTTGAACCATAGCACGTCCAGCACGCTCACCATTTTAGCACCCCCTGGCCCCGTACGCGCACGGGCACACAACCAAGATCAGCGCTAGCACGAGCAAGATGCCCCCAATGGCCAGCGGCACCATGGTCATGAACACGCGGCCGTAATCGCTGCGAGGGTACATGGCGGCGGCAAGCAAGCGATCGCGGTCCCAGCACTGCTGGCAATAGTTGCTGTTGCGCCTCGCAAGGCCCCCGCACTGGCCTAGACACGTCAGACTGTTCGAGGATCCTTCGCTCACAAGGTACTCCTCAAAGGTAATCGCTGAGCCGCAGTGAGTACAACCCGTCAGACTCCGGTAGCGTCAGAATCTCGCTGTAGCCCACGGTCTCAAATCGCTGATAGCGCCCGTTGTGCGGCTCCGAATAGACCTCCACGGTTCGCCCTTTGACATCGATGATCCAGTACACAGGAACACCCCCAGCGGCGTATTGGTCCATCTTTTCGTGATCGAGCTTGAGCGAGGTGTACGCGATCTCAATCGCTAACACCGCTTCATCGCCGCGAGGGTGCCGCTGACGGAAAACGCGCGGATCGCCCAGTACCACTGCAAGGTCAGGCTCGGGCTCAGTGTGGAGGCTGACCGACAATGGCAACGCAGGGCGCACCACAAACCCATGGGCGCTGCTGTATGCCGCGTGCAACAACGTGCCAAGCTCAGACACGAGCGAGGCGTGGATCGGGCCTTGTGGTGGCGTCACAATCAAATCGCCGTCTATCAGCTCTAGATGCTCGTTGGCGAGGATGCCCAGCTCAGCCATCCGCAAGACCTGATCAGCCGTGAATCGATGCCGGGGTAAGGGCGGCTCCATAGGCGGCAACTTTAGCGCAATGCGTCAACCAGGGCTAACCGTGCCCTTGCCAAAGCCGAAGCCCCAGTCGATCGCCCCAGTCTCGCGGTCACGCACCGCAGCGCCGTACACGCCTAGATGATTGCCCGCAAAGGCATGAGCGACCTCGAGGGCATCCGAGGCCCCTAGGACATCCTCGGACATCCGCGTGCACTCGGAATCCTCGATCGCATGTACCGTGTAGCGGCCAGTGGTGGTCATGAGGGCAAGTGTAACACGCGGCGCTATAGCCCAGGGACGTCGTGATTGTGACGACGGCTGTCTCGCCTCAATCGAGGCATCGGGACGCTGCTCCCAAGCTTTTCCAGATCCCGCGAGGCCTCAAGCCGCGCCCGCTCGAGGTAATCGCGGACCAGCTCCGCAATAAGCCCGGAGCGAGATCGACGATGTTGATGGCAGTGCTCCTCGAGCGCTTGCGTGAGCGAGAGAGGCATGCTGATCGTGGTGTTGACCTTGCGGTCATGAGGGAGGGGTTTAGACATGCCCCCCGCTACACCAGGGCCAACACGTAGCGGCCAACGCCCGTCAGCGCTATCGTGCCCGCCCTATGCTCCTTGATCCAGAGCCGAACCTATCCCGGACCGTGACCGTGCAAACCAAGCCAGGGGCCACCGAGGCTGAATATGCCGAGGCTACCGCGAGAGCCATCCGGGGCTTGCTGGTGGGCTTGCCCCAGCACGTGTCCGATTTCACGCTGCAGCTCGTGCGTCCCACCCCACCACAACTCACCGGCTATCAAATCGCCTACGCGTCCGCCTTTGCACAAGCGTTCAATCACTACATGCAGACCCGGAACCTCGTGCCCCAGGGTACCTCGGTCAACGGGGTAGTAGCGGACACCCGACACCACACCGCGGCTCGTGATTATGCCCGGTTGCAGGCCGAGCTAGCCGCGGAGCACTGGGCGATGGTCCCCGGCGCTGAAGGCCCCTAATTCAGGATCGAATGGCACGCCGTACATAGATCGCCGCTATAAGGCCCAGGATAGGCCATAGCAACTCGGCGATCGCGGATATCAGCGCGGCAAGATCAGCCATTGGGCGCCCCATCGCACTCGGGAAGCTCTTCAGTGGCATCCCATTCGAGCGGGGTTTCGGGCGTTTCGGAGCGTAGAACCTTGGCGCACACATCGCACCGCCAACACTCGCTCTGGTAGTCGTACCAAGGTGCTGTACACTTTTGTGCCAGATCCGCCACCGTTACCACACCTCAGATAGGGCGAGCACAAAGCCAGGTAACACCGGGTCACCCGCGAGGATCGGGGGCTCCAACAGCACCACAGGCTCGCTGCCCGGCCTGTACACGTAGGCCCTACGCTCGATAGGGTCAATGAGCCAGCCAAGCTGAGCCCCGGAGGCCATGAATTCCAAGAGCTTTGCCTGCAAGTCCCGCAGGGAGTCCGAGGGCGACCGTAGCTACCCCCGTCGCCCACCCGCTGAATGAACTGAGCCAGGCAGCCGCCATGCCGCGTAGCGGCTTAGGCGGGGCCGATCTAACCCCCGTCGCCCACCCGCTGAATGAACTGAGCCAGGCAGCCGCCCCTTGCCAGCCGCGCGTAGCGCGCCGGCCTAGGCGGGAGCAACCACCTTTTCCTTGATCTGAGCAGGCAGGGCCAACGCCGCGTAGCGGCCTAAGGCGGGGCCGATCTCAGCTTGATTCAGGATTAGTGCAGCAACCCCGCGGAACCACTAGTGAAAATAACCAAGGGTCTGCGCGCGAGTCCGCTGAAGAATTATTCACGGGCGCCTGTCAAGGGAAATCCGCGTGTCAAGAGAAATCAGCTAGTTAACATTAAACAGGGGGTGTGAATATTTTGCCACACCTAAAATCGGGAATTTCCCGACTGTTAGTGTGCACGTTTCAAAGCCTACACAGGGGTCAAGTCGCGGCTGATATTTTCCGCTCCGAGTGTGGGCGTCCCACCAGGGGCCAAACGGAATTCGCGCCCAGACCCCCGCACAACGGAGCTGAGCGCTCACGGGTAGGGGTTTTGGCCCCTGGTGGGATAACTCACACGTTGAGATCGAACTCGAGCGCACGCACGGCGTCGCGGTGCCCCGGGGGATTCGCGGCGAGGTAACGCTCGGTCGTCTGTATGTGTTTGTGTCCGAGCTGCCGCTGAATGATCCGCACGTTCGTGCCCCGCTCCTCGAGCGACTGCGCGTGCGTTCGGCGCAGCGAGTGCGAGCTAGCGTTGCTGACGCCCGCGGACTCCATGAGGCGCTTGACGAGGTTGACCGCGCTAGTGGGGTTCATGGGCGCCGGACGCCCGCCGCGGCGCTTACGGCTAGGAAACAGCGGGTCGTCATCGCCCGAGTGCTCGAGCGTAACGCGCCATTGCTGGATCGCCTCGAGCGCCTGGCCGGTCAGGTAGACCTCGCGCGGTTCCCCGCCCTTGCCATCGCGCACCAGGACCGCGCCGGATTGCCCTACGTCGCCGCAGCGCAAGTCAGCCGCCTCGGCCGCGCGTAGCCCGGCACCCAGGCACGCCCAGACTAACGCCCGGTCACGTAGGCCGCAGCCGACCGTCAGGCGGGCGATTTCATGGTCCAGCAGGCGGCGGGCGGCTTTCGACATTTAGCGACTCTCGTCCGAGCCGTGCTCAGCGGCCAGTTTTCGCTGCGTGCTGATCTGCGCCCATAGCGCCTCAATGCCCGCTTGTAGGGCACGCGCCCGGTCGCTGCCCGGCGGCAGGTCGCGCTGTAGGGCCTCGAGGGTGTGAATAGCCGTGATGGGATCCATGGCCCAACTACGGCTCGCTACCCCCGTAATTCAAGCCAACGGAGGCCAATCGTTGCTAAGGAATAGACCCTGCGATTCAAGTGATCGGCGCTGCACAAGTTGTCCCGGGCAAACCAGGCCGCTACGCCCCCTGTTCAGTAGCCAGGTGTGGGTGTCAGATTGGTGCGCTTGACTGTGCTGATGTAGGACGCGGTAACGCCCGAGTTGGCCCGCCGACCGTGACAGTGAGGCATCCAGCCCTCGCCCTAACGCCCCGAAATCCTGGAGGGCGATGCGGTGTCACGGAGACCCTGGAGCAATAGAGCCCCACCGTCCCAGCGCCCGGTGTTATTCGCCCTGGTCGATGTGGGGGCACTCGAGCGTGTGCGAGCCGGGGCGACACGTGAGGCCTTCGCAGCCGTACCAGCGCAGGGGCGTGCCATCGCGGTTAGTCAACTTGCCGATGGGCTCCACGGGTGTACGCCCGGAGCCAGCGATCGCTATGGTGAGCAACGCCCCGTGAATGTGGGTGACGCTCAGCACCTGATAACCCTGGCTGACTAGCTCGCTCAGGTGGTGCTGTAGGACCTCGGCCACACGCTCGGGGGCGACCGCGAGGCCGTGCGGATCGTGGAGCGCGAGGGCCTTGACGACCGCGGGCGATGTGAACTTGGACACCACGATAGTTACACCGGGTCGCCCTGTGTAGTGCTCCAGCGCCCCGCGTTTCCGATCATCAAATCGACCCACACGCCCGGCCCTACAGCGCCCTAGAAGCCACGCCCTCTAGGGCAGGCCCCCTTACGCCCGAGCCTAGGGGGCACCCTGTAACGCCCCCCGGCCACTTCCACACGCCCACACCCCCAGTGTTTTTCGCTGAGGTGGTACCCCCAATATTTTCATAGGGCCTTGACATATACCCTCGACCCTGGACCGGCCATACGCCCGATCTTTTTCGCTTGACTTGCGAAAAACTCTCGACGCACGTAGGGCTATCCCGACCCCCCGCCTACCCCCGACCAGCACCCCCTGAAATTCAGCGAACCCCCCTCCAAAAAATCAGAACCGCTCGATTATTTTCTTGACTGCCCCTGGGGGGCGGATACGGCTTATCAATGATGCGCACGGTCACTTCCTGAAAATGTTTTGGCGGTCATTTTCTGGGAGTGAGATCGCGGCCCCGCTGATCGCTCAAAACACAATGGTTACGGGCACTTAGAACCACCAGACCCCGCTGCGTTGATCGACCCCCCGGGGCCTTGATCAAGGGCCGGCCCAACCCCGTGCGGATCGCGAATTGTAGGCCGGGAAAATTCTGGCCCGGAACTCTTCCCCAATCGGGCGCTGGCCCCGCCTAGGCCGGTGGCGCGCTAACGCGCGAAGGGCAGGGGCGGCTGGCTTGCCGAGGGACCGTGGTTCCCCTTTGTACGGTGTACAATTGCCCCTACGGTCGCCGCGCCGTAAACTCCCCTTGAGCGTCCCAATGGTTCAGCCCGCACTTGAATCCGCAGCAGTAGGGTTGTCCGCTGTTGGCCAAGACATCATCCTGCTTGCCGATGAGACCTCCGTACTGGCCCACGAGATCTACGAAGGGGATTTGCCTAGCGATGAGTAAGGGTAGCGCGCACATCCAGCGTTTGACGTTGACCGTCCCGCTTTCGCCTGAGGCCGAGCAGGCGACGCTGGTTTTGGAGGCCCTGAACGTCGACGTGAACGACGTGGTGTGTCGCGCGATCCGGGATGAAGCCGCGCGTGTGGAAGCGAGCAACCGCGAGCTTCTCACCCAATTTTGGTCCGGCGAGATCGAGGACTGAGTGCCCCCGACCCGCCGACAGCTCTCCCCTGGCGAGCTGCGTGCTACGCTAGCCCCATGCCCCTCGACCCGCTATTCCTACGCGCTGAGCAGCTAGGTATCCGCCTAGAGATCGTGCGCGGGCTCCCTATGTGGGAGGCGGCTCCGGCGCTGAGGCATCAGCGGGCGGTGGATCGCATCCGATCGTCCATCAAGGCGCCGCAGGGTATTGCCTGTGCCTGCGTGCACGTCGCTGACGTCTACGTCCAGTTTCCTGATGGGCTCAAGCGTCCCGATGTCTCGATTTTCTGTAGGGAGCCTGATGAGCAGGATGATGCCATCACGCTGATCCCTGAAGCGGTCGTAGAGGTAGTGAGCAAGAACTATGAAGCGAAGGACCTAGAGATCGGCCCTAGCTTCTATCTATCGCAGGGGGTCAAGGATGTGGTGGTGTTTGACCCGCACACCTTGCTGGTACTCCACTGCACGGCGAGCCAGACGAGTCGGTGGGTGACCCCGATGCCGATCGATCTGAAGTGCGGCTGTCAGCTGGTGGCGTGACCCATGACATCGAAGCGCTTGAAGCCGCCAAGGACTCCGCCTACCGGCAGTACGAAGGGGAGGTCCAGCGATCGCTATGGTGAGCAACGCCCCGTGATTTCGGGGCGTTAGGGCGAGGGCTGGGCGCCCGGGTAATCAGGGCTTGGTCGACGGCTCCGACTAATTATCTCGCTCCCGAGCGCGACGAGCTTTCTTGGCTCAGGTAAGCCGGTGTGGGGTCAAGGTCACGGTTGAGCGCCGCTAACTTTCGACGTGAGCGGTTTGAATTCTCTCCAAGTCCCGCCGTATACTGTCCCGTGAGACTTGTAGCCTTTAGAGGTGCCCTAGAAAGGCCCCGCGGCAGCGGATCAGAGAACCTCAGCGCCCATAAAGCGCCGGCCTACGGACAAATCGACAGCTCTCGAGGGTGGTCGATGCTAATCGTAGCTCAGTGGTACCGAACCACAGCCCGTGAATGGGCGAGCGCAAGTCTCACGTTATTGCCTCAACCAGCCTTAGCCAGGCAGGGTAGCGGGTTTGCAGCTCTTGCCGTTCGAGATAGTACGCGGCGAAGCAATCCGCGAACGCCTCGTCGAAGTTGAACTGTCCGTAAGGCAGGTTTGGAGTGTCCCACGGATCGATCCCAAGCTGTTCTGCCTTGGCTCTCGCTTTGGTATTGTTGTTCGTGAGGCAGTAGTGCCCGATTTCGTGCGTCATAATCCAATCGCGGAGCTTCTCATCGTGCTCCCAGAACTTAGGGAACAGCCAGATCTCGTCTCCGTGCTGTTGCGCTTCCCCGTGCCCTGATGACCCGCCCGTGGACTTCTCCAGAACCCGCGCCGGCATTTGTTTGGCGGGCTCACGGTGGCGCTTCCGGTACTTGGCCAGGTATGCTTCGAGGGTCGGTCGTTTGGACGCTTGCACGGGCTTGCGAAAATCGTAGCTCATAACACTACCACCAGGCACAAGCAGAATCGGGCCGCTCGGGGCTCACTCGAGTCGTGCTAGACTCGCGCAATGAAGCAATCAGTACAGGCTGTTGTTCAGTCAGCAGCAGGGTTGGCTTCACGTGTACGATCAGTCCCCGCGGCGCTGAGTCCGGTCACTTACGCTTGGCGCGCTTTTTAGCCTCTTCGAGCGACTTTGCAGGCGGCTCTAGGCTCAGCGGATTGGCGTTGAGCAACTCCATGGCGTCTTGCCACTCACGCAGGGTCCCTTTCCATCCCATCTTCTTGAGTTTGTTGGTGCGGAAGGTGACGGTCCAGTTCTCACCCTCATCCAGATTGACTAAGTCATCATCTTTCTTACTCATTCTACATCCTCATGCTTTTTGTAGTCTTCGTACTTCGCTCTGTGTGGCTCGATGGTCTTTAACGAGTGCATCGTAGCCTCTATGGTACCACTCTCGTCCCCGATCACGACCCACTCACGCTCACCAAACTCATCATAGTTGCCGTTTTCGGCGTGCCATGAGACAGCGATGCGCGAGTAGTGAATTTTCTGGGTAAGCACTACCTCGTTATCGTCGAAAAACTCGCCGTCCGTAGCTGCCTTTGCGCTCTCTGACCAGCTGGAAAGCCCGCGCACTGCTGCCTTGACCTCATGCGCCTTGTTTTTGCTGAGGTTGCCGCGCAGTCGCTCTGCTTGGCCTCGTTTTACACCGCGGTGCAGCGTGACATACCCATCCTTATCGATGATCCCGCGCTTCTGGAGTGCGGGCAGCTTGCTTCGGAGCACGGCTTGAGTAGCCTCGTAATGAGCACGTGCATAAGATCCGGGGACATTGAGTTGCTCTAGGTAATCCTCGCATGCCTCATCGGTCGACTTATCGACCCAATCGCGCGACCAGTGGTAGGATTCACGTACCGTGTGCTTTTCGACGCCGGCCTCTGCCATCACGTCTTGCGCTACGGACGTCTTCATATCCTTCCACTGCTTCCACTTCTTCTGCGTCTTCTTGACCACGTCGTCGTATTTCTTTTCAGTGGCCTCATCACGTCCTTTGAACGTGATTGGCCCGTACCCTTTACCGGCGCCTTTGAATGTAGCTTTGACCAGCTCGGGCTTTTTCGTAGTGCCTTTGGACTTGGGCTTTGACTTGGTCTCAGACTTGGTCTCAGGTTCGGGCTTAGTCTCGGTCTTTGCTCCAGGCCCAAGCTCTGTTTTGAGGTCAGCGAGCATCTTGCCCGCCAGCACGAGTGACTTTGAATTCGGGTTTTGCTTTTTGAGCTTTTCGAGGTGCTCGATCGCAGCGTTCAACTGATTGGCTGCCGGGGGTTGCCCGCTCTCCAGAACCGTGATCATCTTGGTTACAGGGTCGGACTCATCATCGTCCCCGTACGTCCAAGCTTCCCAGAGATCCAGCGCGGTCTCTTGGAGTTCTTCATTGGGCTTAGCTTTGGGCTCGGGTTTCGGTTCAGCCTTGGGCTTCGCTTTAGGTTTTGACTTGGGCTCTTCGGGTTTCGCCGCTTCCGGTTTGGTCTGCTCCGGTTTGGCTTTCGGTTCAGGCTTAGAGACCGACTTCTGAATTTGCGAGAGCGCAGCTTTCAGCGGGTCAACCTTGACCCCCTCGTAGGCGCCGTCTTTCATCTGGTCCGCGGCGAACACGGCTTGCTGCAGGACCGCGCCATTCGGTTTCTTGCCGGCCTTGAGCGCCGCGATCACCTTTGAGATCGGGTGACTCTTGTCTGCGCTGGGCCACGCTTTGGACAACGTCTCACCCAGCTCTTGGCGCTCGGTAGCCCTCTGAGCCTTGTCCTTTACCGTGTGTTTCTTGGGATCAGCTTTCGGGTGCTTTGCCAGGTAGGCTTTGAGCGCTGCCTCGGTGGGGAACTGCATAGCGAAGCGCCGCAGCACCGTCTCTGCCGTCCGTTGGGATGCGAAGCGTTCAAGTACTCGGGATGCGATCGGCACAACTTGGCCGTGCTAACAAAGGCTTAGCGGCTCATTTCCCGATGCACTGGGCTCGAGCGTAGGGCTTGTGCTACCTTGGCCCGTGTGAAACCGAAAACACCTGGACAAGCCGCCTACCAAGCAGAGTTTCTCTTCAGAAATCCTACCGAGGCTGAGAAGATGGGTAAGTTCCTCGATGAGGAATGGCACTCGCTCAAGCCCGAGGTGCGTTACTACTGGGAGGGGCTTGCGGCGGCCGTGTTTCGTGCGGTCGTAGAGGCTAGGGCAGCAGACGGCCAATGCCCGGCGTGTGGCTCGCGGGACTTGGCTGACCTCGAGCGTAGGGTCACGGCGCTTGAAAAGAAAACGGCGCACCCATGATGGGATGCGCCTAGCGGATACGGCGCACTTTCAGTCAACGAGGGGGCGCGGTCCCGGCATCACAAAGTCCAAGGTTTCGATATCCACGGTGCCATCGGAGTTGTCGCGATGGTTCTGATATCGCTCCACATACCATTGGGGCTCAACGTATTCAGCGGACAGCCCCATATCCTTGAACACTTGACCCTGCCCGCTCCCGGTCAAGTCCACGATCGAGACGATGGAAGCGCCCAGCCACACGTCGTCCTCACCCTCAAGGGATTCGAGAATCATCGCGCGGAGCGGCTCCGCAATATCCTCGGCCGAGGCGGCGGTCACCTTGTAGCCGCATAGGTCATGGTCTCCCGCAAAGCCGCAGTCCTCTTTGTAGCGGACGTCGACGAGAACGAGGAAATCTCGGAGTGGGGCAACAGCATTCATGGCCCCCAGCTTGGCTAATTCCGGCTAACCCAGCAAGGCGATCCTCTTGGTACGGCTCGGGAGGCCGGCGAAATCGATCCCGTGCTCGAAGTCACTGCGCTTGACGGTGGTGCTGCGACCCGCTGCCTGGTCTCGCTGCTTGACCACACGGAAGGTCACGCTGGCCTCGAACACGACCTTTGCGGCCTGGTCTAGCTGCTCGTCTCTATCAGCTTCGACAAGAGCCCGTAGCTCCGCCTCGTCGCAAGTCCGGCACACGTGGTAGCCGTGTTTACACGCCTGGTCCTGGTTCATTGGCAATCCTTCC
>WUUC01138895.1_pt1 | contig 17912 bp, 20 predicted proteins | sample 6278441 | NCBI WGS metagenome assembly WUUC01 (sample SAMN13675441, study PRJNA597444) | soil metagenome | isolation source: soil | place: USA: Washington | collected 2017-10 | reverse complement strand
GGAGAGAACCGATGACCGCTGCCGCGCAGGCCGCCGCCGACCAGGACACGACCACGAAGGTCGAGCCCGACGGCCAGGACGTCGACGACACCGCCGCTGCTGATCAGGGCGACGGAAACGCCGACGACACCAACGACACGGACGACGCCGAAGAGGACTGGAAGGCGAAGTTCGAGGCGCAGCAGCGCATCAACCGCAACCTCGAGCGCCGCACGAGGCGCGACAAGACCCGCATCGAGGAACTTGAGGGTGCGAAGAAACCCGCCGCGAAGGACACCAAGGCGGGCGATGGCAAGGCTGACGCTGACGTCGACGTGGAGAAGATCCGCGCCGAGGCGATCGAGCAGGCTAGGAAAGAAGCCCAGCAGGAGGCGCTGAAAGAGCGCGTCCTCGACAAGATCGAGGCGAAGGCGGCGAAGGGATTCGCTGACCCAGCCGACGCGGTGGCGCTGCTCATGTATGGGCGCGACATCGACGACTTCATCGACGGCGGCAAGGTCGACGTCGATGCCATCCAGGATGCCTTGAACGAACTCCTGGAGAAAAAGCCCAACCTGGCTGCTTCTGCGCAAGGCGGCAAGCAACGGTTCCAGGGCTCGGCCGAGGGCGGCGCGAAGCCGTCGAAGCCGGCACGTCCCCAGAGCCTCGACGAGGCCGTCCGCAGGCGTCTGACGCCTAAGTAACCACAGGAGAAACCTATGCCTGTCACTCTCGCTCAGGCGCAGCTCAACACCCAGGATGACATCGACTTCGCTGTCATCGACAACCTGCGCCGCTACTCGTGGCTGTTCGACCAGGTCGTGTTCGACGACACCGTGTCCCCGGGCACCGGCGGCGGCAGCCTGGTCTACGGCTACACCCGCCTGCTCGCCGCGCGCGCCGCGGCGTTCCGTGAGTTCAACACCGAGTACACCCCGTCTGCGGCGACCAAAGAGCGGCTGACCGTTGAGCTGCATCCGTTGGGTGGGGCGTTCGAGATCGACCGCACCCTGGCCCGTCTCGGCGCGCAGTCCTCGGCCGAGGTTGTGTTCCAGATGCAGCAGCTTCTGACGTCGATCCGTTCGGGGTTCCAGTCCGAGCTGATCAACGGCGATACCGCGGTCAACGCGGCGGGGTTCGACGGGCTGGACAAGAGCCTGACGGGTCAGTCCACCGAGTACATTCCGCTGGACGAGGGCGTGACGCTCGGCTACGTCGACTGGACGCCGGGAACGATCAACACGCAGGCGCTGGCGATGGCCGCGCTGGACAAGATCGACGACTGGCTGTCCCGCATCGTCCCGTCCACCACCGGTGGCGGCGACCTCGGCACCCCCGGCGCGCTGCCCCCGGGCGTGAAGGCGATCCTCGGGAACACCAAGTCGATCACCCGTGTGCGGGCGTTGGCTCGGTGGGCCGGCATCTACACCGAGATGAAGGACGACGTTGGCCGCAAGATCGAGATGTACGGCGAGTGGGTGCTGCAGGATCTCGGCGACGACGCCACCGGCACCGGCCCGATCATCCCGATCGAGACCCGCGACCCCGACGAGGGCGGTGGCGGTGGGGACATCACCGGCCTCACCGACCTGTACGCCGCGAGCTTCGGGCTGGACTCGTTGCATGGCGCGTCCGTGGCTGGTGTGCCGCTGGTGCAGACGTGGATGCCGGACTACACCACCGCTGGCGCGGTGAAGACCGGCGAGGTCGAGATGGGTCCGGTCGCGGGTGTTCTCCGCAATACCAAGGCGTGCGGTGTCCTCCGCAACATCAAGGTGCAGTGACCATGACCAAGCTCAAGATCACAGCCCCGGTGGTGGGGTTCCGCGGCGATCTGGCGGGGCTCGTCTTCCGTGACGGGTCGGCGATCGCTGACGACTCGGTGGACAGGGCTGCGGTGGCGTACTGCCGGCGCCGCGGCTACACCGTGGAACCTGTCGACGGCGCCATAGTCGCCGGGCAGGTCGCCGACGACCGCGAGATGCCCGACCACACCCCGTCGGCCGACGACGAGTCCGCCGCGGTGGAGCGTCCGAAGGACTACGCATCCAAGGCCGAGTGGGTGGCCTACGCCGTCGCGCAGGGCGCTGACGAGGCAGACGCCGAGTCCGCCACCAAGGCGGATCTCATGGCCCTGTACGGCTCGAACGAGGAAGGACTCTCGAAGTGACTCAGCTCGGTCTCTACAACCGCAACGCCCGCGACGCCCTCGGCTACCTCAACGCCGCCGACCCCTCGTCCCCGGACACGTTCCACCGGTCGAACCTGCCCCGTGTGGGTCTCGCCGACTCGGCGGGTCACACCGACCATGGCGCCCTCGCCACGGGGGTGATGACGTCGGTGCCGATCTACCTGGTCGCCGGTGACGTCGTCACGAACCTGTCGGTCGTGTCCGGTGCCACCGCCGCTGGCACGCCCACGGCGTACTGGGTCGCTTTGTACGACACCCAGGCCACCCCGGCGCTGATCGCCCAGTCCGCGGATCAGACCACTACGGCGTGGGCCGCGAACACCGTCAAAACGCTGGCGTTGTCCGCGGCGTACACGGTCGCGAAGACCGGCATCTACCACGCCGCGGTCATGGTGACGGCCACAACGCCGCCGACGCTGCTCGGCACGCTCGCCGCGCGCCCGGTCGTCACGGGAGAGCGGAACCTGTCGCAGTCGTCGGGTTCGTCTCTCACCACGACTGCGCCCGCGACGATCGCCTCACCGACAGTGAAGAACTTCGTGCCGCTGGTCGTCGCGAGCTGATGGATCCGCTCGCCACCCTCGCGGATCTCGACGTGCGAGGCGTCGACATCAGCAACCCTGCGCTGGCGTCCACGATGCTGGCGGTTGCGAGCTCGGCGGTCCGCGGGGCGGCGGGATCCCCGATCAGCCAAGTGACGTCGACGATCACCTACGACGGGTGGCGGTTCGAGCGTTACCTGCGGCTGTTCGGTCAGCCGGTCACCGCGGTGTCCACAGTGACGATCGACGGGACGGCGGTCACGGACTGGCGGCTCACCGGTGGCCGGTTGTGGCGGCTGTGCGGGTGGGGTGTCGACGACGGTCCCGCCGAGGTGGTGGTCATCCAAACCCACGGGCTCCCCACCGTAACCGACGAGATCGTGAACCTGGTGTGTTCGTTCGCCGCCGCCGGTATCAACGCCGCCGCGGACGGGGGACTCAGCCACGCGGGTGTGGTCGCCGAGAGGATCGACGACTACTCCGTCACCTACGCCCAGGGCGCGGACGCGGTGGCGACAGTGATGGAGGTCCCTGAGGGGACCCGCAGGTGGCTGGAGTCCCTTTTCGGTGGCGGCGCGGTCATGGTGCCGACCCGATCCTGAGGAGGAACTGTTGCTGGCGCAGAGCCCGAAATACCCGGCGCTGTACGACATCACAGCTGGTGTGAGGTTCCGCAAGGGTCGCGCGGAGGTCACCGATGAGCAGGCGCTGAAGTTGGCTGAACGTCGCTACGTCGACGGGATCCTCGTTGAGGGCACCCCGGCGAAGGACTGGGCCAAGACCCGCCGACGCGAAACGGCTACGGCAGCGGAGCCCACAGCAGAAGAACTGACGGAGCCGGCCACAACCGACTCCACACAGACTGTCGCCGCCACACCGGATGAGGGTCGGCGACGCAACACGAGGAGCAAGTAAATGGCTCTCATCTCCACCCACGCGGTCGTGGTCGCCGGCACCGCACCCACCTTCGCCGCGGCGGCGTCGGGTGACACCGCCAGGGTCGGCGACGGTCTGGTGCTGGTCGTGAAGAACGACGACGTGTCATCGAAGACGGTGACGATCACGGTTCCCGGAACGTTGCCGACCGGGGACGCCTACCCGGACAAGGTGTACACGGTGAACGCCTCAGCGGAGGCGTGGATCCCGCTGCTCGACGAGTACGGCGACCCGGACACCGGGCAGGCAGCGATCGCCTACTCGGCGACCACCTCGGTGACCCGCGCGGTCGTCAGGGTCTGATGTCCGCGGTCCACCTCACCAAACGTGGGCGGCGTGCCGCTGAGGCGCTGATGGTGGACGCGTGCGAGATCCGCGAGCGATCCACGTTCGGTGACATGGACCCGGACACGGGGCTACGACCCGAAACCCTGGGTGCGGTGGTGTACGAGGGGAAGTGCAAGGTGCAGACCTTCGAACCACACGAGTCGTCTCCGCAGTCGGGGCAGCACGTCTATTCGGTGCAGCGCTACGCCGTGCACATCCCCGCGACCGTCGAGGTTGATGTGGACCAGCGGGTGACGATCACTTCGTCGGTGCTGGATCCGAATTTGGTCGGCCGCACCTACCGGATATCCGCGTTCCTGCACAAGTCGATGGCGACCGCGAACAGGGTGCAGGTGGAGGAGGTGACCGCGTGACCGCCGACACCTCCGAACTGTGGGCGTACGCGCAGCACCTCGAGCACGCCCTCGACCATGCCGAACCCGCGTTGTCGAGGGTGGTTGAGCGGGGCGCGAACAACGTCAAACGCGCCGCCCGGCAGGCGGTCCGCGGCAGTGCCCGCGAGCTGTACTTGAAGCACTACGGCCGGTCGATCAGCTACGACATGGACGGTCCGCTCGCGGCGGAGATCGGCCCGGATTCGTCCAAGCCGCAGGGCGGGATGGGCAGGGGTGTCGAGTTCGGGTCGTCTGATACCCCGCCGATCCCGCACCTGTTGAGGTCCGGCGAGGACGAGGAATCCCGGCTTGCGGAACATACGCTCCGCGCCATCATGCGGGCGCTGCGGTGACCATCCCCGACGCCATCGTGACGGCGGTGGGTGCGGCGGTGCTGGACGTTGCGGTGTTCGACGGGATCGTCCCGACCGAGCCACCCAACCGGTACGCGGTCGTCTACCCCGACACGGGCACTCTCGCCGCCCTCGCGGTGTGCGGGATCAGTGACTCGGTGACGGTGCGGTGGCAGGTCACCTCGGTGGCACCGGATCGGGAGATGGCGGCGTGGATCGCCATCACCATCCGCGACACCACAGTGGACACCAAACCTGCTGTGGATGGGTGGGTAGTTGGCCCGATCCGGCACACGTTCTCGCAGACACCTCAACGCGACGAAGCCGTTCTTGATCGTCCTGTGGTGTATCAGGTGGATCTGTACGGACTGCTCGCCACGCGAGCCTGACCCCTTCTCCGCCTTTCTCCGGGCGGTGAACCCCTGGCGCCCCTTCTCCTCTGTTGTGCCCCTGCTGGGGGCAAACCCCCTATTTGGAGGCAATCGTGCCCAGGCTTGTCGATCAGCAGGTCACCAAGCTGTACTGGGTTCCGGGTGACACCGGGATCGCGTCCGTGTCCGCGCCGACCACCGCTGAGCTGAACGCCGGCACGGATCTCACGTGCCTGATGGTGAGTTCGTACGAGGTCCGCCCGGACGGGTCGGAGACCACGAACGAGCGCGCCGTGTGTGAGGGCTCGAACGTGGTCGCTCCGACGGTGCAGAACTACACCGGAAACCTGATCTTGTTCCGCCAGTTCGACTCCACCACGGGCGCGCCGGAAGCTGACGACCCGATCAACACCTTCGAGTACCAGACCCTCGGCTTCTTCGTGCGCCGGCTCGGCAAGGACTACTCCGACGCTTGGGCCGCTGCGGATGAGGTCGAGGTGTACAAGTTCATGGCCGACACCCCCCAGCCGCAGGGGGGCGCGGGTGAGGGCTACCTGAAGGTGACGGTCCCGTTGCTGCCGCAGGGTTCGTTCGACATCAAGGCTGTTGTGGCCTGACCCCAGTCGTCGGGTCGGGCGAGTTCTGCCAGGGGTTGGCCCGACCCGACACCCCATTCGAACCCCTGGCATCGGAAACCCCTGGAGCACACGATGACTCACTCCGAAATCCCGGCTGCTCTCGCGAGGCCAGCCGTGTCAGACGAGCTGGACTTGGACGAGTGGATCGACGGCACCTGCGGCATCACCACCACCGCGAAGATCCACCAGCGCGGTGACCTGCTGCCCGAACTGGAGCAGTTGAGGGACGAAATCGAGATCGCCAAGGCGGTCCCGAAGGATCAGCGCGGGGTCGATGACCGGTCCCCTGAGGCGCTCATGGAGCAGTGGGAGACTCTCGCGAAGCAGTGGTCCGAGTCGGCGCTCACGGTGCACATTCAGGACCGCACCGACGAACGACGCCGTCACCTGCGGGACACCCTGGTCAAAGACCTCAAGCTCGACCTGGAGAAGGTCGACGACCAGGACACCGTGATCATGCACCAGATCGCGGACGCGATCATCAAGGTGGAGCACGGCGGCAAGGTCAAGGATCTGCGTCCCGACGGCTTCCCGCCGAAGAAGCTCATGGCCATCCGGGACAGGCTCGGTGACGCCGGGTTCGTCACGGTCCGGGACGCGTTCTACAGGGTGATCTCGGAGGCGCCGACTGTCACGGCCCCTTTGTCGCGTCGCAACTCATTAGGCCGAGGTGGCATCACGTAGAGGTCCAGATCCGCGCAGCCAAGGACTGGGGAATCCGCCCTCTCACCATCCTGCGCGGAGAGACCGGGAAACGGTGGACAGTCGTTGACCGGGTCCTCGCCGTCGCTCACACCATGGGCCAGGACTTGCTGTGTCGGGACTGCGGTCAGCCGAAGCATGAGTCCTACAACCCTGACAGCGAGGGCTGGTATTCGGTTCACGACGAGACCTGCAACGCGTGCACTGCGCTGCGTCTGGACATGGACGCCAACGAGAAAGCCCCACTCGAACGCAAGGTCTTCGTGCACGACGACCGTCCCCCGGACAAGCCACTGAGGCCCTGGACACCAGGCGCCTAACCCCACGTGTGGAGGTGAGCGGTGGCTGATCGTGTCATCTCCGTCCGACTCCAACTGGAGATCGATCAAGCCAGGCGCAACGCGCAGGCCATGTCGGCGGCGGTGCGTGGGGTCGCGGCGTCGGCGGAGATGGCGGGGAAGTCCACAGCGCATCTGTCGCGGATGACCGCCACTCTCCGCGGTGTCGGGACGGCGGCGGTGACCGCTGGCGCGGTGGCGGCGGGTGGGATGGCTGCACTCACCGCTAAGACGGTCGCGGGTGGGATCGCGTACAACAAGCTCGAGCAGACCAGCCGAGCGGCGCTGACCACGTTGACGGGGTCGGCGGGCGCGGCGAATCGGCAGATGGAGACGTTGCGCGAGTTCGGCAAGACGTCGCCGTTCCCTCGGCAGGTGTGGATCCAGGCGCAGCAGCAACTGCTCGCGTTCGGCATGGAAGCCGAGAAAATCATCCCGACCTTCTCGGCGATCCAGGATGCTGTCGCGGCGGCTGGCGGCAGCGGGGAAACGATCTCTGAGATCACTCAGATCATCGCCAAGATCCAGAGCACCGGCAGGGTCACCGCCGAGGAGTTGAACGAGCTCGGGTTCCGCGGTGTCGACGCCGCCGGCCTGATCGCGGACGCCATGGGCACCACCGCCGGGCAGGTGCGGGAGGACATCACCAACCAGGCCATCACCGGTGTCCAGTTCATTGACCAGCTCACCGCAGCCATGAGCCAGCGGTTCGGCGGTGCCGCTGCCAACGTGAAGGAGACGTGGGCCGGCACCACTGACCGCATCAAGGGAGCGGTCCGCGACATCGGCTCGGTCCTCGCCACCCCACTGGTCGACCCCGAGGGTGGCGGCGCGGCCGTCGAGTGGGGCAACGCCATAGCGGACGCGCTCCGTGCGCTCGAGGCCCGTCTGATCCCGGCGATGGACGCGTTGGAGGGCCGTTTCGAACCTGTTGTTCAGCGGGTCAACGAGAAGCTCGAGGCACTCGCCGTGTGGATCAAGACGGCGGACTTCTCGGCGATCGGGCAGCAGATCCAGTCGATGCTTCCGGCGATCACCGGGATCACCGCTGGGATCACGGTGATGGGTGCGCGGTCGCTGCCGATCATCGGGGACATGGTGGCGGGCCTGAAGCCGTTGCCGGTGGCGATCGCCGCCGCCGCGATGGTCAGCCCCGAGCTGCGTCAGGCCCTGCTCGACCTGCTGACCGCGGCGCAGCCTCTCGTGACCGCAGCGCTGAACCTCACCACCACGGTGGCCAGTGCGCTGGGGCCGGCGTTCTCGGTGCTCGCCGGGCTGCTGCAGCCGGTAATCGCTGCGGTGGGCGTGCTGGCCACCGTGTTCGGTGCGCTGCCGGGGCCGATGCAGGCATTGATCTTGGGTTTTGTTGCCTTCAAGGCGTTGAACCTCGGGTCGATGTTCTCGGGGATCACGATCGGGTTCCAGAACTTCGGCCAGCAGATGCAGGTCCAGTCGTCGCTTGCGGCGGCGAGCGGGCAGCAGGTCGGAACGATGGGTGCGGCGTACAGCGCCGCGAGTGTGAAGGTTCAGTCGGCGACCTCGGGTATCCGCGCAGGGTTGTCCAACGTGGTCGGTTTCCTCGGTGGCCCGTGGGGTGCGGCGATCACCGCAGCGACGTTCGCCATGTCCTTGTTCGGGCAGGAGTCGAGCAGCGCTGCCTCAGATCACCTGGGGTTGGCGGATGCGTTGCAGGCGGGTACTGGTGCGGCCACGGACGCTACCCACGAGTGGATCCTCAACAAGCTGGAGACTGAGGGGGTTGCCGGCACGTACCGAAAGTTCGGTGGTGACGTCAACGACCTGATCGACGCCTACATGGGTATACCTGGTGCGGCGAAGCGTGTCAGTGACACGATGCTCGAGAATCGCGACGATGTTGACCTGACGCGGGACGAGTTCGAGAAGCTTGCGGATGTCCTGAAAGCGGGCCCGGACGCCTACAAGCAGGCTCAAGCGGCTGCGCGAGACAAGGCCAAGATTGACCGAGACGGCGCCGGCGCGGCCAACGCCAGCGCTAGCGCGCAGGGCAATCTCGCGGGCGCTATGGGGGCCACGTCGAACGCGGCGGTCACTGCCGCGCAGCAGATGCAGATGCTCAACGGCGTCATGGCCGAGATATATGACCGGGCGTTCGCCGGTCAGGAAGCGGCGGACGGGTTCCAGTCGGGGTTGCACCGACTGTCGAACGCGTTTGCTGGGAACCAGAAGGCCGCCGCCTCGAGCACGAAGGCTGGGGATAAGTACAACGACAGTTTGAAGCAGCAGCAGCGGATCGCGCGTGACACCGCAAGGCAGTTGGAGGATTTGGCGGAGGCGCAGCGGGAGGCGGAGCAGGAAGCGCGGGAGGCGGCGAAGGCGGCCCGGCAACGCCAGCTGGATGAACTGTTCGGCAGGCAGTTTGACCGTTCGAGCACGATGGACGCGTTCCGTGCGGCGCTCGCGCAGACTAGTGCGGACATCGGTGAGGCGCGTAAGGAGAAGACGCCCGGCGCGGCCGCGCTGTCCGGATTCAGCGTGGGGGCGATGGAGAACCGGGATCGCCTGCGGGCGCTGACGCAGGCCGCGCAGGCGGCGATCCAAGCCGAGAAGGACTCAGGCGCGTCGAAGGAACGGATCGCTCAGATCACCCGCCAACTGCAGGCGCAGCTTGCTGCGGAGGCGCAGCGGTGGGGGTTGAACGCCCGCGAGGTCCAAACCTATACGCGCGCGATCGGTGACTTCGGGCGGCTCGCGAACGCGAAAGTGATCCCTGATCTGGCGTCGGTGCGGACCGAGTTCGCCGAGCAACGCGCAGAGATCATCGAGAACTCTCGCGAGCAGATGGAGAACGCCCGCCAGCAGGCCGTCACTGCCGCCGCGCACGGGGTGACCGCTGCTGCGGTGAAGCTCCACACCGCGGCGTTGAAGGGCAACTCTGAGTCGGCGGTCGACAACCGCGAGATGATGCGCGGTCTGGTGAAGCAGGCCCAGGAAGAGTTGATCCAGCTCGCTCTCAACGGCGCCAACAAGGAGCAACTGAGGCGCCGCGGCGAGGAACTCGCTGGGCAACTAGAAGATGAAGCGACGCAACTTGGGTTCAACACGACGGACCTCGGTGAGTTCACGGGTGCGATCATCCGTAGCGCCACGGAGATCAGCAAGTTCCCGCACCTGGTGATCTCCGCCGATGTGGTCACCGCGTCCCGTCAGGTCGCCAACTTCGTCCACGGCGTCATAAAAGACTTCGGGAAGATCCCGAAATCGGTGTCGGTCACGATGGTCGCCAAGACCGCCGCGCAGGACATCCACGGGATCATGAAGAGGTTCGCAGGCACGTTCGCGACAGGCGGCTACATCACTGGCCCGGGTGGGCCGACCGACGATGTGATTCCCGCGCTGCTGTCCAACGGTGAGTACGTCATCAACGCCAAGCAAACCTCTAAGCACCGCCCGCTGCTCGAGGCGATCAACTCCGGTGACGAGACCGCACCCGGGTTCGCGCGTGGTGGCATGGTGCACACCCTCCGGGCCACCCCCAACCCGCGTTCGTTCCGCCGCGGCGCGAACATGTACGAGAACATGTTCGAAGCTGTGGTGAACGCCGTTCGGGCGACCGCAGCCGGTCTTGGACCCTTGGGGTGGGCGGGGTCACAGGCCGGTAAGCCATACATCTGGGGCGGTGTCGGACCCGCTGGATTCGACTGCTGCCTGGCCCCGGGAACACTCGTATACGGGCCAGACGGTGCGACACCGATCGAGGATGTGCGTGCGGGCGACCGGGTCTACTCCTACGTGGATGGCCGGCTCGAGTCCCAGAACGTGACCGCGCAATGGCAGTCGAAGCGCCAGCCGGTGTTCAAGGTCCGCACCCGCAACCGGTCCGTGGTGGGCTCGGCGAATCACCCGTTCCTTCGTGTCGTCCAAGTCGAATCGTCGCGGCACGTCAAGGGTGGTCGGCGCGGCGAGCAGATCCCTGCACGGTTCGACGTGCAGTGGGCGCGGCTCGACGAGCTCAAGCCCGGTGATCTGCTGGTGCAGCCGCGGGAGATGCCGGCAGCAGTCAAGCCGGATCCGCAACTGGCAGACGGTACTGCGGTCACCGAGGACATCGCATGGCTCATTGGCGCGGCAGTCGGTGACGGCACCGTGACGAGCAAGGCACTGCGACTGTGTCTGTACGGCGAGAAGCGTGACCGTGCGGACCGGATCGCCCGCGCTGGGTGGGGGTGCAATCCCACGTATGGCGACAAGTTCGGGTTGATCATCAGCAATGTCGAGCTGGCACGCGCACTCGACGAGCTGGCACGCGCACTCGACGTTCTGGGGATGCGGGTTCTCGGACCTGAGAAGCGCATACCGGAGGTTGTGTGGCAGTGGTCCCCGGAACTACAGCGGGCGTTCCTCAACGGCTACTGCGACGCTGACGGGCACCGCCCGAAGGATGCGAGACGGCACGGAGAGCGGACGTACTCGTCGTGCTCGCGGCTGCTGATCGACGAAGTTCGTGCGCTGCACATCATGCTCGGTGACCCGGTGTCCAACGTGACCACCAACCGGCGCAACAAGCCGATCATCATCAAGGGCAAGACGGTCAAGAAGGCGCTGCCCCTACACATGTTCACTGTGTGGTCCGGTGGGCGCGACGGTGAGGCTGTCCTGCGGCGTCTGCCAGGGCTGGTGTCCCTGCTGGATTCGGGGGACTTCACGTTCGCTCGTGTCCTGTCGGTCACCGACGAGGGCGTGCAAGACACCTACGACCTTGAGGTCCAAGGCGCGCACAACTTCATCGCCGACGGAATCGTGGTCCACAACTCGGGCTTCATGTCGGCGATCACGAACGTGATCCAGGGCCGTAACCCGCACTCCCGCCGGTTCGCCACAGGCAGTTTCCCCACCAGGGACTTCGCGCGCGGTATGGGCCGGTTCTCGATTGGATCGTTCCGCGGGAATCCCGGTCACATGGCGGGCACGCTGATGGGTGTCAACGTCGAGTCCCGCGGCGGTGAGGGCGTGGTTGTCGGTCCCCGTGCCCGCGGCGCGAGGGACGGGCTGTTCGGCGGGAACATCTGGCACTTGAAGGGCTTCGCCGATGGTGGGTTGGTGGAGCGGCAGGGTGACCCGCCGTTTGACCTCATCAGCCCGCTGGGGAAGCACTTCGAACGCCTGCTCGGGAGCTACGAGAACGGCACCAACTACGTACCGATGGACGGCGCCTACTACCTCCACCGCGGTGAGAGCGTCACCCCTGCGGGGCAGAACAGGCCGCTTGACGTGAAGATCACCGTCGCTGGTGACGGTAGCCGGGCGTCGGACTACTTCGTGGACCAGTTCAACAAAGCGCAGGCGACAGGCCGGATCACGGTGACAGCGAGGTGATCCGATGACGCACCAGGTTGAGGTCGCGATCCTCATCGACGGAGCGTGGGTCGACATCTGTGGGCCCGGTGACGTGCTCGGCCGGGACCGGGTTCGGATAACCCGAGGGCGACCGGACTGGGCGTCGCGGGTGACGTACTCCAAGGCGACCATGTCGTTGAAGAACGCGGACGGCACCTACTCGCCGAGGAACCCGCTGTCGCCGTACTACGGGAAACTGGGCCGCAACACACCCCTTCGGGTGAGTGTGGACGGTCGGGTGCGGTTTCTCGGTGAGGTCGCGGAATGGCCACAGCGCGCCGACCCGGACGTGCACGTGCCCATCGAAGCCGCGGGCGTGCTACGCCGGCTGTCGGAACGCAAGGACCAGCTGAAGTCGGTGATGAGGAGGACCCTGCTCGAGCAGGGCGAACTGCAGACCCCGGTCGCGTACTGGCCATGTGAGGACGGATCCGGCTCCACGGCGTTGTGGTCGGCGCTGGCGAACCGGCGCCCGATGACGATCTCCGAGGGGATCTCGCTCGCCGCCTACGACGGGTTCGCGTCCTCGGATCCGATCCCGATCCTGAACAACACCCAGTTCTACGGCAATGTCCGCGCCTACTCCGGTTCCACGGTGTCGGTGATGTGTCTGGTGCATTTCGACGACGACGCGTTCGCGGCGGACGGGTTGTCGTTCATGGTCGCCAACGGCAGCGGGACGGGCGCGTACTGGCGGGTGCAGGTCAACATCAACAGGACGGTGCGGCTGCAGGTCGCCGACGAGGACGGCGCCACCATCACGACCTCGTCGAACTCGTCGTGGACGGTTGGCTCTGCGGGCGCGCTGGTGGTGTTGCGGCTGACGCAGGACGGCTCGGATGTGGATTGGGAGATCCGCAAGTACGAGCCGCCGTCACCCAGGTTCGCGGGATTTGTGGCTGTCCCGGTGCATTCCGGAACGGTGACGTCGCGGACGGTGGGGCGGGTCACCCGCATCACCATCGGATCCAGTTTCAGCCTCGGACAAACCGCGGTTGGGCATGTGGCGCTGTATCAGGACACGTTGGACGACTCCGTGTTGTGGTCAGCGGTCGACGCCTACATCGGGGAGCCGGCCGGGCGGCGTGTGGAACGCCTGTGCCTCGAGGAGGGTGTGCCGCTCGCGGTGGTCGGGGACCTGGACGACACCCAGTCGATGGGTCCGCAACGCGCCAGGACGCTGACGGACCTGCTGGATGAGGCTTCTGATGTGGACGGCGGGATCCTGTACGAACCCACCCACGTCAACACCGTCCTCGGGGATTGGGAGGACGGAACCGACCAAGGGTGGGAGGGTTCCGGTACCGACCCACCGACAGTCGCGTTCTCGTCGGTGCGGTTCCATTCGGGTGGCGGGTCGCTGCTGGTGACGTGGGTGGGTGGATCGAACGATCAGATCGCGCATGTCGCCCAACCCAACCGGTACGTGATCGGCACCACCTACACAGCAAGGGTGTGGGTGTGGGTTCCCGCAGGCTCAACGGCGGTCGCCCTTGTCGTCGGTGGTGTCGCTGTGGGCCCCTCATCGTCGGTGACCGACGCCTGGGAGGAACTCGAGTACACGTGGACGTGTACGGCGTCGGACAACGAGGTCCAGGTGTGGGCGGTGACTCCTGCTGGGGTCGGTGCGCAGGTGTGGCTCGATGACGTGTCGGTGTCGACGGACAAACCGGGGCTGGCGTACAGGACGCGAAGGTCGATGTACAACGTCGATTCCACTCTGACCCTAGACTTCGATCAGAATCAGGTTGCGTTGCCGTTCGAACCGGTCGACGACGACCAACTCCTCAGGCAGTTCGGCAACTCGGTGACGGTGACCCGCGAGGACGGCGGCAGCAGCACCCGGACCATCGACACCGGGCCCATGTCCATCCAGGACCCACCTGACGGTGTCGGGCTGTATGTGGGCTCCGGGGGCACGTTCAACGTGGAGACCGACGACGCGACCGCGCTTCTTGCGGCGTGGAGAGCGTTCCTCGGCACCTGGGACGAGCAGCGATATCCACAGTTGTCCGTGAACTTGCGTCGGCATCCGACGCTTGCGGATGACGCCGCTGCCACAGACCTTGGGCACCGCATCACCGTGGTCAACCCGCCAGAATGGCTACCTCCGGATGTGATCGAGCAGCAGGTCCAGGGCTATGAGGAGACCCTGGACACAGAGCATTGGATGATCCAGTTCAACTGCACCCCGTGGGGCCCGTTCCGCGCCCCCACCATCGGCAACGCGCGCTTGGACTCGCTGTACTCCACGCTCGACGCGGATATCGACGCGGACGACACGTCGATGGACGTGGCGGTGGAGACCGGTCGGGCCGCGTGGATCCAGTCGGCGGAGAAACCCACCAGTTTCCCTCTGCTGATCCTCGTGGGCGGGGAGGAGATGTCGGTGTCCGCGATCGGCGCGCCGGTATCGGGGGTGCAGACGTTCACGGTGGTGCGCTCCGTCAACGGGATCGTCAAATCGCATGACGCGGGCACGCAGGTGCGGGTCAAGGACAAGGCGTACGTCACATGGTGACCGAGGGGGTGTGCTGTGGCGTGGCCTGACTGGGAAGTCGGTGATCTCCTCACCGCCGACGAGATGAACGACCGGCAAGAGATCTCCGTCTACAAGACAGCTCTCGAAACCCGCACTTCCACGACCACGCTCGCTAACGACAGCGAGTTGTCGGTCGCGGTTCGTGCCGGCTTTATCTACCTCATCCGCTCGGTCGTCAACTACTCGGCGGCGGCGGACGGTATCGACCTACGGTACGGATGGTCAGTACCCACCGGGTCAAGCATCTGGTGGTCCAACGCGGGTTTGGACGTGGGGGTCACCGTCCAATCCGGCAGCTTCAACACGCACTTCAACACGACCGCGGCACCAGCGAACAGGCAGGTGGGTGCTGTGGATGAGGGACCCACCGCGGTCACGTTCAACGGCGTTCTCACACCGGCTATCGACGGGGACCTGACGTTCATGTGGGCCCAGGGCACGTCGTCCGCGTCTGCTCTGAACGTGCGGGAGACGTCGTTCATCGCGCTCAAGCCGATCCGCAAGTTCTGATCCTGACCTTCCTCGCGGGAATGGAAGTGTCCATTGTCTCTGGGGAGGTGTAGGTGGGTGAGTGGGGCGATCTGCTCGTCGGAGCCGCGGCGTTCGTGGGCGCGCTCACGTCCGCGTTCGTGCTGGTGTGGAACACCGTGCGCAGTGGACGCGAGCCTAAGCAGGTCGCGAAGTCAGCGGCGGAGGAGACCGCGTCCGCGGTGTTGGACGCGGTCGAGGACGGCGAGTTGTCGCCCGAGGATGTGGACGCGATCAACAGGGCTTTGCGTCGGCAGAGAGGCGGCGGGTCGTGACAGGTGACGACAGGCTGCATGAGATCACCGACGCCGCCGCTGATCGTGCTGTGGAGCGGTCCGAACCGGGCGCGGCCCGTCGTGTGGTGGCGGCGTGGGTGGCGGCCGGGATGCTGGTGTTCTTCCTCGCGTTGGGCGCGATCTACTTCCTGGTTCGGCTGGATCATCTGCAGGGGCAGGCTGACGCGAACGCTGTCGATGCGCAGCGGCTGTACGAGCAGGTGGAGGATCTCGGCGCCGAACCGGTCGTGGAGCCGGATCCGCCGGGTGAGGTCGACGATCCCGATCCGAATGACCCGGAGTCTCAGGACGACGAGGTTCAGGACTCGGAGCAGCAGGACTCAGAGGTTCAGGATCCGGAGCGGCAGGAGCCCGAGGTTCAGGACCCGGAGCTCGCCGATCCAGAGCGCGATGACCCCGAGGTGAACGACCCGGATCCGGACGACCCGGAGGTTCAGGACGAGGAGATCCAGGACCCGGAGGTGGATGACCCACCGGTTCCGGGGCCGCAGGGTCCGGAAGGTCCGCGCGGGGAGCCTGGCCCGACCTGCCCGGACGGCTACACGGCGGAGTCCCGCCGCTATGACCCGAGTCCGGTACCGGGGGATGAGGAGACGTGGTGGGTGTGCGTGCAGGACAGTGACGGAGGTTGATGTGAGGTACTTCTATGATCTCGAGTTCCTCGAGGACGGCCGGACCATCGACCTGATCTCGATTGGTGTCGTCGCTGACGACGGCCGCGAGTACTATGCCGTGAGCGACGACGCGACCCGCAAGCCGCTGCGGAAGCGGATCGGGCGGCACGAGTGGCTGATGGCCAACGTGGTCCCGTCGCTGCCGAAGCCGCACGGCGACTGGAACAACCACATGCCCCGGTCGTGGCTATTCGACTACAACAGCCCGCTGGTGAAGCCACGCGCCAGGATCGCCGACGAGGTGCGGGACTTCCTCCTCGCCGCCGACAAGCCGATCCTGTGGGCCGACTATGGCGCCTACGACCACGTCGCCCTGTGCCAGTTGTGGGGGACGATGATGGATCTCCCGGACGGGTTGCCGATGTTCACCTGCGACATCCAGCAGGAGACGCAGCGGCTCGGCGTGGCGTGGGATGAACTGCCGAAGCAGGAGTCCGGCAACCACAACGCGCTTGAGGACGCGCGGCATAACCGGGTCAAAGTGGACTTCCTGCTTGAGCAGGCGACGTTGTGAGTGTCGCCATCTGCCGCGAGGTCAACCGACTGTTGCGTGCCGCGGGTGTGGTGGTGCGGGAGTGGCCAGACTGGGAGTCCCGCGGCAACGGCCTCACCTCGGCCTACGAGGGTGGGATCGTGCACCACACGGCGACCGCGTTCGGGGTCGCGTTGCCCAGCACGGGAGTGGGTCGGCTGCTCGTCAACGGCCGCTCAGACCTGCAGGGCCCGCTGTGCAACTACGCAGGCAACGACGACGGCTCCATCACCGTGATCGCCGCGCATCCGGCGAACCATGCGGGTGCGTCGGGCGGCCGGTCCATGGGGCCGCTGCCGGTGACGTCCCTGTTCAACCGGCGCGTGTTGGGTCTGGAGATCGTGTACCCAGGCACACAGCCGATGAGGACCGCGCAATACCGGTCGGCATTGGTCTGGGCCAACGCCGTTGCTGCGGTATGCGGGCGGGGTGACATTCAGCGCATCCGGGCACACGCCGAGACGAGCGTGACCGGCAAGTGGGATCCGGGCCAAGCATCCGGCGTAACGATCAACATGGCGGCGTTCCGCACAGCGGCGCGCGTCATCAGCCACGAGGAGGACGACTTGAGGGAAGACGAGAGGCTGTGGCTGTACCGCCTGTACCTGGCGCTCGTCACAGGGGAATACCACAACACCTACAAGACTTGGCCCCAGTTCAACCAGGACCTCGGCACGGTGCGCAACGACATCGGCTCCGTGGGCCGGCAGGTTGCGGCGGTGCAGGGCGCGATCTCGGCGCAGGAAGCCAGGATCCTCGCCGCCGTCGCAGCCGACGGCACCCACCCGGTAGACGTCACCGAACTGGCCGACGCGCTCATCACACAGCTCGGTCCGGATCTCGGAGACGCGCTCTTGAACGCCCTCGCCACCCACCTGAACCGCAACCGTGAAGGGAACTGACATGAGACTGATCCTTGGCCGGGAGCCGGCCGTGTTCTGGGCGATGGTCGCCACGCTCGCGCAGGCTGTGCTGCTGCTGATCCCGGGCGTGGACGTCGAGGTGCAGGGCGCCGCGAACGCGGTGATCCTCGCCGTGGCTGGGTTCCTCACGGCGGCGTGGGTGTCGGTCGATGCCGCACTTCCGGCCCTGACAGGGTTGATCAAGGCGGTGTTCGCTCTGATCCTAGCGTTCGGAGTGAACCTGCCGGAGTCGACACAGGTGGGGATCCTCGCTGTGGTGGCCGGGGTGT
>WUUC01103957.1_pt1 | contig 17912 bp, 23 predicted proteins | sample 6278441 | NCBI WGS metagenome assembly WUUC01 (sample SAMN13675441, study PRJNA597444) | soil metagenome | isolation source: soil | place: USA: Washington | collected 2017-10 | reverse complement strand
GGGCGCCGACCCGTTCATCATGATCTAGGAGGAGGTGAGCCGTGGACGGGGTCCTCGTTTTGAACGCCGATATGGGGCCGCTGCACCGGGTGAGCCTCCGCCACGCCATCCGGATGCTGTGCCGCCAGGTCGCCGAGGTCCACGAGGCCGAACCGGACCGGCTCATCGGCGTGTACCCGGTCCCCCGGGTGGTGCGCCTGGTCGCCTACGTCGTCACCCGGTGGCGGTACACGACCGGGCCGCGCTGGTCCCGCCCCGGTGTCCTCACCCGCGACGGCCGCACCTGCGGCTACTGTGGCGGCGCGGCCACCACGATCGACCACATCGTGCCGCGGTCGCGTGGCGGCCGGAACTCGTGGTTGAACACCGTGGCCGCCTGCGGCGGCTGCAACCAGCGCAAGGGCAACCGGTCCCCCGACGAAGCGGGGATGCGGCTGCGGACCACGCCGGCGGCGCCGACGTGGGCGTCGCAGACGCCGCGCTGAGAAAAGGAACGGGCACCCAGGTCCGGCAACCGGGCGGCTGGGCAGTGCGGGAACCCGCGACCCGCACCCTGGGTGCCCCCATTCCGCGCTGGTGTAATCCGGCAGCACGACAGGTTCTGGCCCTGTTAGTGGAGGTTCGAGCCCTCCGCGCGGAGCGCGTCTACGTAGCCCAACTGGCAGGAGGCACCAGGTCGAGGGCCTGGACAGTGCGGGTTCGACTCCCGCCGTGGACACCACCCAACGTCCTACTCGAACGGCCACGTCAAACACCCATCAAATAGGGTGACCTGGGGAAACGAGGGTACTCGAAGCCGTACTGTAAACGCCCGTCAAACAAAACCGGGGGACGATCATCATGGTGGAGACGCCTGCTCCCGACACGTAGCGGACCGCACCGCGCGGTCCCTCGTGTCCGGGGGGAGCATCGATGTCCGACACCGACAAGGACAAGCCGTACTGGGTGACCGCCCGCTGGTGGGAGCCCGAGCATCGGCACTGCCAGCACGACGCGCGGACCGGCCGGTGGTGGCCGCCGCACCGCGGCGCGCGGCGGGTCTGCGACCTGCCCGACCGGCCGGTCATCACCCGGCCCGGGCGGGTCACCTGGCGCGGCGGGTACCGCCGCGCCGGCTGCCACTGGGAAGCCGTGAACGATCGGCACCCGTTCAGCTCGCCGCCGCGGTGGTTCCGGGACCACCGGTGGGCCAACCCGCAGCGGGTCGCGGTCCGCGACCTCGGCCGCCGGGCGGCCGCCGAGTACCGCGCCGGCCGGGTCGTAGAAGTGGAACTGCCCGTCAACCAGCACCGCCACAGCGCACGCTGGGACTGGGAATAGGAAAGGGGGCCCGCCGGTGGCGGACGGAATGATCTGGTGCTCGACACCCGGGTACACCGTCGGCCTGGTCGTTGTGGACGACGTTGTCGTCCAGTGGCCACCGATCGCGGCGCGGTGGGCGGCTCGACGTGACGCGCGCAGCGTGTGGCGGGAAGCGGCCCGGCGCGGTGCAGACCTGGCGTGGCTTCCCCGCCCGAACCCGCCCACGGCGGGCCAACCCACCGGGAGGTGATCTATGCGGTTCCGGCGTTAGTCCCGCCCACGGTGGGCGGGCGGCCGAAGGACAGGTCGTCACATGTCCAGGACCGACGTGCACAGCCCTTACCGCGTCAAGGTGTTCGATCCGGCGTGGCGGGGCTACTTCCGCGAATCTCACCGCCACGAGACGGGTGAGCCGTGCGACATTGCCCAGTTCGACCCGTGGTGCTGGCCGGCGACCCGCTGCCACATCGATCTGATCCGGCGGGACCGGAACATCCACTGCGGATGCCGGATCTGCACCGGTCAGGACGGCCGCCGGGACAGGCATCGGCGGGCGCGGACCGCGCTGCGCACGGTTACGCGGAACATGATGAAGATGCGCCGGGCCGACCTGGTCGACACCGACCCAGATCATGGCCTGGTAGATGCCGGTGTAGCTCACCAGGTAGAGCATCGCTCTTGTAAAGCGAAGGTAGCCGGTTCGAGTCCGGCCGCCGGCTCCGGTTCAACGGAAGCAGACCTGCCGCTACTGTGGCGGCAGGTCTGCTAGCGTTCTCTGCATGGGACCCACGACGGTTGCAGGCAATCGGACTGAGGGCGCCGTCCTAGCTGCGCTGATCAGGACGGGCCGGACTGTGCTACTCCCATTCGGGGGCGGCCATCGATACGACCTAGCGTACGAAGAAGACGGACGCCTGGTGAAGGTGCAGTGCAAGACCGCTCGACTTAAGGGCGGATCACTCAAGTTCAACACCGCGAGCGTCGACCTCCTAACGCGGACCCGGCGGACGTACCACGGCCAGGTCGATATGTTCGGTGTGTTCTCGCCCGACCTGATCCGTGTCTACCTGGTTCCGGTCGCCCTGCTGCCGAACACCGAAGCGATGCTTCGAGTCGAACCGGCCAAGAATGCGCAGAGCCGCGGGATTAGGTGGGCCGCCGACTTCGAGCTGTAACGGCTGCCTTTCCTGCCGTCGTCCGGTATGGAAACGGCCCCGCCTCTCGCCATGGGGGAAGAGGGAAGCGGGGCCGTTGCGGACCGGCTGGCGGGCCGGGTGCCTTACTGCGAGTCGGTGAAGGTCTGGCGGCAGAACTGGATGAGTTCCAGGACGGCGTTGATCGTCTGCACCGATCGGAGGATCTTGGTGTTCGGGCCGCAGACCTCCACAGCGTAGCCGTGGTGCCCGTCGTGGCACGTCTGCACCTCGATGGTCCACAGGCCGGTCGGCTCGGAGAACTTCGCCTCGATGGCCGTAGGCGCGTTGGGGATCTGGACCGGGTCGGCGCCGATGGCTTCGAGGACCCGTTGGAGGCCCGCCGGGACGACGTACCCGACGGAGAAGTGGGTGTGTCCCGGCAGCGCGAGCCGCAGCCGGCCCTCCAGCGACTCCGCGTCGACGTCTTCGTTGGTGCCGGCGCGGCGCGGGACGTGGAGGTCCTTCAATGCCTCGTCAATGCGGCTGATGTCGCGCGCGTCGGCCGGGGACGTATCGGCCGGGGATGCGCCGTTGGCGGCGGTGTCGGTGGCGGTGGCGGTGGTCATCTGTGAATCTCCTTCGGATCGTTGTGCCCGGCAGTCCCAGAGAGTGGGGAACGAGGGCCCGGAAGGGGTCAGCGTACCGAACGTGGTGGGTTGTTTACGCCAACGGAGCACGACTGGTGGTGCGTCGCACTCGTAATGCGGAGGTAGGCGGTTCGAGCCCGCCCGTTGGCTCTTTTCTCAAATGGCGAGTATTGTCCCACGGTGTCCCCCGGATGGCCGCGGCGTACCTGCGGAACCGGTACCGTTCCGACCATGCCTGTAGACCTGTCCAAGGACCGGAACCTCGCCCAACCGTTCGCCGCCGCCAAGGAAACCATCGAGAAGCACCGGCTCACCGGCTGGCGCATCCCGACCTACCTCGTCATCGACTTCTCCGGGTCGATGCGCACGTTCTTTTCCCAGGGCCACGTGCAGACGCTCGCCGAGCGGGTCCTCGCCCTCGCCGCCCACTTCGATGACGACGGCACCGTGCCTACGTGGTTCTTCGACACGTCGGCACGCCACCCGGTACCGGTGTCCGTCAACGACTACACCGGTGTCATCGACCGGATCCGCCGCACCTCCGGGTCGATGGGCGGAACGAACTATGGCCCGGTCATCCAGGCCGTGCGCCAGTACCACGCCCAGCACGCACCCGGACAGCCCGGCCTGGTCATCTTCCAGACCGACGGGGCGCCGTACCCGAGCAACTACCGCCGTGAGTCCGAACGGGAACTGTGCGCGGCCGCCGTCGACCCGCTGTTCTGGCAGTTCATCGGCTTCGGCAACGAAGCCGATGTACTGCCCGGCGAACCGGCCCGGTTCGACTTCCTCCGCAAGCTCGACACGCTCGCCGTGCCCAGCATGCGAGTGGTCGACAACGCCGGGTTCTTCCCGGCCGGCGCCGACCCGTCCGCCGTGCCGGACAACGTCCTGTACGACAACCTGATGGCTGAATTTCCCACCTGGATGGCCGCGTACAACCAGTACGCCAACACCGTCCGCCGGTAACATCACCCGCGATGAGCGCCGCGGTGACCGGGACCCACCACGGCGCTCATCACACGTCTGGGTAGCCCAACCGGCAGGAGGCACCGCGTTCAGCGCGCGGACAGTGGAGGTTCGAATCCTCTTCCAGACACGATCCGGCCCGGCCGCTCGAAGCCGTGGTCTGCTGAAGGCGTGGTGGAGGCAGACCGGGTACGTGCCCGAGCCCCTGCGGGGAAGCGGGCCCGGGCCGGAAACCACGCACCTTGGGGATGTAGCTCACCGGGTAGAGCACCGGTCTTGCAAACCGGAGGTATGGGGTTCGAGCCCCCACGTCTCCACGCCGGCAACATCTGTAGCCTGTTGCCCTGTGGGCAGAAAAACCGTTGAGGTACGCGAGTGTGACAGGTGCGGCGGCGGACCCGCCCAGACGTGGCAGATCACCAGCCCCGACGGGGGCGTCCGCGAGATCGAGTTGTGCAACCAGCACGACGCGGCGGTCGCCAACGCGTTCGTCCTCGGCCGGACCACACCGGGCCGGCCGAAACGGTGACCCGTGGTTCCGGTCGATGTGGTCGCCGGAAGAGTCAACCTGACGCTTGATCGGAAATACTTGAATTTCAAGGTGATGTAGCTCCAATGGTCAGAGCGCCGGCCCGTCAAGCCGGAAGTTGCGGGTTCGAGTCCCGTCGTCGCCGCGTGCAGTGGGAGCCGACCGGACCGGTCGGTGTTCGGACCACGAAGGTGAGGATCGGTCGGGCGGCGCGCCAGCCGCGGCCCGGTCCGGCATAGACCCGCCGAGGGGGCCGCTGGCGCTGGCCCCCGCACACCATCGGGAGGTACATCCCTCGTGCGGATGCAGATCATTCACCTGACCCCGAGGCAGGCCCGGTACCAGCGGTACATGAACATGTTGGCGGCCGCACCGCTGCGGACGCAGTGGTGGGACGACGCCGAGTCGGAAGTCGACCCGGATGTGTCGTACCTGATGGTCCTGGCCGCCGACGCCGTCGGGGACATGGTCCCGGCAGCGTGGGCCGGGTACGCGCTGGAACAGCACGAGTCCGGCGCGGTGCTGCGGTGCTGCAACAACTACGTGCGCCGCGAGTTCCGCGGCCGTAACCCGGACCTGTACGCGGAGGCGTACCACGCCCGGCACAACATCATCGTGTCGCGGCTCCAGTTCCCCGCGGTCACCTACCTGTTCGAGCAGCCGATCCAGCTGCACGAGGCCGACGGGTGGGTGAAGGACACCAGCCCCGACGGGCACGGCGTGTCCGACCTGGGACACCCGTGGTGGCGGCTGCGCAGGTTCCCCACCGCGGCCCCTGCGGTACCCTGATCGTTCCAACTCTCTCTGCTCCATGACCGGGGACGAGAACTGGTTGCACGGGTGGGGCCCGTTTGGCGCGGGCCCCACCACCATTCTGGAATCCACCTCGGAGGGTTGGCAGAGAGGTCGATTGCATCGCCCTGCTAAGGCGAACCGGACGCAGCGCCGGCGCCGGTTCGAATCCGGCACCCTCCTCCGATATCACACCCGGAACGATGCGTACTTCGCGTCCAGGACCAAGGTAGCCAATCCCGGACACGGAAGAGCCGCCCAGGCGTGCCCGCTGGACGGCTCTTGGCGTGTCAGGCATCTCCCCGGAGTGCGGCCCGGGCCGGCACCACCCGGGCGACATGCTATCCCCGGGCCCTGTCGTCGTAGCTCAGAAGGTCAGAGCGCCGCCCTGATAAGGCGGAGGTCGGAGGTTCGATCCCTTCCGACGACACCGGTTCACCACACGCCGGCGTGCGCGAGGTTCTCGCGCGGCTGTTCCGCCGGCTGCCACGTCGCGGCCGCGTACACCGCGACGACCAGCGCGCAGACCGGCTGGTCGTCGCATACGGCGGACGCCACGCTGATCCCCCGGTGTGGGAACGACAGGCCACGGTTGCGGGCCAGCCCGTCCAGAGACGCGTCGACCAGGTCGCGCAGCTCGGCCTCGGTGTCGGCGTGGTGCTCGACCAGCAGACCCCGACCGGTCCGGTCCTGCATCCACCCGATCCCGGCCCACACCTCGGCCGAGCGGACCGCGGTGCGGGCCTCGGCGAGCACGCAGTACAGCCGGTCGCCCCACCCGCCCGGGGTGTGGTCGAGCCGGCCGAGCTGCCGGATGTGGCTGTCCGGTGGAAGGACCGAGCTGAGGCAGATCAGGTTCCGGTTGGCCACACCTGCGGCGGTCAGTGCCGCATCGAACGCGGCCAGCTCGGTCGGCCCGGCACCGGCCGCGGCGACGACGGGAATGTGCAGGCCGGCCGGGGTCACGCCGCGGTCCCGGCAACGCCGGCCGGGGCGGCGTCCTCGGTGTCCACCTCGGTCGGGCCGGGGTACTGGTACAGCCAGAACGTCTGCGTGTCCATCCGGGTCGCCTCGCCGGGGCCGGCGAGGCGGTGCAGCATGAGCGGGATGACCCGCTCCATGCGTCGAAACTCGCCGTTCTCGCGGCACAGGTCCAGGCAGATGAGGCCGCCGGCGGCGTCGCGCCACATCGTCTCGACCAGTTCGGCGAACACACCGCTGTGCTGCCGGTCGGGGTGCACTCCGACGAACCCGCAGTACCAGATGGTCCGGTCGCCGAACTCGGCCGGCCAGCGGCGGGCGAAGTAGTCGGGGGAGATGAGCGGCATCGAGTACAGGTCGTTGGTGAACGTCGCCAGGCCGGCGAGGTTCCCGGCGTTGTCCAGGGCCAGGTACTTACGGACCCGGTCGTCGCCCATGACGTCGTCAAACTCGGCGCGGTACATGAGGTGCCGCTGCACGGCGAGGGCGTTCACCTCGCGGAAGGTCGTCTCGTAGAGGTCCCACGCGTCGTTGCGGAGCCTCCAGCCGAGACTGTCCAGCGTTTTGATCATTGTCGTTGCCCCCTGGGGTTTGGGAGGGTTGCCCGGCGTGATCATGGAGGGCAACTTGTGTCACCAAGTTAAGCGACAAACAACGACCGGCGTCAACGCCAACATGCCCCCGTAGCTCAGCGGATAGAGCTGCGGTCTACGGAACCGTGCGCGAAGGTTCGACTCCTTCCGGGGGCGCAACACGACGACGGGCCGGCACCCGAAGGTGCCGGCCCGCCCACTGCGGTCATCCCCGGCCGTCAACCCGTCAGTGTCGACGGCCGACGGCGCCGCAGGTCCTACCCGGTGGTCCAGTACGCGCCGAACCCGGACGACAGGCCCGGCTCCGACACGGCAACCTTCCCGCCGGCCTGTGCACCCGCCGGCACGTCAAAGGTCACATACCCGGCGGACTGCTTCAGATTTACCGGATCCAGGTCGGCGGCGTTCAGCCCCGGATCCCGGGTCGGCAGGGTCGCGTCGAAGGCGGACCCGTCCGGCAGCACGAACTTCCAGCTGAACGGGTTCGAGTGATACGTCCCGGCCACCTGCACGACGGTCACCTTCACGGTGATGTACTGGCCGTTCTTCGCCGTGCCGAACCGGCCCTTTGCCCCGACCTGAAGGTCGGACACGGTGATCGTCGTCTTGGAGCCGTTGCCCCAGTCGATGCTGGCGGCCTGGCCGACCGCGACGGTGGTGTTGGCCGCCTTCGGCGAGTCTGCTGGCGCTGACGCGGCCGGCGCGTCGCCGGCCGGTTCCGAGCTGGACCCGTTGTCGTCCCCACCCCCGCAGGCGAGGCCGAGGATGGCGAGTGCGGACACGGCGATGGACGCGAAGGTGCGCTTCTGCATGGGTGGTAGCCCCTGACGGTGAGCTGGATGCCGGCCGCGGGATGCGGCCCGGACAATCGTGCGGCACCACCGGCCGGCCGCGGTGCCCCGGGGTCGTAACAATGTCCGAACAGATGAGCGGGACGTAGCTCAACTTGGTGGAGCGCTTCGCTGGGGGCGAAGAGGCCGCAGGTTCGAATCCTGCCGTCCCGACAGGTGTGTCAGCTCTCGACAGTGCCGGTGGTGAAGTCCTGCCAGGCCCGCGACTCGATCGGGCCCTGCTGCCCCTGGTAGCGGGAACCGAGCCCGGGTGTGCCGTACGGCCGTTGCGCCGGCGACGACAGTCGCATCACGCACAGCTGCCCGATCTTCATGCCGGGGTACAGGATGATCGGCAGCGTGGCCGCGTTCGACAGTTCCAGGGTGATGTGCCCTTGAAAGCCTGGATCGATGAACCCGGCCGTGGAGTGGACCAGCAGTCCGAGCCGGCCCAGGCTCGACTTTCCTTCCAGCCGGGCAGCGTGCCTGGGCCCGAGCGTGACCTGCTCGATGGTGGAGCCCAGGGCGAACTCGCCGGGGTGCAGCACAAACCCGGAGTCGTCGGCCCGGACGATCGTGGTCAGCCGGTCTTGTTGCCGGGCCGGGTCGATGCAGGTGTGAGCATGGTTGTTGATCACACGGAATTGGCGGTCCAACCGAACATCGATGCTCGCCGGCTGGATCTGCGGGCCGTGGTCGCACGGATCGACCATGATGGCGGCGGTCGTGAGCGCCTGCACCAGGTCGCGGTCGGAGAGAAGCACGAGAGTTGAGGTTACGTCCGTACCAGGCCGGGCGGGCACGGTTCGCGGGGTGTAGCTCAGCGGTTGAGCGCTGCGTTTGGGACGCAGATGACGTCGGTTCGAATCCGGTCACCCCGACCAGTCAGTCACGCTACGATCGTCCGGATTTGCCCGAGCCGGACCGAGACGACGGGGGAAGGTCACCGGTGCCCACCACCACCGCCACCAAGACCACGCAGGCCACCATCAACGCGTTGCTTCAGAGCGCCAAGCCGGACGCGACGCGCAAGTTCACCGACCTGCACCGGCTCGCCCAGGTCGGCCCGCACCTGTCCGGCACCCGCCGCTCGTACAAGGCGTACGACGAAGACGGCGAGCAGCTCCCCGGCGAGGTGAACTACCCGCGCGTCGTCGTGGAGGACCTGCTCCCGCAGGTTGCCGACGTTCTCGGCCGGCTGTTCCAGTTGCAGTTCACCCAGGACCGCACCAACTGCGACGCCCGCGCCGACATCGAGGTCGACGGGGAGGTCATCCTTCCCGACGTGCCGGCCACGTTCCTGCTGTTCCTGGAGAAGCAGCTCGTGGACCTGCGCACGTTCATCCGGGCGTTGCCACCGCTCGATGACGCCGAGCGGTGGAACCGCAACGAGGGCAGCGGAACCACCTGGTACGAGTCCGACCCGGCCGAAACCGTCCGCACGAAGAAGACCCCGAAGACGTTCATCAAGTGGCAGCCGCCGACGCCCGAGTACCGGCAGGACGCCCAGGTCGAGGTCATTCAGGAGGATGTGCGGCTGGGCACCTGGACAACGGTGAAGCTGTCCGGCGCCGTGCCGGGCGTCCGGATCCGGGAACTGGACCAGCGCATCACGAAGCTGATCGACGCGGTCAAGGTGGCCCGCGAGCGGGCCAACTCCACCCCCGCGGTGGACCGGACCGCCGACCCGTTGTTCCGCTACCTGTTCGGGTAGCCCACGAGATTTCCCTGGAGCGGGAAAGCGCCCAGCATGGGCGTGAATCTGAGACTCACCCGTGAGACTCACCCAGATGACGGTCCCAGCGGAGGTTCAACCCCTCCCTTCGGCACCCATGCCGAAGTAGCCCAGACGGTAGAGGCACACCGGCATCCGACAACAGGCTGAGGCTTTCGCTCCGAAGCTCAGCATCTGCCCGATCGCCAGGTCGGTCTGATCCAGCCGAACGTCATACGAGGTTCCGAGTTCAAATCTCGGCCCCGCCTCCAACCACGGCGGGGTAGCTCAATGGGAGAGCGCGTCGACATCAGCAAGGCCGGATCATTAAACGCTACTGGCGTGCGAATGGGGCAAACCTAGAAAGGGGCGGCGGGCACAGGGCAGTCCCGCCGCCCCACCTACCTCGGGTTGTAGCGCAGTTTGGTAGCGCACCCGCTTCGGGAGCGGGAGGCCGTCGGTTCAAATCCGGCCAACCCGACTTACGTAGACCGTTCTACAGGTCAACATGTAGAGTGGTCTACATGACAAACCTGGTTACGTTGGTGATGCCGCACGGACCCCAGGGCCAGCACACCGTGGACCTGGACGCCCTCACAGCCAAAGCCGCAGCCCTGGCCGAAGCGCTCGCCGAAGACATGTACCGGTGGATTCGCACCCGATCCACCAAGCCGATGCGCGACATGTACCACCCGGGCCACGCCGAACTGATGGTCGGCCCCGACTCCCCCGACCTGGACCGGCCCATCCTCGGCACCTTCGAATCGTGGGAGAAGGTCCCCGACGACTCGGCCGAGGACGTCCACCGCATCCTCGAACGCGAGGCCCGCAAGCTCGGCCACTGGTACCCGGTCGCCCGCGACGGATCCGACCTACCGCACTCGCGGGCCGCCGCCAACGACGACGGACTCACCCGCGGCCAGGTGTTCGACCTGCTGCGCCGGCGCCGCTCATGCGCCGGCATCACCCCGGACGAATGGATGCGGAACTCCACCCGGGGACTCAACGGCTTCCCCCGGCCCGTCCGGCACAACGGGCAGGTGAGCCTGTGGTCCCGGAAGGACGTCGAAGACTTCATCGCCGGGCGGGCCGTCATCGACCAGCTCGCCCACGAACTGGCCAGCGCGCGGAAAGGTGTCGACGCGGCGATGGGAGACCTGCGCCGCACGCTCGTGCCGCAACTCGAAGCAGGCCAGTTGACCGAGGTCTACGCCGCCGCATTGGCCGGTGTCGACCGGATGACAGTACGTTCCTGGCTGGGTAAATAGCCCGCCAGGGCCCCGGAGGGACCAGCCGACAGATGGCGCCGGCCACGGTCTCGAAAACCGTTGGGGGTAACACCCGTAGGAGTTCGACCCTCCTTCCCTCCGCTTCGGACATAATGCCCGAATGGTTGACTCGTACCGCCCGGTCGTCGCAGCGATGGCGGCCGGCACTCCCCACGACCTGATCTGTGCGACGTGCCCGTGGGACCGGATCTGTATCCACCCGCCGGCGATGACCCCCGACCAGGTCAAGAAAGGCGTTCGCGACACTGTCGAGCACGCGCGTCGTGACGGCGCCGCCGGCCGCGACCTTGTCATGGTCGAGGTGACCGCGTTGGCTATAAACCTCGGACGCGACTCGATGGCGGTGATGTGTCCCGTCGTGGCCGCCCGACTTCAGTCCCCCGAGGGCCGCACGGTTGCGGACGCGGTCCGGTCCGTGATGCGCGACGTCGGGTGACCGGGCCGCCGGCCGAGCCCGGGCCGCTGATCGAACCGGGCGGGGTGCAGGTCTGGTTCCTGGCCCGCTGTGTCGACTGCGAATTCACCTTGCCGTTCTCGGCCGAGGACCTGCGCGACAGGTGGGCCGAGGTGCACCGCGGCACCGGCCACACCGTTCGGCTGATCCGTGAGCGTCGGTGGCGCGCCCCCGACCTTCCCCCGGTAGCTCAGCGGACAGAGCACTGTCCTCCTAAGACGGGTGTCGCCGGTTCGAGTCCGGCCCGGGGGGCATTCTTACTCGACGGCTGGATACGCGAACTGGCCAAACTCAGCCCGCACATCGAGGCTGCCAAGGCGGGCAGCGTCCACGACGGGCACGACGGATGGGGTATGCGACACGACCGGCCGGGAGTGTTCTGCGGATGCGGAGAACCGATGACCGAGCTGCTCGCCGGCCGGCCAGCGCCACCGGCTACGCCTGACGTTCCCGGTTCAGTGGAGGAATGTGCTTGAACACGGTGCGGATTGCGGCGTCGTCCCCGTCCGGATGGTACGGCGGCAAAATCTCGTGGCCGTACGCATAGGTCGCCTTAGCAAGCGGCTCCCTCTGGGCGAATGCGGCGAAGTGGCGGAACAGCAGAATGAGATGAATCACCGCCTTGCCCTGCGGGGGGCAATACTCGTCGCGTCCGAAGTTTCGTAGAGAAATGGCGGGCGAGTTCTTCGGAAGCCCGTATGTCTGTTTGTCGACGGCCCCGGTCAACAGCGAGTCGAGGAATTCCAGGAGACGTTCCCGACCGGCCGGCCACGCATGCCACTGGTAGAACTGGAACATCATGAGCGCGGTCGCCACGAGTTTGCAGCCCCGCCGTACGGCGAGTGCGTTCCCGTAGTAGTCCTCCAGCTCGGCCCGCAGGTTGCCCACGTGGGCCAGGTCAGCGGGCTGGATACGTTCCCTGGACCAGTCTTTCCAGCCGATCCGCGGACGGATCCCGAGGATGGCCTCCTCGTACTGGAAGACCATCTTCATGGCAACGAGAACGTCCCGCTTGTCCATCTGCGACCTGGCGAAACGCAGGTCCTTGAACGTTTTCGGCCGGCCGGTGCCCAGGTATTCGTACATCCATCGAGGTGGGCCGCGGAACACGATGACACCGATCGGAACGTTGGCCTCAACAGCGGCGGTGAGGCGCAACTTCCCGTTAGTCAGAATGCCGTGCTCATCGAAGATGAACGGCCCGTCGGGAAGATAGTGAACGAATCCGTCGGTCTTCATGGTGTGCACCATGAGGGCCAGGTCGAGCCGGTTGATCGGCCGGTTCCGGAACGCATCGTCCTCGCTCGCTGTCTCCAGCCATGCGGCGCAGTCGCCGGGTTCGAGCCACGTGTACTCGATTTTCCATTTCGGTGTGGTCTTGCCGTTCAGCCCGGCGACCTGAAGAGCGGGCGCGAGCAGTGTGGTCGGCAGGTCAGGCTGTGGGGAACGAGGTGAAGCCATGCGCGAGAACCTCCCTGGTGTCCGGTTAGGCACCCGGCATCCTATCGTTACCCGTTGTACGGACGCACCCGTTCGGTAGTAGTGTTCGATCTTCTTGCGCCGGTAGCTCAGCGGTCAGAGCTGCGGACTTTTAATCCGAGGTGCGCGGGTTCGAATCCCGCCCGGCGTACACTCAGATCCTGCGATGCGGATGTGGTGGAGGGGTACCACGCCGGGCTCATAACCCGGAGGCGCCGTTCGAATCGGACATCCGCTACTACGCATCCGACCCGGTTCCCCGGGTCGGATGCGCTACCGCCGGCCAACCGTTCGCGGGTTGGCCGGCACCAGTTCCGGTAGCTCAGTGGAAGAGCACCCGCCCGACACGCGGAAGGCCGCTGGTTCGACCCCAGCTCGGAGCACCTCACGTTTGCCCATGGCGCCGTAGACGAATCGGAAAAGTCGCCCGGCTTTCAACCGGGACATGTGCGGGTTCGAACCCCGTCGGCGCTACAACGAAACTGCCGCCCAGAACCCGAATGGGTTCTGGACGGCAGTGGCGTTCCCTCGTAGCTCAATTGGCAGAGTGCCCGGCTGTTAACCGGGGTGTTGCTGGTTCGATCCCAGCCGAGGGAGCCGATGTTTCCGGACGGGGCCGATGCTATCCCGTCCGGGGTTCGCGTCCGGGCGGGGGAGCAAACGCCGACCGGGCGTCCCTCGGCAGCGCCGCCCGCCGCGCGGCGACGTCGCCGGCCTCACGCTTCCGCGCCGCAATCCAGTCGTCGGCCTCGCTGGCGGCGGTGCGCATCGCAGCGACGATGGCGCGGGTCATGCTCGTGGTCGTCTCCGCCAGGGTGAGGAATTCCTTCCGGTCGCCTTTCACGGTGACGGTCAGGGTGACGGAGATCTTCCCCGGCGCGTCGTGGTCGACGCCGTCCGGCTTGAACTCGGTCTCGCGTACGGCCAGGCCGTACTGCGCGCCGAGCCAGCCGCGGATGACGTCGGCCGAGATGGCAACGACGGCGTTCTGCGCCGCCTCGAACGGGTCGGCGCTGGCGTATGCGGCGTAGAAGGACTTGGTGAAGTAGTCGGCGACGCCGACGTCGACGGTCACGCTGACCGGGTACGGGAACTCGGGCACGGGTGGTGGTCCTTCCGGTGGTGCGAAGCCCGCTCGCCGAGCCCCGCCTCAACCAGACCATAGAGGTTCCGCAGGTACGCCACAAGACTCGTGGCACAGTGTGTACAGACACACGCTCACCAGTCGCTGTCGTCGCCGGCGTCGGCGTACTCGCTCTCGTCGGCATAGACGATGCAGTCGCCGGACGCGTCCTCCGACTCGTCGGTCAGCCACCGGTACTGGTACTGCGGGTCCGGGTCATCGCTCATACCTGGATGACGGTCGGGCAGCGCCCGGCGAAAGGGGAGAGGCCGGCGGTCTCGGAAGTGCCGTTGGAAGCGGCACGGTCGGCGCGAGCCGGCCCGTGGGTTCGAATCCCACCCTCTCCGCGCTGTTGAATGAATCCCGGCGCCGGGCCGCTCATGGTGGATACTGAATGTCCAGCCGCACGGTGCGGCTGGCGTTGTGGGGTGTAACACCAATCAGAGTCCCGGTGCCGGGGTAGAGCAGGCCCCGCCGGACCGCCCGGTCGGTCCGAACGCACCGGGACTCGCTCTTTGCTCGCGTAGCTCAACGGGAGAGCAGCTGCCCTACAAGCAGCCGGGTGGGGGTTCGAGCCCCTCCGCGAGCACGATACTTGTGGTGTTCCCAAGGTACGAGTAGCGTTGCCGCCACGTCGAGTTCGCGGCGCCTGTCCGGTACCACCCGACCGGCCAGCTCCCCCCGGCACGCTGCGCACCTCCCCACCAGGGAGAACCGTTTGCCGACCGGCGGCCCGTTGAAAGACGGGCAGGGGAGCTGGCCGCAACAGCACAAACATTCATGGTGTTCGTAGCTCAACGGCCAGAGCGCTGGGTTGTGGTCCCAGAGGATGCGGGTTCGAATCCCGTCGTACACCCCACGCGGGTACGCCCACGATGGAGAGTGGGGCCAGCCTGTAAAGCTGGTGCCTCAGGCTCAGAGGGTTCGAATCCCCCTACCCGTACATGGTCATCGCCTACCCCGACTACCACGGCCCCCGCGTCGAGTACATCACCCGGGTCGCCTACCCCGAGGACCACGGTTCGGCGGTGGCCGGCACGACGCAGGACCTGGTCGCCGGGTTCGACCGCGACCTCGCGGTGCGCCGCCGCACCTGGCACCTGGCCAACGGCGCGTCGAGTGCGACGGTGATGAAACGGATCTGGACCCCGTCGGTGTGGGTTCCGGACAACGACGACGGTGAGGACGGTGAACGTCATGGCAACGGCTGACACGTCGAGCTGCCCCGTGTGCAACGCGCCGCCCGGCTCGCTGGTGCTGACGGACGAGCTTGCCTGCCAGGACGTCGGCACGTACTCGCTCGCCGGCGTGCAGATGAAGGTCGCCGCCGAGCTGCACCCGGTCCTGACCTGCCGCGCATGTCCGCTGCGGGTCGTCGGCCGGTACCACGGCCGGCACGTGATGTTCCCCGACCCGCGGGAGGTGCCCGATGTACAACCATGAACCGGTGCACTACAAGCCCGGCCAGTGGGAAATGCCGTGCGACGTGTGCGGCACCTGCTCCGACTTCGAGGAGGGCCGGCTGGTTCCGGTGTCGTTCTGCCCGCAGGCACAGATCCGGCAGGTGGAACTGGACGCCTACAGGGACCGGGTCGGCCCCCGCCCGGAGTGGCTGGACACGCCGGACGCAGCCCGGTGGACCCCGGAGCTGGCAGACTCGGCCGCGTAACCTCTGGACTTACCTGGGCAGCTGCCGGGACCATGGACCCCGTGCCCCCCACAGCTCGCCTGCTGCTCGTTGGCGTCGCGATCGTCAGCCTGCTCACCCACCTGACGGGCAGCCTGTACATCGCCCTGGCCCTGGTCGCCACGGTCCCGGCCGGCCGGTACTACTGGTCGATCCGCACCCACCCGTTCGTTGCGTGCCCGCGGTGCAAGGGCGCCGCGCAGCACCGCGACCCGCTCATGCCGTGGGCCCGGCGGGAGTGCTACCGCTGCCTCGGGATGCCCGGCCGGCAGATCCGCTTCGGGTCCCGGCACCTGACCAGGTTCGGGAAGGCCGCGCATCGTGAGGCGGTCACGAAACGCGACAACGCCCGCGCGTCGATCAAGCAGAAGCGCTAGCTGTAATAGTTCATGACGTTGTTAGCACTCGACCTACCAGGCCGACTCGGAGGAGTCATGACCGCGCAGATGTACGAACCGTCCAACGGTGACGTCGCCGATCGGCTCGCAGAACTACGCAAGGCCGAAGCGGACATGACCGAGCCGCTCCGGCAGATGCCGCACGAGGTGATCGGCCGGGTCCGCGCGATGCTCGACTCGGCGTCCACCTCCGACAAGGTGGCTACACGAACCGCGGAGATTCGCCGTGCCCGGGGTGTGCTCGCCGCGTTCGACCTGTGGATGGACGACATCCGACGCTCACCGGGCCCCGGCGACGACCGCGACACCGACCTGACATGACGGACGCCGGGCTACCTGTCGACGTCTGGTGGTGCGCTGACTGCCGTTCGGTGGTGCCGTCTGGGCTCAACCCTCACAGCCGGCCCGGATCCGGATCTGATCTCTGCGCGGCGTCCCTGGTTGTCGCCGCGCAGGTAGTTCGGCGGGGTCCGCATCCCCACCCCGTCCGGGAAGATCCACCCGTGTCAACAACGTCCTGACCCAACACAGCTAGCCTTCCCCTCATGCCTGCGTAGCTCACCGGACAGAGCGCCCGCCTCCGGAGCGGGAGGTACCGGGTTCGATTCCCGGCGCGGGTACCACAAGCACTCTTCACCGGTCGGTGACCTCGCGGCGTTCCCGGCGGAGCGCGCCGCCTGCAAAGCGGTGGACAGTCCGGTTCGACCCCGGGCGAGGTCTCGGATGCCATCCACTGTGGAGGGTTCACCGCTGGCGGGCCGGTGCCCACCTGCTGCTCATAACGGCGGGACGCCCGGATCAACACCGGGGCCAGCGACCCGACACATCCGGGCCGGGTGCCCGGCCCGGAACCCGTCGCCTTCCTCGGCCTCGCGGCGGCGCGCGGCGGCGGCGATCCCGTTGACGCGTTCCACCCACTCGTCCGGCATCGGCGTGGTGGCGCTGGTGTGGTGCACGCCGAGGCAGATCGGGCAGCCGTACGACGTGACCGGCCGGCACCGGCCGCCTTGCTGGTCCGCCGAGGCGGCGGCGGTGGCCAGGTCGGGAAACCGGCTCTTGCCCAGGCATCCGGTCCACCAGACGGCCCGGCAGCGGCGGCACAGCCGTAGCCCGTGGTCGCGGGCGATCCGGGTCGGGGTGTCCCCGCAGTTGTCACAGCCGACGCCGAGGGCGGCGGCGCGGCGGCGGGTCTTCCCGGCGGCCCGGCACTTCTTCCCGCAGTACAACTCGGCGTCCGGGCCGAGCTGGGTGTATTCAGCCAGGGACCGTTCGCACCGCTGACCGCACGTGGCGCAGTCGAACCGGAGCGTCGGGGGCGGCATGTTCTCCACGATAGGTCCCTATGCTCACGGTCATGGACGTCGACAGGCCGCGGGTGCTGACCCAAGACACGTTGAACCACCCACTCATCCAGAGGGCCGCCGCGGTCGCCGCCGGCTGGCAGCTCCGGGACGTGAGCCAGCCGCCGAGCACACTGCTGAACATCTGGGGCTGCATGGTGTGCGGCGCGCAGAACCGGCCGTACGCGGCGATCTCGGTCGTCCAGCAACCGCTGGTCGGCTTCGAAGACGTCGAGGGCGCCGGCGTGAACGTGGCCTACTGCAACGACCGGGCCGAGTGTGCTGCGGTGGCGACGCCGCGGCGGCCGTGGACCGTCGCCGGTCCCGCCGGCGAGAATTCCTCGGTAGCGACATACAAAGCGATCCCATAGTGCCCGGCACGAACGCCGGGTCGGGCCTACGCGAGGGCAGGGCTGCCCCCCGGCCGGTCCCGGTCATACCCCTGCGCAACCGGAGGGTGTGGCCTGGCGGTTCGTGGGGCACGCCCCGCGCGGTCGAAGCCGGGACTGTGCGCGATGTGCACCAAAGCCCGGGCATGCACGATAACAGTAATTATCGCGCATGATCAGCATGGGTGTCCGGAGTGCTTCCCGAACCGGATTCGCTTCCCGGGTACGCCACCTCACGGATGACTTGGTGACACAAGTTG
>WUUC01101898.1_pt1 | contig 17918 bp, 13 predicted proteins | sample 6278441 | NCBI WGS metagenome assembly WUUC01 (sample SAMN13675441, study PRJNA597444) | soil metagenome | isolation source: soil | place: USA: Washington | collected 2017-10 | reverse complement strand
GAAAAATGGATGTCATACGATCATCACGTTCGGAGGAGCATACTCTAATCATATTTACGCTACAGCGGCGGCAGCAAAGGCCGAAGGTTTCAGAAGCATCGGTATCATCAGAGGGGAAGAGGTTGAAAACCCGGTACTGTCATTTGCACGGTCGCAGGAAATGGAGCTTAGGTTTGTGACGAGAGAGGAGTATAGGGAGATGCGCGGGAATGATGTTGAAGTTGGCGGCACGCGTCGGAGTAATGATGAAGTTGAAGGCACGCGTCGGAGACGCGCGCCAAATGAAGGGGTGTATGTGATACCGGAAGGTGGAACGAATCGGTATGCTGTTGAGGCGTGTGCTGAATGGGGAAGAAAACTTTTGAAATTAGAATTCGATCAGCTGTACTTGCCGGTGGGAACTGGTGGAACGATGGCGGGTCTTGTCATTGGGACGTATGGAGAACGAGAGATTGTTGGAGTTCCGGTATTGAAGAATACCGGGTTCATGGAAGAGGCAGTGTCGCGATGGATAGGCGGAGAAGCGGGAGATACTCCGGTATTGAAGAATACAGGGTTCATGGAAGAGGCTGTGTTGCGATGGACAGGCGGAGAGGCGGGGGATACTCCGTTATCAAAGAATACCGGGTTCGTGGAAGAAGGAGTGCCGCGGCGAATACCTGGCGAGACGGCGGACACGCGGAGGAATTGGAGATTGCTGAATGAGTATCATCACGGAGGTTACGCAAAGACTACTAGGGAACTGATCGATTTCTGTGCTTCGATGAAATCAGAATACCAATTAATTGTAGAACCGGTATATACCGGTAAACTCTTTTGGGCCGTCTTCGATCAGATAAAAAAAGGATTAATAAAGAAGGGCACAACGATACTGGTGATACACACTGGAGGTATTCAGTTGGTCCGTTGATTTCAAAAATCAAAAATCCCCTTGGGCACAAGGCCCATGCACGGGTCATACCTTCGACTGAGTATCAATTCCTGATGATGCCCCGAAGCCAGGTGAACACCTTCCAGTGGTCGCGTTCGTCGGGAATGGCACCGGTCTCGCCAGCAGCTTTCACTGGTTCTACAGTGTAGAATGCAGTCGGTATCATCTGCTTCAACTCAGTTATCAGGTCATCGAGACGTTCGCGTTTGAGAACGGTAAAGACGAGATTCTCGTGACCGTTGGCGCCTTCGGCATTAACACGGGTGTAGCGAAACTCCTGCTTGGTGAGGAATGCGAGAAGGTCGGTAACGTCTTTTCTTGTGATGATCCTGACGATCACTTTTCCATAGGCGATCCGTTCTTCGATTTTCATCCCAACAAATATGCCGGCTGCGAAGCCCGCAGGATACGCAATGTAACACAGCCAGTTGTCGAGGTGTTGGAAGATCTGGCGGATAGCCATCAGCCAGATGAATGATTCGAAGAAGCCGAGTATCGTGGAAGTATAGCGCCGCCCACCGAGCATGTAAATAATGCGGATGGTATTGATCGATACGTCACAAATGCGGGCGAAGAATATCAGGACCGGAAGCAGCAAGAAGCTGAAGACTTCGTCGGAAACACCGAGCATTTGTGTGATTATTGCATCCATGTCAGTTATCCGAAAAGGTCTTCGAAGATCTCCGGCAGCTTTCCAAACGCTTTGATGGAGATTTTGGTTTTGCTCAGGTCGAGAGATTTTTGACTGTATTTCGAAATATAGATCTCTGTAAACCCGAGTTTCTCTGCTTCCGATATGCGTTGGTCGATACGGTTAACGGCACGGAGTTCTCCGCCGAGTCCTACCTCTGCCGCGAAACAAATTTTATCATTGATCGGAATTTCCTCAAACGATGAAACGAGGGACGCGCAAATAGCGAGGTCAATTGCCGGATCCTCAACAGATATACCGCCTGCCATGTTGAGGAAAACATCCTGTGTGCTCAACTTGAAACCACAACGTTTTTCCAGAACGGCGAGCAACATGTTGAGTCGCTTTTGGTCGAAGCCGGTGGAAGTTCGCTGCGGTGTTCCATAGGATGCAGGGCTGACGAGGGACTGGATCTCGATGAGCAATGGGCGATTGCCTTCGATAGTGGCGCCGATCGTAGCACCGCTGAGTTGTCCGTCTTTCTGCGAGATAAGGATCTCGGAAGGATTGGAGACTTCACGAAGTCCGTTGCCGAGCATTTCATAGATGCCGATTTCGGATGTAGAACCGAAACGGTTCTTGGTAGTCCGGAGTATCCGGTATGCCAGGTGACGGTCACCTTCAAATTGAAGGACGGTGTCGACCATGTGTTCGAGAACTTTCGGACCGGCGAGCATCCCGTCTTTTGTGATGTGTCCCACGAGGAACACGCACGTGTTGGTTTCTTTAGCAAACTTCATCAGTTCTCCTGCGCATTGACGTACCTGCCCAACGCTACCCGATACAGAGTCCAGCATCGGTGAGTATAGAGTTTGTATCGAGTCGACGATAACCAACTGTGGTTTCATTTCTTCGACAACGGCAAAGATGTTGCGCGTGTTGGTTTCTGTGAGAACGTGAAAGTTGTCGCTTGCTTTCTTCCCAACGGTTGTTCTCTCGGCGCGCATCTTGATCTGTTGTTCGCTTTCTTCACCGGAGACGTACAAAGTTTTTAATTGCTGCACGCCCACGCCGATCTGAAGCATGAGAGTTGACTTTCCGATGCCTGGTTCGCCACCGATCAGAACGAGTGAACCGGGGACGATGCCGCCTCCGAGTACGCGGTTGAGTTCGAGGTCGGGTGTGGTGATACGGATCTCGGAAGCTGACTCGATCTCCGAAAGTTTGCGGGGTTTATTTTGTCGTGATGATGATTCCGAGCGCCACTCATTTTTTGCACTATCTGCTTTTGCCACAACCTCTTCGGCAAAGGTATTCCACTCATTGCACGAAGGACATTTTCCCAGCCATTTTGCCGACTCGTAGCCGCAGTTGTTACAAAAAAACAAGGTCTTCGATTTGGCCATTGCGACAGTAATTCCTGCGTTTATGCGGATTTTCAAATAACCACTTTTCTCTCGAAGGATAAAAGGGCATCTTTAGGAAATCCTGACAACTACTGACAATCGCACCCGGAGACTTCTTTAATTGGCTTAAATTAGTTCTTATGAAAACTGCATTTGTATGCTTTGTCTTCCTTGCAACCACCGCGTTTGCAAAGGACATCAAGTATCCTGTCAATGCAATCCCCGAGGCGCTTAAGAAGAATGCGCACGTTGTGGTTCGTGAAGACGAAACCATTTTTAAGATCCATTCCAGAAAGAGCGCAACGGTTCACGTTCATTATGTTGCCACGATCATGAACTCCAACGGAAAGGATTATGCAGAGAGGGAGATCTATTACGACAAGCTTTCTAAAGTAAGTGGTTTGAAAGCCATTGCGTATGACGCAAACGGCGAGGTTATAAAGAGACTTAAGCCTGGTGACATCAGGGACCGGTCGGCATTCGATGGCGTGACACTTTTTAGCGATAACCGCGTGAAGGAAATCGACCTCACACAATCCGGTTATCCCTATACGATCGATGTTGAATACGATATTGACTACAATTTTCTTTTGTTCATCGACGGTTCGACGGTCGCAAGTGAAGAGAATGTTTCAGTACAACGTTTTGTGTACCAACTAATCTATCCTACTGAACTCAAACCACGCTATCAAGCTCAAAACATCAGCCAGAAGCCACTGATAGAAGCCCACGGCGCAGGAATGGAGTCAGTTACATGGATACTGACCGACGTTCCCCCGATCACAATCGAACCACTCAGTCCACGGACCAAACAGATTCAACAGATCGTCGCCGCACCGACGATATTCGAGATGGAAGGATACTCCGGGAGCATGGCGAACTGGCAAGATTTGGGTATGTGGTTAAAGACTCTCAATGCAGGCCGCGACCAGTTGCCTGACGAAGCGAGGAAAAAAGTGCATTCACTTGTGAAGGGACTGACGACCAACGAAGAGAAGGCCAAGGTCATTTATGAATACCTTCAGTCGAAGACCCGCTATGTTGGAATACAACTCGGTATCGGAGGCTTTCAACCGTTCGAGGCGGGTACCGTAGACCAAACCGGTTATGGCGACTGCAAGGCGTTGTCGAATTATATGGTTGCCATGTTGAAAGAGGTTGGCGTGCCTGCCTACTACACTATGATCATGGCCGGCAGCCGAACTAATATAGATCCTACGTTTCCCAAGACCATGAATCACATCATCGTGGGTGTTCCCAACGGTCGTGATACTTTGTGGCTCGAGTGTACCAGCCAGACGAATCCATTCGGTTATATCGGCACCTTCACCGACAACCGGTATGGCCTTATGATAACTGAAAAAGGTGGCGAGTTGCGCCGAACAAAATATTATCCCCAGGAACTCAATGTGCAGTCAACTGTTGCCGATGTCGACCTGGATCTGACAGGTAATGCGAAAGCAAAAGTTGTCACCAACTACAGAGGTCTTGAATATGAGAACGACGGATTGTCTTTTATTCTGAATCACTCAGCCGAAGATCAAAAGAAGTGGCTTGAGAAAAACACACAGATATCGAGTTTCAACCTCGGAACATTTTCCTTCACGAATAAAAAAGAAAAAGTCCCGACGGCGGTTGTAAAGATGGACCTCACGCTGAACAAGTATGCATCGCTGAGCAATAAGAGAATATTCATGACACCCAATCTCATGAACCGCTCCTCCTTTATCCCTGAAAAAGTTGAGAACCGCAAGACACCGTTTGTTCTGGGTCGCGCCTATACGCACATCGATACCATCCGATATCACATACCTGAGAATATATATCCCGAGTTCCTGCCGTCCGACACGAAACTTACGTCACGGTTTGGAACTTATGAGTCGGGTTTCAAACTGGAGCAAGGTTCACTCATCTATATCCGCAAGATGACAAGGAAGGACGGCGAGTTCCCGGCTGAAGCCTACCAGGAGTTGATTGACTTTTACAAGGGCGTTAATAAAGCGGATAATACCAAGTTGGTGTTTCTGAATAAGACGTAGGTGGGAAGATAGGGCACGCGTCGGAGACGCGCGCCGTGAAAGTAGTGGAACCAGTCAGGGCACGCGTCGGAGACGGAACCGGGTGTACTAGTGGAACCAGTCAGGGCTCGCGTCGGAGACGCGCGCCAGGGATTTTAGGTGTTTACGGGTTTACCGATGCCGCTGCGTTTGCGGGCGTGTTGCTCTTCTTTTTGAATGAATTCCAAAGTCTTGCGATCCATCCAGCGTGGGAAGAATACATTCAGCCATACGGCAAGTTTCCCCTGTAGTGTGAGCAGCAGATCGCGTCTGCGACGAACGACAGCCTGATAGACCTGATCAGCCACTTCTTCGGCGCTCATCATTTCTCCTTCATCGAGTGGAGTTTCGCCCGTGACCTTTCCGTTGGCTGTAAGGGCAGACCGCCGTATGTTGGATGCTGTGAAGCCCGGACAAACCGTGAGGACGTGAACACCACGGTCCATTACTTCGGAACGCAACGATTCAAGGAACCCGATCATAGCGAACTTTGATGCCGAGTAGGCACTACGTGCGGGTGTGGCGCGACGGCCGTTTACTGAAGAGATGCCAACGATGGAACCTTGTGAACGAACAATATGCGGCAAGGCATATTTCGTTGTGTAGATCAAACCGAAGAAGTTCACTTCCATAACCTTTCGGAAAACCTCGATCTGCAGATCTTCGAAGAGCGCCCGCATGGAGATGCCGGCGTTGCTGATAAGAATGTCGATCCGGCCAAATTCTTTGATGACGGTTTCGACCATGTACGCGCAGTCGGCTTCTACACCTGCATCGGCAACAACAGGAAGCACAGTAATACCGTAGCCGCGCAGTTCATCGGCTGCGGATTCCAGTTGGACTTTCTTTCTCCCCGTGATAACAAGCTTCGCGCCTTCTGCTCCAAACTTCGCGGCCAGGGCCTTTCCAATGCCCGAGGAGCCGCCCGTTATTATGATAACCTTGTCCTTCATAATTGTCTGACAGCGATAACTCAAAAGTAATCAAAAACAAAAGGTATTTTTGGACATCATGTTTTTGCTTAAGGTCGTTTCCAGGTTGCCCCTCCCGGTCCTTTATCTTCTTTCCGATGTCATCTTTTTCATAACGTTCTATATCATACGATACCGGAGAAACGTGGTGATGGACAACCTTGAGAAATCCCTTCCACAGAAAAGTAAGAAAGAACTCCAACAGATCGAAAGAACATTCTACCGGAATCTTTGCGATTACGCTGCCGAAACCTTGCGTTTGCTCACAATCACGAAGGAAGAACTGCAAAGAAGAGTAGTGTTCACTAACCCCGATGTTATCAAAGAATTTACAGGCAAAAATCACTCCGTTCTCGTGCTCGCAGCCCATCAATTCAACTGGGAGTGGTTGCTGGCAGCAGGATGTTTCAACCTGCCGGTACCCGTTGACTTTGTATACCAACCACAAAGCAGTGAGCTCGCAAATTCATTTTCATTGGCGATCCGGACGCGTTTCGGTGGTCACGCCGTGAAGAGAGAAACCGTCGGCCGTGAAGCCCTTCGAAGGAAAAACATGATCCGGGCAACCGCGATAGCTGCAGATCAATACCCAGGTCACTTCAACCACAGAAAATACTGGGCAACATTCCTCGGTCAACGAACCGCATTCTTTCACGGCATTTCACAACTCGCGACGTTAGCCGATGCCGGGGCATACTTCGCGGCGATAAGGAAGACCTCGCGAGGCCATTATGAAGTAACGTTGATCAGGCTCGCATCGCCACCGTACACTGACGACAGTAGCCTTAAAATTATCGATCGGTATATTGAAGAGAGTGAGAAGGTGATCCATGAACAACCGGAGGGCTGGTTGTGGTCACATAAAAGGTGGAAGCAGTTGGATTACTAAAAATCAGGCGAGCATGAGCTCGATGTCTTCGCGGGTCAACTGCTTGATGATACTTTCTTCGGTTGTGATAAGATTTTCTGAAAGTTTCAGTTTATGTTTCTGTAACTGAAGAATCTTTTCCTCCACTGTGTTTCTTGTAATAAACTTGTAAGTAAACACCCGTTTCGTCTGACCGATGCGGTGCGCACGGTCAACAGCCTGTGCCTCGACAGCGGGATTCCACCATGGATCGAGGATGAACACATAATCGGCTTCGGTAAGATTGAGCCCGAGGCCACCCGCCTTGATCGAGATCAGGAATACGCGGAGGTTCGGGTCCTTGTTGAACTTCTCGACCTGGTCTTTGCGGTCGTTGCTCGACCCATCGAGATATGCAAATGGAATTTTCTGTTTGTATAGATATTCTTTTACGATGTCAAGGTGTTTCACAAACTGACTGAACACAAGAAGCTTGTGACCTTCAGCCATCGCACTTTCGAGCATATGTGACACATCTTCCAGCTTACCAGATTCTCCAGTGTATGTAGGGTCGATCATCCTTGGATGATTCGAAAGCTGTCGGAGCTTCGTAAGGCCCTCGAGTATCATGAAACGTGAGTTGTTGATACCCTCTTTGTCGATCTGTTCAAGGATCTTATTGCGATAGAATGATTTTGCTTCTTCGTATTTCGCCTCCTGTTCAACGGTCATGTTCGTATAGTGAACATTCTCCACTTTTTCAGGCAGTTCAGTAGCCACCTGTGATTTCAACCTGCGGAGGAGGAACGGCTTGATGATGGCATTCAATTTCCGGGTCTTCACTTCGTCCTGCCGCTTTTCGATAGGAACCTGGTATTCGTTCTTGAAGAACGTGTGACCACCGAGTAGTCCGGGATTGATGAACGTCATCTGTGACCACAAATCGAGTGTGGTGTTTTCGAGTGGCGTACCTGTAAGTGTGAGACGAAAACGCGACTTCAATTGCAACACAGCCTTCGCGATGTTCGACGTCGGGTTTTTGATAACCTGCGACTCATCGAGAATGATATAGTTGAAGTAGAACTCCTTAAGAGAATCGACATCGAGACGGGTGATACCGTACGAGGTGAGTACGAGGTCGTAGTTTTTGAACCTGGAAGTATCTTTGTTACGAAGCGTCCCGGTGTACGTAAGGATCTTCAGATCCGGCGCGAACTTCGTAGCCTCCATCTCCCAGTTATAAATGAGTGATGTCGGCATGACCAGCAAAGCCGCGCCCGCGCCACCCTTTTCTTTTTCCGCCTGCAGCAAGGCGAGTGTCTGCACCGTTTTACCAAGACCCATGTCATCGGCCAGGCAACCCCCCAGATGAAATTCGTTGAGGAATCTCAGCCAGTTGTAGCCGGCCTTTTGGTAAGGACGAAGCTTTCCCGCGAAGCCCGATGGAAGAGGATAATCCTTGATACCATCGAACGACTCCATTGCGCGGAAGCGTTCACTCATGTGAACCTTCGCCAGGTTTCCGTCTTCGAGTTCTTTGAGAAGGTTCAGGTGATATTTCTTCAAAACCGGCTTCTCATTGTCACCATGTGTTTCACTCAGCGCAAAGAGGTCGCCGTATTTCTGAAGCCATGCTTCTGGTATGATTGCAATTTCGCCGTTGGGCAATTTGAACTCGACCTTCTTGCGGAGGATGAGCTTACGAAGTTCTTTAAATGCTATCTCGTATTCACCAAAGCGGATCTTGGCGTGGATGTCGAACCAGTCAATGTTTTCTTTCACCTCGAGGTCGAACACAGCCTTTCCGACAAAGTATTTTTTGTCGCGGTTATCGGGCTGACTCACTTCGAAGCCAAGGTTCAGCAAGTTGACGCGGTTCTCATTGAGCCACGAGAACGCATGGGCTTTTTCAACAGCACAACGGAAGCCCTTGAGCGGCAGACCAAGTTTTATCAAGGTCTGTGCGTATTTCTTTTCTCCGTCTGTATTCCGCTTTACGCGGTGGAACGTATAGTCGTTTTCCTTTTTTTCTATGGTGACGCTCACTGGACCGAAGACTTCTCCGCGGAAGCGATGTTTTCCATATTTGAATGAAAGGTCGAACACGATCTTTCCGGCTTCATCATCCTTGGCCTCCGGCTCAGGGTGTTGGTCGAAGAGGTCCGAAACTTCTTTCGACTGGCCCTGGTGTAGCTCAGAAAGCGAAAGCAATGGATGTGGATCGTAGGTGCTGCGATTGATCTCAAACCCCTGTACGTCGATGTCGTCGAAGGAGGCGATTAGCGGAGCAACGAAACGGTTATAATATGTTTCTTCGAGGTTCTTGGGGATGACAACAAACTTCTTGTTCAGGAATGGCTGCAGCTTCCGGCCATCGACGTGTTTGTCGAAGCCGTAGAGTTTCCCGCCCAGAACCATCCATGCAGGTTCTTTACAAATGAGATAAGCGGCAGGATTAGGAATGTCTACTTTCTTTCCATCATAGCTGATGGTAGGATAGTAGTTTGTGTTTTCATCGGTACGACGAAAATGGAATTGGATGTTAGCACGCTTCTCGAGTACTTCTACTTTCTTCCATGTTGGTTCGCCATCGTTGCCCATCTCGAAGAGCATCTTGCCCTTTATTTTATCGAGGATCTCACCGCGTTTCGTTTCGAGGTAACGTTCGATCTCTTCCTGAATGAGTTCGTTGCCTTTCTGTTTGTCGTAAACTTTGGCGAAAAACTCTCCTGGTTTCATTTGTTTCACGGAGAACTTCTTGAGAATGACGTCCTGGCTCATCTTGTCCATGAGTTCGATCAACTCATAGTCGCGGGTATCGAGGCCCTTCGAAAATTCACGTGCATTCTTCGCCGAGATGTTCTGGTGCTGGTAGGTGAGCTTGCCTTTTTCGTCGAGGTGGACAATAAAAGATTCGAAAATATACCCCAGGTACTCGTGCTGGTAGAGCGAGTAGATGACCTGAAATGGCTGGGCCGCGGAAACTTTCATTTTTTCAACGATTCTTTACGCTGGTGTACAAAAAGCGGGTAAAAGGGAGTCAAAACGCTCAATTTCAGCCTAATACATACCGCGCAGAACTGCTAAACTAAGCATTTCGGAGCAATTTATTACGGCAATCTCGAGGATGACCTTACACAGGAATTACATGGAAATAGTGAAGAGTTAAGAGTTAAGAGTTAAGAGTGAAGAGTTGGCCCTTGGTTTAAAAAGGCATCGTGGTGCAGCTAATCATCAGGTGTTGTACCGCCAACTCTTAGTTCTTAACTCTTAACTCTTCACTATTTTAGAGGTGTCGGATGCTGTACGATTTCGCGGCCTTTGCGGCGGGGTAGAAGGAGGTCAGGAAGGTCACGATTATGACCAGTCCGGATGTGATAAGGAAATCACCCAGTTTCATCTTTACCGGGTAGGAACTCACGATAGCGTTTTCCATTCCCATGCCTACAAGTCCGAAACGATCCTGCAGGAAACAGATGAGGCCACCCAGTATGAGCCCGAAGATGGCACCTGTAAAAGAGATGATGGCTCCCTCGGAGATGAATATTTTTCTGATGAACTGTGGGTATGCGCCCAGGGCGAACAACACCGACACATCTTTCTTTTTATCGATAGCCAGCATCATCAGCGAGAAGAAAATATTGATCGAACCAACAACGATCAGTGAAGCCAACGCGAACATGGCGAACAACTTTTCGAGTTTCAGCAAGCGATAGAGATCCTGGTGTTGTTCTTCGTTGGTGAGTATTTTAAAATCTTCCCCAAATTTTTCAGCGATTCGTTTCTTCACCGTCTCGATGTTGGCATCCGAAGCAGTCTTTATTTCAAGCCATGTTCTCCGGTTGCCATAGTTGAGCAGTTCCTGTGTGAAATCGAGAGGAAGGAAGATATAATTCTCGTCATAGTTCTTTTCAATGGAGAATACGCCGCCGGGCCGGATGCTCTTGCGGGCGTACATGCGGGAGGGGTCCAGGCTTCCACCGGAGACATTCCGGATATAGAACACCTGGATCGCGTGCATGTCGTCGTTAACGTTGATCTTGAGACTGCGCTTGACGCCTTCACCGACGATGGCAAAGGGTATACTGTCGTGGTGGAGGGCAAGACGGCCGCTGATCATGTGGTCGTCGAGACGTTTTTGTTCTGTGAAATTATCGCTTATGCCCCGGATGATGACGGGCATGTCCTGGTCGAGATATCGGACGTAAGCGTAGTCTTCGATCACTTCGGAGATGAGTGCTACTCCTTCGATGGACCGGAGGTCATCCAGCATCCGTGGGTTGACTTCAAACGTCTTTCTTTTCGCAGCTTCCAGTTTGAGTTCCGGATCAAAGGATGAATTCAGTGAACGGAGAAGGTCTTCAAGGCCATTAAAAACAGAGAGTACAATAATGAGGGCGGCGGTTGAAAACGCCACGACACCCATCGAGAGGAGGGAGATAGCATTGATGAACGACTTTTTCCTTTTTGAGAGAAAGTAACGTCGGGCAATAAATAACGAGACGTTCACTTTTTCTTTTTTGGTGATTCCTTTTCGGGTGGTGGAATGTTGAGGTTCTTAAGAATGTCGTCCATGCGCAGCGCGTTTTCTTCGACTTCATCGAGGAAGAAAGCTATTTCGGGAACGATCCGGGCCTGGTTGCGAATCTTTTCGCCAAGAGCGCGACGTATCTCTTTCTTGTGTGTATCGAGTTTAGCGAGAACAGCCTGTTTGTCTTTGGCGAGCATCATGCTGATATAAACTCTTGCTACGCTGAGGTCGGGACTTACCCTGACTTCCTGTATTGTAATGAATGCGTTGTCTAAAAATCCGCGCTTGTCCCGTTGAAAGATATCGCTGAGTTCCTTCTGGACGAGGCGTGCAAACTTCTGTTGTCTAACTGTACTGCTCATAATGTTTTTGACAGAGTTCAAGGAAAACACCGAATCACGGGTGAAAGTTTTTCGGGAGATTCTGAATCTGCGACTGTTCCAAAGATACGACACCTTATCGGTGTTTTTGTTCACGCAAAGGCGCAAAGTTCCCGCAAAGAATGCAAAAGGGATATTTGCGACTTTGCGCAACCTTCGCGTCTTTGCGTGGAAAAACGTGCTTCGATTCTTACGCATCAACGACCCGTACCGCCTGCTGGCCATACTGTTTTTCCTGATCGTGTTCAGCTTGCCGTTGATGATCAACCCGCCTGTTATCACAAAACCGGATCTTAGGGCAATGGTAATCGGCGAGGCGCTGGAGAACGGCCAACTGATGTATGCTGAGGTATACGATCCTACGGCGCCGCTTGCTGCCGGTGCGTTTGGGGCGATCGACTGGATGATGGACCGCTCGGTAATGGGCCGGCAGATCATCGCGTTGGTCCTTATTTTCTTCCAGGCGGCGTTTTTCGGAATACTGTTGATCAACAACAAAGCCTATAATGACAACACGTACGTTCCGGGGTTTATCTACGGCCTGCTGTGTTTTGTTTCGTTCGATTTCCTTTCAGTGACCCCTGAATTGCTCGGTTCGACAGTGCTGTTACTGGCCCTCAACAATCTTTTCCGCGAGATAGAGTTCCGCGTTGAACGTGACGGAATCATTGTCAACGTTGGATTTTATATTGGCCTGGCGTCCATCTTTGTATTTACCTATAGCATTTTCCTCGTTGCAGCTTTCGTGATCTTGTTCGTGTTCACACGGATCAGTTTTCGCAAGTCGTTGCTATTACTGTTCGGTTTCTTCCTTCCACACGTGATCCTCGTGGTGTTATACTTCTATAAGGATGCCCTCCCGGCGTTGTGGAATAACTTCTACCTGGAAAACGTCATTCACACTGATTTGAATCTTATCTCAGGTAAGAGTTTGCTTTTACTTGGAGCTTTGCCGGTAACATATTTTGTGTGTTCACTCTTTATGATGACGCGCGAAGCGAGGTTCACCAAGTACCAGTCGCAGCTGTTCCAGGTAATGTTCCTTTGGATCGTGTTCTGTGTGATCGAAATATTTTTAACTCGCCAGCTTTCTCCGCACAGCCTGATCATCATGATACCAAGCCTGGCTTACTTCTTCAGTCATTATTTGTTGCTTATCAGAAGACGGTGGATCGCCGAGATGATGCTGTGGGTGCTCATCATCGGGATCATCAGCATCAGCAACCTGGGGGCGAGGGGAAATATTGGCGCGATTGATTATTCGAGAATGTTCGTAAGCGCTCCAAAGCGCGCGGTGCCAGTAACAGATAAGAAAGTGATGGTGCTTGGCGATGACTTGTCTATCTACAGGAATAATACGCTAGGCGGATATTTTTTACACTGGCCATTATCTGAAAGAACACTGAATGGGATCCAGTACTATGATAATGTATTGAAGATCGACCGGATGTTGCAGACTGTCCCTCCCGATGTGATTGTGGATCAGATAGGAATGTTTGACAAACTTGCTGCGAGGATACCGTCGTTGGGGGTGAGATATAAAAAAGAAAAGGAGAGTATATATGTGCGTACGAAGCTGTAACACAGAATTTCACAAAGGTAACGCAAAGGACCGCGAACACGCTTTGCGATACTTTGCGTGTGCTTCGTGTTACTTTGCGTAATAGCTCCTGGTGAATATCTTTTTCAGCACGCGATCTTCTTGACCCGCCTGTCGTGCCTTCCCCCCTCAAAAGAAGAATTCAGGAACTTGTCGGCAATCTTCATGGCGAGATCGCTGCTGATGTAACGAGCGGGTAAACAAAGAATATTGGCGTCGTTGTGCTGACGAGCCAGTGAAGCGAGGTCTTCTGTCCAGGCAAGTGCTGCGCGGATACCCTGGTGTTTGTTGGCTGTGATACAAACGCCGTTACCGCTGCCGCAGATCAATATGCCGAGGTCGAATTCCTTGTTTTCCACCGCTGAAGAGACGGGGTGTGCGAAGTCGGGATAATCGGCAGACTCAGATGTATGTGTCCCGAAATCCTTGTACTCGAAACCAGAGCGCGTGAGCCATTCCCTCACTTTTTCTTTGAGTTCAAATCCTGCGTGATCAGCTCCGATAGCGATTTTTGGCATCATTGTTCTATGTGCTCCAGGGCTTCGAGACGTTGCTTTCTTCGAAGTTCCATGCCCGATATCAAGATACTGATTTCATAAAGGAGGTACAAAGGCACGGCAATAATGGTCTGACTAAGCGGATCCGGAGGGGTAATGACCGCTGCAAGTATGAGGATAATGATGATAGCGTGTTTCCGGTAGGTGCGGAGGAACTTCGGAGTTACAAGGCCGATGCGGGTGAGGAAGAAGATCACTACGGGTAGCTGGAACAGTACACCACTGCCGAATACGAGGGCGATAATAGTTTGTACGTACGATGTGATATCGAACTCATTGACGATAACATCAGAGATTGAATAGGTCGCGAAGAACAGCATTGACATCGGGCAGAGTACGAAGTACCCGAAGCTGACTCCTGAAAGGAAGAGGAATGTTACGGCGAAGACCGCGCCACGCGAACTCTTTGCCTCGGTTTTATACAATCCCGGTTTGATAAACCGCCAGATTTCCCAAAACACATACGGGAACGCGATTATAAGGCCGATCACAAAGGCGGCTGCGAACTGCATGCTGAACTGACCAGTTACGTAACGGCTCTGTATCTTGAATGGTATCTCGTCTACACACAGTGATTCCCAGCCGAGGTAGTTCCCAAGCTTACACATTGCCTGGAACGTTACGAATTTTGCATTGGCGGGCGCAAAAATGATGTTATCAAAGATCCAGGGCGCCTGCCAGAAGGCAAGGATCATCAAGACCATGATCGCCGCGACCGATCTTACGATATGCCAACGTAATTCTTCGAGGTGATCGAGAAAAGACATTTCCTTCTCTTCGCTATGCTGCTGGTCCAACGCCATTAATTAGTTTGAAGTTTAATGTCTCAAGTCTGATGCTCTGTCTCCGACGCAACATCAGATATTTCTATTATTTGTAAAGAGGGAACTTCTTCATGAAGGTGTTGACCTTGCGTTTCATCGCCTTCAGATGTTTTTGATCTTCGTGTTTCTTCAATGTTTCATCGATCAGGTCGACAACCTTCACAATGTCTTTTTCTTTCAATCCACGGGTTGTAATCGCGGGGGTTCCGATGCGCATACCGGAGGTGACCATGGGTGACTGGGTGTCGAAAGGTACCATGTTCTTGTTGATAGTGATGTCGGCCTTGATGAGGGCTTCTTCGGCGGCTTTACCTGTGAGGCTCTTCGAGCGCAGGTCGATCAGCATGAGGTGATTGTCGGTGCCACCAGAACTGATGCGATAGCCGCGTTTGACGAACTCCTCTGCCATTACTTTTGCATTGCGTGCCACCTGCACGATGTACTCCATGTATTCGTCACTCAAAGCTTCGGCGAACGCGACTGCCTTTGCGGCGATAACATGTTCCAGGGGACCGCCCTGTGTTCCCGGGAAGACACCTGAATCGAGCACCGAAGAGATCTTGCGAAGTTCACCTTTAGGAGTCTTGAGACCCCAGGGGTTATCGAAATTCTTTCCGACCATGATTACACCACCGCGTGGCCCGCGAAGGGTCTTGTGAGTCGTGGTTGTTACGATGTGACAATGTTCGAGTGGATCGGCCAGCAATCCGCGGGCAATAAGACCTGCAGGGTGAGACACATCGGCAAGCAACAGTGCACCCACAGCATCTGCTGCAGCACGAAGTTTTTTATAATCCCAGTCGCGGCTGTAAGCCGACGCACCACAAATGATCATTTTAGGTTTTTCACGCTCGGCTATCGAAAGAACTTTGTCGAAGTCGATCATACCAGTTTCCTGTTCTACACCGTAAAACACAGGTTGGTAAAGTTTACCGGAGAAGTTCACAGGAGACCCGTGTGTGAGGTGTCCACCGTGTGAAAGGTCGAAACCGAGGATCTTGTCGCCGGGTTTCAGACACGCAAGCATTACTGCAGCGTTGGCCTGGGCGCCTGAGTGAGGCTGAACGTTGGCCCAGCTTGCACCAAAGAGCTCTTTGAGCCTGTCGATGGCTAGTTGCTCGATTTCATCCACCACCTCGCATCCGCCATAGTAGCGCTTGCCGGGAAGACCTTCAGCATATTTGTTGGTGAGAACTGTTCCTTGTGCCTGCATCACCTGGCGTGATACGAAGTTTTCGGAAGCGATCAGTTCGATGCCGCTCTCCTGACGGTCCAGTTCCTTGTTGATTAGGTCGAAAACGATTTTGTCCTTCTTCATTTGGCCTTTAAAATAGAGGGCCAAAAATAGGACGACTACAGGTGGTATGAAAAGGATTTGTGGAATAATTAAAACGGCAAATCTACCGTCAAAACACCCGATCGACGCTTCATGTCAAGAGAGTGATAGAGTAGTTCGCCTGCCTTCCGAGTTTCGGCGGAGCGGCTCACACTTCCCGACCCTGTGATCTGCAGTAAAGCCTTATTCAGAAGGCTTTCACGAGGATCGCCAAGCGGATAAAGATACAGGCTGTTATCGGCATCCTGAGTTTGCGGAGTAAAGCCCTGGCCATAGTCCGACTGATCCTGGCTGTTGAAGAGTTTCGTAACAATCGGTTGAATACCCCATGTATTGTCCGGATCGTCTTCATCGTATAGTGAGATCGAGCCGACATTCTTTCCAACCGTGGTGTTGCCGATAAGGTAAACGTCCATGAAAGGCCTTAGTCCATTAATAATCAGTTCACTGGCGGAGGCTGTACGTGAGCCAGTAAGAATGTACACGCGACCATCGCGAAGCTGATTGCCTACGTTCTGTGTTTTTGAAAGAAAGGGAACGCTTAGATATCCTTCGCCAAGATTCGGATCCTTTTTGATCTCCGCTGTTACCTTTTCGTTGTATTCATGGCGGGCGAACACGCTTGTAGAACTCCCACCCTTCACAATAAGACTCGCGAGATTCTGTGCTGCTGTTTCGGCACCACCGCTGTTGAAGCGGAGGTCTATGATGAGATCCGTGATACCTTGTGATTTGAATGAAGCAAAGATGTTCTCCATCTCCTGGTTGTACGACTTGTCAGTCGATTGAGGTCCTTCTGAAAAAAGATTATAGACGTAGTAGCCGATCTTCCGGTCATTGTAGGTAAGTACCTTGTTGAGATAATTCGGATTCTCCGCGTACTCTACCGGAACGATATTAACTGTCTGTTGTGTACCAAGTGTCCTGGCTTCAACATCCAAAGGTTTGTATGTGAGCGAGTGATTTTCCGAAAGCTTACCCAGAAGGTCCTGATAGTTGTCGGTAGTGACCTGTGTACCATTGATCGATCCGATTGCATCACCACGTTTGAGCCCGACTGATGACGCGGGTGAATTGTTCTTCACATACAACACCTGTATGATGACGTTGTTGTTGTCAGTCGATTCGCGATAGAGTGCGAATTCGAAGCCCGCTTCTTTCGACACGCCACGCAGGCTGTTGAGAAGCTCGGTGTAATTTTCCTGGATCCAGGAGAAGCGGTCTTCCTCACTTAGCAACGACTCGAAGAACGGTTCGGGTTCGAGTGATTTATCCGGGTCCGCGGGAAGTTGCGAGTTCCAGTAATACCAGAACGTCATGTTGTCATAAATCCACGAGTTAACGTGGTCGTTAGGCCCCGCAGGCGCAGGATCGTTCTTGTCGCATGCCTGGAAGACAAGTAAAAACGCAAGCGGGAGTATCTTAAATGCGAAGCCGCGGATTTTCATAGATCTCAAAGTAATCTATGAATAGAACGAGCAAAAGGTAATCCACAATATAAGGGCAGGGGAATTTCAACAGGGTGCAGGTCGCAAGTCGCAAGTCACAGGGTACAGGTCGCAAGCTACAGGTCATAGGGTACAAGTCGCAGGGTACAGGTCGCAGGCATTACGGGTTTCGAGAACTTAAGTGCACCTGCGACTGGCAGCCTGTAACTTATGACTTGCAACTTGAAGCCTGCAACTTGAAGCTTGCGACTTGCAGCCTGCGACCTGCAACCTGAAGCTTGCGACCTGCGACTTGCAGCCCGCGACTTCAAAGCAGTGAGTCCAGCCATGCCACTTTCTGATCGGGCTGATGCGGTTTACCAATAATATCGCGATAGAGGTCGGGACGGCGGGCCTTTT